>Ga0210385_10001022_pt1 | contig 17747 bp, 14 predicted proteins | sample IncBWH26OmetaG_FD_160107 | JGI IMG/M metagenome (GOLD analysis project Ga0210385, IMG submission 160107) | Forest soil microbial communities from Barre Woods Harvard Forest LTER site, Petersham, Massachusetts, United States - Inc-BW-H-26-O ...
TCGGCGGTGAGTGAGGGAATAAGCTCACACCGGCCACTGTGAGCAGCGAACGTCCACCCATGGTAGGAGCACTCGACGTTTTCTCCGTCGAACCTGCCGCAGCTTAGCGGCATGCCGCGGTGGGGACAGGCGTCGCGCAGCGCGAAGGGTTTTCTGTGGAGGTCGCGTCCGATGACGAGCGGAATCTCAAGCAGGGTGGCTTTGTGAAGCTGATTGCGACGGATTTGATCGGCGGGCAGGGCGCGATACCAGAAACCGGTAAGCATGAGCGAATCGGGCGCCTGGCGTTGGGGAGAGTCGAGTTCGGGCATGGAGTGAGCGATTTGTTTAATCTTGATTGCTGATTGAAAACCTATGCTAGCATCCGCAGGACGTTTCAGCGCGCGGGGAATTGCGCGGAGGAACTTGCATGGAATTCGTTGGCCATTTTCGCAGGCTTTCGCCGGTGCAGCGGAATACCTTCGTTGCCTGCTTTCTGGGCTGGTCGCTGGACGCGTTCGACTTCTTTATTCTGACCTTCTGCGTCAGCGCGATCGCAACGGAATTCCAGGCAAAAGTCTCTGCCGTTCTGGAAGCAGTCTTCCTGACCCTGGTGTTTCGGCCGGTGGGCGCGTTTCTTTTCGGACTGGCGGCGGACCGGTTCGGACGGCGTCGGACATTGATGGTCGACATCATCGCGTATTCGGTGTTTGAGCTATCGTCGGCGTTCGCGCCTTCTTTGAAGGTTTTTCTGATCACGCGGGCGTTGTTCGGAATTGCCATGGGAGGAGAATGGGGCGTGGGGGCGGCGCTGGCGTTTGAGACACTGCCGGCGGAGGGGCGCGGATTTTTTTCTGGAGTGCTGCAGGAAGGCTACGTGGTGGGCAATCTGCTGGCCGCACTCGTGTTTGGGACGCTGTTCCGCTTCGTCGGTTGGCGCGGAATGTTTGTGATCGGGGCGTTGCCAGCATTTCTAGTGATTTACATTCGCACGAAAGTGGACGAATCACCAGCATGGCTACAGGGTCGCGTCTCCAAGAAAGCCGAGAGTCACCTGGGCAAGGACATTCGAACCTATGTGGGCACTTTCGCTTTCCTGGTTCTGCTGATGTTTGCATTCAACTCTTTTAGCCATGGTTCCCAGGATTTGTATCCGACATTCCTCACAAAGGGGCATCAGTTCGCGCCGCCTACGGTCATGTTCATCACCGTCATTTGCAATCTTGGTGCTCTGCTGGGGGGAATTCTCTTTGGAACATGGTCGGAGAAGATCGGTCGCAGGAAGGCAATTGTGACCGCGGCGCTGTTGTCGATTCCGGTGATTCCGCTCTGGGCATACTCGCATACCGTGCTCATGCTGGCGCTGGGCGGCTTTCTGATGCAATTCATGGTGCAGGGCGCGTGGGGGGTGATTCCCGCGCATTTGAATGAACTTTCGCCGCCTGCAGTTCGGGGAACGTTCCCGGGGTTCGCGTATCAACTGGGAAATCTGCTCTCATCGCGCAACGGGGTAGTGCAATCCAAACTCGCCGAGCAACGCTACGGTGGAGCATTCGCACCCGTGCTCGCCTGGACACTTTTGTTGGTAGCGGCACTGGTGGCGGCGGTTACCGGAAGCGGGAGGGAACGCAGAGGAATGGATTTGTCGAATACCAGTTAGCGATATGTTGGAGGTCGCATTGAGAAGTTAGGAGTGTGCAAGATTCGGCGTACTCGAAGGGGGCACGATGGTGGCATTGTCAGGGGAAGGTTCCTGTGTTACGTTAGGTGAAATTTCACGCCTTCGTAAATTCTTTTTCAGGGCCCTCTAAAATAATGCGGTCTGCGCGAATGCGCGTGCAAGGGTAGCGCCACTATGAAGGAAATCATGGACTCGACTTCGGCCCATCGGTCAGGGGACGAAGAGAATTTTGCCAACCGGAAGCTGATCCGTCCGGCGCTGCCGCGCCCGGATCACAACCACGGAAACCACAACTCCAATCATCCCCAGGTCATGGAACGCCGGGACAGAAATGACCGCCACGATCGGCCGGAACGGAACTTTGAACGCGGCGATCGCGCCATGGGGCCAGGGGGTGGGCGCAAGGCTGCGCCTCCGGAGCAGACCAACGCCGAGAATTTTTATTATCAGAAACAAATGCAGACACGGACGCCGATGGTGATCGTGCTGCGCGACGGCGAAGAAGTGCACGGCATCATCGAATGGTACGACAAGACCTGCATCAAGGTGATCCGCGAAGACGGCCGCCCGAACCTGATGATTTACAAGCCTTCCATTAAGTACATGTTCAAGGAAGAAGAGAACGGACGCTAGGGGGCGGTAAGAAGTTCGCGGCGAGCGGCGAGTCCGGTCATTTTCCAGCGTGGCTCGCCTCCATTTGGTTCAGCCTGCGATTCAACAACTCCACGTCGTCGTTCAACAGAGCCGACCCCGACAGATCGATACCCAGGAAATGATTGAGCAATTCCGCAGGGGGCTGGTTGAATCCATTGCTCAGGAGTGCGATGTAGCGCGGCACAAACCACTCCCGCCTGGTCGAGTAAAGCTGGTAATACTTCAGCGCGAGCAGCCCTCCATACATGTAGTTCACATCGTAGAGCGGGTCTTCGAACATAAGGTCGACCATGGCCCAACGGCTGCGTACCTCGGGCGTTGCATCCGGAAACTGCGAGAACTGATCGTCAATCTTTAGGCTCAGGCGGTCGAGGTCGTCGGCGTTCCGAATCGTGCCCGCCGAAACTCCGTCGTAAACCTCTTGTTCCAGCAAAGCGTCCTGCGCGCCGTAGAAGGCGTCGAGACCCTTGATATTCATCCATCGTTCGCGATAGTAGCGTTGCAGTTCCGGTGTGGCAGCGTGCTCGGCCATAAAGTCAGCCAGGACTAACTCGTTGAACTCGGCAAATGACTCGAAGAGAAAATGTGGGCCTTCCGCGTACGACGGCGCTACGCCGTTCGCGGTCATGAGCTGGCGATGGACCGCGTGTCCTCCTTCGTGCGCAATTACAGACAGGTCCTTGAAAGTTCCGTCATAGCGGCCGTAGAACAGCATGCTGGTGCTCCCGGCTCGTCCCTCGGAAAAACCACCGGTGTAGCGGTTGGGCGCCCCTCCGGGGATAATGTCAGCGCGCCCGTTGGCGGGATCGAGCAAGGCATCGAATGCGGCTTGATACTCTTTCCCGAGCCCCGCAAATGCTTCGTGAAAAACGCTACGAGCTTCCGAGAGCGAAGTTATCGGCGGGGTAAACCCTGGTGCAGGAGCCGACAGGTCCCACTCGCGCCCGGGCTGGTGATAGTCTCGCTCAATATCCTGCAACCGAATCTGTTCGTAGCGCTTGACAGCATCTCCATGTTGCGCCATTAAAGCCAAAAGACTGCGCGTCTCCTCCGGCTTGAAATAAAGGCTCTCGTACTTGCGCGCGGGCGCATCCGCATAGTGGTGCGCTTTCGCGAGAGCGGTCTGGGCCTCGACGGTGTGAAGCAAGGCAAAGGCGAACAAGTCGCGCTGGCTGGCAAATCCAGCGTATCTCTTTTTGTAACCTTCCTCGCGTATCTTACCGTCGGCATTTGTCGCAATGAGGTTGCGCTGGCGGATCACATCCAGAGGCCCGGCCGGTGTTTGAACTTTCCCAAATGAAATGCCGGCGGTAATCAGTTCGTACAGATCGTTTTGCCAGTCGCCAATTTGCGGTTGGAACTGGTCAAGCAAGGCCTGCTCGGGTTCCGGCAGCAGGTGCGGTGCGGCGCGGCGAATGCCGGCAAGCGCGAAGCGGTATTCCGCCAGCGCCGGTTCTTCGTTCAAGAAGTGGCGCAGCTGATCCTCGGAAAGAGCGAGAATTTCAGGATCGAGAAATGCGGTCTTAGCATTTACGTCGGATTCAAGCGCGTTGTTGGCATCGCAAGCGGCGTCCTTGTGATTGAGAGCGCAGCGCAGGTGCAGGTAGGCTTCGTGCCTGGCGAAAAGCCTTCGAACGACGTCGTACTGCCGCAGAAGAGCGAGCAGCTGAGACCCGGAATTAGGTTGACCCTTGAACCGGGCCATCTGATCGAGGGCTGCGTTCAATTCGGCGCGCGCGGCAACTTCTTCCTCCGGCGTTTTGAAATAGTAGCGCGACAAGTCGGCAGACAAAGCTGCAGAAGGGGGTGACTGCACTTGCGCAGCACCGCTTACGGTTGCCGCCACGACGAACAGCAAACGCGCCCAACGTTCGGACTGCCTCATGTTTCTACCTCAGCGATCTTTCTCAGCGATGTTCGTGGTTCAGCATTATGAAATAGACGGCTCTGCGGCCTGCCCGTTTACGGTGCTGATGCTCCCGTTGACAATCTCCGGTATCTCCCATAGCATCAATCACTTGAGGGATGATTCTCAGACCCCGTCCGGGAGCCGTTCGTGATCAAGCTCGATATTATCAACGAAGTGGTAGCCAGAACCGGCATCACCAAGACCAAAGCCGAGTTGGCGGTGGAAACCGTTTTTGAGAGCATGAAGAAGGCGCTGGCTCACGGCAATCGCATTGAGCTGCGGGGATTTGGCGTGTTCAACGTGCGCCCGCGCAAGACCGGCATCGGACGCAACCCACGCACCGGAGCTGAAGTGTCAATTCCTCCCGGCAAAGCCGTCCGGTTCAAGCCAGGGAAAGAATTGCAGTCGATTGATTGAGAGCAGCCCGCGCGCCTCGGCTCCAGATTCTCCGTTATCTCTCTGTAGAGACGTAGCTTGCTACGTCTTGCCGGCGGCGGAAAAGACGTTGCAAGCAATGTCTCTACGGATGAGATCATGAGTCCTCAGCACCCCCCGCCCATCCGTCGTAGTAGCATCTAAGAAAGGCCTCGGCGGAATCGCTAGGCCAACAATCGCATGTCGGAACCTACTCCTCCAGTCGCATCCTCCAACGTGGAATACTTGCGGCCGATGCCGGTGTATGCGGCACCCCAGCCGCGGCAGCGCTACTGGTTGCATGTGTTGTTGCTCTTGGCGACATGCTTCACCACGCTGGTGATGGGTGCGCGCATGCAATACAACTTTCAGCATGGTCAAGCGGCACTTTCGATGGGCGATGATTCCCTACCTTATTTTCCCGCAGGCTGGATCTTGTCGCATCCCGCGCGCCTGCTGGGCGGCTTGCCCTTTATGGCCACATTGATGCTGTTCTTCATGGCCCACGAAATGGGCCATTACTTGTATTGCCGCCGCTACGGAGTTTACGCCACGCTGCCCTTCTTCATCCCGATGCCAACTCTGATCGGAACCATGGGCGCGGTCATTGTGATTCGCTCGCGGATTCGCTCCCGAACCGCGCTCTTCGACATAGGCATTGCCGGCCCTATCGCGGGATTCGTTGTGGCTCTGGCTGTGCTCATCATGTCACTCGGCTGGTCGAGGCCGGCGCACCCTGGTTTCGGCCTGGCGCAGTATGACCTCGGGTATCCGCTGGTTTTTCAGGGGATGCATCGGCTGTTGGTGTCGATGAATCTGCTGCGCGGACCAGCGGCCCTGCCCTTGAATCGCTTGCTGCTGCATCCCATGGCGATTGCAGCCTGGGTAGGAATGTTCGCGACGTCGCTGAATTTATTGCCGGGCGGACAGCTCGACGGCGGACATATCATCTTTTCGATTTCCCCGCGAGTGCACAAGCTGGTCTCGCGGCTGACTATCCTCATTCTTCTGCCCATGGCCTACTATCTGTGGATTGGATGGTTTCTGTGGGCGATTCTTCTGCAAATCAGCAGCTTCCGCCATCCTCAAGTTGCGGAGTGGCCAAGAGTCTCAGGTGGGCGAGCCTGGCTCGCTATCTTTGCATTGTTGATGCTTGTGCTCACGCTGATCCCTGCGCCGTTTGGCCACGCCTCTCTGCCGGAATTCATACAGCAGCTTCGGGCGCGATAGGCAACTTGTGGCCGATGATTTCTGATGGTTGATTGTCGAGCGGCCCGATGATGGCTCCTATCAAGCGCCTGGGAGCAAACTCGCCCATTTTGCCGTTTCTTTCGTATACTCCTTTATTCAATCGTTTCAGTTAACGCCTCGGAGGTTCGCGTTGAGACAGAGAACGGCTGTTCTCGCATTGCTCGGATGTCTTTTCTCGTGCATCACGGCGGCACAGACAATTGAAGTCGACACCTCGCATCCCACGAATCACTTCGTGCCGAGAGAGACCCTGGGCGCAGGGGTAGATCGCATTGCAGTGGACGCGATCGACAAAGATCTACAGCAACCGACACTCGAGAAGACCCTGGCCTCGGGCTGGCAGCCGGTTACTTATCGCCAGAACACGGAGCTCGCAGTCGAGGCGTGGCATTGGAATCCGCAAGGAAGATGGAGCGAGGGGAACGGCGCGAACGGCAAAGGATATTTCACCGGCTCGGCAACACCGACGGAGATGCTTCGTTACTCCTACGGGTATGCGCTTCCGCGCCGCGGATTCACCCGCAATGATGGCACGGACAACGTGGGCTTTTCCCGCCTGACTGATGGAGATGTGAACACTTTCTGGAAGAGTAATCCGTATCTTACTCAGCGCTTCACGGGAGAGAGTGACGCCTTGCATCCGCAGTGGGTGGTGCTGGACCTGGCGCAGGTGCAGCCGGTAAACAGCATCCGCATTGCGTGGGGAGAACCTTTTGCCCGCAGCTACGTGGTGCAGTACTGGACGGGTGATGATCCCATCAAGGCAGTAACGCGCGGAGTCTGGCAGACGTTTGCACAAGGCGCAGTTACTGATGGAAAAGGCCGGGTCGAGACCATTCGCTTGAGTGAAAGCCCCGTGGCAGTGCGATTCGTGCGCATCTGGATGACTGAATCTTCGAACACCTGCACAGCAGAGGACGCGAAACCGGCACAATCGAACAATAACAATAACGACCCGCGCGATTGCGTGGGCTATGCCATTCGCGAACTCTACCTCGGCACAACCACCGAGGGCGGTGAGTTTCACGACCTTCTGCGGCACACGCCGGACCAGGAGCAGACAACGACTTATTGTTCGTCAGTCGATCCCTGGCATCAGGCGTCGGATCTCGGCTCGACCAAGCAGGCGCAGATGGGATTCGATCTCTTTTTCACCAGCGGAGTAACGCGCGGCCTGCCCGCGATGGTACCGATCGCGCTGCTGTATGACACTCCCGACAATGCCGCGGCGGAAATTGCATATCTCAAGGCGCGGGGCTATCCCATCTCCTACGTTGAGATGGGCGAGGAAGCCGACGGCCAGTACATGCTGCCGGAAGATTACGCCGCGCTGTACTTACAGTGGGCAACGGCGATCCATCGCGTCGATCCATCGCTGAAGCTGGGCGGACCGTCGTTTCAGGGCGTGAATAAGGACATCGAAGTCTGGCCGGATGCGAACGGGAAAGTTTCGTGGACGGGACGGTTTCTGGATTATCTCAAGCAGCGCGGTCGAATGAAAGATCTGGCCTTCTTTTCGTTTGAGCATTATCCCTATGATCCGTGCCGCACCCCGTGGGGCATGCTCTATGACGAACCCGATCTAGTGAGCCACATCATGCAGGTGTGGCACGAAGACGGAGTTCCTGCGGACATGCCGATGTTCATCACCGAAGGGAATCTTTCGTCGGGCGCCAGCGAGACTTATCAGGACATTTTTGCCGGAATCTGGCTTGCGGATTACATTGGATCGTTCCTCAACTCAGGGGGCAACGCCGTTTATTTCTTCCATTACTTGCCCCTGCAGATGGAGCCTGGGTGTAACGGCTCTCCGGGAACATTTGGGATGTTTACCATCGACGCCAACTACCAGATTCAGCAGCCGCTGGCGCAGTTTTTTGTCGCGCAGCTGATCAATGTGGAGTGGGCACAGCCCGGTGGTGGCGGACATCAGGTTTTTGCCGCGAAGAGCGAGGTGCAGGACGGCGCAGGTCATGAATTAGTGACGGCTTATGCCGTGAAGCGTCCGGATGGAACGTGGGCGGTGATGGCCGTGAATCGAGACCAGCAGAATGCGCACCGGGTTCGAATTGCCTTTGAGGGAGCCGCGGAGAAAACCAGCAGCTTCTCTGGGCCGGTAGAGGTTTCAACCTTCGGCAGCGCGCAATACCAATGGCATCCGGCACAGATGCGCTTTATGGCTCACGCCGAAAACGCCGCGCAACCTACGATCGTGGCTACAACCCGAGGCACGGCAGACCCCGATGGGCCGATAATTCATACCAAAGTTGCTGCTGAGAAGGACACAATGTTCGACCTGCCGGCGGCGTCGGTAGTCGTGATTCGAGGCAACGTCAGTGGGAAGTAGTTGATCGAGACCTCGGCGATGTATTTCATCTCTCACATCAGCCACAGTGCGTCTACGTCAACAATGACCTGTGTGCGGGGAATCTTCCTGGCTGCGGCATAGGCCAACATGGCGCGCAGCGTGGCGTTGAGCTTCTCGCGGCTGGCCGACTTCAGCACGAAGTGGTAACGGTAATCACGCTTCAGCCGCAAAATAGGCGCGGCCGCGGGGCCGAGTACGCGCACGCCTTCATGGCGGTTTTGCTCAAACCATTTACCCAGCGTGCCCGACCACTGCAGTGCTTCATCGAGCTTGTTGCTGCGGATGAGGACGTTGGCCAGCGCGGAATATGGCGGATAGTGCATCCAGCTGCGAAAGCGCAATTCCTTTTCGTAGAAACCAGTGAAGTCGTGGTGTGCAGCGTACTGCACGGCGTAGTGGTCCTGAAAATAAGTTTGCAGGATCACCTTGCCGGGTGACAGGCCGCGTCCGGCGCGTCCGGCAACTTGCGTGAGCAACTGGAAGGTGCGCTCGGCGGCGCGGAAGTCAGGCAGTCCCAGCGCGCTGTCGGCGCCGACCACCCCGACCAGGGTAACGCCGTGAATGTCGTGGCCCTTGGCGATCATCTGGGTTCCGACGAGCAAGTCAAGTTCACCTTCACTGAGGGCGTTCAGGGTGCGTTCGAAATCCTCGTGTCCCCTGACGGTGTCGCGATCGAGACGCGCGATGCGGGCCTGCGGAAACATTCCGTGCAGCAATTCTTCGAGTTTCTCCGACCCGGTGCCCAGAAAATACACATACTCGCTGCCGCAATGGACGCAGGCTTTGGGCACTGGTGCGGTGTAGCCACAGTAGTGGCAGACCATTTTGTGCTCGCGCTTGTGATGCGTCAGCGCGATCGCGCAGTTCTGGCATTCAAGAGTTTTGCCACAGGTGCGGCACAGCACCACGGGAGAATACCCGCGGCGGTTGAGCAGCACCATGACTTGCTCGTTGCGGTCGAACCGCTCCTGAATCTCCGCGGCCAGCTTGCGCGAGATGACCTGCTCATGGCCGGTTTCCTGGAACTCTTGCCGCATGTCAATGATTTCGACTTCCGGAAGAGGACGCTGCTCCACGCGGTCCGGCAACTCCACCAGCGCGTACTTGTTCTTCTTTGCGTTGAAATACGACTCCAGCGAGGGCGTGGCTGAACCGAGGACTACAACGGCGTTCGCCATCTTTGCGCGCATCACGGCAATATCGCGGGCGTGGTAGCGCGGCGTCTCCTGTTGCTTGTAGGAAGAATCGTGTTCCTCGTCGACGATGATCAGCGCAAGATCGGCAACCGGTGCGAAGACTGCGGAACGAGTACCGACGACCATGTGCGCGTCGCCACCCTTGATGCGGTGCCACTGCTGGGCCCGCTCTTTGTCAGAGAGCGCGGAGTGGAGAACGGCGACTTCATCGCCGAAGACCTGGTGCAAATCAGCGGCCACCGCAGGAGTGAGGCCGATTTCAGGAACTAGAAGGATGGCGGAGCGTCCAGCTTCGAGCACTGCTCGCATGGCAGCGAGGTAGACTGCGGTCTTACCCGAGCCGGTGACACCGTGCAGAAGGATACCGGAAAACTGGCGCGCGTCAGCGGCCTCGCGCAAGCGATTGACTGCGGCCTGCTGGGCTGAATTGAGGTCGAATGCAAAGGGCGACGGCCGCGGCTTGGTTCGCGAGACGGCGAAGGCCGCAGGCTCTTCGACGATTTCAACCAGACCGCGCTTGACCAGGGTGCCGAGCGTCGTTCGTGGGACCTCGAGCGCTTGCAGCGTCTCCACGGGAACTTTGCCGCCGGAAGCAGCGAGAGTTTCGACAAGTTTCCGTTGATTGCCGCTCAGTTTTCCGTCGGCGGACTTCAGCAGCGCGATCTTCACTGTTCGAATAGCGTCGCGCACACCGGAGATATCTTCGCGCACTAGCCACTTCTTCCGCACCATCCCATTCAGGGTTAATTTTGTGACGCGAGTAGCAGAGCGCAGGTTCTCTTCGCGGATCTGTACGGCCTCCGCGGAAGCAGGCTCCTGGGAAGCCAGGTAATCCAGCACTCGGAATTCAGCGGCTTGTTCTTCCGGAGTGCGGCGTGACCGCGCTGATGATCCTGACGCACCAGCCAGATGCAGCGCCAGCTGACCTTCTTTGGTAATGCGGTAAGCGATAGAGCGTTTGAACTCCGCATTGAGCGGCAGCATAGTGCGAAACACTTCGCCCAGCGGAGCGAGATAGTAGTCGGCGATCCACCGGCCGAGACGCAGCAGTTGCTCGTCGAGCACCGGCGAGACATCGAGCACGCTCTGAATCGCTTTCGTCTTGACCAAGGGTTTGCGGTCGTGCAGTTCGACGACGACGCCGGTCATCCGCTGCTGCCGAAAAGGCACAAGCACGCGTCCGCCAACCACCGGAGTAGCCTCAACGGGGACACGGTAGGTGAAGACCATGTCGAGCGGCACGGGCAACGCAACGTCGCAGAATTCGGACATTAGTTGGAGGATAAACTAGAAAACGCGCATACACGCTGAACCGGTGATGGGGGTAGAGATCCTTCGACTTCGTGAATGTCTCGCGTTGCGAAGCATCCGCTATACCTGGATGACAATTATTGTTGCAGCGGTATCGCTACTCGGCAGCTTTCTTCGGCGGTTCGATCCCCAGATACTTCATCACCATCTGCAAGTCCTTCCACGCTTCGCCTTTCTGGCGCGGATCGCGCAGCAGGAATGCGGGGTGGTAGGTGACGGCCAGGCGCGCGCCCGGCCACGAGGGATCGCTGCTGCGAACGCCCGCTGGTTTGAAGTCGTACCAGCGGCCGCGGAGTTCAGACATCGGCGCATTGATCGCCAGCAGATTCTTCGCCGACACCGCGCCGAGCGCGACCACAACCTTAGGCTTGATAACCGCGATCTGCCGCATAAGAAACGGCGAGCATGTTTCACACTCGTCACGCTCCGGCGTGCGGTTGCCCGGCGGACGGCACTTGACCACATTCGCAATGTAAACATCTTCGCGCCGCAGACCCATCGCTTTGATCATGTTATTGAGCAACTGCCCAGCGCGGCCCACAAAGGGCTCGCCCTGCGCGTCTTCGTCGGCGCCCGGACCTTCGCCCACAAACATCAATTCGGCGCGCGGATTGCCTACTCCGAACACGATCTGCTTGCGGCCCTGCTTGTGCAGTTTGCAGCGCGTGCAATCGCCGAGGTCTTCTCGAATCAGCTTGAGCGCAGCGACGGGATCGGCCACGCCATACTCCGGCTTCGGGGCGACAATCTCGAAAATGTTGTCTTCCTCAACTGGGACGGCAGCGGCTTTTCTGGCGGACATTTCCTCTCGCAGTTCTGATTGAGTGGCAGGAGACAAGGATTCTGGAACGGCGTCGGCAACAGCCGACCCTGGTTCGCGCCGGTAGAAATCGTAAATGCCCAGCTCGTGGCAGTAGCGGACTTGTTCGGCCAGAACGCGCCGCAATCCCGGGTCAAGTGTGCGAGCCACTTTCCTCAATGCTCCACATCAAAATAGATCTTAGTCCTGGCCCGATAATGCAGAACTTTTCCTCCGTCCAACTGCATGTCAAGCGAGTCCACGTGCGCCCACTTGATGCCGCGCACAGTTTTCGCCGCCTCGGCTACGGCGTTCTTCGCCGCCTTGGCAAAGCTTTCTTTCGACGTTCCGATCACCTCGATAACTTTCTGGGTCATCGCACACTCCTGAGAGAAAAAAGAGATTGGACGGAATTGTACGCCAGCGGACCATCGAATGCAGGGGGGCTTCCTCGTCAGGCTTTCACCGGCGCCCCGCGCCGCTGCAGCAGACGGACGACCTGGTCGAGCACGCGCTGGGCAACTTCCCACTTAGTAGTTTCCGGCACCTCGACGACTTCGTCGTGAGTAATGATGGTCACTTGGTTACGATCGGAGTCAAAACCAATCCCTTCGCGAGAGACATCGTTGACCACGATGGCGTCGAGGTGCTTGGCTGCAAGCTTCTGGCGGGCGTTCTCGAGGACGTTCTCGGTTTCCGCGGCAAAACCAACGACAATCTGCGACTGCCTGCGCACAGAAATTTCCTGGAGAATGTCCGCTGTAGGTTCGAGCTCGAGCGTAATCGGACCTTTGCGTTTTATTTTCTGCGGAGAAGCCGACTTGGCACGGTAATCGGAGACAGCAGCAGTCTTGATGACAACAGTCGCGTGGGGCAGAAGGTTGAGCACGGCATCCCGCATCTGCTCGGCGGATTCCACGCGCGTGAGCTCGGCCGCTCCCGGCGGCGTGAGCACCGTCGGCCCGCTGACCAGCAGCACGCGAGCGCCGCGTCGCAGCGCAGCTTCGGCCACGGCATATCCCATACGGCCGCTGGAGCGGTTGGTGAGGTAGCGCGCGGGATCGATCTTTTCGCGCGTCGGCCCGGCCGTGATCAACACGGTTTCGCCCGCGAGATCCTGTGATGCGCCAAGCGCTTCCAGAACCGCCGTCACAATTACTTCATTCTCGGCCAGCCGTCCGGAGCCGGTCATCCCGCAGGCCAGATATCCTGAGTCGGGTTCAACGATCTTCACCCCGCGTTGTCGAAGAACATCCAGATTCGCTTGCGTCGCGGCATGATTCCACATGTTAACGTTCATCGCCGGGGCCACTACAACCGGCGCGGTGGTCGCGAGATAGAGCGTGGTAAGAAAGTCGCTCGCAATGCCCTGCGCGAAGTGGGCAAGAACGTCGGCGGTCGCAGGAGCGACCAGCAGCGCGTCAATCGACTGCGCCACGGCAATATGCTCGATGGCTGAATCAATGTTGGCGGCCTGCTCTTCGCCGGGCGAGAACATTCCAGTAATGACTTTTTCACCGGAAAGCGCTGCGAAGGTGAGCGGGCGAACGAATTCTTGAGCCGCGCGCGTCATGATAACTTGCACGCGAATGCCGCGGTCTTGCAAGAGGCGCACAATCTCCGCCGCCTTGTAAGCCGCAATGCCGCCCGTCACTCCAAGAGCAACTTTCATGATTCCGTCAACGAGCCGCCCTCACGCGTCTCCAAAGGCCTTATCCAGAACCTCTGCGGCCTGCTCCGCCGCGCTCCGAGTTTCCGGGATCTCCCACTTCACCTTACCCGCGCGAATTTCATCCTGCGCAATGCGGCACGGTTTGCGCGAGTTGGTTTGAACCACCGGCGGGGCTCCGGATTGCAGTTGGCGGGCGCGGCGAGCGGCGACCAGAATATAGCGATAGTTGCTGTCGAAGCCTTCGATCAATTTCATGGATTCTCTCCCCTTGCTACCGGGATGCAAGATGTTGATTGCCGAAAGTTGATTGCCGAAATTGGTGCGCTTCGTTCTTTCGCCCGCGACGCCAAGGGCTTGCCCTACCATTTTCCCACGAAATTGAAGGTTGTGGGGGCTTCCAACCTTTCAATGTGGTTACCGAGGACTATCCCTTCCCGGAATCGTCAGAAGGCTTAAAGGAGTCCAGAATCGACTTCAGGCGGTCTCGCATATTGGCCAAGCGGCAGCGGTCTGCAAGAGCCAGGGTTTGGGCTTCCTCAGGGGATAGCGGCCGGCCCGCGCGCAGCAGGCGTTCACCGCGCACAATCGCTCGCAATGCTTTGATTGAGTCCTCGAGCTGGTCGTTCACGAGAATGTAGTTGTACCGGTCATAATTCTCAATCTCACGACTGGCCTTCATGAGGCGGTGCTGCATCACAGCCTCGCTGTCTTCACTGCGCTTGCGGAGGCGTTCTTCCAGCGTTCTGCGATCAGGAGGCAGGATGAAGATGCTGGTAGCGTCGGAAAGTTTTTGCTGAATCTGCGCTGCGCCCTGCACATCGATGTCGAGCAGGAGGTCGCGGCCGTTCTGTTCCGCCTCGTGCAGGAAGCGGCGCGCCGTTCCGTAGTAATTGCCGAAGACTTCGGCGTGCTCGAGAAACTCGCCGTCGCGAATCATCTTCTCGAATTCCGGACGCGAGACGAAATAGTACTGCCTTCCATTGGTTTCGCTGCCCCGAGGAGCCCGCGTGGTGTAAGAAATGGAAAACTCCAGATTGCTCACCTTGTTCAGCAGTTCGTTGACCAGGGTCGACTTGCCCGAGCCGGACGGGGCCGAGATGATGTAGACGAGGGGTTTGTGGGGCGGAGAAGAACTCATTCCAGGTTCTGCACCTGCTCGCGTGATTTTTCGATCTCAGCCTTCATGATGAGTCCAGCTTCGGTAATTTTCAGCGCCTCGCCGGCCAGGCCAGACGTCTTCGAAAGCAGAGTGTTGGCCTCGCGATTCATTTCCTGTAGCAGAAAGTCCAGTTTCTTTCCCACTTCTCCATCTCCGTCGAGCAGCCCCAGGAAATGCTGGACGTGGTTTTCCAGGCGAACGATTTCTTCCTGAATGTCACTGCGGTCCACTAGAAGCGCCGCTTCCTGCAGCACCCTTTCCTTATCAGCACTGGAGCCCAACAGCTCCTGCAAGCGCGATTGCAGACGTTCCACGTAGCTCTGCAGCACCGTGCGCCGGTGAAGTTGCACCGTCTTCACCGATTCGCGGAGGTGGATCATGCGCTGGCGGAGTTCATGCTCAATGCCGCGGCCTTCCTGCTCGCGCATTTGATTCAGCCGGTCGAGCACCTCGCCAGCCCTGGCCATCACCGCCGACTCCAGCGCTCCATCTTCCGGATCCTTGGCCGAATCGAGGGCACCGGGAATGCGCAGGACGGTGTTGAGATCTGGTTCAGCGGCCACGGAAAACTCGGCAGCAGCCGCGCGAAAAGCTGCGATGTAGGCGGTTACCAGCGGGCGATTGAGAGCCAGGGTTTCACCGCCCCCGCGCTCCAGGCTGAGCGTGACCTCGACATGGCCACGCGCAATCTTTTCTTTCAGCAGGCGGCGAAGTTGCATTTCGAGCGAGTCGGATCCCGAGGGCAGACGGAAATGCAGGTCGAGAAAACGGTGGTTCACCGACTTCAACGAGAGCGAGAACGCAAGATGGCCGTTGCTGCCTTGGATGGCGGCCGACTTGGAGGACATCATGGAACTCGAGCCGGTTGGCGGCGTGCCGGCGTTTCCTTCAATCCGGCTTGCAAGTTCGCCTTTGACCTGGGCAAAGCCCGTCATGGAGCGCAGAGGCATGAGTGATTTCCCGAACTTCCGATTCGCAATCTCAACTGGGTTGAGCTGGCTCCAGTTTCGGCTCGAAGTCAGCGAACTGCAACTCGTACAAACGCCGGTAGGTACCCAACTTCGTCATTAAGTCTTCGTGAGCGCCGATGTCGGCGATAGCTCCGTTTTCGATCACCACAATGCGGTCGGCGCGGCGCACCGTCGAAAGCCGGTGCGCAATCACAAACACGGTGCGGCCGATCATCAGATTATGCAACGCCGATTGCACCAGCGCCTCCGATTCGCTGTCCAGGGCCGAGGTGGCCTCGTCCAGAATCAGGATGGGTGCATTCTTCAGAATCGCGCGGGCAATGGCGATGCGCTGCCGTTCGCCGCCGGAAAGCCGCACGCCCCGCTCCCCGATCACCTCATCGTATCCCGCGGGCAAGGCCTGGATGAAGTCGTGAGCGAGGGCTGCGCGGGCGGCGGCCTCAACATCCTTCAGCGCCACGTGAGGCTGACCGTAGGCGATGTTGTTGCGGACGGTGTCATTGAACAAGACGGTTTCCTGCGTCACGATTCCGACCTGCTCCCGCAGAGAAGCCAGCGTTACGTCGCGCACATCGTAGCCATCGATGAGCAGGCAACCTTGTGTGGCGTCAAAAAAGCGTGGGATCAGATGAACCAGCGTGCTCTTGCCCGAGCCGCTCGAGCCGACGATGGCCACGACTTCCCCGCGGCGAACTTCGAGGTTGATGTCATGCAGCACGCGGGCGTTCTCGCCGTCGCTGCCATAAGTGAAGCTCACGTGATCGAATTGGACGTTCTTTGCGAAGGGAGGCAAGCGCTTGGCGTGCGGCTTTTCGCGAACATCGTCTTCAATGTCCATGAACTTGAAGATTTCACTCGATGCGCCCAGAGCCTGCTGAAAATTGTTGTTGAAAAGCGCAAACTTACGAACGGGGTTATACAGAGCCAGGATCGCAGCAAAAAACGCAACGAAGTCGCCTAAGGTGAACTGGTGGTGCGCAATTTTCTCGCGGCCGAGAAGCAACATCAGAGCCAAGGCAATCGCGCCGAAATTGTCCATCAGCGGGGAACTGATGGCCGCCGCGGCGACAGAACGCAAGTTAGCACGGAACAAACGGTTCGCGGCGGCCCGAAATCGCGCGACTTCCCACGACTCCATACCAAACGCTTTCACGATACGGTTGCCCGTGATGGTCTCATGAAGAAGATTTTGCACATCGGCCAACTGATCCTGGCCTCGACGTGTGGTCGTGCGCACGCGACGCCCAATGCGGACGGCGGACATGACTATGAACGGGACAAACAGCAGCAGCACCCACGCCAGACCCCGGCCCAGCACGACTACCGCGCCGGCAATAAAGACGAAGCTGAAGAACTGCTGCAGGAACTCCGCCAGCACGCTTGACATCGCATATTGCACGCGCTCAATGTCGTTCACGATGGTCGAGACAAGTGTCCCTGTTGGATGCTTCTGAAAAAAAGCGGACGACCTCCGCAAAACTGAGTTATAGAGATCGTTGCGCAGGCTCGTGATCATGCCGAACCCGGCGTGGTTCACCAAGTAAGTCCCGCAATAATCGAAAATTCCTTTAAGTAAGGTCGAGGCCACCAGCGCATAGGCCACGATCGTCCATGCATTGCGGAAGTGAGATGGAACGAACTGTTGGAGATAAATTGCGCGTCCTGCGTGAGGAATCGTAAAGAGGACGATGTTTTCTGATCCCGAGGCGGGAACCAGCACACGGTCCAGCACGGGCTTCAATAGGACCAGCCGAAATGCCTCCAGAAAACCTACTGCGGCCAACATCAAGACACCCGGCAACAATTGCAGCAGAAACGGAAACACATAGCGGACGAGGCGCGTCAGTTGGCGCATAGCGCTCCCAGCAGGCCGCAGTGGCTTACTGACGGTGGCATAGTGATTGAGTGCAAGGGCCTATTTTACTGCGCCGGAGTGGAATCCCAAAGTAACCGTCTTGTTTCTTGTGAAAATGGGTTCCTACCTCGGCATATCCCGGTGCACGACCTTCACGCGGTATCCGGCTTTGTGCAGGCGCTTGCTGACTTCTTCAGCGATCATCACGGAACGGTGCTGGCCGCCGGTGCAGCCAAAACCGATGGTGAGATAGCTCTTGCCTTCGTGGATGTAATGCGGCATCAGGTCAACCAGCAGATCGGAAATGCGCGGGATAAACTTCTTCGCTTGCGGGAAAGACCGGATGTACTTGGCCACGCGCGGGTCGCGGCCTGTTAGCGGCCGGAATTCCGGCACGAAGTGCGGGTTGGGAAGAAAACGCACGTCAAAAACCAGGTCTGCTTCCTCAGGCACTCCGTGGCGAAAGCCGAAGCTCACGCACGAAACCAGAATGCTTTTCTCCGCCGCTTGTTCGCGGAAACGCTCCGT
>Ga0210385_10001023_pt1 | contig 17744 bp, 12 predicted proteins | sample IncBWH26OmetaG_FD_160107 | JGI IMG/M metagenome (GOLD analysis project Ga0210385, IMG submission 160107) | Forest soil microbial communities from Barre Woods Harvard Forest LTER site, Petersham, Massachusetts, United States - Inc-BW-H-26-O ...
TCCCTGCACGTGGTCGCCGGAGAGGAGTCGCTGCGGGCGCTGGACCCCGGCGGAATCGATGTGCTGTCAGCCGGGCTGCCGGAGTTTCGCGCGGCCCTGACAGCTGAGAATCGAACGCTGAAGCGCGCCCTCACCGATCCGCGCATCCTGAGCGGGATTGGAAATGCATATTCCGATGAAATCCTGCATGCCGCACAGTTGTCGCCGGTGACCCTGACCCATCGATTGACCGCTGAAGACTGGACGCGGCTCTTCGACGCCACGCAGAAGACGCTGCAACTGTGGATGGAGCGGCTGCTCCACGAAACGGAGAAGGGATTTCCGGAAAAAGTAACGGCCTTTCGCCCGGAGATGGCGGTGCACGGGCGATTCGGACAGCCGTGCCCACGCTGCGGCGAACCGATTCAACGGATTCGCTATGCCGACAACGAGACGGATTATTGCGCGCTCTGCCAGACCGGCGGAAAGCTGCTCGCGGATCGGGGACTGTCGCGCCTTCTGAAGCAGGATTGGCCCAAAACCCTGGATGAACTGGAAGCGCTGAAGCGGCGCTGATGTTCTGCGCACCCGTCAGGCCCGAGCGGCACGCCTGTGGAGCATCTTTCATCTGAAATTCTTTTTTGCGATGCAACTCGGTCCAATTCTCCGCCTATTCATCAACCTTTAAACCGCCATGCATCTTTCCCTATTAATTCAAGGTGGACCGGGTTTTCGGATCTTCGGCCCCAGCTGGCCGGGAATCTCGCGAACGATTCGACTTTTCCTAACAAGTCCAACAATCCGAATCAAGGCCAGATCCCGCGAAGATACCGGCCCCGGCGTGGAGGAGTACCGATGCAGAAATACCTCGCCACCTCGTTGTCTGCCCTGTTGGTCTTTGGCACAGTGGCCAGTCCGCTTACCGCGAATGCGCAGTCGGATTCGACTGCAACCCCCATCAAACATGTCGTGGTGATCTTCGGAGAGAACATTTCCTTCGATCACTACTGGGGAACCTATCCTTACGCGAAGAATCCGTCCGGCGAACCGAAGTTTTATCCCGCTCCGGGAACGCCGACGGTGAACGGTCTCACCGAGGGACTGCTGACCAGCAATCCGAATTTTCTCAACACCGCCGGCAATGGTAAGGGAGCAGCGAACCCGTTCCGGCTCGATCGCTCGCAGGCCGCCACCGCCGATCAGGACCACGATTACACGCCCGAGCAGGAAGCCTTCCACGGCGGCCTGATGGATTCTTTTCCGGAATTCACCGGAACCCCCGGGCCGCCGCCCAGTACGCAAACGACCACCGGGCTGGTGATGGGCTACTACGACGGCAACACCGTCACCGCGCTGTGGAACTACGCCCAGCGTTACGCGATCAATGACAACTCCTACGGCACGAACTTCGGTCCGTCGACGGTGGGAGCAATCAACCTGATCTCCGGTCAGACCAACGGCGTCTCGGACTCGATGAATGCGGCCAGTGACATCGTCAGCGACGGCGGGGGTGGGACCACGCTGATCAGCGATGCGAATCCGATTGGGGACCTCTGCACCTCCACCACCAGCGGCCAGGTCAGCATGAGCGGGACGAACATCGGCGATCTGCTCAACGCCGCCGGGGTTACGTGGGGCTGGTTCGAAGGCGGATTCGACCTTACCAAAACCAACATCAACGGCACCACCGGATGCGCGCGGTCAACCACGTCGCAGGTAACGGGCGTGACGGAGGTCGACTACATCGAGCACCATGAACCGTTCCAGTACTACACCTCGACGCAGAACCTGCAGCACACGCGTCCCAGCTCGGTGAGCATGATCGGTCAAACCGATCCGGCCAACCACCAGTACGACATCGACGATTTCTACAAGGCAGTGCGGGCGGGAAACATGCCCGCGGTGAGCTTCCTCAAGGCTCCTGGCTATCAGGACGCGCATGCCGGCTACTCCGATCCTCTCGACGAGCAGGAATTCGTGGTGAAGGTCATCAACTTCCTGCAGCAGCAGAAGGAGTGGGACTCGACCGCGGTCTTCATCAACTACGACGATTCGGACGGCTGGTATGACCATCAGCTCGGCCAGATCGTGAATCAGTCGACCACGGCGGACGACATGCTGACCGGCAACGGCCAGTGCGGCACCGGAACCGATACGGCTTTGCCGGGAGCGAGCGGCGCCGCGCACGCGCAGGGACGGTGTGGCTATGGGCCGCGGATTCCGCTGATGGTGATTTCACCGTATGCGAAGCAGAACTTTGTCGACCATACGCTCACCGATCAGTCCTCGATCATCCGGTTTATCGAGGACAACTGGCTCGGTGGCAAGCGGATCGGCAGCGGCTCGTTCGATGCCATTGCCGGCCCGGTGACCAACATGTTCGATTTCAGTCACAGAGACGACCGCGGTCAGTTCCTTCTCGATCCGATGACCGGTGAACCTCGCTGGTAGTTTCCTCTCGGGCCGGCTGTTCGCGAAACTGCGGCGAACCGGCCTCTTCCTCCGTTTCACGCGACAATAGGAAGGAATGTTCGATCCTTTCGATTTTTCCCGGCGCGCATTTCTGCGCAGCGCCGGTTTTGCGATGGCAGCTTTGGGTGTCAAAGGAGACAGCGCATGGGCGCCTCAGCCCACCGCGCTGGATCCCTCGACTCTGGCGCGTTTCGTCGACCCGCTGCCGCTTCCTCCTGCGGCGCGGCCTGAAGGCACCCGGCCCAATCCCGAAAATTCAAAACAGAGTATTCCGCTGTATCGCATCGCACTGCGCGAGATGCGGGTGAAAATCCACCGTGACCTTCCACCCACGCGGATGTGGGTCTTTGGCGATAGCTTCCCTGGACCGACCATTGAGACCGAAAGCGGTCAGGCGGTCATGGTCGAGTGGCAGAATCAGCTGCCGCAGCGGCATTTTCTTCCTATCGATCACACCATCATGGGCGCTGAGGCGAGCCGGCCCGAAGTACGCGCGGTTGTTCACTTGCATGGCGGACGGACGCCCACCGACAGCGACGGTTATCCGGAGGAGTGGAAGACGCCGGGCCAGACCCAGACCTGTTTCTATCCCTCCGCGCAGCTTGCGGCCCTGCTCTTTTACCACGACCATGCCATGGGCATTAATCGGCTGAACATCTACGCCGGCCTGCAGGGATTCTTCATGGTGCGGGACCCGCGGGAAGAGGCGCTGCAGTTGCCCACGGGCAAGTATGAAATTCCGCTCATGGTGTCCGACCGGCTTCTGACCAGCGATGGGCAACTGCTGTATCCGGTGTCGGATCATCCGGATCGCCCGTGGGTGCCGGAGGTTTTTGGCAACGCCATCCTGGTGAATGGAAAGCTGCTGCCGTATCACGAAGTCGAGCCGCGCAAGTATCGGCTGCGGCTGATGAACGGATCCAATGGGCGGTTTTATCGCTTCGGATTGTCGAACCGGAGCGCCTTTCAGGTGATCGCCAACGACCAGGGGTTGCTCGAGGCTCCGGTGACGGCGAAGCGCGTGCCTATGGCTCCGGCCGAACGAGCGGACATCGTCGTCGACTTTGCGCCGCTTGCCGGAACGACGGTGAGATTAGTGAGCGATTCGTTCGACATTCTGGAATTCCGCGTGACGCAGCAGGGCTCGCCGGACACCAGTGCCGTCCCCGCGGTGCTGCATACGCCGGTGGTCCAGCTCCGGGAGGCCGATGCGGTGCGCACCCGCCGCCTCACCCTCGACGAGCGAGTCGATGATGTGCAGCGATCCATGGGTATGTTGCTGAACAACACTCCGTGGCATGCTCCCGTCACAGAGAAGCCAATCCTGAACACGACGGAAATTTGGGAGCTGGTGAACCTGACCGACGATTCACATCCCATTCATCTGCATCTGGTGCGCTTCCGCATTCTCGATCGCCGCACCTTCGACGTGTTCGACTACCAGGCGAAAGGCGTGCTGCGATTCACAGCGCCCGCCCAGCCGCCGGAGCCGCTGGAGTCAGGATGGAAGGACACCGTGCGCGCAGACCCCGGAATGGTGACGCGCATCCTCATTCCGTTCGAGGGCTATGCCGGCCGCTACGTCTGGCACTGCCACATTATGGAGCACGAAGACAATGAGATGATGCGGCCCTACGAAGTCCTGCCGCCCAACGAAAAAGCAGGCTGACCGGCTTTTTCGCAGTGGATTTTTGCAACTGCGGAAGAGGTCGGCTAAGGTGGACATATCCCCCGCAGGCGCGGCCCCGAGCGAGCCCGGACGCGCACCCGCTTTCGACAACCCAGGAAAGGCGGCAACGTGAAAAAGATAGGCGTTCTGTTTGGTATGGAGAACACATTTCCCGGCGCGCTCGTGGAGAGAATCAACAGCAAAAACATCGACGGGATATCCGCGGAGTTCGTCGAGATTGGGGCGATCCGCCTGGATAAGCCGCCGGCGTGGTCGGTAATTGTGGACCGGATTTCACACGATATTCCTTTCTACCGGGCCTTTCTGAAGCATGCGGTGCTGCATGGGACGACGGTCATCAACAATCCCTTCTGGTGGTCGGCGGACGACAAATTTTTTAACTACTCGCTGGCGGCGAAGTTGAAAGTGGCCGCGCCGCCAACCGTGATCCTGCCGCATAAACACTATCCCGCGGGCACCACCGATCGCTCCATGCGCAACCTGCAGTTCCCGCTGGACTGGGACGGCGTGTTTGCATACGTGGGATTTCCCTCGTTCCTGAAACCGGTGAACGGCGGCGGGTGGCGAGATGTGTACCACGTTCACTCCCGCGAGGAATTTTTTAAGGCCTATGACCAGAGCCGCGATTTGTGCATGATGCTGCAGAAGGCGGTGAACTTTACGGAGTATTTCCGCTGCTATGTCGTAGGCCAGGAGAAGGTCCGCATCATGTATTACGATCCGCGCCGGCCGCACGCGGAGAGGTACGTGCAGAATCCGGCGCCCGCCGGCAAAAAGCTGCTGCAGAGGGTGGAGCGCGATGCGCTCACGCTTTGCCAGGCGCTGGGATACGACCTGAATACGGTGGAGTTTGCCGTCGAGGATGGAGTTCCGTACGCGATTGATTTCATGAATCCGGCGCCGGATGCCGATTTGCATTCGGTGGGTAAGGAAAACTTCGAGTGGATTGTGGAAGCGGTTGCCGATCTGGCGGTGAAAAAGGCAAAGACGGCCAAACCGAAGGTGCCGGAGTTCCACTGGAGCGCGTATCTGGGTGCGGCGTCGCAGACGGCGAAAGCTGCAGAGAAAAAGGTGGCGAAGCCGGCAAAAGAATCGGCGAAGGCGGCGAAGAAGATTGCGGCGAAAAAACCGGCAGCGAAGGGGGCAGGGAAGTCGGCATCGCGCGCTGCCGTTGAACAGCCGGTCGCCACCGTCTCGGCGATTGAATGAAGTTGCATTGAGTTCGCTTTCGTCATACAACGGTAGGCACCATGCGGCCCTCCTTCACTCTCGGCATTGAAGAGGAGTACCAGACCGTCGATCCGGTGACCCGCGATCTGCGCTCGCACATTGCCACCGAGATGCTGGCGCAGGGCAAGGTGCGGCTCGAAGAGCGCGTAAAGGCGGAGATGCACACCTCCGTCGTCGAGGTCGGGACCCGCGTTTGCCGCACTATCAACGATGCTCGCGAGGACATTTACCAGCTGCGGCGCGAGATGATCAAGCTCGCCGCCGAACACGGTCTGGTGCTGGTCGCGGGCGCCACGCATCCGTTTGCGGACTGGCGTACGCAGGAGATTTATCCCGATCCGCGCTACCACCAGGTGGTAAAAGATCTGCAGCTGGTGGCGCGCTCCAACCTCATCTTCGGTCTGCACGTGCACGTTGGCATTGAGGATCGGGAAGCCGCGATCCGCATCATGAATTCGATGCGCTATTTTCTGCCGCACATCATGGCGCTGGCGACCAACTCCCCTTTCTGGCTCGGACTGAACACCGGTTACAAGGGCTATCGGGCGAAAGTATTCGAGAACTTTCCTCGCACCGGAATTCCCGATGCTTTTTCCAGTTACTCCGAATTTGAGAACTACGTAGCGCTGCTGGTCAAGACCAACTGCATCGATAACGCGAAGAAGATCTGGTGGGATATCCGCCCCCATCCGTTCTTCAACACGGTCGAGGTGCGGGCCTGCGACATTCCTCTGCGCGCCGAAGAGACGGTCGCCATTGCGGCGCTGATCCAGGCGACGGCGGCGTACCTTTACCGGTTGCATGCGGCGAACCAGGATTATCGCCAGTATGCCCGGCCGCTGCTGATGGAGAACAAATTTCGCGCCGTCCGCTATGGGCTCGACGGCAAGCTGATCGACTTCGGCAGGCAGGAAGAAGTGCCGGTGCGCGAGCTGATGGAGGAGTACATCGCGCTGATCGAGCCGGAGGTCGAGGAACTGGGCAGCCGCGATGCCATCGAGTACATCCGAACGATTCTCGCCATGGGCACGGGCGCCGATCGGCAGCTGCGGAGATTCGAAGAGACGAATGACCTCAAGGCCGTGGTCGATTACATGGCGGAGGAGACCAAGGCCGGGCTCTTCGAACCGGTGGCATCGCAAAGCGTGGCCTGAAGCTGCGCGTGCTGCAAATTTTGTGGGCTGCCAATGTTTCTCTCCGATGAATTCTTCATTTAGCCTGAAGAGATGAGTGTTTCTTCTCTCCTTTCTCCCGATGCTTCGGCTCGATCCAGGCTGCTGGAGCTGCCGTTTCCCGCTGCGTTTGTGCCGGGAGCGCGTGCAGCGGTCGGTACCTGTTTGCGTATTGAGCCATCGGAGAAGGTGACGTTGATCTGCGATCGCGAGACGGCGCCGATTGCGGCCTCTATGGCCCAGGAGTTGATGACCACCGGATGCCGGTGGAATGCGTTTGTGCTCGGAGACCTGGCGCCGCGGCCGCTGACCGACATGCCGGCGGAGATTCTGGCCGATATGGAATCCTCCGATGTAAGCATCTTTGCCGTCCAGGTGCAGCGCAACGAGCTACGCTCGCGCATGCAGATGACCGAGGTGGTGAATCGCCGGCGGATGCGGCATGCGCACATGGTGAACATCACGCCACAGATTATGTGTGAGGGCATGCGGGCCGACTATGATCGCGTCGATCGCCTATCGCAGAAGGTGATTGAGAAGGCGCGCAAGGCTCGATTCATTCGAGCCACCACGACAGCCGGTACCGATATTCGGGCCGAAATGAATCCCGAATACAAGTGGCTGAAGACCTCCGGCATTATCTCGCGGGATAAGTGGGGCAACTTGCCGGGTGGCGAGATTTTCACCACGCCGGGCGAAGTGAATGGCGTGTTTGTCGTCGACGGCGTGGTCGGCGATTATTTGTGTGCGCAGTTTGGACTGCTGGAAGCAACGCCTTTGACCCTGGAGATTCGCGGCAATCGGATCGTCGGCTGCAGCTCGGAGAATAAAAAGCTGTGCGAGGAGTTTCAGGCCTACACCCACACCGATGAGAACTCCGATCGCGTCGGCGAGTTTGCCATCGGGACCAATATCGGCGTGGAGCGCGTGATCGGCAACATCCTCCAGGACGAGAAGTTTCCCGGCATTCATATTGCTTTTGGCAATCCCTACGGCGAGCACACCGGCGCGCCCTGGCGGTCATCGACGCATATCGATGTCGTCGGGTTGCGATTCAATATCTGGATTGAAGACGAACAAATTATGCAGGACGGTAAATTCCTCCTTTTGGCGTAGCCGAATCCTGAAGCGGTTCCCAAACCCGGAGCATCGAAAAATCATGGCGACAATCACCTCTCCGACCAGCACTTCTGCGAACTTTGCGACACGTCAACTAGGCAACTCCGACCTGCACCTGACGCCGATTGGCTATGGGGCATGGGCCATTGGCGGCGGCAACTGGGAATTCGGCTGGGGCGCCCAGGATGAGAGAGAATCGCTGGCGGCCATTGAGCGCGCGCTCGACCGCGGGTTGAACTGGATCGACACAGCCGCGGTGTATGGTCTCGGCCACTCCGAAGAAGTGGTGGGCAAGGCACTCAAGCAGCACCGCGGCGCCAAGCCGCTGGTCTTCACCAAGTGCTCGATGCGCTGGTTCCCCGATCGCAAAATCTATCGCAGCCTCAAGGCCGGGTCGCTGCAGGAAGAGATCGAAAACTCGCTGCGGCGCCTGTGCGTCGACACCATCGATCTCTACCAGATTCACTGGCCCAATCCCGAAGACGAGCTGGAAGAGGGCTGGGAAACCCTGGCCAGATTCAAAGAGCAGGGCAAGGTTCGCTACATCGGCGTCTCGAATTTCAGCGTGGAGCAGATGAAGCGCGTGCAGCAAATTGCGCCGATTACGTCGCTGCAGCCACCATATTCGTTGCTGAACCGGAGTGTCGAGAAGGAGATTCTTCCGTTCTGCCGCGAAAACCACATTGGCGTGATCAACTACTCGCCGATGGTTTCGGGACTGCTGACGGGCAAGATGACGGCCGAACGTGTGCGCAGTCTGCCGGACGACGACTGGCGGAAGCGCAGCGCAAACTTCCAGTCACCGAAGCTGGAGCGAAACCTGGCTCTCGTCGAACTGCTGCACGAGATCGGCAAGCCGCATGGCGTCGAGCCCGGCGTGGTGGCGATTGCGTGGACGCTGCGGAACCCGGCCATCACGGCGGCGATTGTGGGCGCGCGGCGGCCCGATCAGGTGGATGGCGTCCTTCCCGCGGCGACATTCCGGCTGAGCGATTCGGAAACCCTCCGCATCGAGAGCTGGCTCGCCGAGCATCCTTAATTGACTTCGCTGTCCGTGCGACGCTTTGCGGGAGTTAGTCGATGGGGCGTTGGCTGAGCCGCTCGAGCACGCGCTCGACCGTGTCGGACATCGAGATGGGAATCTCGAAGATGCGTTCTTCGTCCTGACCGCGGGAGAAAACCTCCATGGAATTCTGCCGAAACTGGAAGGAAACCAGAGGCTGTTCGGGGCGCAGGCGCGGCCGCCGCGAACGCGACACGATGAAAGACCAGATCGACTGACCGGCGCGGAGTTTGCGATCGTAGCCGGCTCGGCGCAGATCGGCGATGAAGGGCAGCACCAGATTCCGGGGAGGGAAGCGCGAGCTCTGGTAAACGCCCTCCATTTGATCCCAGCTCTCGATAAATTCGCCTTCCACCGGACTGCCTTGCTCGTAAAAATCGGCGAGGCGGCCGATAGGCAGCCAGGGAAATTCCTTCCGCAGCACGGACGGCGGCGCGTTATCGGCGAGCCAGCGCGAAAGGACCGACGCCAGCGCGACGGAGTCTGCGGCTTCGAAGCGAAACAGCTCCGATTCGTCCCAGTGGAAGACCGCTTCCGGAGCTTCGTGGCGCGTTGCGAAATGAATGTGGGCCGACCGGTAAGGGGTGCGAAACCAGAGATGCGAGACGCCGGAAGGAGTCACGGTGAGCTCGTTGCGCGCGGCCGTTCCGAGATTCGCAAAGCTGCCGATCACAGTTTCACGCAGCGACAGCAGCCTGCGCTTTTCGTCATCGACGAACTGGAAGCGCTCGTACAGCGTGGAAAGCGGCGCGCCGTCGAGCCAGCACCAGATGGCATCGACGGTTTCGGCGGACGAGGAGGTCCGGCCGGTGGCCACTTTCTTTCCCTCGCCTTCAAAAAAAGTCAGGAATTCCGGCCCTCCGACTTCGAAGCAGCCCACCCAGCAGGAGCGGTCGCCGCGTTGCGCGGAACATCGCCACTGGACGCCGCCGCCGGCGATGGCGATCTTAGCTTGATCCGCGACGGGCGCGAAGCGACTGACCAGGCCGTCGTAAAGTTCTTGCGCGTACTTTGGTTCGTTCCGTTCCATAGGCGTCGTTCCACCGAACGCCAGTGTATCGAAAGTCACTTAACGTCAATCACGAAAGGGTGTATTGAACAGCTGCCTGTATTCAGGAAGTAACGATAAGTCGGAGGGAATGGGGCGCGGAATCCTGGGCTCAGAACACGCAGAGGCTGCCGCCCTAAAACACAAAGCGCCTGCTGATTGGCAGACGCCTCGGGAACCCACAGCCCTGTTACTTGCTGTTGCGGGTTGAACGTTACTGATCCTGAGTGTTGGCAGCGATGTGAATGGCTTCTGTTGCGGATACGGATTCGCCGTCGGAGGTCCGGGTCTGTGCCGTGATGATCGCATCGCCCGCGCCGACTGCGGTGATGACGCCGTGCGCGTCGACTGTGGCAACCCGGGAATCACTCGACGTCCAGGTCGACTGGCGCGAGAGATCGGTGGGCCGCACGCTGACGTTTTGCGTGGCGACGGCCATCGGCTGCAAAGTCTGGCCAACGCTGAGAGTCTGATTGCCCGGAACGATGTGCAGAGAGAAGGCGTGGGCAACCGACGTTGAGCTTGTGGAGCACTGGGTGGAAACCTGAAGACTGGACGCAGAGGTCAGAACCCCGAATTCACCGGTCGTGGTCGCGGTGATCGAAGTGATTCCGGTAAAGTTGGCAGCCGCGGTTGCCAGACCATCGGCGCTCACCGTGGCGAGCTCGGGAAGGGCTTCGGACCAGGTGACCTCGTTGGAGATGTCCTCGATCCGCATGGAGTGGCCGCCTTCGGTATAGGTGCCGTAAGCCGTGAACTGGGCGGTGGTACCTGGGTAGACGCAGGTGCTGTTGACCGCGGGCTCGACATAGATGCCGGTCAGCGAGTAAGAGAGGCCGCAGCCTGTTCCGCCGAAGAGCGAAGTGGCGACGACCAGTCCGACGCCGAGCAACACACGCGGAGAGACCAAAGCAGATAAGCCGTACAGCTTCTTCATAGATTGATGCCCCATGATCACCGTCGCAGGGAGAGGTCATAAGAGCCTGGGCGGCTCCGTGGTTTCCTTCTGCCTGGCTGAAATCTATTAGGGACTATAGGGTCGGTGATGTGACCGTGGTATCCCACTTTCAGGGAGGGAGTGACCCTGAAATGGTTACCAGAGTGGTAGGAACGATCAGGTCCAGGCCACACTGCACCGGCCACAAGGGTCGGACAAAAGCGAAGAGGCGAAACTCCTTGCGGAATTTCGCCTCTTCTGTCCGAACTTGCGAAGATCCGGTCTTCGGCTGCCGGATCGCAACTCGTTTCTCAGGAGCTGTTCGGGAGCTGCGAGTTTGACCCCGCCGTCCCGGACCTTTCATGAGCCCGTCTGCTGCGGGAGCTTGCCGGTCACCGTCTGGGGATCTTCAGTTGCCCGGAGAATCCATGGAGTCTCGTTACCGAGGCTCGCAAAGTGACTGGCCTGCTCTCTTCCTGGGGAAGATTTCTCTTCCCGTTGATTGAAATTATGGCACGCGATTCATCGCGGCTTGAGGGAATATTTGTGTGCAAATCGGGGAGGCAATGTGGAGAACTGCAGCCCAAAGAGAGCAGCGAACAGCAGACGGGAATGTACAGTGGTCCGTGAACCGGAGTCAGGGAACAAGCGACCCGGGACAGCAGCCGGCATCTAAACAACGGGAGCGTGGAATGGCGACTGAGCAATCCGATGCGCTGGTATTTTTTGGCGCTACTGGCGATCTGGCGTACAAGCAAATCTTTCCTGCGCTGCAGGGTTTAATTCGCGATGAGGGTTTCAATCTGCCCATCATCGGCGTGGCGAAAGCCGGATGGACGCTGGACCAGCTGAAGGAGCGCGCCAAAGACAGCCTGGAGAAGCATGGAGGCGTCGATCAGGCGGCATTCGACAAGCTGATGGGGCTGCTCCGCTATGTGGACGGCGACTACAACGACCTGAACACTTTTACGCAGCTGCGTGAGCAGCTCGGACAGGCGCAGCGTCCTCTGCATTACCTCGCGATTCCGCCGAGCTTGTTCGGGACGGTTGCCGAGAACCTGGCGAAGTCGGGGTCCGCGAAGAATGCACGCGTGGTGGTGGAGAAGCCCTTCGGTCGCGATCTGCAGTCGGCGCAGGAGCTGAGTCGCACCCTGCACGAGTATTTTCCCGAAGAGAGCATTTTCCGCATCGACCATTACCTGGGCAAGGAGCCGGTGCAGAACATCCTGTACATGCGGTTCGCCAACCCGGTCTTTGAGCCGCTGTGGAATCGGGATCACGTTCGCAGCATTCAAATCACCATGGCCGAGGATTTCGGAGTTCAGGATCGCGGCAAGTTTTATGACGAAGTGGGCGCGCTGCTCGACGTGGTGCAGAACCACATGCTGCAGGTGGTGGCGAATCTGACCATGGATCCGCCCACCGGGGAGGATCACGACGCGGTGCGCGATCGCAAGGGCGAGCTGATGAAGGCCATCCGCCCGTTGACCCCGGACGCCGTGGTGCGCGGCCAGTATGAAGGCTATCGAAAGGTGCCCGGGGTGGCGCCGGGATCGACGGTCGAGACCTTCGTTGCGATCCGCCTGCACATCGACAGCTGGCGCTGGGCGGGTGTGCCCATCTATATCCGCGCCGGCAAGATGTTGCCGGTCACCTGCACCCAGGCGATTGTGGAGTTCAAGCGGCCGCCGCGCGAGGGGTTCGGGGAGCTGGTGCCGTCGAACTCGGCGCACATTCGGATTCGTGTGAGTCCGGATTTCACGATCGGGCTCGGCGTGCGGATCAAGGTTCCTGGCGAGCGGATGGTGGGACGCGACGTGGAGCTGGATATGCATCGGCGCGAGGCCGACGATATGCCTCCTTACGAGCGATTGCTGGGCGACGCGTGCCAGGGCATCGTGGAAATGTTTTCCCGCCAGGATCTGGTGGAGGCGCAGTGGCGGATCGTGGATCCGATTCAGGGCAACGTCACGCCCGCGTATTCGTATTTACCGAAGACCTGGGGCCCGGAGGAAGCCAATCAGCTCATCGGCAACGACGGGCCCTGGATCGATCCAATGGTCCAGGACCAGGTCACCGGTTGCTGAGACATCGATCACAGCTTACGCGACCTGCTCCTGGTTGTTTCCTTAGGGCGCCTTCTTCTCCAAATGGCCGCCGAATTCGTAGCGCATCGCCGACAGAAGCCGGTCGGCGTATTCGTCGCTGCCGCGCGAAGAAAACCTGGAAAAGAGCGAGGCGCTGATCACCGGCGCCGCGATACCTTCGTCGATCGCAGCCTGCACCGTCCAGCGTCCTTCGCCGGAATCGGAAACCCGGCCCGCAAAGTTGGTGAGCTCGGGATTCTCGCGCAGCGCGGCCGCGGTCAGATCGAGCAGCCAGGATCCAACCACGCTGCCGCGGCGCCACACCTCCGCCACGTCCGAGACGTTGATGTCGAACTGATAAAGCTCCGGACGACGCAGCGGAGTGGTTTCGGCGTCATCGACCTGTTTCTTCTTGCCGACGTTGGCGTTCTTGATGATGTTCAGACCCTCGGCAAACGCGGCCATGATGCCGTACTCGATGCCGTTGTGGACCATCTTGACGAAGTGGCCTGCGCCGTTGGGACCGCAGCGCAGATAGCCGTTTTCTGCCGTACTCGGCTCACCGGTGCGGCCTGGGGTGCGCGGCGCTGTGGCGACTCCCGGGGCCAGTGAACGAAAGATGGGATCGAGATGGGTGACCACCTTTTCCTCGCCGCCGATCATCAGGCAGTAGCCGCGGTCGAGGCCCCAGACGCCGCCGCTGGTGCCGCAGTCGACGTAGTGAATGCCTTTGCTCTTCAGCTCGCCAGCGCGGCGAATGTCGTCGTGATAATACGAATTACCGCCGTCGATGATGATGTCGCCCGGTGCGAGAACGGGCACCAGAGACGCGAGGACTGAATCGACCACCGCAGCCGGAACCATCAGCCAAATCGCGCGCGGGGCCTTGAGCTTTTTCGCGAACTCCTCCAGCGTGGACGAGGAAGCCGCGCCTTTCGCCACCAGCTCCTGCATCGCCTGCGGATGCGTGTCGTACACAACGCATTCGTGCCCCGCCTTGAGCAGGCGCTGCACCATATACGAGCCCATGCGGCCGAGTCCGATCATTCCAAGTTGCATGTTTCCTCCTGAGGATTGTGCTCACGCCGCCAGAATATCGCGTCAGTATTGCGGAATCGAGAAAGCGGCGGAGCCGTGGCAACATGCATTGGATGCCGCAGAGATGAAGATGGTCTGAAATTGAGAGGGCCAACCCTGGTCGGGTCGGCCCTCGGAGTCCTGCAAAGTGCAGGCTTGTTATTGGGCGGCCGGAGCCTTCGCTGCGGCTTTGTGATGATGATGGGCGGGCCCATTCCGCGGCTGCGACTTCACCGCGTTCTCATCCACAGCCGTCGCTCCCGGCACATCGCTGTCGAAGTTGGCTCCGGCGGGCACGAGGTAATCCTGCACCTCGTTTTGTCCGCTGTTGTCCGTCTTCACCTGGATGCGGCTGGCATCGATGCCCTTATCCGTCACCAGGTAGTCCTTCGTGTTCACCGCGCGCTGCGCCGCCAGATCTTCGGCGGTCAGCTCGTGACGGCGATGGTGCTTCTTCTCCGGCAGCGGAGCCGCATTGCCTACCAGCACCAGCGTCGCGTCGGCCTTCTGCTGCGCGTTCAGCGCCACATCGTCGAGGCAGGCCTTGGCTTCGTTGTTCACGCGCGTCGGGCGCCGGGCGTCGTTGAACTGGATCCCGCACAGCGTCTGCGTTTTCGGTGCCGGAGGCGGTGGCGGCGGTGCCTGCACTTCCACGCTCGCCGTTGCCGATGCGGTGTGCGACTTGTCATCCTGCACGTTGCAGGTGACGGTGATGCTTCCCGCTGGTGCGCCCGCGGTGGACAAGCTCGCGGTGGTCCCGCTGCCATTGATCGATCCAGCCGAGGCGGAATAGCTGTAGGTCAGCGGACGATTCTGCGGGCTGGAGCCGCTTGCCGTGATGGTGGTCGACCCACCCGTCATCACCGACGCCGGATTCGCCGAGCAGCTGATGGTGGGCGGCTCAAAGGGCTTCACCGTGATGTCGGACTGGCAGTCCGCCGTCTCGTTCGGCTTCGTGCCTTCCTTCCCCTTCTTGCCTTCTTTGGCTTCCGCCTTCACCGTGTAATTGCCCGGATCCATCGAACCGGTCGCGACGGTCGCGGTTGCCCCGTTGCCGGTCACCCCTGGACCGCTCCACGTGTAAATCACATCCCAATTCTTCTTCGGGGCCACCTGTCCCGGCGTCGCGGTCACCGTAACCGGATCGCCCGGGTAAATGGAGGGCGCGCTGGCAGCGCACTGGAGTTGGAGGGGCGCGATTTTCTTGCAGCCGGTTGAAAGGAACGCCAATGTCGCCGACGCCAGAACCAGACAAACAGATTTCAGGATTCGTGAGTTCATGTAGGTGTTTTCTCCCATTGAATCTTTTCGTCGGGCACAGCGCGTGTTGCCGTGACCGAAAATTCTTAGCGGAATCGATGACGAAGTTAACGTTGGGTGACGCAACCGCCGATACAACCGAGGCCCGCAGACATTTTTTTCAACCGCCGCCGTTCCCGATCGAGGATGCCTTCCTCCGGCACAGGAATTCGGCCGCGCTGGACACACTTTGCACCGTTGACCACCATGCCATGAGGAGGGAAGGGAATCTGTTCAATATTGAACACTCAGGTGACGGAACCGCCAGGCGGTACGTGGTTCTGAGAAGGGATGAATCGCGATGGAGCCGGCGTTTCCGCAGGAGGGCAAGTGCCTCGCGGGTCACGTGGGTGGGCAGATGCTCGTCGAGCCGGAACCGGATCAGGATCCCTGGGGCTCTGTGCGCCAGGCCGATCATCTGGCGGAGTGCGTCTGGTCGAATCGCGAACCGAAGACGCCGGGCGAAGAAGGTCTGCGGGATAGGGTGGTGATGTCGCAAATCTACCAGTCGGCGGGACTGAAAGCTGTAAAGTCGGCTGCGGCCGCAAGGCGCGTCCGCCGTACGGGCAGTACTAGGCGCCGATGGCCTTGCCGCCCGACAGGACCGTCCATAACGACGGGTGGACCTGCAGGACGTTGCGGTCGTAGCTGATGAAGCCGCACTCGCGGAAGCGATTGAGGAAGACGCTGATGCGGGGGCGCGTGGTGCCCACCATTTCGGCCAGCGTCTCCTGATTCACGTGGTGAATAGGACCCAGCAGAGCTGGGCGATGATCGGCCTGTGCCATATTCAGCAGAAGCCGCGCCAGGCGCTTCTCACTGGAATTAAAGATGTGATCGGCCAGATCGGCCTGCATGCGCTGATTGCGCGACGCCAGTTGCGTGATGAACTCCTCCGCCACAGAGGGTACGCGACGGAAGAGAGCGAGAAGCGCGCGCTTTTCGAGGCGAATGATCCGGCTACGCTGCAGGGCCGTGGCACTGGCGATGCGCACCGGCTCTCCCGCGAGACAGCCCTCGCCGAAGAACTTGTGCTCTCCCAGAATGTCGACGATGGCCTGCTTGCCGCTGCTGGAGACGACGCTGAGCCTGACCTCACCGCGCTCAACATAAAAGACCGCGTTGGCCACGTGGCCCTGCATAAAGACCGATTCGCCCGGCGCGTACTCGCGCTCTGATCTTCCCGCGATGGGCAGACGGCCCGAAGTAAGCAGATGAGCGAGGGACGCTCCGTTGCGCGCGTGACCGTCGATCGGAGCGGGACGCTGGACCGGCTCCAACACCGCGGGCTGACTCTCTCGAGAAACACGCGTCAGCACGGGATGCGGTTGCGCCATGGAAACCCTCTTCAGCTACAAGCGCATGGAAACACGACCCATGCGTCGGTTCAGATTCTCTCACAATCTTCAGGCGCAACCTGGCTCGTTGACCCCCGTCTACACAAAATCGGGGCGCGGCCGGTGGGTAGCCCAGGATGGGGTTCCACGCAGCGTCGGGACGCTCGGCCCTCCCGGCGACAAAATCAGACCCAGGAATTGCGCCGGGTACGGTGTCCGCGCCGTCTGGAAGACTGTACCCTAGCGTAAGAGAGACGTCGGGATTCTCTGTTGCGGAGCAAAGCATGGCCACGATCGCACGACCCGTTGCGCGGGAAACGGCAACCACGGCTGGCATCCCCTGGTATTTGTGGTGCGCGGCGCTGGCGGTTACCTCAGTGTCCGTCGGCGGGCGGTGGGATGTGTCCTGGCACGAATCCATCGGCCGCGACACCTTCTGGACCCCCGCCCACATGGCTATCTATCTGTGCGGCGTGCTCGCCGGCATCGTCTGCGGCTATCTGATCCTGAACACCACCTTGCGCCGCCCGCCGCAGATGATGGCGAACTCGGTGCGCGTGCTGGGTTTTTATGCACCGCTGGGCGCGTTCCTCGCCGCCTGGGGTGGCATCGCGATGCTGACCTCGGCGCCCTTCGACAACTGGTGGCATAACGCCTATGGCCTCGACGTAAAAATCATCAGCCCGCCGCATATCCTGCTCATGCTCGGCTCCAATGCGGTCGACATCGGATCGTTGTTCCTGATCCTCGCCGCCATGAACCGCGCGGTCGCCGAGGAGACGCGCTTCCGCCCCTTGCAGCGCCTGCTGTTGTATCTCTCCGGCCTGCTGTTGATGGCCTTTATGTTTTTCTTCACCGAGTACACGCGCGATGTGCTGCTGCATGCCACCCTGCCGTATGTCGCGCTCAGTGTCGGCATTCCTCTGTGTTTCGCCGCGATCTGGACCATCGCTCGCTATCGTTGGGCGCTGACCACGATTGCCGGTATCTACACGGTGCTCACCATCGGGTACATCCTCATCCTGCCGCTGTTTCCCGCGCAGCCCAAACTCGGCCCGGTGTTTCAGCCGGTTACGCACTTTGTTCCGCCGCAGTTTCCGATTCTGTTGCTGGTGCCGGCGGTGCTCCTCGATCTGTTGTGGGCGCGGATCGGCGATCGCAACAAATTCTTCATCGCGGCCGTCAGCGGGCCGGTCTTCGTGCTCAGCCTCTTTGCCGCCGAATGGCCCTTCGC
>Ga0210385_10001024_pt1 | contig 17730 bp, 20 predicted proteins | sample IncBWH26OmetaG_FD_160107 | JGI IMG/M metagenome (GOLD analysis project Ga0210385, IMG submission 160107) | Forest soil microbial communities from Barre Woods Harvard Forest LTER site, Petersham, Massachusetts, United States - Inc-BW-H-26-O ...
CGTGTTCCTGTCTCATCCTCAGGCCGTCGCCCAACTCATCGAGCAGGCCGCGAGCGGTGCCTCGGCGGCAACGAAGGCAAAACCCTAGATATCCCCTGTAACTTATGGATTATGACAATAATCTGAATAATCAAAGGCAGCACCGGTTCACCGCAAGCATAGGAGAAGCAATGAGCACCTCGTCCCCCGAACAGAATAAGGCAATCGTGCTCGAAGCATTCGAGACGCTATTCAACAAGCGAGATTACGCAGCGGCTGAAGGCTTCTGGTCACCGAACTACATCCAGCACAGCGCGCACATAGCTCCAGGCCGAGAAGGTCTATTCAGCCTCGTCCGCTCAATGCCGGAGACATTGCGCTATGAGAATCAGGTCGCCGTCGCAGAGGGCGACTACGTAATAGCGCACGGTCGCTTCACTGGAATGGGAAGGCAAGCAGCCTGGATCGCGGCGGACGTTATCCGGTTCGAGGACGGTCTACTTCGAGAGCACTGGGACGTTTTACAGGACGAGGCGACTAAGGCCGAATCTGTCAGTGGCCTTCCCATGTTTGGCAACACATTCCCCAAGTAACAACCTGGAGATACGCGATCGTTACGACCAAAAATAAGGAGGCAGTAGCTATGAGTTCACCGGTTGTTTCGAATGCAGAGTATGTGATTTTAGGGGCGAGCGGCAACACTGGCTCGGTTGTCGCCGATTTTCTGCTGTCGAAGGGCGAGAAAGTGCGCGTCGTGGGACGCGATGCGGGGCGACTAAAGCGCTTTGTGGACAAAGGCGCAGAGGCGTTCATCGCCGAGCTGAGCGAAGTACCTGCGCTCACCAAAGCTTTCAGTGACGCTCGCGCTGCCTACCTGTTGTTGCCGCCAGTGAAGTCGAGAGAGACCCAGAATCGCGAGAGCGATTCGATTGCGAAGGCTGTGAAGGAGTCGGGCCTGCGCTACGCGGTGCATCTGAGCAGCTATGGCGCGCAGGTGCCCGAGAATACGGGCCCCCTCGTCGGACTGCATGCTTCGGAAGAAAAACTGAACGCGATCAGCGGGTTGAACGTCCTGCACCTGCGTGCCGGATATTTCATGGAAAACAATCTGGCCGCGATCGGCATGATTCATGGGATGGGCCTGTTCGGAAATGCGCTGCTACCTGACCTGAAGGTACCCATGATCGCGACACGTGACGTCGGCGACTACGCCGCGCAACGGCTCCTGCATCTGGATTTTTCCGGCAAACAGACCCGCGAACTGCTTGGCGAGCGCGACCTATCCATGAAGGAAGTCACTGCGGTGATAGCGCGTGCCATCGGCAACCCGGATCTGCGTTACCAACAATTTTCGTATGACCAGGTGCAACAGGCCTTGACGGCCCTGGGTGTTCCGGCCAAGGGAGCCGCTTTGTACGTCGAGATGTACAAAGCCATTAACGAAAACGTCGTCGTTGCGTTAGAGCCCCGGTCGCCACAGAACACCACAACTACATCCTTCGAAAAATTCGTGCACGATGTTTTTGTGCCTGCGTATCGTGGGAAGGCTCACACCGCTTAGTCTCAGCGCGAAGGCGACAGATCTATTCCCCCCCAAATAAACAACGCTGGCTTACCGATGGTCAGGAACAGGAGAGCGCCCAATGAAAACCGCTAAGGAACTCATGCTCGAATACACTGCCTACTCCTTTAGAGATCCGAAGAAGGCCGCGGAGATGTTTGCCGAAGATGGCGCTTTTGAGATGCCGTATCTTGCGACGTTCGGAATGCCTCCGGAGTACAAAGGCCGAGACGCGATCGCCGGGTTTTTCCAATCCGTGCTCGATATTTATCCCGGCTTCCAATTCGAAAATGTAAAGGTGCTTATCGATACACCCGATCAAGTCTTTGCAGAGTTCCAGGCGACAGCCGTGTCCAGCAAAACGGGACGAACTGTCAATCAACTCTTTTTTGCACGCTTGGTTGCTGAGAATGGAAAAATCAAACTGTTTCGGGAAGCTTTGAACACGTTGGAAGTGGCCAAGGCTAACGTGCAGAACAGCGCGGACTTGTTTTGACCGAGGCTTCGTCGGATCGACGCGATGTTAAGCACCGTGCACGGGAATTCGATGAAGAAGATCTGTACAGCGTAACAAGGGAAGGCCTGCGATGCGTGCGATGAGAGCGGAAGCATTTAGCGGCTATGAGGCGCTAAGACTTGCGGAGGTTGAAAAACCGGAAGTCTCGGACGGAAAATTGTTGGTAAGAATCACGGCGGCGGGAGTTACCCCCTTAGACTTTACGATCCTTTCCGGCCATTACTCTCGTGCAAAGGCGCCCTTGATCTTGGGCAACGAAGGAACCGGCGTTGTGACAGACGGAGGTGGAACGGACTTTCCCGTCGGCTCTCGTGTGATGTTCACGGGCCCGTATGGTGTCGCCGAAGACGGAACCTACAGCGAATGGGTTGCAGTACGGAAACAAGACCTCTGCCTGATACCCGACAATGTGGATGACGTGAACGCTGCTGGCGTTCCGGTAGCGTACCTCACCGCTTATATGACTCTTACTCTAGCTGGCTTTCGTGCCGGCAAAACTGTACTCGCTCCAGCTATCGGAGGGTCTGTCGGTAACGCTGTGACGCAATTGGTTCGAGCGCTCGGAGCAAAACACGCGATTTCAAGCACCACCAATCACGCGAAAGCCGCCCGGGCTCAGGCCTTAGGATTCAATGAAGTCATTGACACGTCCTCGGAAAGCTTGACGGACGGCGTGCGTCGCATCACCGACGGTTATGGCGCAGACATCGTGATCGACGCAATTGGCGGAAAGGTTCTGAGTGAAGCACTCGGCGTGCTTGCCTTGGGGGGAAGCCTCACCACCTTAGGATATTCGGCAAGCCGCGAAGCAACCATCGATGTGACAAATCTCATTTGGCGACGGGCGAGTATTAAAAGTTTTTCTCTGTTTGCTCAACCGCAGGCAGCCTTTACTGACGCTTGGAATGCCGTTGTGTCTCTGCTCAAGTCCGGCGGCCTCAAACCGATGGTAGCCAAAACCTTTCCTTTGAATGAAGCGTCCGATGCACTCCGCTATCTGATCGAGTGCCGCCCCTTCGGCAAAGTCATCCTCACCGTCTGATGGGCAAACGTAAATCACGAAGTGTCGCACCTGTAAGCAAGAAGCCGTTCAGAGGGCGCCGTAACATGCCGCGGTCCAGTCGCTCTTGTAGGCGCCTCGATTTGGCTAACCACTGGTGGCAGAGTATGAAGTCGGCCAGTCCAGTCAGATTCCGCGAATCAACTGCATGAAGTCTTCAATCTTTCTTGTGATCCGGGTCCGGTCAGGACCGAGGTTCTGCTCCAGGCAAATTCCGCTGAAAAACGTGACGATCAAGCCTGCTAGAGAATCATTATCGTCGCCAGTTCCACGCGCCGCGGCTAGATTGTCGATGAGCAGCTGATGGGCTTTCATTACGCTCGCGGCCATGATCTGGCGGGCTTTGGGAGGGAGGTTTGCGAACTCGCGCATAGAGTTCACCGAGAAGCATCCTTTCTGTCCCCAACTCCCATAGCAGACCTTCAGAAAGCTCTCAACATTGGTCCAACCCAAAGGCTGTTTCGTCAGGTGCCCGCGTGCCATCAGGACGTCGAAATACCTGCGCATACTCTCCACGAATAGGTCTTCTTTGTCCTTGAATTCCGTGTACAAACCCGATTTGCGTACGCCTGTGGCGTGTTCAAGGTCCTGAACGGTTGTCTCAGCGAGGCCGTGCTTCCAGAAGATGGGGATCGTTTTGTCGAGGACATCTTCTCGGGTGAACAGTTTTCGTCGTCCCATCACAGCATTATCTGTCAATTAAGGGCGCGGAAGCTTGCAATAATGGACCATTTGGTCCATTATCCCGGTGAGAGCCTGACCTGGAGGACGCATGCCGCCCAGCCGTAAGCAACAAGTCCTCGATCTGCTGAAGTCACTTGAGACGAAAGATCCGCTTCCGTTCGCATACGTCAATCCGAATAAGTACATCCAGCACAATCTACAGGTAGGGCCCGGCACGGCAGGCGTCGCCGCGCTCATCAAGAACCTGCCGCCCGATGCGTCCGTCAATACGATCCGCGTCTTTGAAGATGGCAATTATGTCTTCGCTCACACGGAATATAACTTCTTCGGACCACGCGTCGGATTCGACATCTTCCGCTTCGAAGACGGGCTGATCGTCGAGCATTGGGATAATTTGCAGGAGACCGCGACCGAACACAGCCCCAGCGGGCACACGATGATCGACGGTCCCACAATCGCATCCGATCTGGACAAGACGGACGCCAACAAGGCGCTGATGCAGCGCTACATGGATGACCTTCTCGCAGGGCGTCGGGAGACCTTCCCGAGCTACTTCAACGGAACCCAATACATCCAGCACAACCCTTGGGTCGCCGATACAATCCCTGGGTTAATTGCGGGATTGCAGGCTCTTGCCGCCAAAGGTCAGGCGGTCGTCTACAAGCGTGTTCACATGGTGCTTGGCGAAGGTAACTTCGTCCTCGTCGTTGCCGAAGCTACGTTTGGTGGCGTGCCCACTAGCATTTATGACCTGTTCCGCATTGAACAAGGTAGGATCGCCGAGCACTGGGATACGCTCGAAGCGATCCCGCCTCGCGATCAATGGAAAAATAGCAACGGCAAGTTCTAATTCGGTACGAGACAGAACGTATGCTTCAAGGCATGTTCGGGCAAAAATTGGCGAAGCATTTCTCTCTGCTGGAATCCTCGTCACTCGTCCTTAGTCCCAGAGGAAACTCGCAGGTCGCGTTGACACGCATGCGGATGCCGAACGGCTTTCCTGGACCCACGCCACATATTCCGCCAGAAAAGGCTTTTTCGGTATCCGTGCACTTGCGCCGTCCAGACAGCGTTAAGGGGTGGGGCACTTGGATCGACGGACGCTTTCATCGAGTCACCGAATGGGATGCCGGCGGGATTCAGATATTCGATATGGAGTCGGAGCCGGTCGCACTGCGAACTTCAGGTTTTGACTCCATTCACGTTTATATACCCCGGTCAGTTACCAATCGATTCAGCGACGAGCACGAGCAGAAGCGGGTTCTCAACTTGCATTGCACTCCGGGAACTAGAGATGACGTGATCCTCCATTGGGCACGGATGATGTTGCCCTATTTTGATCGCGCGATACATCTCCCGCGCGTGGTCCTCGATGAAATGATTTTATTGCTATGCGCTCATCTGACGAGGACCTATCAGGATTCAGTTCAGTCCCCGCAAGTCGTCACAGGAGGGCTAGCTGTCTGGCAGCAGGATCGAGCAATCGAACTGCTGCACGAGCACTTGGATGGTGATCTTGCATTTCCCGATTTAGCAAAAGAATGCGGTCTATCGTCGGGTCGTTTTATGCGCGCCTTCAAGAAGTCGTTTGGTGTTCCCGTCCACCGCTACTTGCTTCAGAAACGAATTCAAGCCGCGAAATCGATGTTGTCACACTCCGATAAATCATTGCTTACGGTTGCGCTGGAAGTGGGGTTCTCTGATCAACCAGCCTTCAATCGAAGCTTCCGTGAGATGGTCGGAACTTCCCCGGGGCAGTGGCGAAGAGCAAATGCGCCGATGCCAAAGGCGTTCAAACTGCCTCCCCAGCAGTAACGCTCGAACCCGCTTGTCGTAAGACAACTCGGTACTTTCCGAAGTATCACAAGCAACTCCTGAAGCGAAGCGAGTCTCTCGGCTGGCAGACCTGCCAGTTGAATCGCACAGAAAGTCCAAATCGCGACAGTTCCAATCAAGACGCAACTCTAATTTTCCGAAACAATCCGCAACGCAGAGTCAATTGGGCGGTGTGGAACCGCGCGCTTGCGCTGGCGCATAACGCCCTCGAGGAAGAGACCTCGAAATAAAAGAGCGACTGACGCTCAAGATCGAATCATGCCTGCTGGCGGAATGTGAAGTTGGAGGACAAGTATGGCGAGCACATACAGAGCCGTAGAGATTTCTTCACCGGGCGTTTTCTCCTTGGTCGAAAGGAAGGTTGCCGTCCCGGGCGCAGGACAGGTGCGTATCCGCGTCGAGGCTTGCGGTGTATGCCACTCGGATGCGGCAACTGTGGAAGCGCAATTCCCCAACCTTTCCTATCCGCGCGTGCCTGGCCACGAGGTTATCGGACGAATAGAGGAAGTGGGTCCTGGCGTGACAGCGTGGAAGATCGGCCAGCGCGTCGGAGTCGGATTTTTCGGAGGTGAAGACGGAACCTGCGAGGCCTGCCGCCGTGGTGAAACCGCCTATTGCCAAAATGCAATTATGACCGGCATCACAACTGACGGTGGCTACGCGGAAACAATGATTGCGGAGGCACGCGCGCTTGCCCTCATACCGGACGCACTCAAGTCCGAAGACGCGGCGCCCTTGGTATGCGCCGGCATAACAACTTTCAACGCGCTTCGCAACGCCGCACGTGCCGGCGACACCGTTGCCATTCAGGGTGTGGGCGGGCTCGGCCACCTGGGCGTGCAGTTTGCACGAAAAATGGGCCTGCGCACCGTGGCGATTGGTGGGGGCCCCGACAAAGAGCACCTGGCACAGAAATTAGGAGCGCACATCTACATCGATGCCAAGGCAGAAGACGCGGCGGCCGCATTGCAAAAGCTCGGAGGCGCAGACGTCATCCTTGCGACCGCGCCAAGCGGAGCCGCAATCGGTAGCCTGCTTCCCGGCCTGAAAACTCGAGGCAAACTTGCGGTCGTCGGCGTCTCCGGTGATTCCATCCCGGTCAACGGCGTACCGCTCATCTTCGGCGGACGCTCAGTTGTCGGCAGTCTCACCGGAAGAGCGATCGAGACTCAAGACACGCTCGATTTCAGCGTACTCACAGATGTCCGTCCAGTGATCGAAACACTTCCGCTTGCAAAAGCTGAGGAAGCATACAAACGAATGATGGATGGCAAGGCACGCTTCCGAGTAGTGCTCACGATGACCTAAACAAGTTCAAAGCCTGCGGCAAAACGGAGCACGAATCGGACTTCGCCAGGGAGATTTCGATGAATTCATTCCAGGAAATCTTTAGCAAACAGAAAGCGTACTTCGATTCGGACGCGACCAAATCGTACGAGTGGCGTATCGACCAACTGACACGTCTTGAGAAGCTGTGCAACCAGAACTCTGAGGCTCTCGAGGCTGCGATGAGCAGCGACTTCAAGACCGCCAACCAGGAAAGAGTCTTCGAAATCATGGCTCCCGTAGGGACCGCAGCTTTCGCGAAAGCTGAGTTGAAAGAGTGGATGAAGCCTGTCGATGTTGTCGTGCCGAAAGCCCTTCGGGAGAGCGGGCACACGGCCAAGGTCTATCGAGAACCGTACGGCGTGACACTGGTGATTGGTCCATTTAATGGACCGTTGACCCTGCTTTTCGACCCGGCGTGCCAGGTTCTTGCGGCGGGCAATCCATGCATTCTCAAACTGTCCGAGGGTTTACCCGCCACCAGCAAGGTCTTGATGGATCTCGTTCCGAAATATTTCGATCCCCGGGCTGTTACCGCCGTCACCGGAAGCAAGGACGAGGTGACAGAGCTGCTCAAGCTGCCATTTGACTTCATCTTTTTCACCGGCAGCGTCAAGGTCGGCAAAATCGTCATGGAAGCGGCTGCAAAAAACCTGACCCCTATCCTTCTGGAACTTGGCGGACAGAATCCTGCCTTTGTTGATCCGACCGCGAACATCCCAGATGCGGCGAAGAAAATTGTCTGGGGCGCAACAGCCTGGGGTGGGCAGTGGTGCACCTCTCCCGGGTATGCCTATGTGCACGAATCGATTGCCGACGAGTTTGTAAAGGAATGCCAGAAGGCCGTGATCGAGTTGTACGGAACCGATCCGAAGAGCAGGTCCGACGACTACTCCCGCGTCATCAGCCCGAAAGCAGTTGATCGGTTCGTATCCCTGGTTGATCAGAGCAAGGTTGTCGCCGGAGGTTCTGCCGACCGCGAAGCTCGCTACTTCGATCCCACGATTTTGTATCCGGTCACGTGGGACGACCCGATCATGGAAGACGAAATCTTCGGGCCGATTCTTCCAATCCTTACCTATGAAGACATGGATGCGGCGATTCGCGAGGTGAAGAAGCATCCAAAACCTCTTTCCGGTTTCCTTTTCAGCCGTGACCAGAAGGCGATCGACCACTTCCTCGCGAGCTTGTCTTTCGGCGGTGGCGCGATCAACCAAGTGAACATTCATCTGTTCATTGAAACCATGCCTTTCGGAGGCGTGGGATTTTCGGGCATCGGCCACTATTACGGCAAGGCTGGCTTTGACTCTCTCACGCACGCGAAATCGGTTCTCATCTCGCCGCCTGACGTGGCAATCGAACATTTGTTCCCGCCCTATACGGAGGAAAAGGTCAAAGCGCTCAGCCAGTGGTTTGAATACTAGGCCACAGGATCCCAACGAAAGCGACTTCGACGGAGCGCAGAGATGAAGACGAATGCGAACGTATCGATCGCCCAACAGTTCTTCACTGCCTACGATGCCCACGACGTTGATGGCATGCTCGCTCTTTTCGCAGATGGCGCACTAGGACGATATGCCCCGTATGGCCGCGAGAGCGTCGTCCCAATCCGCGGTGGGATCGAGGTGAAGTGGCAGGCGTTTCCGAACGCCGTTCCGAACTTCCGAGTCAAAGTGATCGACTTGATCCCCGCCGAAGGAAACACAGTCGTGATCCAAGCCGAGATGAGCGGGCCCATACCCGCTGAAGTCCCGACGATCGCAAAAAAGGGTCAAGACGTACATATCCCTCACTGCTACATCCTGCGATTCGACGCAAACGGCAAAATCACGCGCCTTGACGCCTATTGGGACAACACCGTTCTGAACAGCATCCAGGCGAGCGCTGTGTGATGGAGCTACAGCAGGAACTGTAGAAAGAGAGCCCAAATGAAAATTGCATTAGTGGGAGCTACCGGAAACGTTGGCACGCGCCTCATTTCAGAACTCACGCGTCGCGGTCACCAGGTAACGGCGATTGCTCGTCATCCTGAAAAACTTCGAGGGCAAGCCGCCGTGACACCGGTTTTAGGGGACGTGCAAAACGAGAAAGCACTCGCCGCGGTGCTCGCTGGGCACGATGCCGATGCCGTGATACACAGCGTGAAGTTTCTCAGTACGAATGCCTCGAAGATCGTCGCGGCAACCAAGGCGGCGAAAGTGCCACGGCTGCTCGTTGTCGGGGGCGCTGGAAGTTTGGAAGTTAGTCCCGGACTTACTCTGGTGAACACCGCAGACTTTCCCGCTGAGTACAAGCCTGAGACGCTCGCAGGCGTGGAGTTCCTGAATATTTTGCGCGGGGAGAAGGAACTCGATTGGACGTTCTTGTCTCCATCCTACTTTTTTGTGCCCGGCGAACGCACCGGCAAATTCCGACTCGGTAAAGACCAACTTTTGGTTGCTGCTGACGGCCAAAGCCGCATATCCACACAAGACTTTGCGATCGCACTCGTGGACGAGTTGGAACAGCCGAAGCACTCTCGCCAACGATTCACAGTCGGGTACTGACAACAAATCCGTGCATGAACTCAACGGCGGAGCGAAAAGATTTATCGCCGCCACGAACGATACTGCAACGAAGGAGGTAGGAATGGTTTTAGCAGGGATTAAAGTACCCGATACAGTTCTGGTTCGCGATGCGATTGATTTGTCACGGAGTGCGTCAGAGCCATTTCTCTTCAATCATGTTATGCGCTCATGGTTATTCGGCGTATTGCTTTCAGAAACCGCTGAACGCGCTCCGGACCCCGAGCTGTTGGCGCTAGCCACGATCCTGCATGATCTGGGCCTGACGGACCGCTATACAACGAAAAATCGTTTCGAGGTCGATGGCGCGAATGCGGCGCGCTCGTTTCTGGAGGGGCGAGGCATCTCGACGCATCAAATGCAAGTTATTTGGGATGCCATCGCGCTTCACACCACACGATCTATCGCTCTTCACAAAGAGCCCGAAGTGGCTATTACCCATTCAGGAATTACGGCCGATGTTCTAGGGGCAGACCTCGATCGCATTCCGCAGGACAAACAAGGCGCGATTCTAACCGAATTTCCGCGCCTGGCATTTAAGAACGGACTCAAAGAGTGCCTTTGCAACGTCGCTCGTCGGAAGCCGGAGTCCACCTTTGACAACATCGTTCGGGATTTCGGCGTTCGATATGTCAACGGGTACAAATCTCCCAACTTTGCCGATGTCGTCGCGAATGCACCATTTTCCGAATAGGCGAACTACCGATCATCGAATTGCGCACGCGTATCAGCGCGGCTAAAGAAGAAGGCAAAATGCTCTACCAAGTTGAAGGACTTTCCATCCATGCGGAAGTGCACGGGACCGCGGAGCCGGCTCTCGTATTTCTTCATTACTGGGGTGGAACTTCACGCACCTGGCGCAAGGTTGCCGCCGAACTTCAAGGACAGTTCAAGACAGTGGCCTATGACGCGCGTGGCTGGGGGAAGTCCGACAAGACCTTAGCTGGCTACAAACTGGCAGATCTTGCGGACGAAGTTCTCTCACTGATCAAAGCGCTGCGAATTAAACGATACGTCCTCGTTGGACATTCGATGGGAGGCAAGGTCGCGCAGCTCGCCGCATCGAGCAGGCCGGTTGGGCTTTTAGGCCTCATTCTAGTGGCGCCTGCTCAGCCAACGCCTCGCCGCAATCCCGAAGAGATGCGTCAAAGACAGCTTCATGTGTACGACAATCGTGAAAACGTTCTTAAAGCCATCAGCAGCGGCATCTTGACTGCCCATCCCCTTTCACCAGAAATTTTAGACCAGATTGTCGAAGACAGCCTGTCCGGCTCTCGTGAAGCGACGATGGCATTCCCGATGAAGTCGATGCTTGAGGACATCTCGTCTGAGGTCGCGAAGATAAATGTCCCAACGGTGCTGATAGCAGGCGAACTCGACCAGGTCGATTCAATCGAACGACACAAGACCGAAGTCCTGGCCTACATCCCGAAAGCCGAGTTCAAGATCATTAATGGGAGCGGCCACTTGATTCCAATTGATGAACCTACACAGCTCGCAAAAGAGATCGCCAGGTTTGTGGGCAGGTTGCCAACATAGAAGGCACGGATTGTAAGCTGCCGACGCACATCATTTTTGCGGCCTCCAGCGTCACTCTCTCGCGCCGTTAAGAAAGAACAGCATCGTCACAGATGTTGTACCGCTGTTCCGCCACGCGTGGCGCGTGCCATTTTGCACGACGACGTCTCCGCGTTTCAGATGAACAGTCATACCGTCATCAAGCTCGCGCCAGATTTCACCTTCATAAACTACGGCATAGTCGACAGTGTTCGTTTTGTGCATCGCCGGATCTTCTTCTTCAAAATGATCGGCAAGCCCTCGGAGGCGACTCAGCGCTTCGTTGTGGGCGGCTTTACCGTTGAAGGACGGATGCGCAAATGCCGATCCCGGCGGAAAAGTCACGAAGTGCAAACTCGTACCGCCAGGGCCCGGAACAACGGAGTCGGGATATCTGTCAAACTTTTGCTTCCGACGGAGATCCGGAGTCTCCGGGTTCACCCAGAGGAGCGTGTGCTTGTAGCCGCGAACAGTCTTGAATTCATAGGCCGACACTCGTTCGTCGCTTTGAATGACGGCCTTCCCGTTCGCATTTTCCGTGACAATGCGTCGGTAAGTGTCGTTCTTGGACCACTCTCTTTTCATTGAGGACCTTGTTTTCCAAGGACGCGAAACTCTCCGCGACTTCGTTCAGCGCGCAAGTTTTCCGCCGTCTATAGCCAGCGATGCCCCGATGATGAAGGAAGCCCTATCCGAGGCCAGAAACAGAATCGCTTCGGCAACCTCTTCCGGTCGGCCAATGCGTTTCATGGGTACGCCCGAGATCAGTGCGGCCTTTTTCTCTCGAGTGCCGGTGAAACGGTCCAACATCCCGGTCTCGATTGGGCCGGGAGCGACAACGTTGATCCGAACTCCGGTCTCGGCAAATTCGAGTGCGGCCGCTTTGGTGAGCCCCTCCACTGCGTGCTTGCTGCCAACATAGAGCGCAGCGCCCGCTGCCCCGATTCTTCCGTAGGTTGAGGAAACATTGATGATGCTCCCGTGGAGTTGAGGAAGCATGACCCTTAACTCATGCTTCATGCTCAACAAGGTTCCGAGAACATTCGTATCGAATGTCGCGGCGTAGCTTTCGGCGGTCTGCTCGGTGAAAGGTCCGGGCTTGCCCTCGGTACCAGCATTGTTGACGGCAGCATCGAGCCGGCCGAAGCGAGCCACAGTATGGTCGACGAGGTTTTGAATATCGCTTTCGCGACGCACATCAGCTTTCACGAACTCTGCATTTGTTCCTAGTGTTCGCAACTCGGCGGCAAGTTTGTGTCCTTCGTCTTCATGACGCCCCGAAATCACAACAGTTGCTTTCTCTTTCGCGAAAGCAACCGCTGTGGCGCGTCCAATTCCGGTCAGCGCTCCCGTAATCAAAACAACTTGGTCTGACATGAAATGCTCCTCCTCGCTACCACGCTTGCCGTTTGGCGGACTGGACGCACGGTGTGCGCTCAGGCATTCATTCCGCCGTCGACAGTGATATTCGCACCGGTGATGTACGAGGCTTCCGGGCTTGCGACAAATGCCACTGTGTCGGCGATCTCTTCCACACGTCCGTAACGATCAAGCGCTGTGGCAGCCTTTTGCGGTACTGCCCAATCACCAGAGGCAGGATTCAATTCCGTGTCGATCGGACCGGGCTGAACATTATTGACCGTGATCCCCCGGCCACCGATTTCCCTGGCCAGCGCCTGCGTGAACATCTTGACGGCTCCTTTGGTGCCCGCGTAGGGCACAAGTCCGGGCGCCGCGACGCGTTCTCCCACTGCCGAACCGATCATGATGATGCGGCCACCGTTCTTCATGTGCTTCAGCGCAGCCTGAGTTGCGATGTAAACGCCGCGAACGTTGATGTCGAGCACGCGATCCATTTCTTCCAGCGTCGCTTCCTCGAATGGTTTTGGAATGGCAGTGCCGGCGTTATTCACCAGCACGTCCAGCCGGCCGAAGGTCGTGAACGTCTTTTCGACGGAGGCTTTGACGGCGGTAGCATCGGCAGCATCCGCCTGAATCGCGATCGCTTTTCCGCCAGCGCGTTCAATCTCCTTAACGACAAACGCGGCGGCGTCCGCACCCTTCGTGTAAGTGATGGCCACGTTCGCTCCATCCGCAGCCAGACGCTTCGCAATCGCAGCACCAATACCGCGAGAGCCGCCTGTGACGAGAGCAATTTTCCCATCGAGCTTCTTTGACATTGTTTTCCTCTCCTTTAGATAAAAACTGTTTCCGGTTGCTGTCGATCTCCCATGCACATGGAGCATGCCGGATGCGCCAGCAAGCCGCTTCGATTAATTCTGAACACTCGATTGGATTGCGCTGCTGGCCGTCGGTAACGCTGGCTAAGCATACTTTGTTAAACTGGAAGCAATGCCTTTCAAGCATGGGAGCAAAAATGGAATTACGACATCTTCGTTATTTCGTGGCCATTGCCGAGGCCGGAAGCTTGACGGAAGCGGCGGTGAAGAAACTGTATACGTCGCAACCTTCGTTGAGCCGGCAGATTCGTGACCTGGAGGCCGAGGTGGGCGTGGAATTGCTAACGCGCCGGGCGCGCGGTATCGAGCTGACGCTGGCGGGTCGCGTTTTTCTCGATCATGCTCGAGTAGTGTTGTCGCAGGCGGACGCAGCGGGCGAAGCCGCCCGTCGCGTAGCTCATCCGAGCAAACCCTGCTTCACCGTGGGTTTTTTGACCGGGCACGAATTGGGTTGGATGCCGGAAGCCTTGCGGATCTTACGTGACGAACTGCCGAACATCGACGTAATGATATCGAGTCAAAATTCGCCTCTGCTCGCAGACGGCCTATCGAAAGGAAAAATCGATGCGGCCTTTCTACGAAGGGAAAAGGGGATGCCCGATTTGGTGTTTCGTCTTCTCACGAAGGAGCCGCTTATGGTGGTGTTGCCGAGTGACCATCGCCTCGCAGCTCTAAAGGCAATCAGCCCGCGCGACCTGGTAGGAGAGGCTTTCGTCGCTGTGTCGAACACGGCTCCGGTACTTCGCGCGATCATTGATAAATACCTGAAGCGCTCTGGAGTGGACATCACTCCAGCTCACGAGGCAGACCACTTGTCGATGGGGATGTCTCTGATCGCTTCGACCGGTGGCGTAGGCCTGTTGCCGGCCTACGCACAGAATTTTCTTCCTCCGTCTGTAACGAGTCGTCCGCTCAAAGGCGATGCGCCCACTGTCGAACTGGTTCTCGGCTATAGAAGGTCGAACCCGTCGTCCATCCTTAAGCTTTTACTTTCGAAATTAGATGAGTTGATTGCTCGCGCGTCAAATCGAAGCCGATAAAATCAAAAACGGTATCGCGTCACGGTTTTGCATTCGCTTTCGCATCCCAATCGAGTGCCAAGGCGAAGTCGGCCCGTCGGGAACGTGGCATTCCTAGCGTTGATCAGGCTATCGGTGGCCTTGACTTTTTTAGTTCTTCGTCAAAAATCCGAAAGTACTCTCTGTGTAGAATTGGGTCGATCCGGGTCAAGCGGAGGTCCAATCACCCTGCACCCCAGGATAACAACCGACAGCTTCAATTCTTTGATCCTATTTATTGAGTTCAACCATTTTGCTTGAACCGTTGTATCCCGCGACTTGCACAATCGTCGCACAGTGCTAATTAATCGGACCGATTTGATTTCGTCGTCAGCCATTCGATGGCCTCATCCGTGAGCAGGCCGGCTAAGAAGGAATCAACAAGCTGCTGAAGTCCGAGCACGAATAGACCACGGGAGGGGCAGCCGATCTCATCCGCTTTCGCTAGGGCGGCCCGGATCCGAATTGCGACGGCGACAATTTCATTCGAGACCAGCTCGTGGTTGCCGCCTACTCAATTGCTGGCTCCAGACGGGCGCTGATTGCCGAGGCGAACTTTGGCGAGGCATTCAGAGAGGCGAAGGCTCGTGTACGAAAGATGGACTTGCGCTTCGTTGAGGAGGCCGACCCAACGCGGCAGGCGTTGCTGGAAATCTATGCCTCTGTGGTTCTCCGCACACGGTACAACGACTTCGACACTCACTAGACCCCAGGGAATTCCACCCAAGCGGATGGGCAGCACGATATGTTCCAGGCGTCCAAGAACGCACTCGCAAACGTTGACCGCGCCTCGCATCCATGACGGCACTATTACGTTGCAGCAGAATATTTCGAGCGCACATTAATTCTGATCGCAGCGCTTGACAGGCGTCGAACAGCGGCGCACCGTGAGTTGTCCACGACTCTGGAGCGTACGAGCTAGACTAAACCTCTTCACAAGCCGTCTCGAACTGAAGAGTCACCTTCCAAAGAAAAATTGAAGTAGTTCAGTCTGATGATCACCAGCATCCACACCCTGATTTATTCCGACGATGCCCCCGCAACACGCGCATTCCTTCGCGACGTTCTCGGCTGGCCCTACGTCGAGGATGCGCTGGGCGGAGGCGCGGGTTGGCTGATCTTCAAGACCGGGCGGAGTGAGATGGGCGTACACCCGACCCACAGCGTCTACGATGGCAAGACGTACGAATCGCCGCGACACCATCTGATCTCCCTGATGTGCGACGACATCTCACACACGGTCGCTGAACTGAAGGGCAAAGGGGCGGAGTTCCACGGCGAAGTTCAGGATCACGGGTTCGGACTCGTGGTTATGATGGCCGTACCCGGCGCGGACGACATCATGCTTTACGAGCCCAAGCATCCGCTGGCGTATAGCCTTTGACCGATTGAAAGGGCAACCAAACTCACTCCCACCTTTCACCGTTGTTGGCATTTCGTCGACGTGAAGACGGGCATTCCGGTGAGTGAGAAGCGCATCGAGGCTTATTGGAACGAGCGTCGAACGAGGGAGAAACAGTGAAGAAGAAGGCAGTGACGAGAGCCGAGCGGAAGATAACAGCCTGGCGCTGAGCGCCGCCCTGTCGAGTTTCTGGCGCTGAGCGCTGACGATTGCACGCGCCGATGTCAGTTATCGCCAACGGTTGGCGGTAATACACCTCATAAAATGAAGCGGTTACGTCTCGCGAAACCGGCGCGGACAATCAAAGCCTAGCCCGGCGCTGAGCGCCACCACCTTCAAAACGGCGCTGAGCCCATTTCGGCAAACGCAGGAATTGCTAGGTGGATCGACCCACCTCGACTGCGAAGTCGAGAGTCGCAAGCGAGTTCCATCATGGACGGCATAAACTAGTTCTTGAGCGATTTGTGGCGCCTGGAGATGATGCTCTCGGAACGATCCGCACCACGGAAGTTGGCAGGTTGACTCAGGAAGAGAGAAAGAAATATGGAAGACACTCCAATGGCGCAATTGCGAGTCTTCTGGTTGTCTGCAGTTCTCATTCTTGCGGTGCCCCCTCTGGCACAGACCGCCGCTGCGAACTCGCCACCCGAACAACCGTCGCGAATGCCGCCGCCTTTGCGTGTGGTCGACCTGAAGGCGTCCGATGGCACGATTCTCAGGGCGAGCTACTTTGCCGCAGCCAAGCCGGGCCCAGGCGTGTTGTTGTTGCATCAGGGCAACCGGACGCGCCAGTCGTGGGACGATCTGGCCGGTCGACTGGCGGCGTCTGGAATCAATACGCTTACTCTCGACATGCGCGGATTTGGCGAAAGCGGCGGCACGCATCAAAAGTGGCCGCGCGAGGAGACCCCCGTAAAGAAGATATGGGCCGATGACATTGATACAGCGTGGAAATATTTGACGTCGCAACCAGGAGTCAACGGAAACGTCATTGGCCTAGGAGGGGCCGGACTACTGGGCGTCGACAACGCGGTCTTAGCGGCACGCCGCCACTCCACCGCGGTGAAATCGCTGGTGCTGGTTTCCGGAGAGACCTTTTTGGCTGGCCAGCAATTTCTACGGCAGGCATCGCAACTGCCCGGGTTGTTCATCGTAGCCGACGGTGATGAAGACCCTCCCACCGAAGAGGTGATGGAATGGATTTACGGCGTCAGCTCCTGCCCTGGTAAGCGGTTCGTACACTACGTGGGTACGAAAACTCCTTGGAAGGGCTTTGAAGACACCGGAGTTCCCGCCGTTGGAACCCACGGAACCGACCTGTTCGAGACTCATCCTGAGCTACCCGGCATCATCAGCGATTGGTTTGTGACTACCCTTATCAAGACACCAAGCCACGCTCCAGCGGAGCCCTTGGCATCTGCGTCAATCCTCAACCAAATCGAGCTGCACGGAGGCGTGGCTCAGGTCACAGAGCAACTGGCGGATGCGCGGCGCCGTGATCCCAAGGCGCAGTTGTTCCCGGAGGTTGTAGTCACCATTCTGGGCTACGACCATTTAGCCGTCGGAGAGAATAAGTTAGCGATTGACATCATGAAGCTTGTCGTCACTGCGTATCCAGACTCAGCCGACGCATACGATAGCCTCTCCGACGCTTATTTGGCGGATGGGCAAAAAGACTTGGCGCGGCAGACTGCCGAAAAAGCGTTGGCTCTCCTGGATTCTCATGCGGCGCCAGCGTCGTCATGGTCCGATACCGAGGAGCGCCGCAAACTCATCCGCGACGGCGCCCAAGACAATCTCAAGCAACTCGGAGTGCCCGTTGATCATTGATACGAGCGGCCAGCCTCGTTAGGAGCGAATCGACTAGCATCACTTCTTGCGTCAGCCCCGAAGGTTGCCGAAGTTCTAGTGACCGCGTTACCGTACGGGTCAAACTCGGCGAAAAT
>Ga0210385_10001025_pt1 | contig 17721 bp, 19 predicted proteins | sample IncBWH26OmetaG_FD_160107 | JGI IMG/M metagenome (GOLD analysis project Ga0210385, IMG submission 160107) | Forest soil microbial communities from Barre Woods Harvard Forest LTER site, Petersham, Massachusetts, United States - Inc-BW-H-26-O ...
CTCTCCAATATTGCGATGGCTTCATCGGCGCTTTCGGCCTCGATGACCTCATAGCCAGCGTCCTCGACGGTTTGGGCCGCGCATAGCCGAACCAGAGGCTCATCTTCGACGATGAGAACGGCTGGCCCTTTCGTGCCGCTTCCGGGGGTCATTCCTGCCTCTGACGATTTTTAGACACCCCAGCAGAGGCTGTCCCTTAACTTGCAGCAACGTGCCAGCAACGAAAGTCGTTCCAAAGAATCGTCACACTTCGCGGGCTCGGCCGGCTATGCCGAGCGCGTGCGTGTCCGGTGACAACGCGCGGGAGGTAAAAACAGAGCAAAAGGCCGCGGCGACTCTGCTCCGCCGGAGGCGCGACTATTCCGCCGGCGGCGCTTTGGGCTTCGTTTTCACGAATGTGCCCTTGAGATTATCCCAAAGCTGAATCTTGGCGCCGTTTCTGTGCATGATCACGCTCTGCTGCGCCACCGAGAGCGAGTTGTTCCAGGCCCAATAGATCACGAGGCCTGCCGGAAATTTCGCCAGCATGAAAGTGAAGATCAGCGGCATCCAGTTGAAGATCATCTGCTGCGTCGGATCGGGCGGCGCCGGATTGAGCTTCATCTGCACCCACATGGTCACGCCCATGATCGCCGGCCAGAAGCCGAGATGCAGGAACGAGCCGACCATCGGAATGATCGTCGGGTCGAACGGGATCAGGCCGCCGAGGGTGAAAATATTGGTCGGGTCCTGCGCCGACAGATCGTGGATCCAGCCGTAGAACGGCGCGTGCCGCATCTCGATGGTGATGAACAGCACCTTGTAGAGCGAGAAGAATACCGGGATCTGAATGGCGATCGGCAGGCAGCCGGCGATCGGATTGATCTGCTCTTTCTTATAGAGCTCCATCATCGCCTGCTGTTGCTTCACCCGGTCGTCGGCATAGCGCTCCTTGATCATCGCCATTTGCGGCTGCACCGCCTTCATCTTCGCCATCGAGGCGTAAGACTTGTTGGCGAGCGGGAAGAACAGGATCTTCACCAGCACGGTGACAATCAGGATGGCGATGCCGAAATTGCCGACGACATGAAAGAAGTAGTCGAGCGCCAGGAACATCGGCTTGGTGAGGAAGTAGAACCAGCCCCAGTCGATCAACAGATCGAAATGGTTGAGCTTGAGCGAGGCGTTATAGCCGCCCGGGCCGAGCGGGAAGTCGATGCCGACGACGGAGACTTCCTTGGCGCCGGCGAACAGCCGCGCGTCGGCGCTGCCCGATGCGCCGGGCGCCACCGTCACCGGATCGAGCAGATAATCGGTCTGATAGGTCTTGGTCCCGTCGGCGTCGCCCGAGGAAAAGCGCACATGCGCCCTGGCGTCGGTATTCGGCAACAGCGTCGCGGCAAAATATTTGTCGGTGAAGCCGAGCCAGACATTGGTCGCCTCCCAGCTCTGCGACTTGCTCTCCTCCATCTTCTTATAGGTCACGGTCTGCTCGCCGTGCTCGCCCATCACGCCGATCAGGCCTTCATGCAAGATGTAATAGCCGAGCACCGGCGGCGTGCCGTGGCGCGAAATCAGCGCATAGGGAAACAGCGTCACCGCGCTGCCGCCGGCATTGGCGACATTGTCCCTGATGGTGAAGAGATAATGGTCATCGATCGCGATGGTGCGGGTGAAGGTGAGGCCCTGGCCGTTGTCGTAGGTCAGCGTCACCGGGTGATCGATGCCGAGCGCGCCCGAGCCTTGCTGCTTCCACGTCGTGTCGGGGCCGGGCATCGCGGTCGCGGTGCCGGAGGCCGGCACCCAGCCGAATTCGGCGTAATAGGCGTCGGGCGCTCCCGACGGTGAGAACAGCACGATCGGCGGCGAATCCGCATCGATGGTTTCGCGATATTGCGTCAGCGTCAGATCGTCGACGCGGCCGCCCTTGAGATCGATCGAGCCGCCGAGCCGCGGCGTCGAAATGGCGATGCGCGGCGTCGCCGCGATGACGCTGTCACGCGAGGCCGCTTGCGACGGCGCCGACGCGCTCGGCGCGCCCGGGATTTGCGGCGTCGCAGTGTTCGCGTTCGGCTGACCCGGCTGGGTCTGCTGCCCCGGCTGCGTTTGACCCTGTTGGACTTGATCCCGTTGGGCTTGCGACTGCTCTTGCTGCTTGAGCGCGTCCTGCTGGCGCTGCTTTTCCATCTGCGGATAGGCGATGAAAATCTGCCAGCCGACCATCACGACGAGCGACAGCGCGATGGCAATGATAGTGTTCTTGTGCTCACCCATTTAGTGCTCTTTCGGAGGTTTGGCCGGCTGCCCGCGGCCGCGCCGAGGCTCTGATCGCGAACCCGCTCTATGTGGGGGGCGCTTATTCCCGGCACCAGTTGCAACGCGCCGCAGCGCGCCGTCGAGTTCCCGCGCCATGTCGCCGAACGGATATGTCAGCGCGCTGCGCCTGCCGATCAGCACGTAATCATGGCCGGCGGCAAAGGCTGTCTCGGGCTTGAGCCGCACCATTTCGCGCAAGCGGCGGCGCACGCGGTTGCGTACGACGGCATTGCCGACTTGCTTCGACACCGTGAAGCCGATCCGGACAGGTCCCGCTGCTTGTCCCGCTTCGTCACGGCGCAGCGCTTGCAGCACGAACGGCTGCGCCGGCGCGCGTGCGCCGGCTTGGGCGATGGCCCGAAATTCCGTCCGGCGTTTCAAGCGCTCCATGAGATGAGCTTTGGATTCGGGTTGGGCCGGTTCGGCAACGAAGGCCCGCGCACGCTCCGTTGCAGCCTAGACCTCGATCCAATTCGATTGGATCGGATCAAGGTCTAGATTCCTTTGTTTGAGCATGATCTTTTCCGAAAACCGGATTCCACTTTTCGGGATCATGCTCTAGGCGCTCAGCCGCTTGCGGCCGCGGGTGCGGCGCGCGGACAGAACCTTGCGGCCGCCTTTGGTTGCCATTCGGGTGCGAAAGCCGTGGCGGCGCTTGCGCACCAATTTGCTCGGCTGATAGGTCCGTTTCACGGGGGTAATCTCCGCTGCGCACGCAAATTTTGAGAGGTTAACGGCCGCAGGCGCTCCGGCCCACCGGCCAGACGGCGCGATTGGCGCGGCTTATACGGGAGCGTCCCCGGCTCGTCAACGTCGCGAGGATCGCGGATCGGGGACCGGGAAAGAGGAAAATATCCTGATCGGGCAATGGATTTGATCCTGATTCCCGATGCTGATCCCGGGCCGAAACTTGCGGCCGAATATCCGGGTCGTGGCCGGTGTTAGCGTGCCGTATCCGGCCTCTTCGGAGGTGGCAAACGGGCGGCGATGACCTATTTTTATCGCGGTTTGACGTCGCCCTTGGTGCGGCGCATCATAGGTTGGCTGCGTCGGTTTGGTTGACGATTTGTCCCAACGTCCTGTCGCAAAAGGGCCCCAATCGGGCCCGAGTGCGCCCAAAGAGCGGGCTGGCAGCGAGGCTCGGCGAATGAGTGAAGAGACTGCCGCGCGGCCGGCTCCAGTCCGGCCGCCACGATTCGGGCTTTCGGTTAAACTCCTCGTTCTCACGATTTTATTCGTGATGATCGCGGAAGTGCTGATCTATGTGCCGTCGATCGCCAATTATCGCGTGATGTGGCTCAAGGATCGGCTGGCGTCGGGCTATACCGCGGCTTTGGTGCTCGATGCGGCGCCCAACGGCATCGTCTCCGACGCGCTCACCAAGCAGATTCTCGATTCGATCGGCGCCCGCGCCGTCGCCATGAAGATGGGCACGCAGCGCCAGCTGATTGCCGTCGACGACATGCCGCCGGCGATCAGCGACGATTTCGACATGCGCGACGTCATGACCTTCGATTCGATCATCGACGCGTTCAAGATGCTGGCCGACGGCCACACCAGCGGCAAGGTGATGCGCGTCGTCGGGCCGGCGCCGATGGGCGGCGATTATATCGAACTGATCATGGACGAGCCGCCGCTGCGCCGCGCGATGCTGCGCTATTCGGGCGACATTCTGCTGATCTCACTGCTGATCTCGTGCATCACCGCCGCGCTGGTCTATCTGGCGCTGCATTACCTGTTCGTGCGGCCGATGCGCCGCATCACCGCGAACATGATGGCGTTCCGCGCCGGGCCGGAAGATCCCGACCGCATCATGGTGCCGTCGGACCGGGTCGATGAGATCGGCACCGCCGAGCGCGAGCTCTCGGCGATGCAGACCGATCTCGCCTCGATGCTGCATCAAAAGAGCCGGCTCGCCGCGCTTGGGCTCGCGGTGTCGAAGATCAATCACGATCTGCGCAATCTGCTCGCCTCGGCGCAGCTGTTCTCCGATCGGCTGGCGAAAATTCCCGATCCCGGCGTGCAGCGCTTTGCGCCGAAGCTGATGCATGCGCTCGAGCGCGCCATCGCGTTCTGCCAATCGACATTATCTTACGGCCGCTTGCAGGAGCCGCCGCCGGATCGCAAGGAGATTTTGCTCGAGCCCTTGGTCGAGGAAGTGCACGAGACGCTGGGCTTGAGCCCCGACGGGCCGGTGCGCTGGATCAGCGCGGTCGAGCGCGGGCTGATGGTGGATGCCGATTACGATCAGCTGTTTCGCGTTCTCTTGAACCTGTCGCGCAACGCGCTGCAGGCGATGGAAAGCCGCGCCACGCGCGATCCCGGCCGCGACCAGATCCGCATCACCGGCCGCCGCGAAGGCGCGGTGGTGGTGATCGAAGTGTCCGATACCGGGCCGGGCTTTTCGCCGAAGGCGAGTGAGCATCTGTTCGAGGCGTTCCAGGGCTCGACCCGCACCGGCGGCACCGGCCTCGGCCTCGCCATCGCCGCCGAACTGGTGCGTGCCCATGGCGGCGATATTCGCCTCGTCGAAGGCACCATCGGCGCGACGCTGCGGCTCACCATTCCCGATCGCGCCGTCGAGCTTGCGGCGCATCGCGGCGCCAGGGCGCATGGATAGTTGGCTCACGGGTAATCGGCTCGGGCAAGGGGAACCAACATGCATGCCGCTGTCGGATTATCGATCCTGATCGGCGTCGCCGCGTTCGTCGTATTTGCATTTCGCCAAGGTCAAGGCGTCAAACGCGACCGCCGCGAGGACAATCAATCCGCCGTCAACATCGGCAGTGATGGCGGATTTCACCATTCCGACGGCGGCGGCTTCGGGCACAGTTAACGAGGCTGCGGCCGTCTTGCCAATAAACGCCGGAGGCTGTAGCTATGCCGCGCGCTGCAGGCCGCTTCGGCGGCATTTATCCCATGCGGTGCAACCCGCGCCCGTAGCTCAGCTGGATAGAGCACCAGACTACGAATCTGGGGGTCAGGAGTTCGAATCTCTTCGGGCGCGCCAATACCTTAGCTGCGGTCTGGCCAAATGATTCTGCGGCGGCTCTTGATGCCCGCCTGGTCAATCAACGCAGACACGATGTCTTCAGCCGTGGTGCAGAAACTCGTCGAGCGTCTGGGCGGACGGCAGCGCAAAGCCTGACTGCGGGATGCGGCTTGCGACCGATACGCCCAGATGCTTCAACTTGACCGCCATTTCGGCGGCCTTGACCACCACGGTCACGCCATTGACGATCGGAGCGCCGTCCACGTTGGCGTCCGGTTCCTGGCCGAACAACATCATCGTAATGCCCCCGGTCGGCACGATGACGTCGGCGCCGCCGTCGATGAGGCGGCGTGCCTCGTGTTCGAAGCTCGACTGCAGCTCCGATTTTTTCGCGGGCGATGTGAAGGCCTCCATGTAATCGCTGATGCTGGCATTCGTCGCGCGGATCCCGGCGATCCGTTGCTGCAGGCCATAGCGATAAACCTGGTCGTTATGGATTGGTATGAAGGCGGGGTGGATCGCGATCAGGCCGAGCTTGCGGCCCATCGTGCAGGCGTGCAGCAAGGTCGCTTCACCAAGGCCAAGCACCGGTATCTTCACCGCGGCTCGCGCGTCGTACAGGCCGACGTCCTGAAAGTGGTTCATGAAAAAAACGTCATAACCCTCCCGCTCGGCCGTAATGGCGCCGCGGATGACCGCGCGCGCGACGCGGGCTTCCGACAGCGCGTGCACCGTCGTCACCGACGGCGTCATGGTCTTGAATTCGATCTCGAAGTCGGGATCCGTGCAGGCCTTCATATGCGGCAAGAGCTGCGCCAGGTAGTTGCGGTGGCCGACCTGATCGGTCGCGCCCTGGGCCCAGATGCGGTGTTTCTTGGTTGCGTCCACTGAGCTCTCCCAGAGCTTTTTCCCGAGAAATTGCAACGATCGCAGCGCCTCGAATGCCTCTTCCGCTTGCTCCCCGCGTTGGCGAGGGTCCATCGGCGGGGCAGCGGCTTCGCTATTTCAAGCGCTTGGCGGCATCGTCCAGAAGCGTCAGGTCGGAATACTTGTTCACGTCGGTATCCGCGTCGACCAGTCCAAGCTCTTTGACGAGCGCGACATTGCGTTGGAGCGCGACAAGGTCCGGACGCATTCCCGGTACGTGATAATAATCCTGCTTGGTGAAGACCCAGTCGAGGCGCTCGGGCGGCTGCCTGGTCAGGCGCGAGCCGATCGCCACCACTTCCGCGTGGTTCGCCGGATCGAGAAACCAGTTGGTGATGCGCAGCGTGTCTTCCATGAAATCCACCATCGCGGCGCGATTGCTGTCGATAAAGGACTGCCGCGCGCACCAGAACAGCAGCTCCGTCACGCCCATGACGTCGCGGTTGTAGAACAGCGTCTTGGCGATACGGCGCAGCTCTGGATCGAACGAGAACGGCACAACAAGCGGGACCAGATCAGCCTTCTTGTCGGCGAGCATGGCGCGCATGGCCGGCAACGGCGCCTCGATCTGGACATAGTCGCGCTGCGGCTCGAGCCCTGCCGTGCGCAGCATCTTGCGCATCGCGATATCGACCGCCGAGCCGCCGGCATTGATCGCCATCACGCGGCCCTTCATGTCTTCAACGCGCTTCACCGGCCCGTCGGCGAGCACCATGTATTCCTGCGAGTAATAGTCCGGGATGCCGTCCTCGGCTTCATCGGCGATGATCCGCAGGTCGGAGAGGCCCGCGTTGTGGATCGCGATCGGCAATGTCGCGAAGGTGAGGTTCGCAACTTCGAGCTCGTTGTTCGCGAGTGCCGTGATCATTTGCGGCGTGCCGGCGAAGTGGACCGGCTCGAGGATGTAGCTCTGCCCCATATGCCGGGCGAGCTCCTTCTTCTCCATGAGCAACGACGCCCAGTTGGACAGCGGCGCGATCCAGGAGACGCGGATCTTGACCGGCTCCGCCTTCGACGCGCCCGGTGCCAGAAGCAAAATTGCTGCCAAATTTGCTGCGATGAGTGCAATCGAGGAAGATCGTAACAGCCGCATATGTCCCTCCGGGCGCGGGGCCCTGCCCTGGAAGTCACGATAGCGAGTCTTGCGTATCAGCCGCAACTGCGACGGCGACGTGGCGCGGATCGCTAAAGATAAGGACGTTCGTCGGACTGTCGTCGTTGGGAAGCGACGGAAAAGGCGGGATTCGTATGCGCAAATGGTGCGCCATGGCCGATGAAGATGGGCACCATTGCTTCTATGATACGGGGCAGATTGAGCGCTCCAACCGGAATTTCTGTGACGATGTGCGATCCTGCGCTACGCCTCATGGGCGCTGTCTTCACCGATTTTGCGGGTGGTCCGGTTATCCCTCGACAGCGACTCATTGTTGACCTCGATCTGGAAGATTTCGGGCAAGCCCGCCCTTCCAGACGACGTGAGCTGGAGTGCACGGCTGCCGGACACACATTTGAGCCATCCGAGCTCCAATAGACGATCCAGAATCCGAGCTCCGACGAGTCCCTTGAGATGATAACGGCGCTCGCTCCAGTCGAGACAAGGCTGGCAGAAAATCCGCCGCGTCCGCGGCGTCAGATCAGCGCCGAACGCGGAAAGGAAACGCCCGCCCGAAGACGTGACCTCACCGCCTTCATCGGTGAGCACGATGTGCCCCATGGCCACAAGTGCATCGGTAACAGCGACTCCTAGCCGGCCAGCCAGGTGATCGTAGCAACTTCGGGCAAAACGGAGTGCATCGTCGTTTGCTGATCGAGGCTGACGGCGGGGTGGCACCTCTATGGCGGCGACCACCTTCATGCTCTCCAGCATTGTCGCGACCAGCGGGGACGCGATCCGATAATAGCTGAAGCGGCGGTTGCGAATGACAGTCAAAAGCCGCGCGGCAACCAGCTTGCTCAGGTGGCCGCTCGCCGTCGAGCGAGAGACATTGGCGCAGTAAGCAAGCTCAGTGGCCGTCAGCGACTGGCCGCCCATCAGGGCGTTAAGCATCGTCGCTCGCGCAGTGTCACCCACGAGAGCGGCCACTTCCACCAGATTTGCCGCCGCGACCATCCTTGACCCTATCGCCGACAGCGGAAGCATATCAATCGAGAACAGTTCGGCATGTGCCGAACTGTTCGCGCGAGACAATTGCGAACCTCGCAGCAAGAATGCGCTGCAACTTGGAGGCTGGAATGAAGCGCACTGCTATACGCGTCGAGCCGATTTCGACTTATCTCGAACGACGCCGCAAGGGTCCAATCTATCCAGTGATTGTGGCTGGCGAAACCGTTTATGTATCGGGATTGCCTCCATTCGATCCAGAGACCGGCGAGATTAAAAGCGTGCCGTTTATTCGCCAAACGGAGCTTGTGCTCGAACAGATGAAATGCTGCCTCGAAGCAGCAGGCTCATCCCTGGATCGCGTGTTAAAATGCAATATCTATCGCACGGCGGAACACTCTCACTTTGGTATCTTCAACGAAATCTACTCGCGCTATTTTCCCAGCGAAGCGCCTGCGCGCATATTTATTCATGTGCCGTCATGGCCAGGCCCGTTCGATATCGAAGTTGATTGCGTTGCGACAATCTAAGGCTGGAGCGCGCAATGCTGTGGGCCATTTATGTTGATGCACGCGCTTTATTTCGAGCCGGCAAGCATCATTGCTGCCGTGGTTTGCAGCCTGATTGTCGCCGGCTTCCTGAAAGGGATAATTGGGGTCGGCATGCCAGTCGTTGCGCTGCCGCTGCTGTCGCTGTTCATCGACATCAAATCAGCGGCCATGCTGCTGAGCATGCCTTTGATCTTCAGCAACTTGCCGCAGGCGCTGGAGGGCGGAAAGACTGGACGGTGTTTCATGCAATTGATGCCGGTGATTCTCGGCATGATTCCCGGCCTCTTCCTTGGAGTTCGAGCCCTGTTGGCGCTCGATGCGAACGTTGCAAAGATTATCGCAGGCCTGGTGCTTATGGGTGTCGGCGGCGTCACGCTGCTCGCGCCGAAGCTTGAGCTTCAGTCTCGCTGGGTTTTACCAGCCGGCATCACATTCGGATTTTTCGGCGGGATTCTGGGAGGCATCGCGGCGATGCCGGGACCGCTTGTTTTCATATTTCTGCTTGCAAAGGGACTGCGCGGAAGGGCGTTCACAAAGGAAGCATCGCTATATCTCGTCGTTTCCGCCGGCTTGCTGGCAATTCTTCTGACGGCCAGCCGCGAGTTCAGTTGGCTTGACGTTTCAGTCTCGACGGCTGCGATGTTGCCAGTCGTGCTCGGCATGTACGTCGGACAACATATGCGCGATAAAATTGCGCCTGAGGCATTCAAGAAGCTGGTGTTGATCGCGGTCATTGCCGCAGGCGCCGACTTGCTGCGACATGGTTTCTTCAGTTGACGGGCTTGCCGGTGCCGCTGCGGTTGGTTCGTCAGGTGCCGCCGCAGCGTCGCGAAGTTGCGTCGGAACCGGTAACAGGGGCTTGGGGGCGAGCAGGAATTACGGTGACGGTGCATTTAATTGACACGGCGGCTGCCTCATTTTGCAGAGAATCTCTTCGCGCGCGCCATTTTTTCAAAGACTTAGCTGTCGCTGTTCTTGGCCGCTTCCGGGACGTCACTGACGACCCCTGCCGCGGACTGCGCTTTCCCGTGCCCAACAAGTTGCTGTCGGCTCGCAGCCCAATTGGTCCCCGCTAGACCGGGAACGATTATCTTGGCTCCGCCGGAATCCAGAACGACGAGGGGTGTTGCGCCCTGGATGTCGAGGTCCGGCACCAGCACCTGCGTTCGGTTATCAAGAATGAACCAATGGTCGTCGACACGAGCGGCCGCCACCGCGTGCTCTTCATCGGCAACGCGCCTGCGCACGATGACGAGTTTGACGTCTTCTTCGGACATCCCCGCGCGCAACAGCGCAACATATTTCGCGATCGCATAATCTTCGCAATCGCCGTGACCGGTCGTCAGCGTTTCGAGGGGAGGGCTCCACCGGTCCGGAACGCCCCACTGATCGATGTCGCTCTCCGGAGCGACGGCCAGATTGACCGCCCGGTTGATGACGCCGACCCGAGCCAAGCCGGTGCGCGCGCGACCCTGTGCGACAATGTCAAGGAACTTGCGCGCGGCCGCAGAGCATTCCTGCTGCGTCAGGCAGCGATCGACAATGGCGGCCTCGGCATCGATCTCATTTTCCACGAAACGCCAACGATTTAACGAATCGCCGGACGTGATTGGAACAGCGACCTGACCGAACGGCTCAGCGGAGGGCGGCTGTTGCGCGTCAGCCGGGAGCGAGGCCAACATTTGTTCCTGGCGAACCAGTGTTGGCCCGGCAGCGTGAGATTCCATTGCGGAACTCAGCGTCGGGTACTGGAATGCCGCCACAGCGATGAGGCAACCGGCAAGCTTAGATCTGATGGAATGGAGCGGCATGCGCTATGACCCGTCGCGGACCTAAAATGCTAGCAAGTCACCAAGAAGCGAATTTTTCAGATTTCCGACGAAATGGTGACGGCGGTCCGCTCGGACAATCGGCAAAATACGAAACAATGCATTCGCTGACGCCGAACAATCCCCGGTCAGCGGGCGTTTGCGAAAGCTGCTTTTAGAGGACGCAATATTTCGCAGCAGCGGCACCAAGACAGCCCGCGATGGCGAAAGCGCGCCACGCCGCGACGATCGACGTCGCCGCAACATCGGCGTGACGCCCGGCAATGACGGCGATGCGCGCGTAAGCGGCGCAACAAGGCCGTGCCGAACGAGGCGCTCAGATCGGGCTTGCTCCCCCTGACCAAGTGTACAAGATTCGCCTATTGCCTCGGTTCGCGCAGCGTCGGGCGACGCTCGCCGGGCCGAGGTGGGAGTTGCAATGGACGTTCGCAGTCCGGCCGAACTGGTCGTTCCGGCGCTCGCGCAAGCGGGAGGCGAGCTGTCGCCCGCGGCCGTGGCCGCGTTGATCCGGCATCCGCGTTTTCCCGACGCGATGCGTGCCGTGCTCACGGACAATGTCCGTCTCTACAAAGGCAATCGCATCGTCAACTATGTCGGCTATGACCCGCGGCCGCCTGGTGATTTCCATCATGGCGTTTTATCTGCACGCCACGCGCCGGCCCGGTGACCCGGCCTCCGGCCTGACCGCTCAGCGCCTCAAGTCGCTCTGCGTCGAGCAGGACGTGTGCAGTCCGGGGCGCGCGCGGGCGATCCTGTCGTTGCTGCGCCTGTTCGGTTATGTCGTCCCGGCGGCAGGAAGCGACCGCCGCTTCAAGCGTCTCGAGCCGACGGAACTGCTGATCTCGATGCTGCAGCAGCGCTGGCGCGTCGTTTTCGATGCGGTCGCGATGCTGCTGCCGGAAGGCCAGGCCGCGCGCGCATCGCTCGATCATGCCGATTTTCTTGCCGCCTTCGTGCTCCGCGTGGTCGACCATTATCGCACCGGCCTGCGGGCACTGCAGTTCACGCCGGAGCTCAGACCTTTCGCCGAGCGCAATGCCGGCCTCGTGATCCTGTTCAGCCTCGTCATCGCCGGCGACGCCGGCGATACCATGCCTCCGGCCAGGGCGGTCCGTATTTCCATCTCCGAACTGGCGCGCCGGTTTTCGGTATCGCGCGCCCATGTGCTGCGGTTGTTGCGTGCCGCCAAAGCCGAAGGCTTGCTCGATCCGGGACGAGGCGCGCATGAGGCCGTGACGCTGCTGCCGCCGCTGTCGCGCGCGCTCACGCAATGTGTCGCGATCATGTTCTTGTTCTTTGCGCATTGCGCGCGCGGGGCCCTGAGCGAAGTCAGCGCCGGGAGCCCGTCAATCGCGGGCTGAGTGAGGCGCAATCAGCGCGCTCGCATCGGCGCAATGCCGAAGCAGGTTGAATTCACTATCCGACAAATCGCTTTAGTCGCGGCATCGGTCTGCGCCGTTCAGATATTCCGGGCGCGAAGGTGGATTTTTTCCGCCGCTCCGGCGTGGTCAAAATTGTTCAGGCCGCCGGTCATCAAGGTCAATTTTGTTCAGTTCTCTTGCGCGCGCAGGCGAGTACATCCCTGCGTCGCCGACGATGTCGTGCAATTCGATTCATGGAGGACAATGTCATGCAATATCTGCCGGTGAAGCTCGCGGCGACCGGCACGCTTGCCGCGCTGCTGTGGGCCATTCCCATCTCGATCAATCTCACCCTGCCGCATGCGGCGACGGCAAGCCGCGCCAGGACCGTCGGCATCGGGCTGAAGATGGACAGTGCCGAGGCCCGGGTCGGCCGGCCCGCGACGCCCGCGAGCGTCGCCGGCGTGGCGCGCCGCACTACCCGGCGCGTCGTTCGGCGCAACACCTACTGAGGAGGAGGTCATCATGACATATACATATCTCAGGCTTGGCTGCACCTTATCGGTGCTGCTCTTCTCGCTTCTGCTCGCCGGTGAAGCTTTGGCGCAGCAGCCCAACCAGGATCAGATCGCCGCGATCCGCAGCTCCTGCCGTGCCGACTATCAGGCGAAATGTGCGGGCGTGCAGCCCGGCGGACCGGAGGCGCTCGCGTGTTTGAAAAAGAACATCGCGACGCTGTCTCCGCCCTGTCAGAAGGCGGTGGGAAGTGTCGGCGGCGCAGCGTCACAAAAATCGAGTGACGCCACGCCGGCCCAATCACCTGTTGCGTCCGCGCCAGCGCCGGCGGCCGGCGGTGCCACGATGGGTGCGATGCCGGCCGGCCAGCCGCCGGTGCCGCCGCGCATGGCGCTTGCCATGCTGCGCCAGGCGTGCGGCGCGGATTACCGGGCCAATTGCGCCGGTGTTCCTCCGGGAGGCGGTCAGGTGATTTCTTGCCTTGCCGCCAACCAGGCGCGGCTGTCGCCCGGCTGTCAGCGCGCACTCGCCGCGGCGAAGTGAAAGTGGCTGATCGCGCCCGCTCGCCGCGGGCGCGATCGCCTGCGCGACGTGCGCGCCGAACGGAAACTGAGCAGCGCGCAAACTCAGCCGGGCGGAAACATCGAAAGGCCGACGCCGGCACGCATGTAGCCGTCGCCGATCGCGCTCAACAATCCCTGGATTCGGCCAATGGCGCCATCGATCACGCTTGCGGGCTCGCCGGCATCAACTTCGCGCTTCAGCTCAAGGAGGGCGCGGTTGGCGGCATCGACGCGCTGCGCCAAGATCATCGCCACATAAAGCAGCGCGGCCGAATCTCGCGCCAGCAGGGCGGCGGCGTCGGCGACATGAAACTGCGAGGGCTCAAGCGTACGGACGTCCGCGGTATGCGGCTGATCGAGGAGCGCGGAGAGCTCGCCGAAGATCGCGCCGCGTTCTGTCACCCTGGCGATCTCGGTACCTTCTTTGACGACGCTCACCGCGCCGCTATCGAGAATAAAAAGTTTCCCGGTTCTCGAGCCTTGGGTGAACACGGTTTCACCGGCGCCAAAGCTTGCAAGCGGGAGCGCGGCGAGCGTTTTTTGCCAGGCTTTTTGCCAGGTTTCTTGCGAAGTCTTTTCTTGCGAAGTCTCGGCGTCGTAGATTGGCACGCCAGCGCCCCCTCTTTTCCACACCATATGTATCAGACATACATGAAGGTCATGGAGTTACAAACCCTTGACCGCGCAGCCGGCCAAGCCCGCGATAGGTGTCAGGAGATCTCGAATGGCGGCGGTGGATATAGACAGTGCGGCGGGCCCAAAACGCATGGTGAACGAGGCCGTGGTCGTCATCGGCGCCGGACAGGCCGCCGCGCAGCTCGCGACCAGTCTGCGCTCCGGCGGCTTTGCCGGGCCGCTCACCGTCATCGGCGACGAGCCGTTTCTGCCCTATCAGCGGCCGCCACTGTCGAAAAAGTTTCTTGCTGACCGGCCGCCGCCGGACTCGCTGTATTTGCGCCCGGCGCCATTCTGGGCCGAACGTAGTGTCGCGTTCGTGCTCGGCACGGCCGCGGCGAAAGTCGATTTGCACAGCCGCATCGTGACGCTTGCCGATGGCCGCGAGGTGCCGTTCCACAGCTTGGTCTTCGCCACCGGCACCTGCGCGCGCCGCCTGCCGCTGCCTGGTCTCGACCGCGACGGCGTATTCTCGCTGCGCGCTATCGGCGATGTGCAGCGCCTGCGCCCGGCTTTCGACCAAGCGCGGCGCATTGCGATTCTCGGCGGCGGCTATATCGGGCTCGAAACCGCGGCGGTGATGCGCGGCGAAAACCGCGACGTCATCGTGCTCGAGGCGGAAGACCGCGTGCTCAAGCGCGTCACCGCGCCGGCCATCGCGAAATTCTTCGACCGGATTCATCGCGAGCGCGGCGTTGATATTCGCGTCCAGGCGCGCGTCGCGGCCATCGACGGCGAGGGGAGTGAGCTTGTGCTGCGCATGGCCGACGATACTGAAGTCAAAGCCGACGCCGTTCTCCTTGCTGCCGGCGCCAAGGCCAATGATGAATTGGCGCAAGCTGCAGGCCTTGCCTGCCGCGACGGAATTCTGGTCGACGCGGTCGGCCGCAGCGACGTCGAGAATGTTTACGCGATCGGCGATTGCGCACGTTTCCCGAGCGCGCGTTACGGCCGGCTGTTGCGGCTTGAATGTGTGCAGAACGCCATCGACCAGGCCAAGGCCGCAGCCACGGCGATCCTCGGCCAACCGGTAAGCTACGATCCGGTGCCGTGGTTTTGGTCCGACCAATATGAATTCAAGCTGCAGATCGCCGGCTTGTTCGACGGCCACGATGACGCCGCCGAAATCGGCGATGCCGCGGCCGGACGCTTTTCGGTCGAATATCGCCACGGCGGCCGGCTGATCGCGGCAGACTCCATTAACGATGCGCGCACCCACATGCTGGCGCGCCGCCGGATCGCCGAAGAAACAAACAAGGCGGCTTCGGCCCCAATCGGCGCGGCGTGAGGCCGATCAAGGACCGATCTGGCACGAAACGTGAATGAAGTCTCGATGGCGCTGAGACCATCGAGATCCCGGTCTCAGCGCAAAGGGAGACCGCACATGAAACGTTCCGACCTCACCGAGAAACTGCTCGACATCAAGCGGGCCAAAGGCTGGACCTGGAAACATATCTGCGCCGAGATCGGCGGCATGTCGCCGGTGCTGATCACCGGCGCCGTGCTCGGCCAGATGAAGATGACCAAGCCGCAGGCGGCCAAGGCCGCCGAACTGTTCGGCTTGAGCAAGAGCGAGGAAGCGCTGCTCAACGAGGTGCCGATGCGCGGCTCGGCGATGCCGCCGACCGATCCGTTGATCTACCGGCTCTACGAACTGGTCATGGTCAACGGCCCGGCCTTGAAAGTGCTGATCGAGGAAGAATTCGGCGACGGCATCATGTCGGCGATCGATTTCGACATGACCATGGAGCGCGCGCCCGATCCGAAGGGCGACCGGGTGCGGCTCGCGATGTCTGGCAAATTCCTGCCGTACAAATATTACGGCGCCGCCGGCAACGCCCAGGCTTACGGTTATAAGGAAGAGTAGGGATTCGGCGGCCGAAGCTCAGAGCTTTGAACCGCCGTCGACATGAACCGTCTCGCCATTGATCCAGCGCGCGTCGCGTGAGGCGAGGAAGGCGACGACGTCGGCGATGTCCTCCGGCGCGGCAAGACGCCTGAATGTTTGCAGGCCGAGCACGTAGTCGCGTCCGGCATCGGTTTTCGCGAAGTTCGACATGTCGGTGGCGACGACGCCGGGCGCGACCGCATTCACCCGAATGCCGCGCGGGCCGAGTGCCGCGGCAAGATGCTTCACCAATGTGTCGACGGCGCCCTTGGTTGCGGCATAGGCTGGGATCGTGCCGACCACGGCGCGCGCTGCGAGGGACGAGGTGAGGATGATGCCTGAGCCCTCCGACAGGATCGGCAGGAGCTGTTGCACCAGAAAGAACGGGGCGCGGACATTGACAGCAAAAAGATTGTCGAAATCGGCGACCGTCGTGTCCTCGATGGTGGCGGACTTCGAGACCCCGGCATTGGCGACCAGCACATCAAGCCGCTCGCCGACAACGCGGCGCGTCTGTTCGGCGAGCTTGTGCGCACCGTCCGGGGCGCCAAGATCGGCGGCGACCGCCTCGGCGCGACCGTCGGCCTTGCGGATTTCGGCGACGACGCCGTCGGCTTCCTTGGCGCCGCGGCCATAATGGACGAGGACGCAGGCGCCGGCCTTGGCAAGCGCGAGAGCCGTGGCGCGGCCGATGCCGCGCGAGGCGCCGGTGACCAGTGCGGTTTTTCCGGTGAGATTGGGCATGATGCTTCTCCTTACGTGACCCGGTCGAGGAACATCGCGACGTGATGGACGAACATTTCGCCGGCGATCTTTCAGCTTGCGGTTTTGCCGCCGTTGATGCGCACGATCTGCCCGGTGATGAATGACGCCTTCTCCGAGGCGAGAAAGGCGATGGCGTCGGCGATCTCTTCGGGCCTGGCGCCGCGCTTCAGCGGCACGGCGGCATAGAAGGCCGCTTTCTTGTCGGGCGTGCCGGTGAGCCGTTCGAGCATGCCGGTTTCGGTCGGGCCGGGCGCGACGGCGTTGACGCGCACACCCGATGCTGCGGCTTCAAGTGCCGCGGATTTGGTGAGGCCTTCGACTGCGTGCTTGCTCGCGGTGTAGAGCGAAAGGTTCGCCGCGCCGCGCTCGCCCATGGTCGAGGAGACATTGACGATGCTGCCCGAGCCTTGCGGCTGCATGACGCGCAGCTCGTGCTTGAGGCTCAACAGCGTGCCGAGCACGTTGGTGTCGAACATCGCCGCGTAGCTGTCAGGTGTCTGCTCGGTGACCGGCCCCGGCTTGCCTTCGGTGCCGGCATTGTTGACGGCGACATCCAAGCGGCCAAAGCGGGCGACGGTTTCATCGACGAGGCGGCGGACATCCTCTTCGTGGCGCACGTCGGCCTTGATGAAGGCTGCTCGCGCCCCGAGCGCGCGAAGCTCGGCTTCGAGCGCCTTGCCTTCGGTCTCGCGGCGGCCGGCGGCGACGACAGTTGCGCCTTCCTTGGCGAAGGCGAGCGCGGTGGCGCGGCCAATGCCGGTCAGGGCGCCGGTGACGAGGATGACCCTATTTGTCATGATCTTTCTTCCTCCAAAGGAGCAAACTCTCCGCGCTCGGACATGATCAATTCGCGGTGTGACCGCCGTCGACGTTGAGGATATGGCCGGTGATGAACCTGGCTTCATCCGACGCGATGAAGACAATGCCATCGGCGACCTCCTCGGAGAGGCCGAGGCGACCAAGCGGAACCTGCGCCGCCAGCGCCGCCTTGTTTTCCGCCGTGGCTGTGAAGCGCGTCAGCATGCCGGTGTCGGTGGGGCCAGGCGCGACGGCATTCACGCGAATTCCCGACTTGGCGAGTTCGAGCGCCACCGACTTGGTGATGCCTTCGACAGCGTGCTTGGCGCCGACGTAGATGGAAGCCCCGGCCGCGCCCTCGTGTCCGTAGGTCGAGGAGATATTGATAATGTTGCCGCTGCCCTGCGCCTGCATGGCGCGCACCTCGTGCTTCATGCTCAGGACCACGCCAAGAACGTTG
>Ga0210385_10001027_pt1 | contig 17648 bp, 16 predicted proteins | sample IncBWH26OmetaG_FD_160107 | JGI IMG/M metagenome (GOLD analysis project Ga0210385, IMG submission 160107) | Forest soil microbial communities from Barre Woods Harvard Forest LTER site, Petersham, Massachusetts, United States - Inc-BW-H-26-O ...
TTTATCGGCTGGTGGAGAAGGCAGTCGGGAGTGAGGGACCTGCTCCCCTCTTCCTCGTGACTCCCGACTACCAACTCCCGACTCCGCTCGGGCTGACAGGCGTTGGAGTGGCGGCGCTGTCGGATGCGGAGAAGGCGCTACTTCGGAAGGCGCATCAAACTTTGCGCAGGGTTACGGCGGATTTTGAGACGCGGTGGCATTTTAATTCGGCAATTGCCCAGATTATGGAATTGACGAATGCGGTGTATGCGGCGGATGCAAGTGTGCGGGCCGGAGTGCGCAAGGAAGTGCTGGAGATTCTGGTGTTGATGCTCGCGCCGATGACGCCGCACCTGGCGGAAGAGTTATGGGAGATGCTGGGGCATGCAGGCGGATTGTGGACGGTCAGCTGGCCGGCGTTCAATGCGGAATTGGCAAAAGATGAGGAAGTGGAAATTGTGGTGCAGATCAACGGGAAGGTGAGAGGGAAGGTTCGCGTAGCCGCCGGGGCGACGGAGAAAGAAGTGATGAAGTGGGCGCTGGCGGATGCGGGCGCGGCGGCGCATCTGGCGGAGAAGACGGTAGTGAAAGTGATCTTCGTTAAGGATAAGTTGTTGAATATCGTGGTGCGGTGAGCGGGGGTGGATGGGATGGGCGGGACTGCACAGGTAAAATCGGAAACGGTGGGCAAGATGAAGGCGGAGTTGGGCGGGGTGGTGGTGCTGGATTTTGGGGGGCAGTATACGCAGTTGATTGCGCGGCGGGTGCGCGAGCAGCAGGTGTTCAGCGCGATCTTGCCGTGCAGTACTTCGCTAGAAGAAATTCGGAAGCTGGAGCCGGCGGGGATTATTTTGTCTGGCGGGCCGAGCTCGGTGTACGACAAAGACGCGCCGAACTGCGACTCGGCGGTGCTGGCGATGGGAATCCCGGTGCTGGGAATCTGTTACGGCATGCAATGGGTGGCGCGGAACCTGGGCGGAAAAGTGGAGCCGGTGGAGCGCCGGGAATATGGGCCGGCGCAGTTGAATAGGGAGAATTGCGAAAGCCATCTGTTCAAGGATTTTCCAGCCAGATTGCGGATCTGGAACAGCCATGGGGATAACGTGTTGGAGCTGCCGGAAGGTTTTTACAAGACGGGGATGACGGCAAACGCGATTGCATCGGCGGAAGATCCGAGGCGGAAGATTTACACCGTGCAGTTTCATCCGGAAGTGAAGCACACCGAGCGGGGCACAGAGATTCTGCGAAATTTTCTGTTTACGGTGTGCAAAGCGGAGCCGAAGTGGAGCGGGGCAACATTTATAGAGGAGACAGTCGAGGCGGTGCGGGCGAGAGTGGGCGCGCATCACGCGATTTGCGGATTGAGTGGAGGAGTGGATTCGACGGTTGCAGCGGTACTGGTGCACCGGGCGATCGGCGAGCGGCTGACGAATATTTTCGTGAATACGGGATTGCTGCGGAAAAACGAGTTTGCGCACACGCTGGAGATGTACCGGGAGCGCCTCGGGTTGCGGGTTATTGGCGTAGACGCCAGTGACCGGTTCCTCGGAAAACTGGAGGGAGTGGGCGACCCGGAGAAGAAACGGAAGATCATCGGAAACGAGTTCATTCAGGTGTTCGCGGCGGAAGCGGAAAAGCTGCAGAAAGAAATGGGCGGGAACATTCAGTGGCTGGTTCAGGGGACACTGTACCCCGATGTGATTGAATCCGTGTCGGTTAAGGGGCCTTCAGCCACGATCAAATCGCATCACAATGTGGGCGGATTACCGGAAAATATACCATTTGGTCTGATCGAGCCGCTGCGGGATCTGTTCAAAGATGAAGTGCGCAGCATTGGAAAAGACTTAGGTTTACCAGAAGAGATACTGGTGAAACACCCGTTTCCGGGGCCGGGTTTGGCAGTTCGGTTATTAGGGCAGATTACCCGTCCAGAATTGGCCATTCTGCGGGAAGCCGATGCGATTGTGGTGGACGAAATCCGGCGGGCGGGACTGTATGAGAAAGTGTGGCAGGCGTTTGCGGTGCTGCTGCCGGTGCGAAGCGTTGGGTTATGGGAGATGGAAGAACGTACGGGCTAACGGTAGCAGTGCGCGTGGTGCAGTCCGAGGACGCGATGACGGCGGACTGGGTGAGGCTGCCAGGGGAAGTGCTGGAGCGGATGTCGACGAGGATCGTGAACGAAGTGCCGGGAGTGACGCGCGTGGTCTATGACGTAAGCAGCAAGCCGCCAAGCACGATTGAGTGGGAATAGGGAAGGCAGGGAGGGAACTTCCACGGCAGGTGTTTATTACTTCCGAAACTCTAAAGCTAAAAAAGCGAAAAGGCCGCAATAGCTGGCTTTTTGCGGCCTTCTACGGTGCCTTCAGTTTGTTCCGGAGGAAGGCCTCCGAAGGAAACTGTTATCTATTGGCCATCTTCTGCGCCATATAGAGGAGCAATTTGCGATCTTCGTCGTCGGCTTTGCTTAGCAAGCGGCGAAGCTTGTTGAGGTAACGCGCTTCTTTACCCGAACTGCCCCAGGCAATGTCGTCAGACGACTTGCGTTTTGGCAGGTTGGGTAGCTGAGGAGGTTCCTCGCCGTCGTAGAAGAGTTGATAAAGTGGGCATTCGAGGGCGCGCGCCAGTTTTTCGAGCGTTTCAATGGCCGGCACTGTGTGGCCATTTTCCACGCGGGAAATATAGCAACGGAGCAAACCAGTACGCTTCTCGATATCACCCTGGGAGAGTTTCTTTTCCTCGCGCAGAGCGCGAAGTCTGTCACCGATAATCATGGGTTGAGTATTCTACAGTTAGTTAACAATTGCAAGGGGCAATCTCTAAGCGGTGTGATGAATAGAAGGTACCAGGGAACCGGGCGAGACACCGCTGGGAAGGAAGTAGACAGAGGGATTAAAATAGCGTAACCAAAAGAAGATGGCTAACGTCCCAAAACCAGAGGATACCGAGTTGCCGGTAGCAGCGGCTGAGGCCAAGAAGGCCGAGCAAGGCACAGCAGCGCGGAGGGTCGATGACCGCGAACTGGTGCGACGGGCCCAGCACGGAGAGAAGGAAGCGTTTGAGTTGCTGGTAGCGAAGCATCAGGGCCGAGTTTTTGCGGTGGCGGGAGGAATCCTGCGGAATCGCGAAGACGTGGAGGACATCGCGCAGCAAGTATTTTTGAAGGCGTATTTTTCGCTGAAACGGTTCGACCAGCGCTCCGCGTTTAGTACCTGGTTGTACAAGATAACCGTGAATGAGTGCTGGGACCTGTTGCGGAAGAAGAAAGTAAGGCCGCTGGTTTTCGAATCGGAATTGAGCGAAGAGCAGGCGCACGCCTACCAGTCCACAGAGCAGAAGGCCGAATTCGCACCGGATATCAGCGAACAACTCGACACCAAGCAGCAGCTGGACCACTGGCTGGAATGCCTGGAGGAACGCGACCGCACCATGCTGGTGCTGAAGGAAGTGCAAGGATTCACCGTGGAAGAGATCGCGGAGATCATGGGCATTAACGGAAACACGGTGAAAGTGAGATTATTCCGGGCACGACAGAAGATTGCGGAGAAAATACGGCGGAAGAAACGCGCGGCAGGTGTTTGAGGTTTTGCGGTTTTTGAAGTGAAATGCGGTGAAGTGAAAGAGACCAGGGAGAAATGAGGAAACAACAGAAATGAAAGAGCTCCCCAAGGACGACCAATTGGTTTGCGAATGGATGATCGGTGAGTTGGAAGGATTGCCGAGTGGCGATGGTGCCGGCGAGACCGTGGAGGTGTTGCTGGCGCGATTGCCGGAGGCTGCGCGGGAGCATGCGGCGAAGTGCGCGGAGTGCGAAAGCGCGGTGCGGGATTTTGTGGACACGCGACTGGCGCTGGCGCAGATGAAAGAAAGCTTGCCGGAGGCTGGGCCGTGGTTCACAACGCGGGTGATGCAAGCGATCGCCGCGCAGGAAGAAGCGATTGAAGAACGGCAGAACGGCTTCTGGACTGGCGTGAGGCGGTTGGCGCCGCGCATTGTGGCGTTTGCGACGCTGCTGCTGATGCTGGGCGGAACATGGGCATTCCAGGAACGGCGAGCCGCGCGGGCGAACGGGCCGGAACTACGCCCGGCGGAAGGAATTTTTGAAGCGGTGCCTGCTATTCCTGCGAACGACGATATCATTGCAAGCGCCACTGAGGAGAAGTAAGCATGAATGACGATGCGCTGCGGAAAGCGCGGTTATGGCTGGCCGTTGTATTTTTGGTAGGATGCGCGCTTGGCGCCGTGTTCGGCTATAGCTTTGGGAGCCACATTTATGCAGTGGGTGGTCCCAGGCAGCCGCAGCCGACGGCGATGAGCGAGCCGGAGCGGCGTGCCAAGCGCGTGGCGGACATGACGAAGGAACTCGGATTGACACCGGATCAGAGCGCAAAGATGGACGACATAATCCGCGGAGCGCACCAGGAGATGAAGGGAATCCGCGACAAGGCGGAGAGCGACGTGGACACAGTGCGGGAAAAAGCGCGCAGCGAGATGCGACAATATTTAACCCCGGAGCAGAAGCCGAAGTTTGAGGAGTTGGTACAAAAGATGGACGCGGAGAGAAAGAAGCAGCAGGGGCAGGGGCCTGGAAAATAGAAAAGCGAAAATAGAAAATAGAAGAGAGTTGCGGCGGTTTCTGTTGAGGCGTGGTTGGATCGTGCCTCCCTTTTTGATTTACTGAACAGTTTTGAGTTGGTTGTCCGCAAAATCACAAATTAATCTGTCATCCCGAACGAAGTGAGGGACCTGCTTTTCTTCTCGCCCGTGCTCCCAACTCTAAGCTCCGTTGTAGCGCCGTGCCTTCAGGCCGGCATCTTGGGTTCCTCAATCCATGCCCTCAATCCCCATGCCCTCCACACCGCAAAACTCCCAAATACGCACTCCACGGCCCCACAGCCTCCCGGTACGGATACGCCAAGATCCTGGATATCTGGTGCACATGGGTCAGATCATGCACCGCCCATGTCGCCAACAACTCCGACAGCGTCACAACTCCCAACGCAGGATGCCGCCCGCGTCGCCGCAAATCTTCTTCCTTCAAATTCATCTCGCGTAATTCCCGCAAATTTTCCACGCGTAATCGTGCAAACTCATCCAACAATTCCGCCAGCGACTTCGCCTCGCTCTCATGCACGTATCCCAATCGATCAAACGGCACAAACGTTTCGTTTTCTCCATGCTCCAGCACCATGCGCGCCCGTGGTATCCAATCCGTCCGCTCCCCGTGTATCAAATGCGCCACCACATCCCGCGCGTTCCAACTGTTTCCGCCCTCATTCCCCGATAACCAGTCCATGGGCAATCCCCGCAGAAGCGCATCCAACGCACCCGGCGTCCGTTCCAAAAGCCCCACGCTCCACTCCAGCCGATGTTTCATCGCATCCTCACCAAACAAAAATTCCCGCCCCCCAATTGTACCCGCGCTCTGTTGCGCTTGGTAGGCGTGCGACCGCACCCGCGCCATCCCCAATCAAAAAAAAACGCCGTCATCCCGAACGAACTGAGGGATCTGCCTGATTGGATGAAGGCGTCGACTCCTTCGACCGAGTAGACTTGGTTGCTGTTGAACGACCATGGCTCGGAAGAGAGGAGCCGAGCAATGTTGATTATAGGTTGTGATTTTCACACACGCTATCAGCAGATTGCCTTGGCCAGCAGCGAAACAGAAGAGGTGCTTGTCGAGCGGCGGCTGGATCATGAGAATGGTGAAGCCGAAAGGTTCTATCGCGCTTTGCATGGACCGGTGCGCGTGGGCATCGAAGCGACCGGGCCGATTTGGCATTTGTTCTGACCATTGGTCCGATCACACGCTTTCCTCGCCTTGGTCGAGATGAAGGAAAGAAAAGAGTCCCTTTTAGGAAAACAAGCCCTCGCGACTCGTACACCAAAAGTGTCTCTTGACACCGCCGCCGCCGTCATAGAGGGGCCGCACATGCCGCCTCTGCATATGGGTTCTTGGGTCTCCGTGTAGCGCGGCGCCTTCAGGCCGGCTTCTTGGGCTGTGTGCGGCGCTACAGTTGGATCAGCAGCTTGCCGGTGTTGGCGCCTTCGAAGAGCATGTTGATTGCGTGGGGGGCTTGTTCTAGACCTTTTACGAGGGTTTCTTTGTCTTTTATTTTATTGGACATTTTCCAGAGGCCTAGTTTTTGGGCGGCTTCGGTGTATTTGGAGGAGTAGTCCATGACTAAAAAGCCTTGGACGCGGAGGCGCTTGATTATGATCTGCCCGAAGTTGGCCAGGCTGGGATCGTTTTTGGTGTAGCCGGAGATCAGGCCGCAGAGGACTACGCGGCCGTGCAGATTCATGCGAGCCAGGACGGCTTGCATGATTTCGCCTCCGACATTTTCGAAATCGATGTCGATGCCGTTGGGCGTGGCGGCCGAGAGTTGATCCTTCCAGTCGGGATTTTTGTAGTTGACGGCGCCGTCAAAGCCGAGATCGTCTTTAATCCATTTACATTTTTCATCGGAACCGGCGATGCCGACTACGCGGCAGCCATGTATCTTGCCAATTTGCCCGACGATGCTGCCGGTGGCGCCAGCGGCCGCGGAGACGACTAGCGTTTCTCCGGCTTGGGGATTGCCGATCTCCAGGAGGCCGAAATAGGCGGTGAGGCCGTTGATGCCAAGGGTGCCGAGAAAATTGGTGTCGGAGAGGAACGGAATGTTGGGCAGTTTGTGGAAAGCGCGTTTCTCGTTGCCGGTGATGAGAACGTATTCCTGGAGTCCGGTGACGCCCATGACCTTGTCGCCTTTTTTGTAATCCGGATGGCGGGATTCGACGATTTCGGCGAGGCCGAAGGCCCGCATGACTTCGCCGATTTGGACAGGCGGCATGTATTGGGGAAAGTCGGCCATCCAGACGCGCATGGTGGGATCGATGGAAAGATATTTGACGCGGGCGAGGGCCTGGTTTTCGGCGGGCGTGGGGATGGGGGATTCCGTGAGTTGGAGCACGTCGGGGGTGATCAGCCCGGTGGGGCGCGCGGCGAGGATCCAGTGGTGGTTTGTGGTGGTGGTCATGGACACGAGGATAGCAAAGACTCCGAGGGATTCTCCCTCTGTTCCGTGTCCTCCGCTCCAAATCCGCCACGTCCGACCTCTGCGCCCTCCGCGTTAAAATCTCCTGGAGGTGGGTGTGGCGGGGACCCAAGATCCCCACCCCGAGCGCCCCGGGGGAACCACAAAATCAAACGCGTCATTCCGAACGGAGTCCGCGCAGTGAGGAATCCCTCAGTCCCTCGTTCAAAAGGGCTACATTGTACAGAAAATACGGGAATTACGGTACAGCTTGAGTGGGTGTGGTGGCGTAGTAATGGAAGTCAGGCCGTTGTCCGGAAATGGGGACCGAGTGGCTACCTGGCAGCTTGAATGTGTGCATTGCAAAAAGAAGTTCCGGCATTCGGAGGTCGACGAGACTAGGCTGGATATTTTCTCGCCGGCAAAACCCGAGTTTCCGCAAGGCGGGAGCGAGATCGAGTGCCCTCATTGTGGAAAAACGGCAACCTACCAGAGGTATCAGTTGACATATCAAGGGTAAGGAGAAGCACGATTAGGATGTCCCAATGATTCGGGTATTTGAAGAGTTGCGTTGATTTGTTAAAGTCGAATTCCCCAACCAGGATGATGAGATCCGTTCGACGATGCCAGTGAGCGCTCGAAAACCAGCTAAAAGGCGACCTAGAGGTGCAGGTGCCCCGGCGGATGCACGTCTGCGCATAATTGGCGAAGGGGAAATGGCGGACCTGGTGCGCGGATTTGACTGGGGCAGCACCAGTGTTGGGCCGATTGAGCTATGGCCAGACACGCTGCTTACCACGGTGAACATGCTTCTGGCGTCGCGGCACCCGATGTTTTTATGGTGGGGACCAGAATTAATTCAATTTTATAACGACGGATACCGGCCGAGCATTCGGGCGGACAAGCACCCGGGCGCGGTGGGGCAGCGCGGTGCGGAATGCTGGCCGGAGATATGGCCGATCGTCGGACCGCAAATCGAACAGGTGATGACCGAGGGGCGGTCCACGTGGCACAAGAACCAACTTGTACCGATCAATCGAGACGGGAAACTGGAAGAGGTTTACTGGACTTACGGGTACAGCCCGGTGCGGACCGAAGACGGCGCCGTTCAGGGGACGCTTGTGGTATGCACGGAAACTACCGAACAGGTGTTGAGTGAACGCAGGCAAGAAACGCTGCTGGCGATTACCGGCAGCGCGGAATCTGAAACTCCGGCTTCGCCACCGCAAGCCGTGGCGAATTTTATTGAGGAAATTATGGCGGCGGTTGGACGCGAACCCGCGGACATTCCGTTTGCGGCGTTGTATCAGGTAAATGGCAACGAAGTGTTGCGGCTGGGAGCGACTCCAAAGGGGAGTAGAGTTTGCGAGAGCCTGGAGACGCGTTTGAGGGAAGTGGTGCGCACTAAGTTGCCGATGCGGGTGACTGATCTGGACAGACGGATGGGCGAAGTGGTCTGCAAACCATGGCCAGAGCCGGTGACGCGAGCGTATGCGTTGCCCTTGGAGATGCAGGGAACGCCGCTACAGGCAGTGCTGGTGTTTGGGATCAGCCCGCGATTGCCGTTCGATAAGAGCTATGAGACGTTTTTTCAGCTGGTGGGGGCGAAGGTCGCGGGGTTGCTGCACAGCGAGATGCAGCGGTTCGAACTGGTGCGCGCGGCGACGCGATTCAATGCTTTGGCGGCCGCGGACCCGTTCGGCATGGTGATTGGAACGTTTGATGGCAGGCTGAAGTACATCAATCCGGGACTTCGTAAGAGGCTGGGCTACTCCGAAGACGAAGTGCGCTCCGGAAAAGTGCGCTGGGATCGGTTGACTCCGCCGGAATACGCAAAGGCGGATGCGGATGCCGTGAAACAACTTCAGGCTAAGGGAAGCTGCGAGGTGTACGAGAAGGTTTACGTCGCAAAAGATGGCCGGCCGGTGCCAATCCTGATTGGGGCATCGGTGATCGACACCCCGGAAGGCCACGCGGAGGTGGCGGCCTTCGTGACCGATTTGACTCCGCTGAAGAAGGCGGAGGCGGCCCTGCGGCAAGCGAACGACGAGCTGGAAGGCAAAGTGGCGGAGCGCACGGCGGCGCTGGAAGCGGAAGTGGCGGAAAGAAAGCGTATGGAAATGAGCCTGCGCGAACTTACCGGCAGAGTGCTCAATTTGCGCGACGAAGAGCGGCGGCACATGGCGCGAGAACTGCATGACAATGCCGGACAAACGCTGGTGGCCCTGACGATGAAATTGGGTGCGATCAAGGCGGCCTCGGCGCACGCGCCCGGGCCGATACGGACGCTGGCATCGGAGGCCAAGGAATTTTCGGACGCGCTTTCCACGGAGATTCGAACACTGTCTTATTTGTTGCACCCGCCGCTGCTGGACGAAGCTGGGCTGGAATCGGCGCTGCGGTGGTATGTGGAAGGGTTTACGGAGCGCAGCAGGATTCGCGTGGAGTTGGAACTGCCGAAAGAGATGGAACGGCTGCCCCGGGAAATTGAGCTCGCGCTGTTTCGCGTTGTGCAGGAAAGTTTGACGAACGTGCACCGGCATTCGGCCAGCCCGACGGCGAAGATCTCGCTGACCCGGTTGGAGGATCGCGTGAGAGTGGAGATCAGCGATCGCGGGAAGGGAATTCCGGAAGAGAAGCAACGAAATTTGACGGCGGCAAAGGCCGGAGTCGGAGTGCGCGGAATGCAGGAACGCGTCCGCCAATTTGGAGGAACGATGGAAATTGTTTCAAGCGGCGAAGGCACAACAGTGGTCGTTTGGCTGCCGCTGGGGCGTGGGTGAAATTAAGGACGGGGGATTTAGCGCGGGGGGCGCGGAGAAGGAAAGACGGTTCGTAGAGTTGTTTGGGATCGAAGAGGGATTCTTTCCGCACAAGGCGCGGAAAGGGGCGGCGGTCCTCACTGCGCGGACTACGTTCGGAATGACGTGCTTTTTTTTTGTGAAGAACCCAGGATGCCGCCAGCCTGAAGTCGCGGCGCCACAAACCCAAGGCATAGATGCAAGGCTGTGCTACGAGACTCATATTGACAGTCTATAGGTGCGGCACTATTATCCCTATCGATATTCGATAGGAGGTGCTGCCATGCCTGTGTTGGTCAGGTTGCGGAGTTTGGTGCGGAATTTATTTTTCGGCCGGAGGGTGCAGGCGGACCTGGAGGCGGAGGTTCGATCGCATCTGGAGATTCTGGCGGAGGAAAAGGTCCGGGCGGGGATGACCTTGGAGGAGGCACGGCGGGCGGCGCGAATTGAGCTTGGTGGCGTGGAGCAGGTGAAGGAGCAGGTGCGGGAAGAGCGGCTGGGGAATTGGCTGCATTCGATGGCCGCGGATTGCCGATTCGGTTTGCGGATGCTGCGGAAGAATCCCGGATTTACGTTGACGGTGATACTGACGCTGGCGCTGGCGATTGGCGCGAACACGGCGATTTTTTCGATTGTGAATGCGTTGGTGCTCAAGAGTTTGCCGTACGCGCATCCAGAGCGGATGGGGACGATTTATACGCGGATTGTTGGCCCCATTCCCGAGGATGAGCGGCACAGCCTGAATGGCGAGCGCTGGGAACTGCTGCGCGACAATGTTCCTTCGCTGCTGCCGGCGGTTGCCAGCCGCAGAGCTTCCGGAGTGAATCTGCAGGCGAGTTCGCACGTGGAATATGTGCAGGACGGGCGGATCTCGGAGCATTACCTTGACGTGCTGGCGGTGCAACCTTTTCTGGGGCGCAATTTTTCCAAGGAGGAGGACCGTCCGCATGGACCCAAGGCCGCGATCCTGAGTTATCGATTGTGGCGAAATGCGTTTGGGGCGAATCCGGAAATCTTGGGGCAGAGCATTTTGTTGAAAGGCGAGCCGTACACGGTGGTTGGGGTGTTGCCGGAGGGCGCTACGACGCCGTTGAACGCGGACGTGTATACGGCGCTGCAGCCCGAGCGCGAGGGCGAAGGGCGAGGGACGAACTTTGCCTGCATCACCCGGCTACGTGAAGGTGCGACGTGGCAACAAGTCGACGCGGAAATCAATCGAGCGTGGTCGCTCGACAGCCATCCCTTCGAACTCAGAGACAACCCGGGAGCGCACGTTTCTTATTATTCCGTGCCGCTGCAGAAGGGGGAGATGGCGATGCTGCGTCCGGAGGTACTGGCGCTGATGATGGCGGCGGGATTTATCCTGCTGATCGCGTGCGCGAATCTGGCGGGATTGACGCTGGTGCGGATGCTGCGACGCACACCGGAAGTGGCTACGCGGATGGCGCTGGGAGCGTCGCGGTGGCAAATACAGAAACAGTTTTGGATAGAGAATTTGTTGTTGGCAGTGGCGGGCGGAGCGGTTGGGATTGCCGTGGGATTTGTGACGCTGCGCGGTCTTTTGCTGCTTTTGCCGGACCATTTTCTGCCGGTCGCGCGAGTAGAGTTGGATGGACGGGTGTTGACGTTCGCGGTGTTGGTGTCATTGGTCACCAGCATTTTGTTCGGGATGCTGCCGGTGATGGCCAGCGGGACGGTGGACCTGCGGTGGTCGATGGGAAGCCGATCGGTGGCTCGAGGCGGAAGCTTGCCACTGCGGCAAGGGCTGATTGCTGGAGAGGTGGCGCTGACAGTGGTGCTGCTGGCCGGCTCAGGGCTGCTGATCCGGAATCTGGTGCGGCTGGAAACGCTGTCCCCTGGATTTAATCCGGACGGGGTGATGACCGCGAAGGCTTCGCTGGACGATGTTCGTTTTCACGATGACGCGGCATTTCGAAAATTATTGGCCGAGAGCACCTCGGCGATGCAGCAGATTCCTGGCGTGCAACGCGCGGCAGTGGCTCTGAGTATGCCGTATGAACGCGCCTTGAATAACCTGGTGACGCTGAGCGACGGGAAAGATGCCGGGCAGTCTGTGCAGACCGACGAGGTATACATCACGCCCGGATATTTCGAGGCATTACAGATTCCCGTGTTGATGGGGCGAGCGTTCAACGAAGGAGATGGACCGGATGCCCAGCGCGTGGCGATCGTGAACCAGACATTTGCGCGTAAGTTTTTTGGCGGGGAGAATCCGGTCGGGCTTCACCTGGATAAGGAGACGCTGATTGTTGGGGTGGTGGGAGATGTGGCCATCGCCCCTGGGCTGGACTCTGCGGCACCGATTACCGGCGAGGAGACCATGTATGTTCCTGCGGCGCAAATTGCAGGCGGCGAGCTAGCGATGGTTCATGTGTGGTTTCAACCGAGCTGGATCGTGCGGACTGCGGGGCCGGTGGAAGGATTGACGGCGGAGATGCAGCGGGCGATGGGGAGCGTGGATGAGAACCTGCCGTTTTCTGGGTTCTACAGCATGCGCGATTTGTTGGTGAAGACGTTGGCGACAGAGAGAGTGGAAGTGGCGCTGCTGGGGACGATGGCGACGCTGGCGTTGTTGCTGAGCGCGGTTGGAATTTTTGCGTTAGTGGCGAACATGGTGGCCCAGAGGACGCGAGAGATTGGGATACGGATGGCACTTGGGTCAACGGTTGGGCAGGCGATGGTGGAAATTGGGAGGCTGGGAGTGGCGGCGTCTGTGGCGGGATTGTTGGCGGGGTTGGTGCTTTGCGCGGGGGCGCTGCGAGTGATGAGCAGCGAGATCTATGGAGTGGGAGTTTATGATCCGCGGACGATTGTAGGAGTGGTGGCGGTGCTGGCGGGGGTGACGGTGGTGGCAACGGGGGTGCCAGTGTTAAGGATTGCGCGGATTGATCCGGCGCGGACCCTGCGGGAGGAGTAGGGGTGGTGGGATTGAAGAGGGATTCTTTCCGAAAAAGGAGCCGAAAGGGGCGGCGGTTCTCACTTCGCGGACCGCGCTCGGAATGACGTGTTTTATTTTTCTTTGAGACGCGGGGCGCGGTTTCACAATTGGGTGGGTTTGGAGGTGTATGATCGGGGCGTTTTGGGAACGCGGAATTTGGGAGGAGATATGAAGAAGATGGTTTTGGGATTTGTATTTGTATTGGGATTTGTTAGTGGCGTGCGTGGGCAAGGCGCGGCGGGTGATACGCCTGCTAGCGGACAGAGTACAGGGCCGGTGCAGAATCCGGTGATGACGGTGGTGCGGTTGATGTTGCCGCGGCAGGAGAAAAGTATTATTGGGGCGATTGAGGCAATGCCAGCGGATAAGTTTGGGTATAAGCCCACGCCGGACCAGATTAGTTTTGGACACTTGGCGATGCACATTGCGCAGTCGAACAACGGATTGTGCGCGAAGATCGCGGACGTGCCTGCGCCGAAGACGGATGAATTGAAGGAAACGGACTCGAAGGATGTGTTGCTGGCGGCGGCGAAGGCCTCATTTGCTTTTTGCTCGACGGCGTTGGCGAATGTGGGCGATTCGAAGTTGGGAGACAATGTGGATTTCGGGCGCGTGCAGGGGCCGCGGGCATTGGGAGTTTTCTTTTTGGCTGGTGGATGGTCGGATCATTATGGCGCCGCAGCGATGTATTTGCGGTTGAATGGGATTTTGCCGCCTACGGCGCAACCGAAGAAGTGAGGAAGTTTTATGTAGCCTCGTGCCTTCAGGCCGGCATCTTCGGTTTCCTACCCGTCGTCTCGGGTCCTTCAGCTCTGTAGGTCCCGCCTTCCGAGGCGGGCCGTTTCTTCTCGCAACGTTCAAAAAAAACAACTGCCACGCTTCGCGCACTAGTGAGGGGCGGCGAGCAGGCAGTCTTGGGGCAACTGGATGCTCGCCGGGTGGGAGTGCCGGCTGGGTACGCATCGCGCCGGCAGAATGGGGATGGCGCAATTCGTACCTAAACCGGCTGCGGGGTGGTTGCGGGGCTAGTTGAAGCTCTTTTTCATAGCTGGGGCTTGCTTCTGATCCTGCGTGCGAGTGGCCCTCGCACTAGGAAGAAGCATGCCTGAGGAGTAGTGGCGCCAAGGGGCGGCATCGTTTCAGGGTGGCAAGAGAATTTTTTGCGAGCACTTCGAAGTGTCTTGGGTTTGTAGCGCCGTGCCTGCAGGCCGGCATCTTGGGTTCCACCACAAAAAAATGACCAAAAAATCTCATCCCGAACGAAGTGACGGACCTGCCTCACGCTAGGGTCTCCCCCCAAAACACTGTGCAACTGGGCCCCCAAGACACTGCCTAAAGCCAATATAAAGACTATGCTCCTGCGCGTTACTGGAATTGGGGCTTTGCGGCTTTGGGTGGGTGGTCGGCGTGTTGTTTGCGCATTTCTTCTTTTTCTTTTTCAGTGGGAGGGAAGCTTTCGAAAGCCTTGGTAATTTCCTGATTTATTTTGTCCCAAATTTTATCGACGTTGAGAATTTTTTGCTGGAGGAGCAGGCGCCAGGCTAAATCTTTGCGTTGAACGTCGATCAGGTCGATGAGGAGAGAACCTTCGCGAATGGTAGTCGCGGCGCTCCAGACGTCGTAGCTATAGGCCCATTGATCGAAGATGAAAGGATCGAAGCCGCCCCAGTCGTTGGTGGGGGCGTAGTTCGAATTGGCTTGTGTGTTGGCGAAATAGCGAACGACGAGGTCGGGATTTTCATTGCGTTTCACTTCTTTCAGGCCGCGTTTGGTGAGTTCGCGGGCGACGGCGTCATGGATGTTGTCTCGAATTTCGTTGGGGTTCAGTTGCAGCATGACCAGGTGTTCGACGCCGCCGACGTAGGCAAAGGTCCTATATTTGGTGAAATCGAGGTTGGGGTTGAAGTCGACGTTTTCCTTGGCGCGGGAAAGTGGGGCGAGAAGGACGGCGAAGAGGCAGAGAAGGAGTGCGGCGATTGGTTTCGGGAGGATTGTGGCGGTCTGCATTTGAAGTCTCCGTTTGTTTGGATATGCGTGTGGGATTCTAAGGGTTCGCGGCGCGGTTGGATATTGGTAGAAGTGACGGGGGGACACACAAGACCGCCGGCATGAAAGCCAGCGCAACAGGGGGCTTGGGTCTTCTCGCCGTTGTAGCGCCGTGCCTTCAGGCCGGCATCTTGGGTTTCACCGCAAAAGAATAACCAAAAAATATCATCCCGAACGAAGTGAGGGATCTGCTTCACTCTTGCCCCCAAACAAAACCGTCATTCCGAGCGAGGAATCCCTCTGCGCTACGGGATATAATGGCGCCGATTGGGTTAGGAGAGATGATGAGACGCATTTTTTTGCTGCTGGCGGTTTTTGTTTTGGTCGCTGTTGGTGCTTGCTTTGGCGCCACACCGGTGGCGCTCTTTTATTTAACGAACTCGCCCGAGTCGATCCGCTCCTTTTTGGCGCATTCTTCGCAGATCGATTTGCTGGTGCCTGCCTGGTATGACGTGGATGAAAACGGTTTGGTGACCGGAGCGCCGGAACCGACGGTGTTGAAGCGGGCGCAGGAGGAAAAGCTGCCGGTGATGCCGATCATCGCGCTGTTCAGCAAGACCAAGTTCCACACGTTGGCGACGAATCTTGCTGCGCAGGGCGAAATGAATGCGGCTATGATTCGCGAGAGCAAGCTGCATGGGTATACCGGTTTCCAATTGGATATTGAGAATGTCGATTGGACGGACCGCGACCGGCTGACGGAGTTGGTGAAGGTTTCGGCGGACGCTATGCACAAGGCCGGTTTGCAACTGACCATCGCGACGGTGCCGAATGCTCCGGGTTATCCGGGGGCCGGCGGGTTTGCGAAATGGATTTATGCCGACTGGCGCGGAGCTTACGACATTGCGGCGATTGCGAAGTACGTCGATCTGGTTTGCCTGATGACCTATGACGAGCACACGCGTTGGACGATGCCGGGACCGGTGGCTGGATGGGATTGGACGGTGGAGAATCTGGAGTACGCGCTGAAAGTGGTGCCGAAGGAGAAGTTGTCGTTGGGGATTCCGGTGTATGGGTATCGCTGGTATACCGGGACGCCGACGAAAGGGCCGGAATTGGGCAGCGAGGAGAAGCCGAATCCGACGGCGGTATCTATTGGGACGCCGGATGCGTTGCAGTTGGCGGAAGCGTATGGCGGGAAGATTCAGTGGGACGCGCAGGATCACAGTGCGTATTTTTATTTCTACCGGGACCAGATGCGGGAATGGATTTTCTTCACGGATGTGCGCACATTTCGGGACCGGTACGACCTGGTGCAGAAAGATGGGTTGCAGGGGTTTTGTTCCTGGGTGTTGGGGCAGGAGGATCCGGGGATCTGGGCGTTTTTGCCGAAGAAGCGATGATGGGGAGTGGTGTCCCGGGTGCACCACTTGTTAGCTCTTGGGTCTTCGTGTAGCGCCGTGCCTTCAGGCCGGCACCTTGGGTTCCCCAGCCGCCATCTCGGGTTCTCCAGTTTTGTAGGGCCCGCCTTCCGAGGCGGGCCGTTTCTTCCTATACATCCCAAAAAACACGTCATTCCGCTCGCTCCGAGCTTCGAGGAGAACGGAGTCCGCGCAGTGAGGAATCCCTCCAACTCCCCGGATCTTCCTGGAAGGAAAAAGCCGGAGACTCGCCTGGAAACTAATGTGTCCTGTGCCCCTCTGAATTGTCACGGAGTTGTAAATTCTTTTTAGCCGATGAACTTATTCGGGGGGTTGCTCGTCTATTGCGATATCGCCTCCTGGCGAGCGCAGTGGTCCAATAGGGCATCACGCTTTGGCGTGTCTCGAAGGGCTGTGCTTCGTTTCCGCAATTGCTGCGGTCTCGCCATCCCGCTTTTCACGCTTTGGTAGTGGTGTGCCTCCCGGTCCTCGGCCGAGGGCAGACGTGCGGGTCACGAATTGCCGCGGAACGCGAGGAACGACAGAAGAAGTGATAGGGGAGGTCCTCGTGGCTGCTACACTCGCTCTGCGTCTTCCTGTGGTTCGGTTTTTATCCTGTTCACTTTTTGTGGCGTTCTGTTTATTCGCGGTTCGGAGTTATGCGGCATCTTCGAATGCGAATGCGCAGAGGACCGATATTGCGAATATTGATTTGCCGGCCATGCCTGCAGGTGGAGACGCGATCGTGCAGTACAAGCGCGCGTGTGGACTGTTGTTCGATGGGCATGCGGTTCCGGATTACGGTTCGGCGTTGCGATTGTTGCGATCGTCAGCGTCGTTGCACTTTGCGCCGGCGGAATTTTTGCTTGGCTATTTGTACGAACACGGGCGCGGCGTGGCGGTCGATTATGCCAAAGCGGCGGAATATTACCGGGTGGCGGCGCAGGGGGGCGATGCGGGCGCGGAAAATAATCTGGGCGGAATGTACGAGTATGGGCGCGGCATGGCGAAAGATGTGAATGCCGCGTTCAAGTGGTTTAGCGCGGCCGCGCAGCATGGAAATGCCATGGGGCAGTACAACCTCGGCACGTTTTACCAGTTGGGTTATGCGACGCCGGTGGATCTGGAGCGGGCCGCGCAATGGTTTCGAACCGCGGCGGATCAGGGGTTGGCGGTAGCGCAAGCGAATCTGGCGATTTGCTATTTCAAGGGCAGAGGAGAGCCGGTTGACTATGCGCTGGCGGCGCACTGGTCGCAACTGGCGGCGGAGCAGGGATTGCCGCACGCGGCGATGAATTATGCGTACTTATGCGAGCACGGGATGGGCGTGGCGCGAGATGAGCTGGCGGCGTATGTGTGGTATTCGCGCGCGCTCGCGGGGGGAGACAAGTCCGGGGCTGGGCACGTGAAGGCGTTGGCGCGGCATTTGTCGAAGGCGCAGAAAGAGCAGGCGGAGTCGCAGTTGGCTGCAATGGCAAGGAAGCCG
>Ga0210385_10001028_pt1 | contig 17638 bp, 15 predicted proteins | sample IncBWH26OmetaG_FD_160107 | JGI IMG/M metagenome (GOLD analysis project Ga0210385, IMG submission 160107) | Forest soil microbial communities from Barre Woods Harvard Forest LTER site, Petersham, Massachusetts, United States - Inc-BW-H-26-O ...
CACACCCTCGAGCGTGACCAGCAGATCGTGCAGCCGCCCCGGCCCCGACAACCCGACTGCATAGGCAGCCTCCAGCACCGACGGGGTGTGCAGCAGCGCCGCACGCGCGGCGCGTGCAGTGATGAATCCCAGATACTGTTTGGGGGTGAGCCCGGCCCAGCGGCGGAACAGGCGGTTGAAGTGGAACTCCGACAGGTGGACCGCGGCGGCGATGGTCGCCAGCCGCGGCTGGCGGGTGTAATGCGCGTCGATGTAGCGGATGGCACGCGCCACGCGTGCGAAATCGCGACTGTCGAGAAAGCGACTGGCGGTGGGCATGGAGGCAAATGATAGCGACGGCGCCGCAGCGCGCGACCCGATTCTTGCGCGAGCCGGTGCCCTAAGGCGGCCACAGGCGCGCCAGCGGCCAGCGGGCGACCGCCACGCCCACGCCGATCGACACCACCAACAGCAACGTGACCGTGAGACCGATCAGCAGACGCCGCATTCGGGCATCATAACCTGACCGCCGTCGCGCCACGGAACACCCACTCGTGTCTGATGCTCTCGCCATCTGTCTGTTGGCCTCTGAAGCTGAGCCCTTGTCGAAGACTGGCGGTCTTGCAGACGTGGCCGGCGCCCTGACCAAGTACCTGCATGCCGCCGGTCACGACGTGCGGTTGTTCACCCCGGGTTATGCCTCGATCGACCGCGCGGCCTTCGACGCCGAGCCGCTCGCGGGCCTCACGCAGCTGCCGCTCGCAGTGGGTCCGCACACCTATGTGTTCTCGGTGCTGCGCGCGCACCTCCCGGGTGGCGCACCGGCCTATCTGATCGACTGCCCGGCGCTCTACGCGCGCACCGCGCTCTACACCGCGGATGCCGACGAGCACGTGCGCTTTCTCGCCTTCACGCGCGCGGCGCTGATCGCCTGTCAGCGCATGAACTGGGCGCCGCAGGTGTTTCACTGCAACGACTGGCACACGGCATTCGCACCGCTGTTCCTGCGCACGCTGCTGCGCGACGAACCGCTGTTCGCCACGGCGCGCAGTCTGCTCACCATCCACAACATTGGCTACCAGGGCACGTTCGCGGCCACGCAGCGCGCCGACCTCGACTTGTCGCCGGCAGACGGCCAGCTGCTCTACCAGCCGGACCTTGTGCTGGGACACATCAACGCGCTGCGCCACGGCATCCTGTACGCGGATGCGATCAACACCGTGAGCCCGACGCATGCGCGCGAGATCTGCTCGGACCAGTACGGCATGGGACTGCAGGACAGCCTGCGGCTGCGGGCCGCACAGGGCGCGCTGTCGGGCATTTTGAACGGTGTCGACTACGACGACTGGGACCCGCGGCGCGACCGCTACCTGCCGGCGCACTACGATGAGACCAGTCTCAAAGTGAAGCTGCAGCTGAAAAGCGCCTTCCTCGAGCGCCACCAGCTGAACGCCCCGCGTGGCGTACCGCTCGTGGGCCTGGTCAGCCGACTGGCCGAGCAGAAGGGCATCGAGCTCATCTTCAAGGCGCTGCCAGCGGTGCTCAATACGCGGCCGCTGTGCTTCGCCGCGCTCGGCAGCGGCGAGCCGCAGTACGAGGAGTTCTTCGCCGCTCTGGTGCGGGAGTTTCCCGGGCGGGTGGCCTTCCACTGCGGCTACGACGAGGAGCTCGCCCACTGGATCGAGGCGGCCAGCGATCTGTTCGTCATGCCTTCGCGCTACGAGCCGTGCGGACTCAACCAGATGTACAGCCTGCGCTACGGCACGGTGCCGGTCGTGCGCCGTACCGGCGGTCTGGCCGACTCGGTTGAACAGTACGAGCGCACCAGCGGGCGCGGGACCGGCGTGGTATTCAACGACTTCGACGTACCGGCGCTCACCTGGGCACTCAACACCGCGCTCGATCTCTACGCCCAGCCGCAGCACTGGCGGCGCATGGTGACCAACGGCATGCAGCGTGACTTCTCCTGGCAGCACCAGGGCGCGCAGTACCTCGAGCTCTACCGGCAGCTCATTGCAGCTTGAAGCTGCCGCGCTGGTCGAAGGGGATCGAGCGCAACAGACCCGCCGACAGCGACAGCGTGCCGCTGAGACGGTAAGCCACGTTGTTGTCGGCACTGGCGCCGCGCGTCAGCAGCTTCAGCATCGTGCCGGCCAGGTTGGTGGTGACGTTCATGTCGAAGTCGCTCTCGCCCAGTGCCGGCACGGTGAACGCTTCGGTGGAGGCGCCGGTCGCGAAGGTCTGGCCTTCGACTTCGAAAGTGTAGTCGAGTGAGCGCACCGGCAACGGTCGCTCGTTGGGATTCTGCACGTGCACGCGCACCTTGAGGCGTTGCGACCACAGGTCGCCACCCAGCATCTGCACGTCCACCACTGACAGTTGGGGTGTCTGGAACTTGGGTGCCAGCGTGCAGCCGGCGCACAGCAGCGCCCACAGCATGGCGGTCCAGCCGCGCGCAGACATTCTCATCGCTGCATGGTAGCAAAGCTCACGGCCCGCTCAGGCGCGGCCGAAGGCGCCGTTGAGGTGCGCGCAGCGCTGCGCCAGTTCGCTCGTGAGCGCGCCGGCGGGCACGCGCCAGCCCCAGTTGCCGTGCGCGGTACCTGGTGTATTCATGCGCGCCTGCGAGCCGAGTCCGAGCAGATCCTGCAGCGGCAGTACCGCCAGCAGTCCCACGGAGCCGAGCGCGGCGCGGATGAGTGTCTCGGGCATGGCGCCGTCGGTCACGCGCAGATAGAAGTCACAGCGCGCGCGCGTGGCGCCATCGAGGCTGGCGTACCAGCCGGCGCTGGTGTCGTTGTCGTGCGTGCCGGTATAGACCACGCAGTCGCGCTCGTGCAGGTGCGGCAGATGGACGTTGCTCATGTCGCCATCGAAGGCGAACTGCACGACGCGCATGCCCGGCAACGCAAAGCCGGTCTTGAGTGCCAGCACGTCGGCAGTGATGACGCCGAGATCCTCGGCCACCAGCGGCAGAGCGCCGAACTCCTGGCGCAGCCGCTGCAGCAGCTGCTCCCCCGGAGTCTTCAGCCACAGGCCACCGCGGGCATCCGCGGCGCCTGCGGGCACTGCCCAGTAGGCGGCGAGTGCGCGGAAGTGATCGAGGCGCAGCAGGTCGAGCCGTTGCAGCTGCGCGCGCACGCGCGCCAGCCACCAGGAGAAGTCGCTGCGCTCGAGCGCCTGCCAGTCGTACACCGGGTTGCCCCACAGCTGCCCCAACTCGGAGAAATAGTCCGGCGGTACGCCCCCGACCATGGCGGGCTCGCCCGCCGGCTGCAGCTGGAACAGGCCGCGGTGCGCCCAGGTCTCGGCCGATGAGGGCGCGACGTAGAACGGCAGGTCGCCGAACAGGCGCACGCCGCGCTCGCGGGCGTACTCGCGCAGGCGGTTCCATTGCAGATAAAAGGCGTACTGCTCGCGCTCGATGCGCGCGAGCTCGCTCCTGAGTTCCTGCCGTGCCTGCCGCAGGGCGTGCGCATCACGGTCGCGCAGTTTCTGCGGCCACAGCCAGAACGGCGCCCCGCCCTGCGCGGCACTGATCGCCGCGAACAGCGCGTAATCCTCCAGCCAGCCGGCCGAGACGGCGAGAAAGTCCGCGCCGATCGGCGCGTGCGGATCAGGCAGCTCGGCAGGATCGAGAAACGCCGGGTTGCCGGCATGGTCCGAGCGCACCCAGTAGGGTGAGAGATCGGCGCCGACCGGACCGAGCGGCAGGATCTGCCACACCGAGAACTTCGCCTGCACCAGCCAGTCGATGAAGGCGCGGCCGCCGCGGCCGAGCGCCGCCTCGAGCGCAGACAGTGGCAGAAGCACGCCGGCGCGGCGCCGGTCCAGTACGGGCATCCTTGCACTCGACATCCACTCAACCTCTCAGCCGCTGGCGCGGCGCATGACACCGCCGTATTCCGGCATTCCGTGGCCGGCGGCGATCGGTACTGACAGCTCGGCCGGTGGCACGAGATTCAGACAGCGGTACAGCACCTGCAGCTGGCGGCGGTAGAGCTGATCGAACTGGCTCACGGCATCGGCCGGGTTGTAATCACCAAACCACCAGAACCAGTCGGAGCCCTCGCACAGCGCCAGCTGTCGCTCGGCGGCGGCCAGCTGCGCCGGATCGTCGATGCCGGGCAGCGCGCGGTCATACGCCTCCTTGGCGGCGCACAACAGATCCCAGGCGCGGTTCTTGCCCGGGTCGCCGATCCAGGTGGCGAGCGTGCCGTGCACCCAGCTGCCGGCACAGACCCGCGACAGCGGCGTCGGCTGCAGGCCGCGCTGCAGGCACTCGGACAACGTGGTGAGCTCGAGACGCGGATGGCTGGCGAGCTGCTGATAGAGCGCGCGCAGAAAGTAGTAGCCGTTGAACGGATAGTGCTCCCAGGCATTCTCCCCATCGAGTGCGATCAGCACCGCGTGGTTCCCGCCCGCGGAGTATTCGCGCGCGAGCTGCGCCAGCTCGTTCACCAGATTGGCAGCGGCATCGTCGCCGTGCCAGGTGGCGTAGGTGAAGCCGATGAGGTCCGAGAGCGAATCGTCGCGGAAAAAACAGTCCATGCTGGTGCCGGCCAGGCGGTAGGGCCGGTTGTAGGCCAGCGGGTCCTGCGCCGCCTGTGGATCAGTGAGCGCAAGGCTGCCGCGCAGCACCGCAGCTCCGCTCGCGCTCCAGCGGAAGCCACCCGCCGCCAACAGCTCGAGTGTGCGTGCACTGATCGCGCCCTCGGCGGGCCAGCAGCCCTCGGGCTTGCGCCCGAAAGCGCGCGTGAACACGCGGATGGCCTCTTCGATGTGCCAGGCCGAGCGCGCCGCACCGCCCGGGTAGACCGCGTGCTGCGGCAGCGGCATGGCCGGCACCGCCTCGCGCGCGCTGCGGAAGTCGATGAGCAGCGGAATGATCGGGTGCGCGTAGGGCGTGACCGACAGCTCGCACTGACCACGCTCGGCCAGCTGGCGGTAACGCGGCACGATCTGGCTGACCAGGCTGCCGATGAGCGCCAGCAGATCGCGGCGCTGCCCAGGGCTGAAATCGCGGCCGCGCTCGGTGAGCTGCGCCACCAGCGGGTCGCTGCGGCGCACGGTCTCGCCCAGCCAGGCGAGGTGATACCACACCGCCAGATCATGGATGAACTGATTGGAGGCGTAGGCGATGCGCTCGGGCGTGCCTAAGGTCTCGGCGATCGTGGCGAGCTCCAGGTACGGCCCGAAACGTTCGATCATCTGTTTGCGCTGCGCGCGCAGGCAGGCGCGCAGCAGCTCGAGCCGCACCTGCGGCTCGCGCGGCACCGGCTCCGGTCCGAGCAGCGCCAGCATCGGGTCGGGAAGCGGGGTGTCGCTCGCCAGGTGCGCGGCGATGCGCCGCGCGAGTTCCTCGATCTGCTCGATCAACAGCGGCGTGAAGTTCACCACCGCACGCGCGCCCGGATTGCCCTCCAGGTGCGCGGCCATGTCGGTGTAGTCCTTGATGGCGTGCAGGTAGGTCCAGGGCAGCGCGTACTGGCCGGTGAGGGCGTCGCGGTACTGCGGTTGGTGCATGTGCCACAGCAGCACCACCGGCAGCCGCGCCGCGCTCATCGCACGCCCGGCTGCTGCGCGCGCAGCATGTCCGCGGTCACCAGCACGACGCCCTTCTCGGTGACATGAAAGCGGCGCGCGTCGGCGTCGCGGTCGATACCGATGTGGGTATTGTCGGGGACGTCGCAGCCCTCGTCGATGATCGCGCCGCTGATGATGCAGCCGCGGCCGATCTCGACGTGCGGCAGGATCACCGAGCGATGGATGGTGGAACGCTCCTCGACGTGCACGTCGGAGAACAGCAGCGATTCGCGCACCACCGCGCCGGAGATGATGCAGCCGCCGGACACCATCGAGTTGATCGCGGTGCCGCGCCGGCCGTCCTCGTCGAGCACGAACTTCGCCGGTGGCTGCTGCACCTGGTAGGTCCAGATGGACCAGTCCTCATCGTAGATGTTGAGCTCCGGGTGTACGTGCACCAGCTCGAGATTGGCGTCGTAATAAGCGTCGATGGTGCCGACGTCGCGCCAGTAGCTCTGGGCCCGCGTCTTCACGTCCTGAAACGGGTAGGCGAACACCTGCCGGTTGGCGGCGATCGCATCCGGCAGGACGTTCTTGCCGAAGTCGTGGCCCGAGGACTCGTTGACGGCATCCTCCGCCAGCACCGTCTCGAGCAGGCGCGTGTTGAACACGTAGATGCCCATGGAGGCGAGGATGACGTCGGGGCGCCCGGGCAGTGTATCGGGCTGCGCCGGCTTCTCGGAGAACTTGGTCACGCGGTTCCACTCGGTCGCGGTGAGCACGCCGTAATGGCGCGACTCGCGCGCCGGTACTTCCACCACGCCGACGGTGACGTCAGCGCCTTTCTCGACGTGGTAGGCGATCATCGGACCGTAGTCCATCTTGTAGATGTGATCGCCGGCCAGCACCAGCACGTGCTTGGGGCGGTGCGCGAGGATCAGTTCGATATTCTGGTGCACGGCATCGGCGGTACCGCGGTACCAGAACTCGCCCAGCTGCTGCTGCGCCGGCACGACTTCCACGAACTCGCCGAACTCGCCGCGCAGGTAGCTCCAGCCGTGATGCACGTGCTGGATGAGCGACTGGGCTTTGTACTGCGTCAGGATGGAGATCTGGCGGATGCCCGAGTTGACGCAGTTGGACAGCACGAAGTCGATGATGCGGAACTTGCCGCCAAAAGGCGTCGCCGGCTTGCAGCGGTGCGCGGTGAGATCGCGCAGCCGCTCACCGCGCCCGCCCGCCATGATGATCGCCAGCGTGCCGCCGGTGAGGCGGCTGACGTAGCGTCCGGAGGAAGCGCGCGCAGGTTGGCGTGACATGGGCTTACTACACCCCAAGGCCCACATCGGGCGCAACCGTGTGGCGCCGCTTCACAGCCATTTCATCAGTCCCAGCTCGTACGGCTGTGACATCAGTTCATGCCGCGGGTAGATGCGCACATCGGTCTGGAACTGGCCGCACTCCGGCGGCTCGACGTCGAGTGCGAACACCACCGCACCGTCACGCTCCTGCTCCTCGGTCGCCGTGAACGCCGCCGACCACAACCCGGCGCGCGGCGGCTGCAGATAGGAGGACAGCGGCGGCGGGGCGCGATCGGCCTCCGGCAGCAGCCGTCGCGCCACGAATTCCACCCGCACATCGGCGGGTGTCAGGCCGTTCAGGCCGGCCGCCACGCGCAGCCGCAGCCGCTCGCCCCGCGGCAGGTCGCGCGCGACGTCGGCGAGCAGGCGCAGGCTGACCTTGGGCCAGGCAGCACGCACGCGTTGCTTCCAGTCTGCGAGTGCGCGCGCCCCGGTAAAGTCATCGTCTGCCAGGCGCCGGTACTGACTCGCCGCGGGCAGATACAGACCCTGGGTGTAGTCGAACAGCACGCGGCGCATGTTGAAACGCGGGATGACCGACATCATCGCGCGCTTACTCTGCCGCACCCAGGCGCGCGGGCAGCCGCCCTCGTCGCGCACGTAGTACAGCGGCAGCACCTCCTCTTCGAGGGTGCCGAGAATCAGTTCCGCTTCGAGTGTGTCGCGTCGCTCGGGGTCCTGCACTGCCGCCGGAGGGATGCCCCAGCCATTGTCCTGGGTCCAGCCCTCCGCCCACCAGCCATCGAGGATGCTCAGGTTGAGGCGGCCGTTGATCGCCGCCTTCATGCCGGAGGTTCCCGAGGCCTCGAGCGGCGCGATCGGATTATTCAGCCACACATCGACCCCGGAGACCAGACAGCGCGCCAGCTGCAGGTCGTAGTCCTCGAGGAACACGATGCGGCCGGCAAACTCCTGACTGGTCATCAGCTGGCGCAGCTCACGCAGCACCTGCTTGCCGGGCTCATCGGCCGGGTGGGCCTTGCCGGCAAACAACAGCACCACCGGGCGCTCGGGGTTGTTGACCAGGCGCGCCAGCCGCGCCCGGTCACGCAGCAGCAGCGTGGCACGCTTGTAGGTCGCGAAGCGGCGCGCGAACCCGAGCGTGAGCACGCCCGGCCGCAGCGGATCGAGGAAGCGCACCACGTGCTGCAGCTGCGCCGGGCTCAGGCCCTTGCGCTCGTACTCACGCTGCAGCCGCTCGCGCACATTCGCCAGCATGCGTGCCTTGACGTCCTGTGCGGTGGCCCAATAGCGCTCGTCGTTGACGGTGTCCAGCCGCGTCCAGAACTCGGCATCGCGCAGGCGCTCGCGCCATTCACGCCCCAGCTCGCGGTCAAAGAACTCCATCCAGCGCTGGTGCAGAAAGGTCGGCACATGCACGCCGTTGGTGATGAACCCTACCGGGTTGTCCTCGGGACGCAGCTCCGGCCAGGCCTCGGCACACAGGCGTGCGGACACCGCACCATGGATGCGGCTGACGCCGTTGATATGGCGCGCGCCGTTCAGGGCCAGCCAGGTCATGTTGAACACTCCCGGACTGGAGGGCGCACGTCCCAACTCGAGGAAGCGCTCGAGCGGAATGCCGAGCTCGCGGATGAAATCCTCGAAATGCCGCACGAGCAGCTCGTGTCCGAAGGCGTCGTGGCCGGCGGCGACCGGCGTGTGGGTGGTAAACACGCAATCGGCGGCGGTCGCCTCGAGCGCCGCGCTGAACGGCAGGCCGCGCCGCAGATGTTCGCGCAGCAGCTCGAGGATGAGGAAGGCGGCGTGGCCCTCGTTGAGATGGAAAACCGCCGGTTGCACGCCGAGGGCGCGCAGCGCGCGCAGGCCGCCGATGCCCAGGATCATCTCCTGGCGCACGCGCGTGGACTCATCGCCGCCGTACAGGCGGTGGGTGATGTCGCGGTCGGAGGGCGCGTTCTCGGCGCAATTGGTGTCGAGCAGGTACACCGGCACGCGTCCGACCTGCGCCTTCCACAGCCGCGCGAACACCTCGCGCCCGGCGATGCGTACGCTCACTGTCAGCCACTCGCCGTTGGGCCTGCGCGCCGGCTCTACCGGCAGGTCGCGCGGGTCGCGCTCGCGGTACTCGGCGTGCTGCAGGCCGTCGGTGTCGACCGTCTGGGTGAAATACCCCTGCTCGTACATGAGGCCCACGGCGACAAAACTGGCGCGCTCATCGCTCGCCGCTTTGCAGTAGTCGCCGGCCAACACGCCGAGGCCGCCGGAATAGATCGGGAAGCTCTCGTGGAAGCCGTACTCAGCGCAGAAGTACGCCACCAGCGGCCCCTCGCCGGTCGCCGCCACCTGCAGGTAAGCGTCCAGCGTCTCGAGCGCGACGCGGTAGCGCGCGAGATATTCCTCATCCCGCGCGCACTGCTCGAGCCGGCTCTGATTGACGCAGCGAAGCAGCAGACGCGGATTGCCGTTGGTCTGTTTCCAGAGCTCGGAGTCGAGATCCTCGAACAGGGCCCGGATCGGGCGATGCCAGCTGAAAAACAGGTTCGCGGCCAGTTCGGGCAGACGCGCCAGAGGTCCCGGGACCACGGGGGTGATTTCCAGGAGCGAGTTTCTCATCCGCAACTTTCGCGACGGGGACGTCGGAAGTCTAACAGCCTGCCATCGCCGGGCCGGAAACGCGGAGAACCGGGGCCGCAGGTCGCGGAGCCCGCGACCCCAGGCTCTCCCGGGCTCGCTAATCGCTCCTTCTGCCTCAAAGTATTGGTTGAGGGCTAGTACTGTTCAGTTAATAATACTGGTATATGGATGATAGTCAGGCACGCAAATTCCAGAAAGACCTGAACGCGGGTCTCGTGGCGCTGGTGTTGCTTGCTGTCCTGGAACGCAGTAGCGAGGACCTGTATGGCTACGAGATCGCCAAGCGCCTGCAGCGCGCGAATGACGGCGAGGCTCAGTTCAAGGAGGGCACCGTCTATCCGGTGCTGCGCGCCCTCGCCGCCGGCGGCCTGCTGACCAGCCGCGTCGTGCCCTCCTACGCAGGACCCCCGCGCCGTTATTACCGCATCACTGACGACGGTCGGGCCATGCTGCGCCAGTGGAGCGCCATCTGGCAGCAGACCCGCGAATTTGTCGACCGCTTCATTGAAGGGAAGGTCTCATGAGTGCCAACGCCGCCCCCCGCTCGATCGATGAGTACCTGAAGCAACTGCGTCAGGCACTCGCCGGACAGGACGCCGCCCTGATCCAGGACGCGCTCTATGACGCCGAGGAGTACCTGCGCGCCGAGGTCGCCGCGCACCCGGATAAATCCGAGGCGGACGTGCTCGAACTGATCGCCAGCACTTACGGTGCTCCCGACGAAGTCGCCACCGCGTACCGTGACACCGAGGTGAAGGTCAAAGCGGCGCTGAAAGCGCCGCCGCCGCCGGTCGCCAAGGAGGCCTCGGGCTTCAGGCGCTTCTTCGGCATCTTCATGGATGCGCGCGCCTATACGTCGCTCTTCTACATGCTGCTCGCGCTCGCCACCGGCATCTTCTATTTCGTGTTCGTGGTGGCCGGATTGTCGCTGTCGCTCGGCTTCGCGGTGCTGGTGATCGGCATCCCGTTCTTCCTCGCGTTCATCGGCATGGCACGGGTGCTGGCGCTCGGTGAAGGCCGGCTGCTCGAGGCGATGACCGGCGAGCGCATGCCGCGCCGCCCGGTGCATCCGGGCGCGGCGGCCGGATGGCTGCAACGCATCGGTGAAATGCTCAAGGACGGGCACACCTGGACCACGCTGCTGTACTTCATCCTGATGCTGCCGCTCGGCATCTTCTACTTCATCGTGGCGGTGAGCGGACTGGCGGTCGGACTGCGCCTCGCGCTCGCGCCGTTCGTGCTGCTCGGGCGCGACTTCCATTTCCTGCCCGGTGAGCTGCCGGTGGAGATGTTCACGATCGACGGACTCGACTTCAACGAACCCGGCTCGCTGATCGGCGCGCTGTTGCTGATGGTGCTCGGCATCGTGATTCTGGCAGCGCTGATGCACGCCGCGCGCGCCATCGCCCGCGGCCACGCGCGGCTCGCGAAACTGCTGCTGGTGGAACCGAGCGCCGCCTGAACGCAACTGCGCCGGCAAACTCGGCGGCGCGCGCTACACTTGCACCGCATGCAGCGTCTGTGGATCGCATTAATCGGCGGCCTGCCGGCATTTGCCGGCAGCGCCCCCAGCGTGACGGCGCCGACCCCGCCCGCGCCGGCCGTGAGCGCGCCGGCGACGGCGGCCCCAACGCTGGCCCAGCCGCTGCCGCCGCCATCTACCCATGGCTGTCTGCCCGGCGGCAACGGCTACCTCAAGGCGCGCATCCGCGGCGCGCTCAACCTGGATATCGACTGGCACAACGCCGAGATCGAATGTCAGGGCGGTCCGCGCCCCGACGGCACCGGGCTGCGGGTGAGTTTCGCCGGCCCTCCGCATGCGGGACGCCGCGTGCGCATGGTGTTCGGGGTCACCGCCGCGCAGGAGGGCCGTAATGGCCGCGACCTGCCCACCAATCTCACGGTCATTCTGGAGGGCGAGCGGCGCCTGTTCGCGACGCGCGGTGATGACCACTGCACGGTGGATGATCTGCACCAGGAGCGTCTCGGCGCCGAAGGCGGCAGCGCTCGCGCCTGGCGCATCGTGGCACGCGGCTTCTGCATCGCGCCTGCCAGCACGCTCAACAGTGACGCGCGGATCCTCGTCAGCCGTTTCGACTTCGCCGGTAGCGCGGTGTTTGAGGATCCACCGCAACCGCAACTTTACCGGCCCAACCGTTAGGAACCGCTCATGTCAGTAACTGTGCCGCGCGCGCGCGTGGCGTCGATGGTGATGATGGTCTGGTCGTTGACGGCGGCCGCCGCGCTGTTCGCCCAGGGCGCGGACCAGCCGGTGGACCTGGCGACGTTTCCGCGTACCTCACTCGAGATCACCGCTCACGGCGCCAAGGGCGCGCCGCAGCACAAGTATCCGTTCGATGTCTGGGTCGCCGACACCGAGCCGCGCGCCGAGCAGGGCCTGATGTTCGTGCGCGACCTGCCGGAGAGTATGGGCATGGTATTTCCGCTGCAACCGCCGCGCATCGAGCGCATGTGGATGAAAAACACTTATGTCGAGCTCGACATGCTGTTCGTGGGCAGCGACGGCCGCATCAGCAAGATCATCGAGCACGCGACGCCGCTGTCGCTGGCGCTGCTGAGCTCCGATACGCCCGTGGCTGCGGTAGTCGAGCTGAAGGGTGGTGAGGCGGGCAAACTCGGCCTCAAGGTCGGTGACAACGTCAGCTGGCAGAAGCCGGCGCTGCACTAACAGCGCGGCGGTGCCGCGCCCTTCAGGAGCTGGGCGTGTGCGGGCTGGCGGGTTTCTTGCGCACCCGCTTATGCAGGATCGGATCCTGGATGGGCGTGCCGTACACCCGCCCGGGGGCCGGGGCGTGCGGCACCAGCGAGATGGGCTTGGCCGGCTGGGACGAATCGCCGGGAGCCGCGCACGCAGCCTGCGCGGCGATGAGCGCTGCGAACGTCAGCAACGAGACTGCGGCAAACCTCATAGGCCCTCCTGCTGCCAGCAGTGTTGCAAAGGCGGCGGCGCAGTCAAGGGCAGACCAAATTAATGACAACTAGTCGGCAGTTTCCTGCGGCCGCCAGGCCTGCGCCAGCTCCTGCTGCTTGCGCGCCGGCACCGGGTCGTAATGACTCAACTCCATGGTGTAGGCGCCCTGGCCGCCGGTGAGCGCCTTGAGGCGCGACTGGTACTCGGACAGCTCCGCCAGCGGCACCAATGCCATGAGCGTGGCGCGCTGCCCGGGCAGCGCGCTGTTGCCGTTGATGCGCGCGCGTTTGGTGGCGAGGTCACCGGTGATGTCGCCGATGGCGCTCGCCGGCGCGGTGATCTCCATGCGCATGATGGGTTCGAGCACGATCGGCGTCGCCTTGATCAGCGCATCGAGGAACGCCTTGCGGCCGGCCGAGACGAACGCCACTTCCTTGGAGTCCACCGGGTGGTACTTGCCGTCGTAAACCGTGACGCGCACATCCTGGATGGGGAAGCCCGCGAGCGCCCCCTCGGTGAGCACCTGACGCACGCCCTTCTCCACCGCCGGGAGGAACTGCCCGGGGATCGCTCCGCCGACCACGTCGTCGACGAACTCGAAGCCGCTGCCGCGCATCAGCGCCTCGATGCGCAGAAACACCTCGCCGAACTGGCCGGCGCCGCCGGTCTGCTTCTTGTGGCGGCAATGGCCGTCTGCCGGCCGGGTGATGGTCTCGCGGTACGGAATGCTGGGCGGATGCGTCTTGACGTGCACGCCATAGCGTTCGGTCATGCGCTCGAGCAGTACGCGCAGATGAAACTCGCCCATACCGTACAGCACGGTCTCGTTGACCGCGGCATGGTGCTCGATGCGCACGCACGGGTCCTCGGCGGTGAGCTTGTGCAACGTATCGGCCAGGCGCTGCTCATCGCCGCGCCGCTCGGGCTCGATCGCCAGCCCGAGCATCGGCGGCGGAAACAGGACCGGCTTCAGGTGATACTGGTCCTCGTCGTGCGAATCGTGCAGCACCGCGTCCAGATGCAGCTCGTCGAGCTTGGCGATGGCGCAGATGTCGCCGGGCAGTGCCGCCGGGATTTCCGTGGTCTCCTTGCCCAGCAGGCGGAACAGGTGCGCGATCTTGATCGGCTTGCGCGCATCACCTACGAACAGCTGGCTGCCCGGCCGCACCGTGCCCTGATGCACGCGCAGCACGCCGAGCTTGCCGACGTACGGATCGATGGACACCTTGAACACGTGTGCAATCACGTGGCGCGAGGCGTCGGGCGTTACCGGCACGCGCTCGGCCGCCTCGCCGGCGCCCTTCAGGAAGGGCGGCGGGTTGCCCTCGGCGGGATTGGGCATCAGCCGCTCGAATACCTGCAGCAACTCGGCGATTCCGGCGCCGGCCTCGGCGGAAGCGAAGCACACCGGCACCAGATGGCCCTCGCGCAGCGCCTGTTCGAACGGATCGTGCAGTTGCTCCGGGGAGAGTTCCTCGCCCTGCTCGAGGTACAGCGCCATCAGCTGCTCATCGAGCTCGACCACCTGATCGATGATCTGGGTATGGGCGGCCTCGACCGAGGAAAAGTCGGTGGCGCGGCCGTGCGGCTGAAAGAAGCAGTCGACCACGCCATCGCCGGCACCGGCCGGCAGGTTGAGCGGCAGGCATTCGGGCCCGATCACCTCGCGCAGCTGCTGCAGCACCGCCTCGCAGCGCGCATCACGGCTGTCGATCTTGTTGACGATGATCAGGCGACACAGTGCACGCTCGCGCGCGAACTCGAGCAGACGCTGCGTGAGCGAGTCGACGCCGGCGACGGCGCTCACCACGACCGCCACCGCCTCCACCGCTTCCAGCACCGAGAGCGACTTGCCGAGGAAGTCGGCGTAGCCGGGCGTGTCGATCAGGTTGATGTGGATGCCGTCGGCCTCGAAACTGCAGATGGCCGTATCGAGCGAGTGCTGCAGACGCTTCTCCTGGGGGTCGAAGTCAGACACCGTGGTGCCGCGCGCGAGACTGCCGCGATTGCGGATAGCGCCCGCCTGCAGCAGCAAGGTCTCGGTCAGGGAGGTCTTGCCCGCGCCCGCCTGGCCGACGAGCGCGATATTACGGATGCCCGAAGTCGTGTATCCCATGGTGGATGCTCCTCCGGCGGAAACCGGCGCCGCAGGCCGCATCACCGGTGGCAAAAGCCTACTCCGGAAGCCTCCCCGAGGGCCAGCCGACCGCCGCGCCCGGGGCCTGCGGCGCGCACAGCGGCGCCGCGCAGCCGCCGCGGTTAAAATGCCCCGACCACCACTCGCAGGACCGCCGTGACCGAGGCATCCGTCCCCCACTCATCTGCCGGGCGCCACCTGGCGCGGGCGCTCTTCCTGGGCGCCCGCTGGCACCAGTGGCGCGGCCGTCCGCAGCGCGCCCTGCAGCTGTGCCGCGAGGCGGTACGTCACGCCGACTACCCGCGGGCGGATGCGCTCATGGCGCGGCTCACCCTGCCGGGCGAGATCTACTACGACGTGCTGGCGCGCATCCACGCGCACCTGCGCCCGGCGACCTACCTCGAGATCGGTATCGCCCGCGGTGAGTCGCTGCAGCGGGTGCTGCCGGACACAGATGTCATCGGCATCGATCCGCAGCCGCAGCTGGCCGAGCCTGCCAGCGCGCGGCAGCGGATCGTCACCGCCACCAGTGATGAATTCTTCGCGCAGCACGACCTGCGCGCCGAGTTCGGCGGTCGCGCGCTCGACCTGGCGTTCATCGACGGCATGCACCGCTTCGAGTATGCGCTGCGCGACTTTATCAACGTCGAGCGCTGGTGTGCCCCGCACTCGGTCATCCTGATGCATGACTGCTACCCGCTCGATGCGCGCACCTCGCAGCGCGAGCAGCGCACGCGTTTCTGGAGCGGTGACATCTGGCGGCTGCTGCTGCTGCTGCGCGAGCAGCGGCCGGATCTGACCGTGCGCACGATTGCGACGCCGGCGACCGGACTCGGCATCGTGCTCAACCCCAACCCCGCCTCGCGGCTGCTGGCGGAGCGCCACGATCAGCTGGTCGAGAGCTACCTGGCGAAGGATTTCAGCGTGCTCGAGGGACGCAAGCCCGAGGCACTCGGGCTGCTGCCGAACGAATGGCCGGCGATCCGCGCGCTGCTCGATGCGCGCCCGCCGCGCGCCCTCTAGCGGCTGCGGCCGAGCGCATCCGCGACGCTCGCGCGCCAGTAACGCCAGCGGAACAGGGCGCGTTTGCGCAGCCGCACGATGAACTTGAGCCGCTCGAACAGCCACAGGAGCGGCGCCGCCAGCGCAGGCGGAATTCCCGGCCGGAAGACGTGCCCGCCGGCCAGCGTGCGGCTGGTGCGCAGCGCCGGATAGCGCTGTTGCACGGCACGCAGCTCGGCGTGCGGATCGACACCCATCGCCGCCAGCCGGCGGTAGAACAGACCCGGACGCCCGTCGCCGGCGCGCGTGTGGTCCATGCCGACGGCGTCAACCACGTAGATTGGGTGGCGCTCGCCGATCGTTCCCGCCCAGGCGAGATCGGTTCCCCAGGTGCTGCGCGTCATGCCGAAGGTGCCGATCAGCTCGGTGAGCGCCGCCTGTGAGAAGCACGGCGCCATGACTTCGACGAAGCTGACCCGGCGCAGCAGGCAGGCGGGGTTGCGCACCAGCGCGTTGAGCGTGGTGTTGGTAAACCAGCGCAGCCCCGGCTGCGCCAGATAGGTCTGGTAGGAATCGCACAGCGTGAGGAAGCGCGACACGTCTCCGGGACGCAGATAGACGTCGTCATCGAGCAACAGCAGCTGGCGGTAGCCGAGGTCCGCTCCGTGCTGGCGCCAGAACTCGAGGAAGCCGTCGAACTTGTTGAAGCCGCCGCTCGAGTAGAACTCTGCTGCCTGCTCGGGCTTGGGCGCAACATACCAGCTGACGCAGCAGTCCCAGTTGCGCTGCGGATCCTCGCGCAGCAGCCGGCCGTGCAGCGAGTCATCGCCGGCACGCACAAACACCAGGTAGGGACGCGGCATGGCACGAGTCTACCCGAGGGGTAACATGGCTTAGGCGAGTGGTCATAGAGTGCGTTTAAGGAGACCCGAATGAGCGATCCCACGCCCGCCGATGAGGAGCGCCGCCGGCTCGAAAGGCAGCGACGCCAGCGCCAGCTTGATGAGGCGCTTGCGGACAGCTTCCCCGCGAGCGACCCGGTATCGATCGTGACGTCGCAGGAAGAGGAATGGGGGAGCGAGCCGCCCGACCCGCCCAAGCCGGCCAAGTGAAGCTCAGGGAGCGGTGAGCTCCAGCGCTGAGCCGGCCTGGTTGATCGTGGTCAGCACCAGCGGGCGGCGCCAGACCTTCTGCAGGTAGTCGAGCACCTTGCGGCTGCGCTCGAGGTCGAGCCCGCGGCCGTCGACGCTGGTGTCGTGCAGCAGCTCGAGAGTACCGTCGTTGCGCATCTTGGCCGCCGTCACGATCGGGGCACCGAAGTTGTATTTGGGCGCGAGCACCGCCTCGTGCAGCGCGTTGAGATCCTGTTCCAGGACCTTGATCTGGCCATCGCTGCGGGCGCTGAAGCGGAACAGGCCGAGCTCCTCGGCGAGCTCGCGCGTCAGATGGTTGCGCACGAAGCCGAAATCGTCGTCCTGCTCCATGATGTGGCGCGCGGCCTCCAGCCCGCTGGTCGCCACGATCTTCTCCCACATCGCGAAGCCGAGGTGATAGGGATTGATGCTCAAGGCCACCTGCTGCTCGGCGGCGATGGGCCGCACGACGTCCGAGTGACACTTGATGGCATCGAGATATGCCTGCTGCGGTACGAAGTCCGCCTCGCGCAGCAGGCGTGCGTGCCAGTAGGACGCCCAGCCCTCGTTCATGATCTGCGTGGCGAATACCGGGTAAAAATAGAACGACTCCTCGCGCACCGCGAGGAAGATGTCGCGCTCCCAACTCTCCATCTCCGGGGCATAGTTGGCGACGAACCACAGCAGATCGCGCTCGGGATGCGGCGGCACCGGCGCGCGCTTCTTGCTCTCGATGGCACTGCCGGCGGCGGCCGGGTCGAGCGCGGCGAAGCGTTTACGGAAGACATCGTCGACCAGCGCCTTGGCCTCCTCGAGGTACTGCGGGTACGGCTCACGCCGTAGCGGCTGATCGATGTCGACGTGCTGCTCGAGTGCCAGCGCCGCATCGAGCACCGCCTCGACGCGCTGCGCGCCGTAGGTCTGGATCGCCTGGCTGATCTGGCGCGCGTGGTTGGCCGCGTGCTCGACG
>Ga0210385_10001033_pt1 | contig 17594 bp, 11 predicted proteins | sample IncBWH26OmetaG_FD_160107 | JGI IMG/M metagenome (GOLD analysis project Ga0210385, IMG submission 160107) | Forest soil microbial communities from Barre Woods Harvard Forest LTER site, Petersham, Massachusetts, United States - Inc-BW-H-26-O ...
CCGCGCAGCGTGCCAAGATGCACGCTGGCATGGCCCGCGCCGTTCGAACCGATTTGTCCGCTTTGAGGACCGCTTCCGTTCTGCGCGCCAAAGCAGTTGTGAATGGATCCGCCGAATGTAGCGATGTCGTACATAAAACCTGCCTCGGCGGAAACATGCACAGTCAGCTTGCCGTTTACGGTTGTTGCCTTCATATGCGCGTCGGGCATCAGGTGACCGCGAAAATAGACTTCTCCGTTAACGCTGCTGACTTCACTGCTCTTCGCTCCATCCACTGCCAGATCCAGTCGACCGTTGACTGTATGGGCGCTGATGGCACCGACGCCATGCGTGAGAAACACAGTGCCATTCACAGTCGATGCCCGAACGGTTGCAACCGTGGAATTTCCACTCACATAGACATTCCCGCTGACGCTGGCGGCCTCCTCGTCCACACCAGCGAGGCCTGCGTGGACGTCCCCGCTCACCGAATGCAATCTGGAAGTCCCGCGGATGCCATCGACCGTGATGGGAGCGCTGACGGTAGATACCTCCACAGCACTATTCACGGGAACATGAACCTGAAGCGTCGCTTCCGCACTTCGATCCGGCATGTGGTTGAGGTTTTGTGGCAGTATCACTTTGATCTCAATTCGATCCGTGGTGTGGGTGACATCAACCCGTTCGACCGTCGTGCCGAGTTCCCCTTCAACATCCACCTCCGGCTTGTCCCATCCATTCACAGTCACCGATCCTGCGATATTGCTGATCTGCACGGCCCCGGTCGCGCTCGCTGGCACGTGCTCCGAGTAGGCTCTGCCATCTGCGGCGCAAACCATCCGGGCGCAAGCAAGGCCTAAGAGGAAGAGAATAGGTGTACGCATGTTTAGATGCCTCTGCCAGCCTGCTCTGCACCGCCGGCGTCTCGAACTTCCGTTAGAACTCGTGTCTCGTCCTGGCAAGTCGTGAGCAGCAGCTCCTGCAGGAGTGGGTTCGCCGAATCCCGCGATAATGCTGTCTCGATGTCTTGAACCGCGTCATGAATCGTCGCGAGACTCGCTAGAACCCTTTGTCGGGATTCCGCCGGCAGCCCGGCCAGAGACCCCGCCGACTCACTGAGTAACGCTGTGCGTTCGCGCAGATACTGCGCTTCACTGACGCACGCATTGGCCTGCTCGGGCCGCAATGCCACGCTTTCGGATTCTTTCCGTACAAGGTTCAGCGTTCGCTCGACATGGCCGATCCATACACCCACGGCGACTAAGACAACTGCGGCTGCCGCTACCCGACCCCACGCCGGAGGCCAGTGGCGGCGGTCAGCGCCGCCAGTCGCTGGCAACTTGGAAGGGGATCGCGCCGAGGTGATCCGATTCTCGATATCGGGCCATAGGTCCCTCGAGGGCCGAAAGCCGGCCCTCAATTCGTGCAAGCCACTAACTCGTGGAGTCGAGACCGACTGCGCCTTCGGATCCGTCATGTCACTCCCCATCTAGATGTAACCGAGCGCGCAGAATTTCTCGGGCTCGGTGCAATTGCGCCCTGCAGGTACCTTCGGCGATACTGAGCATCGTGGCGACCTCGGCGTGCGAGAAGCCGTAAATTCCGCAAAGTACTAGGACGTGGCGAGCGCCGTCCGGAAGCGCCTGGATCGCCGCCTCAATGTCGCGGACTTCCATTGGGGTGTCGAAAATGACTGGCCCGCCAATTCCTTCCACCTCCCCTGAGACGCTCTGCGGAAAACGTGCGGCCTTTCGCCTATCGCCGATTGCGACGTTGGCCGCAATCCGGTGTATCCACGTGCCAAAGGAGCTGCGGACCTCGAAACCGGGAAGTGCGGTCCAGGCGTTGACGAACGCCTGCTGGGTGCAATCTTCGGCAGCGGCAGTATTGCGAACCAATCGCATGCATAGTCCGTAAATGCGATCGAGGTACAGGCGATAGAGCTGTTCGAACGCGCGCGCGTCTCCTCGTTGCGCGCGTACAACAAGGGTCGGTTCGCCCTCGGTATTGCTGTCTTCTATCGCCACCGACTTCATGGTTACTTAGAGTGCGGCGCGGGTGGATGTGCTTAACTCAATTTAAAAGAAAAGTTGGGCTGAGCGCTTGGTTGTATATTCCTCGATAAGTAATCTATCGACGGCCTGGTGCTCCAACGGAAATACTCGCCTCGGCAATGGGGCTGAAGCTGGCACCAATGCGCAAAGATGGACACCCGTGTACCGGCGAATGTCTGTCCCGATAACCACTGCTTGAAAGCCCCCACCCGGAGGGGCAACACCTCCTTACTTGATCGTTCCGTCCAGACCGTGAGCCACGCCAGCCTCGGTCCATGGGCTCACGGGACGAGCTCATGCGCGCGGCGCTACAAGGGGATCACGATTGCCATTTTTTGCCAGAATGTCGTCGCTACGACGCAAGAATGCCTGCGCAGACTTCTTTCGAAGTTCAGATTTATAAGGGAGAACGCGAACATGCCGGCGCTATTCGATTGGAGGGCTATGTTAGTGCCTTCGGCCCTTCTATATTTCTGTACGGCGGGCGCGCAGGAAGCCAGTCCCACCGCGCCGATTGAGTATCGGCGAGAAGCTCCCTTGCCTCTGCAGCAGAGCTTCCATACAGTTAGCCCGTGGAAGGTTACCGTCACCGCGTCTGTTGCGCCAACTCACGAGATTGGCTCGGACAATGGCCGAAGCGTCTCACAGATATGCTTTGATCGTCAGGCACTCGCGCCGAGTAGCTGTACTTATTTCAGTGCCTTGTTCAATTCGCCGCGGTTGTATCAGGTGTTTTTGGGGTTCTCTGTCGAGCGGCTTACCCGGCGGTTGAGTACAGCAACCGGCCTTATTATGAAGGCGCGCGCCTGGTACTCGACGGGCCAGGTGCAGGAGATGGCGATCTGGGTGTACAACGTTCAGCGTGACGAGTTCGAACTCGCAGTAGCCGTCCCGTCGAGCCAGGAGCAGCGCATCTTCAACTCGGGTTATCTGGATGGGGCGCTTGTCACGGTGAATTGGTATTGGGCCAATCACGAGAACCGGTGGAGCGATCACAGACGAAACGTTACTGTTTATCGCTATAGAGCTGATAAAGGGATCGGCACATACCGCAAGGTACTCGAATACACGACGATCAAGAAGTACAGGGCCGAAGACTCAAGCACAATTGATGCGGAACTGGTCAATATTGAATCGAAGCTTCGAAAGTAACGCGGCCGGCTATATTTCTGTTGAGCGTCACGTGTGCCGCTATCCTCAAATTAATTCCATTGGCTGGGGAACCCCGCCATCCCGGCATTATGAGTGGCGAACTTGATTCGAAGTAGCGTTAATCTTCAACCACTTGGCCAAGGGGCGCCCGTTGCATTTGGCACCACGAAGCACAACAGAGCGCAACTCATTCCCGCAATTCCCCCGCACGAAAAGAAGACGGATTTCGGTATCCACGGAAGTAAGCACATGAACCGCTCTTAGAAAACCACCGCGTCTTAGCGGCCGAGGCTGCGCCCGGGCCCTAATCCGCTCGGCGTCCGACGCGTGAGCGACACGAAGCACCGAGTAGACGTCTCACTTTGTCACACTTCTAGCTTCGTCCCTCTGCCGCCGCCAGGAAAAGTAGCGATCAAGGACCTCGAGCTTGTCCAGGTTCGGCACCGGTCGAACACTCGGGGCCGAGTCGAATGTGAGCACACGCTCATTGCCTTTGCTGAAGGGCGGCCACAGCGGCAACCCCGGCTCATTTGGGTCACCGCGAGCTGCGAAATTCGTCCAGTAACGCCGCATGATTGTCGCGAGCTCGAGATCCTGGTGGTGCGGGTGGCCTCCTACGCCGCTTGTGTCGCCGATCTTTCCGAAGGTACCGAAGAGATAGGCAAGTTCTGCTCCGTGAGCGGCTCCTTCACTCGTTGTCGACTCGGCGGGACGCGCATCGAAGTAGTATAGATATGCGTGCTTTTTTGACGTCCGGGAGTGCAACTTCGCCCAAGTCCACGCCGCCCAGCCAAACTCACCGTCTCGCGATATCTCTGCGTCCGCACGTCTGGCGTCCGCATCGGCCGAATGAGGATAGGCTGCAAGTACCGCTTCAGCTTCCGGTCCCATGTTGCCACCGATCCCTGCCACCCACGCGGCTGCTGTAATTCCCGGCAGCACCGAGTCTGCGCCGTCATCGGAGTTACTTCCGACGAGAATCGGAACGTCAATAAATCGTCCCGCTTCGTACAGCGAGTAAGCATCGCCCGGCAGCAGATCCCCGTCGAGCACAGGCCAGAACTCGTGCGTGTTCTTGGAGGCAGCAAGCAGCCGATTCGTCGGCATTGCTCGCGCGGCGTCGACGCTCGTCAGACCGAGTTTCTGGAAGAACGTCCCTCCTTCCGTCTCGGCAAGCTCGCGCGAGCGCAAGCTCAAGAACGGCTCGTGGCCAGTGTGATGCACCGGCTGAAACATGGCGCCGCTCTCAGCGATCGCACGGTCGAAAAGACCGCGTGCAGCTGGCGACACGAGCAACAGGCTCACGGACATGGCACCGGCCGAGGCCCCGAAGATCGTCACTCGGTTCGGGTCTCCGCCGAAGTGATCGATGTTGACTTTCACCCATTTCAAAGCGGCGATCTGATCCTCAATGCCATAATTGCCGGAGCCGAGATCCGGATGTGCAAGGAATCCAAACGGCCCCAGCCGGTATGCGATGCTCACAAGAACAACACCGGCGTGCGCGAATCGCGTCCCATCGTTGACCGGGATGGCCGGTCCATTCTCGTTGAACCCACCGCCTGGGATCCACACCATAACCGGTCGTCGCTCTTTTCCGCTTGCCGCCCCTGTCCACACGTTCAGATACAGGCAGTCCTCGCTAGACCCAGCAGGACCGCCGCCGTTCTGAGCGCACTCCTGCGCAAAAGCGCCCGTCTTCCTGGTGCCGTGCCACGACACCACGGGTTGTGGCGGGCGCCAGCGCAATCGGCCTACCGGCGGAGCCGCAAACGGGATGCCCTTGAATGCGGTAATGCCTTGTTCTTCTACCCCTTCGATGAGACCACCTGTCACCGCGACCTCATGAATGCCTGCATGCGCGACTGACGCGCCGCCGAGAAACGCCAGAATTAGGGCCAATTTCCGGTAAGAGTCTATGTTCGATCGTATCTCGACTCTTGCGTCCACGTTCACATCTCCTCGGTCGATCTCGTGCTCAGTTCAGATCTGGATTGCCTCAGGATCCCGTGCGGTCGAAGACGTACAGATATTCAACGTTTCCGCCTTGATCGTTTTTCGTATCGAGGGTGAACGACATCGTATTACCGTCCTCCGACACCCACTTCGCCCCCGAAAAAAGAATCTTGCCACCCACTTTGTCGACCCATCGCACCTTCCGGGGCTCGCTGGTAGGTATTTCCGCATAGGTACGCGGTGGCACGCTCCTGTCGATGAGATACCGCGCGGCGCTTTCTGTATTGAATTCCGGGTAGTCCTTACCATCAACCCTTGCGGCAAACTGTAGGAAGTTCGGCCGGCCTTGAGTGTCGATGGTGACAGCAACCCCGATGATTACGCCATTGTCGGTCAGCCGATAGCTACGTACTTGCACCTGAGGCGCAGGCCCAGGAAACTTCGATAACTCGACGTTGAGCTTCCAGGTGCCAATGATAAAAGGAACTTGTGCATGCCCCGCAAGCGAGCCGCAGCTGAGGAGCAGACAAGCGATGATGCGTACTGCGAGTCTCATGTCGCGTTTCTCCCTTAATGCGCATACCCTCTGTGCCGGAAGAAGCAGTATCGGCAGTAGCACGATGAGGGCGGGCAAAAACCCAGTGATCTTTTTTGAGATCGACGAGATTGAGTCGGTCCTCCTTTCGGGGATGGATGCGGCCACCGCCGCACATGCCGAGAACGGGATGAGCAATAGTACGATCACTCCGATCACATTCATGGACGGTGCCTTAGTTTCGGTGCCCGCACGCTCATCTCCCACCGAGGGCTTCCAAAGAGACCCCAAAGAGTTCATGGGAAGTACAGCCGCGCGATGCCGTCTGCAAACCGTTCCGGGCCGCTGCCTTGTGCATTCGTTAGAACGATGACGGCGATGTTGTCGTTTGGATATACAAAGAACGCCGCACGCATCCCGCCCTTGCCCCCGGCGGACGGGTGAGACTTGTCTGGCGCTACGACCCACCCGAGCCCGTAGCTGCGCCATAGCGTGGTGGCGGGAGGACGTTGCGGAATCGACCCGTCGTTCAACTTCGCGGATGTCCAGATCTCCTCAAGACTGGACCGGCTAATGAGCTTGCTGTTCAGCAGCGCATTGAGCCAAATTGCGAAATTCTCAATCGAAATGCTCAATCCGTCGTGTGGGTACGTAAAAGGGGCGTTTTCGTAGTGGAGAACCTCGGCGTGATCCAGCAGCATTGGTGTTCCCGTTCCGAAACGGAAAGGGGTGTACACGGTAGCCCGGTTCCTGATGACCATGCGCGAATCCCCGAACGCAGCGCCCTGCAGGTTGAAAGGCTTGAACATCCGCTCGGCGCCGAATTGCGTAAAGGATTGCCCGCTCAGCTTCTCGATGAGCCTGCCGAGCAGCAAGAAGTTTGTCTGATTGTAACGAGATGCGGTGCCCGGAACGAAGTCAATATGACGATCTCGCAGGAGTTGCAATACACCCTCCGACGTATCGGCAATCGTGTTCGCCGTATATTGATCGACGGTGTCGTCCGGCAATCCGGAGGTATGGTTCAGCAAGCGGCGCATCGGCACATCGCGCCAGAGCGGTGGCAGACCCTCTAAGTACTGTCCAATGCCATCGTCGAGGCGTAATTTGCCAGCCTCCACCAACATCATGACGGCGACAGCCGTAAAGCTCTTGGTGATGGACGCCACACTGAACAGGGTCGTGGGTCGCACCTTCACGTCGAAACTGAGATCCGCGTAGCCGTGCGCGCCGATCTTGTCGATGCGGCCATTTCGGATTACCGCCAGACCCATGCCCGGGATGTGCCGCTCTAGCATCCCGGTTTTCACATACTGATCAACGGACTCGCCCGTCGACTCGCGTGCAGCGACGACATCCGCGTACCACAGAATGGCGACTGGCATGACCGTCATAAGGACAATTTCGCAAAGCCATGAGTGAAAGCGAGTTCTAGGTTGCATGGGCTCTTTCGACTATGCCGTTGGACCTCAGCTGTCCGCTACATATGACCCGAATCCGAGATTACGCATATCGGGCGTAGCGTGGCTTGCCCGCGCGTGAACAGCCATTGCCTGAGAGTGACTCGAACAGATCATCCAGTCGTTAGGTCGGAGCTCCGCAAATGAACGAGGTTCGTCGATCTCTAGTGGCGTGCGAGATGTGCTTTCCGGAACCGGGCCGGGCTAGCGTCGTATCGGCCTTGGAACGCTCTGGAGAAGTGAGACAGACTGCTGAACCCGTGCTCAAATGCGATCGTTGTGATACTGCGGAGCGACTGTTGCCGATCGGTGATGGCGATCGCGCACTCCTCCAGGCGCCGCCGGAGAATGTAGCGTGAAATGGTGTCCGTCTCCCCAGAGAAGAGGCGATGTAGATAGCTCGTTGTGAGGCCGAGATGACCGGCTATCATGGCCGGCTTCAGGAGTGAATCGCGCAGATTGCGCTCGATAAACTCGAGAATGTGCGCCCGGTGGGCCGCGGGCATGCAAGAGTGGCCGGCCTGGGCACACGGGAGGGCGCAGTACGCCGCCCCGATGAGCTGGAGCGTTATCTGCAGCATACGCATGGAGGCTCCGTGGTACAGAAAATCGGGAGTCGCGCGCCAAAGTTCGCGAAGGTGACGTGAGGCAAATCCGCTCAGCCCGCTGTCCGCGGACATCACGACACCACTGACGAATTCAGGCTGGGCGACGTACGGCAGAATTCGTGCTCGCGGAATTCGAACAATTAGGATGTCGGCTGTATCTTGAAAGAACAGCCTATAAGGCCGTCTCGGATCGCATAGCGCAAAGGATCCGGGGGCCAGATGAAGCTCCTGTTCGCCCTGCAGAATAGAAATATTGCCGTGCAGCGCCATGCGCAGTAGGTATACCGGTTCGGCGAAGCGGCTGACGGCCGCTCGGATGGGAGTCACAGTAGAAGCGCTGGCGTTCAGCTCCACTAGACGCAGCTCGCCCAGCGTCAAGCACGTCATGCGCCCGCAGAAGGTGTGTTGATCCGCCGGGTATGCGATTTGTGGTGCGAGAACCGATGCTGTCATATGGTTCCAGGCAGGCAGTCGCTCGCAGGGGGGCAGATCAGAAGTTGAGAAGCTCTGCAGCGCTATCATCGTGAACCTCCATCGACCAAGCCTTGCAAACTTCAGGATTCAGAGTAACACGGCCATGACAGCAGGGAGGAGGGCACAACCGGAGTCGCTCACCAAGAACAAGGAATCGCGCGTCTTTAGTGCTGAACGATGTGGCAAAAGGTCTCGTGGAAGGGCTCTCTTCGAGCCAGATTTCTATCAGCCCAACGCGCGTCTGCAGATGTTCGTCACCGCGGAAGGCGCGTCGATCCGGTGGCCGTCCGGCGATGTCGCGGCGCTGTCGGCGACTGGACCCGACAAGTTCGTGGATCGGCACTACTGGACCCCCGTCGACATAATTCGCGGTGACGACAGTCGAGTACTAGCCTTGGACTACCATGGACGCCGAGGCGAACGGCAACCGACTTCTCAATAGGGGCGAAACTCGGCTGCCGGAAAACTCCGAACCGGGGCGCTACTGAAGGCGGGGGAACGCCGCCTTTCCCGGCTGGATTCCGACGAATCCGGGTGCACGATCTAAAGCATACGTTCGGCTACCGACTGCGGACCGCAGGAGTACCGTTCGATGATCGCCAGAGCCTGCTCGGCCACAAGGCCGCCCACGTCACCACGCGCTACTCCGCAGCTGATATAGAGAATCTGATCTCGTTTGCGAAGAAGGCGAGTGATCTGGTCTCCTGCAAATCTCCTGCAAATCTCCCGCACTCACCATCGTGAGGTCTGCGGGAGGGCCACAAATGAAAAGATTGGTGGAAAGGGAGGTACTCGAACCCTCGACCCCGGCAGTATGAGTGCCGGTCCTTGCCGCCGAGGTGGCTTTCGGGGACCAGCCGCTATCCCCAAGTCATTGATTGTATGTAATTTCTGACTTTCGTCAACAGTGGGCGGGCGGCCGTTGCAACCCCGAGTCAGCCCTAGAGAGCACATGGAAGCATAGGGTAATCACACGGATTTCACACGGACGACACAGTCTGATCGGTGTGCGCCTGGTGGTCCGCGCAGCCTGGAGTGGAGTATGCGGACAGTGACCGGTAGGGCCGTTTCACGCCTTCACTCTTGCAGCAGATCCACGCTCCGCACCGCGCCCCGGTCGGCGCTGGTGACAAGCTTGGCATAGGCCTTCAGCGCGGTGGATACCTGGCGTCGGCGGGCGCCGGCCGGCTTGAAGCCTGCGGCCGTCTGCAGGCTGCGTCGGCGCAGCAGTTCCACTTCGCTCACCGCAATGCACACGCTGCGGTTGGGGATATCGATTTCGATGCGATCACCGGATTCGATCAGTGCGATGTTACCCCCCTCGGCGGCCTCGGGCGAGACATGACAGATCGATAGTCCGGCGGTGCCGCCGGAGAAGCGACCGTCCGTGATCAGGGCGCACACCTTGCCCAAGCCCTTGGACTTTAGGTAGCTGGTTGGATACAGCATTTCCTGCATCCCGGGACCCCCGCGCGGCCCCTCATAGCGAATGATGACCACATCTCCACTATTGACTCGGCCATGCAGAATTGCCTCTACGGCATCATCCTGACTCTCCAGTACCACGGCTGGACCGCTGAACTTGAGGATGCCCGCATCGACTCCCGCCGTCTTCACGATGCAGCCTCGCTGGGCAAGATTGCCGTAGAGGACCGCCAGGCCGCCGTCCTTGCTGTAGGCGGATTCAACGTTGCGGATACAGCCGGCGGCCCGATCGGTGTCCAGCCGGTCGTAACGGCAGCGCTGCGAGAATGCCTGCTGGCTGGGAACCCCGGCGGGGCCTGCCCTGAAGAAATCCAGCACCACCTCATTCTGGGTGCGCATCACATCCCACTGTTCGAGTGCGGCGGCCAGGGAACTAGCGTGCACGGTGGGAACGGAGGTATCCAGCAACCCGGCGCGATCCAGTTCGCCTAAAATCGCCATCACTCCCCCCGCACGATGCACGTCCTCGAGATGATAGTGACTGGCGGGGGCAACTTTGCACAGGTTCGGTACCTTGCGCGACAGCCGATCGATGTCGCGCATCTGAAAATCGGTCCCGCCCTCCTGCGCCGCGGCCAGCAGGTGCAGCACAGTATTGGTCGACCCGCCCATGGCGATGTCCATCGACATGGCGTTTTCGAAGGCAGCGCGGCTCGCGATGTGTCGCGGCAACACCCGCTCATCTTCATGCTCGTAGTAGCGACGCGCCAATTCCACTGCCGTGCGACCGGCCCTGCGAAACAACTCCTCGCGGTCGGCGTGGGTTGCTACCAACGAGCCATTGCCGGGAAGCGCCAGACCCAGCGCTTCGGTCAGGCAGTTCATGGAATTGGCCGTGAACATCCCCGAACAGGACCCACAGGTGGGACAGGCAGAACGTTCGATCCTTTGGACATCCTCATCGGAAACCTTCTCATCCGCCGCCGCGACCATGGCATCGATGAGGTCGAGCGCGACCTCCTTGCCGGCAAGGCGGGTCTTACCTGCCTCCATGGGTCCGCCTGAGACGAAGACCGCTGGAATATTCAGCCGCAAGGCCGCCATCAGCATGCCCGGCGTGATCTTGTCGCAGTTGGAAATGCATACCAGTGCGTCGGCGGTGTGTGCATTGCACATGTACTCGACGCTGTCGGCAATGATGTCTCGCGACGGCAGGCTGTAGAGCATGCCGTCATGGCCCATGGCGATGCCATCATCCACGGCAATGGTACTGAATTCCTTGCCGACTCCGCCCGCACGCTCGATCTCCTGGATTACCAGCTGGCCCAGATCCTTCAAGTGCACATGACCGGGGACGAACTGGGTGAAGGAGTTGGCGACCGCGACAATGGGCTTGTCGAAATCCTGGTCCTTCATTCCGGTGGCGCGCCACAGGGCACGGGCGCCGGCCATGTTGCGGCCGGCAGTGCTGGTTCGGGAGCGGTAGGCGGGCATGGCAGTCTCGGTGGCGCAAAGGGGTGATTGCGGTGGTGGATTCTGCAGCGGCGCTTATATATGTTCCAATACGATATTGGTCTATTGGCTATATGAGTGACGAATAGTGGAGCTGAGACAATTAAGGTACTTCCTGGCCATTGCTGAGGAAGGCAGCTTTTTGCGGGCAGCGCAGCGGCTGCATGTGTCGCAGCCGCCTCTGTCGACCCAGATCAGGAGTCTTGAGGAGGAGCTCGGGACACACCTGCTGGTGCGCACCAATCGCGGCGTATCGCTGACGTCATCCGGTCAAGTCTTCTATGAGGAGGTTCGTGGCGTACTCGGACGCCTGGAAGGCGCCCGCCGCAAGACCCTTCAAGCGCATCGCGGGGATGTCGGCGTACTATCCGTGGGCTTTGTTTCGATTGCCGACTACAGCATTCTGCCGCCGGCCCTCAAAAGTTTCCGCGCCCAGTTCCCGCTGGTTGAGGTTCAGCTGCACGAACTGACCACGGATGCGCAGATCCGCGAACTGCGCGCCGCGCGTTTGGATCTGGGCTTAGGGCTTGCGCCGGTGCAGGAACCGGACCTGGAATACCAGCGCATCCTGCGCGAAGCGCTTGTGCTGGCAGCGCCTACCGATCATCTGGCAGCCAGGGACGATACGATCGATCTGCGCACCCTGTCGCGGGCGAGCTTCATCGTCCCGCCCCGGGATATCGCACCGGGCCTGTACGACCTCACCATCAGCCGCTGTCGGGCTGCCGGATTCGCACCACGTATCGTCCAGAATGCCAGGCAAATGCAGACTGTCATCGGCTTGGTGTCCTGCGGCATGGGTGTGGCCTTGGTTCCTGCTTCGGTATGCAACCTTAAGCGAACGGGAGTGGCTTACCGGCGCCTGCGCGGCCGACCCGCCCTGATTGAACTGGGCATCCTGCGGATGCGCGACGCTGACACCTGCATGGGCCAGCACTTCGTCGCGGCCCTGAACCAGGCCGCAAGGGCCGCCGTTCCCTGAGCTTTTGCAGATTGCGCCCCGCTATTACGAAAATTGCCGGCGTTGCCCACCTCGGAGGACGGCTCACGGCATTATGAGTGCCTTGCCTTGGCTGCCAAGGCTTAATCGGGATCCGATCGTGGACCCCAAGTCATTGATTACACTTAACTTCTAACTTTCGTCAACATTGGGCGGCCGGCCGTTGTAAACCCGAATTAAGCCCACGAGAGCACATGGAAGCACAGGGTAATCACACGGATTTCACACGGGCCGCCCGGATGTTCCGACCAGTCCCCTTCCGGTAGCTACTTGGCCGTTTCACGGAACTCTGCCCCTCATCAGAAGGCTACCCCGCGAGCCCGGTAAGGTAAACCCTTCTGAGCGATGCGATCTCAGCCGCGGTGTCCGGAAACCGGAACGGTCAGCACAGCGCATTTGGGCACAGGTTCCCGTGTCCTAATCCCAGCTCACCGCCTCCGCCGCCGCCAGCCCCTGCCCGCAGGTGACCCACAGCTCCGGCACCAGGTCGCAGAGGCTTCCAATGAGACCGTACAGCGCGTTCGCCTCGCGCCGATCCAGTTGACCAAAAGCCAGATCGTTCATCAAGGCGCCGACGCATTCGCACCATTCGTTTAAGTCTGAACGGCTTGAGCACGAGATCAAGCCGATGCGCAGTGCAGCATCCAGACTCAGCTCCCCGCGAAACAGCCGGCGGTAACTACGCAAAATGATGAGCATCTCATCCGCCAGCCGCCGATTGCGGTTAACGGCCGCCGCCGTGGCGAGATTGGTCAGGCATGTCTCAACCCACTCAGGTTTCCCTTTCGGATCCAGGTGGTAATTGGCGCGGCGTACGGCCTCAGCGGCGCGCACCAAGACATCCTCCGGGAGTCGCACAAAAAGTGATGTATTCGAGATCAGTGCGAACGAAAGGATAGAAAGAGTCGGATCCGCCAGGGAATCGCGCATCTTTTGCAGGATATCTTCAGGTAGCGTTTCGATGGGATCGACATTGCCCTCAAGCGGCCCCGGGAGCCGCGCGCTCATGAGGTTAATCCCGGCCTTGAGTCCGCTTGGGGAATCCCCGAGAAACAAGTCCCGCACCCCAAGCTTCACCGCTGTCCTCTCATGCAGGGAGGCCGCGGCGAACACCCGTCCACCCAATTCATTCCGCAACTGGTATGGGGAGGCGAAGTCGCCCTGCCAACGTGGCTCAGTACGCATATCCACGATGCCTTGCATCTGGTATTCGGTCATTCGGATGTCATCCATGCCCTCTACGGTCTCGGCAGGAACTGCTCCATTGGCAAACATGCAGCGTGTGATCAGTGCCGCCTGCGCGAGAGTAGCCAGCCGACGCCAAAACGGCGCCTTGCCAACCATCACGCGCCGCTTACCGAGCTCCCCATCCACCAAGTGGAAGACTGCCGAAAGGATCGCAAATGAGTTCTGGGGCCCTTGTTCCACCTTGCAAAAATTTTTTGCGAGTTCCTGCACCGCCGGCGCCCACTTGGCCGCCCCCGCTGAGCGCTTGAGCGCGAGCTCCAAAACCGCAGTCTGTGCGAGTGGATCGGCGCTCTTGGCCCACTGCACAAGCTTCAGGAAAACGGTCGGCGAGATGGACTCCTTGGCCAGTCTGTCTGCTATCAGCGAATGTGCGCCCAGCAGTAGCGCAGCGCGCAGCCCTTCCGTCTTATCCCACGCCAGCAGCGCCCCGATGTGCTTTGAGGCTACCTGTTCCACGTACTCGACAATGTTCTTCTGACCCTCGAGACGTCCCACCAGCCGCTCGTAATATTCCAAAGAATGCGGCACCAGGGTTTCAAGCGGTAGCTGCGCCTGACGCAACTGCAACTGAAGAGTGGACGCCACCAGCGCAGGCGTGTTACCGAAGTCCTGCGCCAGGAGGGCAAGCTCGCGATGCGACAAGGCGCGCTGCTCGATCAACCGCCTCCACCGCTTCTGGATCTCTGCTGCGCAGCTATTGCCCTTTAACTGCTGCGATAGCGCGAGCAGCCGCGCATTCCTGTTTTGCGTGAGGAACAGGAAATGATCCGCTCTTACCTTACGGTTCTCAGACTGGATGACAAGGCTGGCCGCGGAGCGATTCGCAGTGACCAGAACCTTATATTCCTTACCGCTCACGTCGGTCAGCAATACGATTGTATCGGGACCATCGGCTGCTGCACTTACTGCTTCCAGAATTTTGGAGGCCTTGAATGAGGCCAGATCTGGACTCAGATCTAATATCGGATCAATTTTCAGGTCGAATTGTCTTTGTAATGACTCATCCCCCAGCAGCTCATGGCGCACAATAGGCGGCACCAGCTCCGCAATGGTCGCCAATGCCAATGCGCGCTCGTTATTCTTGGTCATTGCTTGGCTTCGTAGGCACGCACGAGCGCTTCTGCCTGCACGATGGCCCATGCCCGGCACTCGCCCATGAGCCACTTGTAAACATCGGGCATGTAGTTCCGGATCCGCTCGACGACCCTTGAGGTTACCCACTCGAAGTACGCAGTTCTCGTCACGGCGTTGGCGCTTGCAGGCGGGCGTAGGAGCTGGAAGGCAAATGCCCCGTACACGGCGTGGGCAAATGTCTTCTCGGATGACTCGTCCGCTGAAGGTGCCCAGTTCCTTGGGTCCGCCATCCCTAAGAGATAGTCCGATCGCACTTGGGCTTCCCCGGGGTCAGAAACCCGCTCCCACGTGTGCAGTATGGATCTCACCAGTGCGGCCAGGATTCTATTCAAGACATCCATCTCCGCCGGCAGCTGCACGATTGCACCCATTCTGACCCGGAGCAGCGACTCGCGGATTGCCCTGAGTTCTGCCGTTTCGATGAAATCCCCATTCGTGATGCAAGCGCCCTGTAGGTGGTACTCGAGTTCCTCATAGTACAGGGGCATCAGCTGGTAGCCCGCTCTGCGCAACGTGGTACGGTGCTCAAACACCTCGGCTTGCGAGAGCGCTCCCGCATCGCGCATGAGATCCAACACATCCAAGGAACACAAAAGCGGCGTTACGCGGCCCGCGTCGTTCAGTGCCTGGATATGATTCAGTCCCCGATCATCGATCACCAAGGCATCGGATATCGTTGCCAGGCCGAGAGCTGTGTAGGTCGGATGCAAGGCACCGAAATCATCGCTGGGCGTCTCGTTGTTTATCCGTCCCAGGCGCACGCGCCCGGTCTGTATGCCGGAGGCGAGCACGCTCCTGATGTCCTCGATGTACTTCAGCTGTTGGTCTTCGAGCCGCTCCAGCGCCAAAAGACCATTGGCCTCGCTGTCCTCTGTTTGCGTGATGTAAGCCTTCAGGCCTGCTGCCTTGAACTTATCTAAGACGCCCATTGCGTGGAAATAGGCAACCGATACGTCATCAAGATAGACTTCGGTCAGATCGTTGATCACCGGCTCGTCGGGCCATCTGCGTTCCGTCAGGTTCAGATAGTCCCGGGCCTTCTCCTCCTCCGGACGAGTCAGGAGCCCCTTGGCGACGAACCTGTCGATGACGGAGGAGCAGCTGCAGATGTTTTTCTCATAGCCTGCTATATCCGCCTCTTCCTTAAAATCCGCACTCAAGCGATGCAGCGGAGCTGAGCGCACGACCAGAATCTGCCGCTCGCTCGAGGACTTCTCACGCGCCTCCGACAGCAGTGCCGATAAATCCGCTCCTACCTGATTGCGCAGATTCTCATCGCGCGATGGCGGTGGACGCACCACACCGAGCGCCTCGGTTGCAATCAGGTCCTTGATCGCCCGCGCGTCCTTGATCCTGCTCGGCTGGTGGAAACTCGCCTTCTTGCGCTCCTGAAAGAGCCACCCTAAGGTGGCATGTGGAATCACGAGTGGGTAAAGCGTCAGGAGCTTCCCGAGAAGCCCTAGGCGGGAAAACGTGACCAACGAGGCAAAATCCAGGGCTAGTGTTCCGGGTTGTGCAAAGTTGGCCACGCGGCGCGCGCCGCTGTACGCATAAATAATTGCTCTTCTGCGCACATCTGCCTCTGCCGGATTCGCCAGCGACGGCAGCAGATACAGATCGACCAACGAGCGATGAATGATCTGCCCGGCTGCCACAGTCGGCAGCTTGCCTTTCGCAAGGTCACTCCAGGTGTTGGCGACCTGCTCGTCCCATTTTGGCTTTCGTTCCAGAATCTCGCGCAACGTCATGGACTGTATAGGGCCGTCGCTCGTCGAGAGTTGCGCCGCGCGCTTCAGCCACCCGCTGACCTCCGGGCTGCGGTCCCAGCCGGCACTGGTGGCCTCGAAGTATGCTTTGGCAAAAAGGCCCGGATTGGCGGGCTCCTTCTGCAACGCCGCCTCCATGAGGCCACGCGAGTGCACGCCATCCAAGGCTATGGAGAGCTGCGCCGCGTGCATCAGATCGCCGGCCGAGTGTGACTCGCGTTCGTCCCAGACCTTCTGGCAGAAACTCAACAGCTCCTGCCAATTACCGCTGGTGATGGCAAGATTGACGGTGAGGGCCTTGCCGTTGGTGTCATTCCTATCCACGAGCCTTTCCAAAGCCGCAGCAGATTCGAGCAAGCGCCCTTCGCGAAACAGCGCCCACGCCCACATGGTCTTCAGCGCTTCGGATTGTTCGACCAGGCTCGAATGGGCGGACATCTGCGTAAACAGCTCGGCGTGTCGCCCCAACTCGTTGAGGCAATGTACGACGCGGTGCAGGGAGTTCGCCGAAGGGCTCAAGTTGAACATCTGCTGCGCGTAGGGAAGCAGGTCTTCCCACAGACGGGCAGCCTCCAAAGCGCTCATCAGATTTACGAGGTTGCCGAGATCGGACGCCGCGTCATAGGCCTCGCGTCGCTGCCGAATGACATCGGCGCCGGCACCGTCGGCAATCAGCCGTTCCAGCTGTTTTCTTTCCGCCCCGAGATAGCGCTTGCGTATCGCCTCTTTCAGTCTCTTATGCGCGGTGTCAAAAAGTCCTGCGCCCACCAGGATTTGGATTTCTGCGGAGGCCACCCGGGCTTTGTCGAGGTTCTCAAAAAGCTCCGCTCGATGCTGCGCGATGTATTCGGCTGCAACCCGCGGATCCTTCTTCGTCAGCGCCAAGGTAAAGAGTGCATAGGCCTCATCGGGGGTTGCCTTGCCTGAAAGCTGCACACTGCGCTCAAGCCGCTCCTCGACAACGGCGAGATCCGGCTTCATACCAAATCGGATTGCAAGATTCAGCCGCCTGATGGAGGTTGCCGGATCTACAAAACTGTCACGCAGCTGCGTCATCGCTGCGACGCGCGACCGCTGATCGTGTAATCCGAGCCACACGGCGTAGTCGGATGCTGCGTTTCCGGAACGAGTGGCCCCGACAGAGTAGGCAAATTTTGCCACGCGCTCGAACAGCACTTTTGCCGCATCCAGCTCTGCGAGCTCCTCGGGTCTTGATTTAAGCGGGAAGTTGTCTGCCTCAAAGGGTACTTGCACGAAGGCAATGGGTTTGACCTCATCAGGAACGGCGCAG
>Ga0210385_10001034_pt1 | contig 17591 bp, 9 predicted proteins | sample IncBWH26OmetaG_FD_160107 | JGI IMG/M metagenome (GOLD analysis project Ga0210385, IMG submission 160107) | Forest soil microbial communities from Barre Woods Harvard Forest LTER site, Petersham, Massachusetts, United States - Inc-BW-H-26-O ...
TCTCGGCCAGCCCATAGAGCCTGCGCCACACCAGCCGGTTTATTGTCACCACCGTCGCCGCCATCATCATGGTCGCAACCAGCAGCAGATGGAAATCGCCACTGTCGGTAGCTTGCTGGATGGTCGTACCCAATCCCGTAGTGGTGTAGATCTGCCCTTTGAAATGAAAATATTCGGCGACGATGCTGGCATTCCACGCCCCGCCGGAAGCCGTCACCAATCCGGTCACCAGATAAGGAAAAATCCCCGGAAGAATCAGTTTCTTCCAGCGCGCGATCCCCCGCACCCGGAAGACGCCGCAGCATTCTTTTAAGTCGGTCGGAATAGCCATCGCACCTGCGATCACGTTGAACAACACATACCACTGCGTGCCCAGCAGTAGCACCACGATCGACGCCAGACCTAGCCCGCCTCCCAGCCGAATCAGCACCAGCAGAATCACTGGCAGCAGCGCTGTCGCCGGTACGGAAGCCGCAATCTGCGCCAGCGGCTGCGCAATGCGTGCTAACCGGGGATTGAAGCCAATCGTTACGCCCGCCGGAATCGTCCACAATGTACCGATCAGCAGTGCCAGGTTCACGCGCAGAAAAGTAGCTCCCAACCCCAGAGCGGTCGCATGCAATTCCGCCCGCCCCACGCCGCTGAGAATAATCGCGACCCGAACCACACCGTAACCGATGCCACCGAGCGTCAACACGGCCAGCCCGCGCAGAAGCCAGTCCCACCATACACTCGCGGTCTCATCCGCAGGTTCCTCCTTATGCTTCCGGGCAAAATACAACAGCAGACGCTCCCCCAGCGGCCGCAAAGTTTTCTCCCGAATCCTCGCGAGACCGCTCGAATGCTCCACCAGGTTTAGCACCCACGATCGTGGAGCGTTTGTGCTCTCCACCTGCTCAACCTTAAACTTCTCCGCCCACGCGATGACTGGCCGCCACACAAATTGGTCCAGCAACACGATCACCAGCACCATGGTGGTAACTCCCCAAAACATGGAGGCCGTGTCGCCCGCACTGGCCGCAGTCTGCAGGTAGGAGCCCAGGCCCGGCAAACGAAAATCGCGCTGTCCCAGCACGAACATCTCACACACCATCAGCGCGAACCACCCCCCGGCCACCGACATCATCGAGTTCCACACCAGCCCGATCGCCGAAAACGGCAGCTCCATCTGCGTGAAGCGCTGCCACCAGCTGAACCGGTAGATCTCCGCCGCTTCCCGCATATCTTTCGGAATGCTCTTCAGCGAAGCATAAAAGCTGAAAGCCATGTTCCAGACCTGCCCGGTTAAAATCAAAAGGATTGCACCCAGTTCCACACCAAGCTGCCTCCCGGGAAAAAGCGCCACCATGGCCAGCATCACACCGGGAAGAAAACTGAGCACGGGAATCGACTGCAACACATCCAGCAGCGGAAGCATGAAGCGCTCGGCTCGCGGGTTGTAGGCGGCCACATAGCCATACACCAACGCGAATCCCAAGCTCAGCACGTATGCGATCGTGATACGCAACAGCGAATAGCCGGCATACGCCGGCAGCGCACGCAGGCTGCGCGAAATCTCAACTGTCGGAGTAAATGGCCCGAGCCACGAGTGCCCGACCGTAACGACTCCATAAAATAGCGCAATCCCCGCGCCGAACATGATGACGTCGGGCAGATGCGAAACTTCGATCCGCGGCAGTTGTGCCCACAGCCGGTAGGCTGAGAATCCCCGCGGGGTAATGCTATTCTTCATGCGCTGCTTTTCCCCTCGATCGGAACTCTCGATCAGGCCTTTGGTGTGGGAGCTGGATCCTCATTGGTGTGCGCTGGCGCTGCTTCTGTCTGGACGGCTTCCGCCTGTGCCACTTCGGTCTGCACCAGCCGGCCGCTCTCCCGGTCGTAGTCGAAGATCTCTGCGTAACGGCCCCAATTCATGGCAGTATCAAATTGACGCTGCACTTCCTCCTCGGAGAAGTGTTCGTCGAGAATATCGTGAAAGAATTCATCGTTGATGGAGTGGTCCGACTTCCTCTTCAGAATGCTGTCAATCTGCTTCAGGATGGACGTGTTCCAGCGCCGCCTCACGAAACAGAACTTTGCGCCTCTGAATATCAGCATCGGCGAACCTCACTCCCTGCCCGGAGAGTTGTACATCGCCCTCCTTCAACCAGGCGAAACCCAGCAACTGGCAGGCTTCCAGGATGGGCAACAGGTCCTCAACGTCCATCACCAGTTCTTCGCTCAGCCGAAAAAGATCTTCGCGGCCGCCGCGATCGTGTAGCAGTTCGACCAGGCCCGCGATTCCACCCACGCGGGCATGCGGCAGAATCTGGTATTTGCTTACTCTCACCGGCGCTTGCCCTCGCTTTAACCCTCCGGGCGGCACTATGATTTCTCCTGTACTCTCCGGATCGGGCAAAGTATGTTCGACGTCCGGTTCGGTCATGATTTTGTAGATGTAGTCCACCAGTTCCACAAAACGACCTGATTTGCGGTCTCGGGGATGCGAAAGACGCACGTTAAAATCAGAGCGGATGCGAGCCGGGTTTCGGCCCAGCACCACGATGCGGTCGGCCAGCATCACCGCCTCTTCGATGTTGTGCGTCACAATGAAAATCGCGCTGGTGGGCATCTTCTTGTTGAGCCAAAGCTCCATCAGTTCGCCGCGCAGGTTTTCCGCCGTAAGTACGTCGAGCGCAGAAAAAGGTTCATCCATGAACAGCACTTCCGGTTCCACCACCAGCGCGCGCGCGAAACCAACTCGCTGCTTCATCCCTCCGGAAAGCTCCTTGGGATACGCCGTCTCGAACCCATCCAGACCCACCGTATCCAGCATGCGCAGTGCCCGTTTCCGCCGTTCCACCGCAGCCACTCCGCGCGCTTCCAGTGGGGCTTCCACGTTCTCCAGAACCGTAAGCCAGGGAAACAGCGCGAAGCTCTGGAAGACGATCGCAACATTGGGTGATTCTCCGCCCAGCGGCTTGCCGTGCCAGAAAAGCGCTCCCGACGAAGGTTGCGAGAGCCCGCTCAGAATGCGCAGTAGAGTGGATTTGCCGCAGCCAGACGCGCCCAGAAGCGCAATGATTTTCCCTGGCTCGATGGTAAAGTCTGTGAGCCCCACGACTTGAATGCGGGTCCCGTCCGGCTGGGGATACGACTTCTCAATCGCCCGCGCTTCGATAATCGGTTCCGTCGCCAAGAAAACTCTCCGTAGCTTCTATACACGATTCTGCACAACGCACAAAATCTCACGGCTTTTTTAACATTCCATTCACAATCAGCCGTAATCTGCGGCCTCAAGCCGCGAAGTCTTCATCCGCCAGTATAGGAATGGACTGAGGCAGTCGATCCGTCACTTCGGCGAGGTGGGCAAGTTTGGCGGTCAACTCGGCGCCAAACTGCCCATGAGCAAAACGCCATTTCCAATTCCCGCCGTGCAGGCTGGGCGTATTCATGCGAGCCTCACTGCCCAGGCCCAGCACGTCCTGCAGCGGGATCAGGGCAAACTCCGCCGGCGAGGTCTGAGCGGCGCGAATAAATCCCCAATGAATTCCGTCGTCGCAGCTCCCGAGATAGGCTTCTGCGTTGCGCCGTTCGTGATCGGCGCAGCCCGCCCGGAACCAGCCGACCGTCGTGTCATTATCGTGCGTTCCCGTATAAATGACCTTGCCCGCGGCGCGATGCGGCAGGTACATGTGCGCTCCTTCGTCGCCGAACCCGAACTGCAGCACCGCGATTCCTGGAATCTGCAGGCGGTTCCGCAAAGCGTGAACCTCCGGCGTGATGTAGCCCAGATCCTCGGCGAAGAACGGAAGGCCCCCAAGCGCCTCGCGCAGTTTATGAAACAAATCGTCTCGCGGACCATCCACCCAGTGCCCGTTAATCGCAGTTGGATCGGCCGCCGGAATCTCCCAGAACTGGTCGAACCCTCGAAAGTGATCCAGCCGCACGTAATCGCAGTGCCGGGTCGCCCAGCGCAGCCGCTCAATCCACCATTCGTATCCCTTCGCCTTCATCACATCCCAGCGATAGAGCGGATTCCCCCAGCGTTGCCCGGTCTCGCTGAAAAAATCCGGGGGCACTCCGGACACCACTTCGGGCTCCAGATTCTCCTTCAGGCGGAAGAGTTCGCGGTGCATCCAGACGTCTGCGCTGTCGTAATTCACGAAAATGGCGACGTCGCCCACGACGCGAATCGAGCGCTCCGAGCAATACCGCCGCAGTGCCTGCCACTGCTCATAGAAGGCAAACTGCAAAGCGCGGCGGATCGTCAGGTTGGCCGCCAATTGCTTTCGCGCCTGCTCTAGTTCGCCTGCATCACGCTGCGCCAATCCTGCCGGCCATTCATTCCAGCTCGCCAATTTCTGCCGGGCACGCAGTGCATCAAAGAGGACGAAATCGTCCAGCCACCACGCATTCTCCGAGCAAAACCGTTCGAAGCGTTGGCGTGCGCTCTCCGAAGCCGAAGCAACAAAATTGCGCCCAGCCTCAAACAGCAGCGGCATCTTCGTGGCAAAGACCCGATCGTACTCGACCACTCCCGATTCGGAGCCAAGCGAGGAGATTTTTGCTTCATCGATCCAGCCATGGCTGGCCAGTCGTTCCAGGCTAATAAGCAGCGGATTCCCGGCAAACGCCGAGATGGAAGAATAAGGTGAATTGCCGTAACCCAGCGGACCGAGCGGGAGAACCTGCCACAGCGCCTGTCGCGCGGATGCTAGAGAATCGACGAAAGAATAAGCCGCTGGCCCCAAATCACCGATGCCGCCGCGCGAAGGCAACGACGTGGGATGCAACAAAATGCCTGCGGCGCGCGGAAACGGCATGCAACCTGATCACTAACTTGGATTCCTGATTTACATCCTGATTTTGCCAGATTCCCAGTCTGCTAAGCCCCTGGCTCGCTTCCCGTACGGGTCAGCGCCTTCATCTCATCCTGGTTGATCTTGATCTTGCCTGACTTTTCCATCTGACCGCGCAGGTTGGTTACAAAAAGCTCGAAGACCTCCTGCTGCTTGGCCTGCAGCAGCATATCCCGAATCTGGTCGCGCTTTGCCGCAAAGTCCGCATCCGCGGGAGCCTGCACCTCCAACAGGGAAAGCACCACTCCGTTGGCTCCGCTATTGATCGGTCCGCTGATGTCCCCCGGCTTCATGCTGAACGCCACCGAGGCTCCTTCAGTCATGGAACCGATGTCAGGAACCTGCCCATCGGGCAACACAAAGTCACTCGTCTTCACCGTGGCACCCAATTCCTTGGCCGCCTTCTTCAGATCATGTTCACTCTTCGCGCGATCGGAAAGCTCATGCGTCTTCTGCAAGAGCAGCACGCTCGAACGCTCGTTCTTGAATTGCTCCTCCACTCGTGCCCGAATCTCATCGAACGTGGGCGTCGATGGCGGCTTCACCGCCAGCAATTGGAACACCGCGAAGCCCTGCGACGTCGCAGACATCTCCGGTGGCGCCTTTTCCGTAGCGCCGAACACTGCATCCATGAATTGCGGCGCCGGCCCCAACCCCGGCACCACATCGGTCCGGCCGAAAAAGTCCGAGGTCACTACTGACATGCCCTTCGCCGCCGCCGCCGCGTCCAGCCCCTGAGTCTTCGCCTGTTGCAACACATCTTCCGCCTGCTTCTGGGCCACCTGCTGCGTCTTTTGCTGCTTCAGGACGGGCTCGATCTCGCCTTTGACCTCATCGAGCGTCTTCATGTGCGCATCCTGCCGGTCGTCGACACGAATTATGTGGAATCCGTAGCTGCTTTTTACCAAGTCGCTGATCTGCCCTTTGGGCAGCGAAAATGCCGCCTTCTCAAATTCCGGAACTGTACGGCCTTTCCCGATCCAGCCCAGAGATCCGCCTTCCTTGGCGCTGCCCGGATCCTCCGAATACTTCTTGGCCAGGTCTTCGAACTTTGCCCCGCCCTTCAGTTGCTTAAGCAAATCCTCCGCTCGCCGCTGGGCCTCGACCACGCCCTTTTCGTCCACTTTGCCATCGGGCCCGGGAAGCGGTGTCTTGATCAGAATATGGCTGACCTTCGCCTGTTCGGCAACGCGATATTGGTCGCGGTGCTGATTGTAATAAGCCCGCAACTCGTCGCCAGTGACCTGCACTGCAGCCTGAACCTTTGAGGTGTCGAGCACCACGTACTTGATTTTGCGCTTCTCGGGAATGGAGTTCACGTAGCTTTTCTGGTGGCTGTCATAGAAAGCCTTGAGTTCTTCGACCGTGGGATGAAGGCCCTTCTTGATGTCGTCTTCCTTCAAAACCGCGTAGTCGAATTTCACTTTCGTATTCTGCTTGAGAAACTCCTGCCGGATGGCCGCATCGCTCACCGACGCGCTTCCGCTGATCAACGCCTGCAGCTTGGTGATCAGAAGCTCTTTGCGCACGTTCTCTTCGAACATCGGAGGAGTAAGGTTGGCGCGCTGCAGCATATTCTGGTATTCAGCTTCGCCGACAAAGTTCCCTCCCGGAAAAAAGTAGGCGGCATAGCGGCCGTGCTGCAGATCGTCCTTCACTTCCTGCAGCGAAGCCTTCAATCCCATGTGCTGCGCTTCGGTCAGCAAAGCCTGCCTGTCGATCAATTGTTCGGCGGCTCGCGGGGTGTCCTGCTGGACCAGAAAAGACATGATCATCGAGGCTTGCGCGCCGTATTGCTGCGCCTGCTGTTGCGCCATCTGGCGCGCCGTCTCCCGCACTTCCTCGGCCGTAATGTCCTCGCCGTTCACCTTGGCGATCACCCCCGGCTTGCTGAACGAATCGTTAGTGCCGATGCCGGGGACGAAAGCTATCACCATGGCCCCGCAAATGAGCAAAAGCAGCCCGCTCAGTACAATCTTCTTGACCGGTCCTTCAGTTTGCAGAAATCGAATCATCTTCTTGTCACTCCAGAAAGTGCTAGCAGAATCAGCAATTATAAACTAATCAACCCTCCTCAAACGCTTGTCATCCTGAGCGAAGCGGAGGACCCATGCAGCCTGTCTGCGCCAATAACGGCTTCGCCATTTCACGCCGTCCGCGCCTTAGGGTCTCACGTAGTTGGAATCCTCTCCGACTCCTGCCAAAATCACCCATTGAAACGTATCAATAGACGTGTTATCCATCTTATTCCCGGACCGAGGTCCACGGAAATGATCTGCAAGCGTGGGCCAGCAATGGCCCAAGGGGACAACATGAATTCCGAAAAAGAAAGACGTCCAGCCTTCCCCACTCGAGTCGCAGCGCGGTTGCTTATGGTCGTATTTCTCGGTGCGCACTCTCTTCTGGCCGCAGACACCCCCCTGAAACCCAGCGCCCAGGCAGGTCTCCCGAGCAAGCTGGTTCTACAAGAACATTGGACCCTGCAATCCTCCGCCAAAGTCGAGGCCAAAGGCGAGATCATTTCCACCGCCGCTTTCGTTCCCAATGGATGGCACGACGCGACCGTGCCTACCACCGTAGTCGCAGCCCTGGTGAAGGACAAAACCCTCCCTGACCCGTTCTTCGCCACGAACCTCCGCCACTTCGCCGGAGTCACTTACCCGATCGGTGGAAATTTCTCCAACATCCCCATGCAGACGGATAGTCCCTACGCCGTCTCCTGGTGGTATCGCAAACAGTTCGCCGCGCCCGCCGCCTATGCGGGAAAAACCATCTGGCTGAATTTTCGGGGAATCAACTACCGCGCCAACGTCTGGCTCAACGGAAAACAGATCGCCAACTCCGATAATATTGCCGGAGCTTGGCGTACCTACGAATTCAACGTCACCGAAGCCGTGAAACCCGGCGGTGAAAACGTTCTTGCAGTGCAGGTCTTCGCCCCGACTGAGAGCGACCTGGCCATCACCTTCGTCGACTGGAATCCCGCGCCTCCCGACAAGAACATGGGCCTGTGGCGCGAAGTCTACCTCACCACCAGCGGTCCGGTCGCCCTCCGCTATCCCGCGGTCGTCTCCAAACTGAACTTGCCCGCCAATGATTCCGCGCAGCTCACCGTAACGGCTCAACTTAGGAACGGCACGAGCGAACCGGTAAAAGGCAAACTTATAGGCGAAATAGGAAGCGTGTCCTTTGAGCAGGAAGTCGAACTCGCCGCCAACGAATCCAGGAATGTCACCTTTACTCCCGATCAGTTCCCGCAGCTGGTCTTCTCCAATCCGCGCCTCTGGTGGCCGGCGCAGATGGGCAAGCCATTTCTCTACTCACTTGGAATGCACTTCGAAGTCGGGGGCGTCACCAGCGAGCGCTCGATCACACAATTCGGCATTCGCCAGGTGACTTCCGAAGTCAACGCCACCGGCGGCCGCGCCTTCCACATCAACGGCAAAAACATTCTCATCCGCGGCGGCGGCTGGACTCCTGACATGATGCTCCGCGAAAACTCGCAGCGCCTTCATGACGAATTCCGTTACGTACGCGATATGGGATTAAACACCGTTCGCCTCGAAGGCAAACTGGAAACTCAGGAGTTTTACGACATCGCCGACCACGAAGGAATTCTCGTCATGGCAGGCTGGTGCTGCTGCGATTTCTGGGAGCGCTGGCCGCGCTGGAAGCCACAGGATTTCGAAATCGCCAAGCAGTCCCTGCGCGATCAGATTTACCGCCTGCGCAGCCATCCCAGCCTCGTGATGTGGTTGAACGGCAGCGATAACCCACCCCCACCCGACGTCGAACAGATGTATCTCGACATCGAAAAGCAGCTCTTGTGGCCAAATCCCGTAGTTTCATCGGCGACCGGCAAGCCCACCACGGTCACCGGCGACAGCGGCGTTAAGATGACGGGGCCGTATGAATACGTAGCTCCCAGCTATTGGGAACAGGACACATTACCCGGTACACCCAACCGCAAGCAGTGCAACCCCGGCGGCTGCGGCGGCGGCTATGGCTTCAACAGCGAAACCAGCATGGGGCCGGCAGTCCCGCCCATCGAAAGCATTAGCGCCATGGTCGGCAAAGATCACATCTGGCCGGTCGACGACGTCTGGAACTATCACGCCGGCGGCGGTGAATTCAAAACCATCAAAGTTTTCAGTGATGCCCTCGCCCATCGCTACGGCAAGCCAGACAGCGTGGAAGACTTCGCCAACAAGTCGCAGCTCCAGACTTACGAAGGCGTGCGCGCCATGTACGAGGCCTACAGCCGCAACAAGTATCAAGCCACCGGTGTGATCCAATGGATGCTCAACAATGCCTGGCCTTCCATGATCTGGCATCTCTACGACTATTACCTCCGCCCTGCCGGCGGCTACTTCGGCGCCAAGCGCGCCATGGAAGCGCTGCACCCCGTCTACGGATACGACGATCATTCCATCTGGCTCGTCAGTAGCCAGTATGAAGATGCCAGAGGCCTGAAGCTAACCACGAAAATCTACAACCTGGACATGACCGAGAAGTTCTCCCACGAAGATTCCGTCGACGCTCCCGCCGACAGCACTGCCAAAGTATTCGCGCTCCCCGAAGTGGACGGCCTGAGCCCCGTTTACTTCGTTGCCTTGCGCCTGACCGATTCGACTGGCAAGCTGGTAGGCTCTAATTTCTACTGGCTCTCCACCAAGCCCGAAACCCTAGACTGGGCCAAATCCACCTGGTGGATGACCCCAACTGATTCCTTCGCCGATTACACCGCCCTCGCGCAGCTTCCAAAGGTAAAGCTTAAAGTTACCAACCGCACCGAACGCACAAGTGAAGATTCCGTCACCCATGTAACCCTCGAAAATCCCAGCAAGAGTCTGGCATTCTTTGTCCGCCTTAAAGTGGACAAAGGCGTCAAGGGCGAAGAGATTCTGCCCGTAGTCTGGCAAGACAACTACATTTCTCTGTTACCCGGGGAAACGCGCGAAGTAACCGCCACCTACCGCGCGACTGACCTGGGCACAGCCAAAGCAACCGTGGAAGTAAGCGGCTGGAACGTGGAATAAGTTCGGAAGCTAAAAAACCGATTCGTCCAATCACAAATCGCTTAATCGCCAATCGCCTTAACCATGCTGCGACACCGACAAAACATTCCCGTCGGGATCCTTGAACCACGCCACCTTGTCCCCGCCCGGTGCCGTCCAGATTCCGAGCGCATCCTGCTCAAAGAACCCAAACCTTTCAAACTGCACGCCCTTCACCTGTAGTGCTCTCACCATCTTCTCGATGTCAGCGACCTGCCATCCCAGAATCGTGAAAGGAGCCGGCGTGAACTGCGCCTTCGCCACCCGCACCATGATTCCATTCGCATCCAGCACCATGGCAAATCCGTCGTCCTTCACAAAGCAGAGCCCCAACACGCCTTCGTAAAAAGCTCTCGCCTTCTCGGTGTCCTTCGTCGGAACAAAAGCCACAATGTCGATCGAACCTAGCATTCACTCTCCAGCGCGTCTTATTCGTCCGGCGGCAATTCGAAGTCGACCAGATTGCCTCGGAACCCTTTGGTCTTCCACGCACCGATCGCGATTCCCACTGCCATCCAGATCGCCCCAAAAACCAGAGCTTTAGAACTCAAACTAATCCATAGAAAAAAGCAGATTACAAAACCCAGAACCGGCGGGAGCAGATTGCCCAACTTCTTTTCTGGTTCATGTAGGTAGTAGCGGACGAATGCCGCAGCGTTAACGCCCATAAAGGCAATCAGCGCCCCGAAATTAAGCAGGTTCGCGCCCAGATCATAGCCAGTGGTCGCCCCAGCCAGCGCGGGAAGCAGAAATGCTCCCGCTAAAGCGAGCGCGCCTACAAACAGGACGTTGTTGCGCGGAACTCGCCGCTTGGCATCCACCGCGCCAAAGAAAGACTTGGGCAAAGCGTTACTGCGCCCCATGCCATAAAGCAGCCGCGCCGCACCAAGTTGTGCGCCCATCCCCGAACCGAAGTTCGCCACCACCAGCGTGAATCCGACAATCGCGAACAGCGGCGCCCAGGCGCGTCCCGCCACGAAAGTAAAAGCTGTATCCATGTTCGGATACGGTTCAGAGGCCGGCCAGATGAGCTGAGCCGCATACACCTGGAACGCCGACATAATCCCGATCACCACACAAACCAGCACCGTCGCCAGCAGAATGTTTCGCCGCGGATTCTCCGCTTCTTCTGAAAGCGTGGAGATGCCGTCAAAACCAATATAGGTAAGCACGGCAACCGAGGTACCGCCCAGCACTGCTTTCGTATTCCAACTCGCGGGATCGTAAAAAGGCCGCGTAAAGAACGCCGCACCATCGTGAGGATGGCCAAAAATATAGCGCGCGGCCGCCACAAAGAAGATGGCAATCACCACTCCCATCCCCGCAGCCAGCGCCGTATTCACTCGAGCCGAAGTTTTCACGCCTTGCACATTCAAGGCCGTAAACATCAACGCGAAAATAACCGCCCACGCGGCATACGACACCCCCGGTGCAAACACATGCGCTTGCTGGCTGATCCAGATAATGCAGATCATGGGATTGAGCAGGTAATCCATCACCATGCTCCATCCCGTCACGTAGCCAAGCGCCGGGTTGATCTCCTGCCCGACATACGTAAAGGCCGAACCCGCGCTGGGATAAGCGCGTGCCATCCGCCCATAGCTGATCGCCGTGAAAAGCATCGCGATCATCGCGATCAGAATCGTAGTGACCACGTGACCGTGCCCTCGATTGCTGAGCACGCCGAACACCGACATGGGCGCGACCGGCTGAATCACGATCACGCCATAAAGAATCAAATCCCAAAGAGTAAGCGTGCGACGCAGGCGTGGGGCGGAAGCAGCAACAACCGGGGTAGTTTCCATGGGTCCGCCTATTCAATTATGCAGGGCCGCAAATGTCAATGTTAAAACGATTCTCTACTGATCCGAGTCGCTTCACTTCCCGTAGTCGAACCAGTACCCGCGCTGCTCATTCCCTGACATATGCCGCGTGTTGTATTCGAGAAGATAGTTCACATGCGCATCGTCGAGCGGAAATGACTTGCCCGGTGCATAAGGATAATCACCCATCCTGAGGAACGGCAGCGGTGCCACGAAGTTGCCTTCCGCGGCATAAAAGTCCATGTCTTTCTCGTAGCCGTAGGCAGCGAAGAAATAATCGCGCACCCAGCCGTGAGGCAGTGCGGGCAATTTCGACGGATCAAAGTCGAGACGAACTTCATCGCCCGAACCGAATACCACCAACTGATCGTCCAGCGCGGTGAGCAGCGGCAACACATCGCCATAGCGGGTGTAGGTGCCCATGGGACGTGTATACGGCCCAGTCGCACTGGTCTTCTCATAAATGTATTGAACGTTCCCCGGCGGCGAGCCTTCGATCTTCAGCGGAAATCCGTGAAAGCCAAGATCGGCGCGGACCAGCGGAACCGGCGTCACACGGGGACTTTGAGCCGCGTCTCCAGAAGCTTGCGGCGTGCGGCTCACGAGAATGCTGTCCCAATAAATCTGCAGGTTGGTAGTGATGCGAATCTTCTGCGTCCCCGGCGGCAGTTTGCCAGTGAGGTCGGCGGTCATGGTGCGCGGCCCACCGGCAGGGAAACCCATGTCGCCGATCACCCGCACCCATCGGTTGTTTGAATCCAAAGCTTCAACCAAGGGAGAGATCGCCTGCACGCCGGCTTGCGAGGCAGCATACATGCTGTTCGCCGAAAAGTATTCGACTTCGCCATGCATCAGCAGCCACAGCGGGCCACCGCGATAAGCCTCGCCTAGATCGAGCGTCAGGCTATGCGGTTGGGCAAAGCCCTGAAATTGTGTCAACGCAAAATCGCCGAAGTAACGATGCGCTAGCAGATCAGGCACCACATTGTGCCCATGCTCATCCCACGCGCCCGCGGGCGAGCGGGCGCCTGCACTCTTGCTCACCACCACCTTGAACTCAGGGTACGGCGGGTTCGATGCGAAATATTCGTTGGGATACACATTAAGATCATCGGGATGATCAACAGCCAGCACCCGCACCTGATCGAGGTACACGGCTTCCTCCAGCGGCTCCATGAAACGAAAGCTGAGCCCGCCGTCTTTCTCTCGAATGGCGTTGCGATCAATCTTGACGTACTCAACTGGCCGCGGAACATCACGCTGTCCGGGCCCAATCCAGTGCCCTACCACGCCCGCGCCCAGCATGTCGGCCACCAGCTCGTAGCGCTCGCCATTCCATACGAACAGCGTGGGACAGGAACTGCCGCGGCGGTCAATCTCGGTGAAATTCTGCTGCCGGTCGCCGGTCACGTTGATTTCATCTTGCAACACTCCGGTCGGCCACAACATACGCACGATGTCGGCCTCTTTTGAATCACCCAGCCCGACCACGATATCGGTAGAGTTCTGCCCCAGGTATCCCGACGAGCCGGCAATCTCAAACTTCTGCCGGTTCCCGCCCGCGAACACCTCCACCTTAGTACCGATCGCACTCTTGTTGTCTGCCAATCCCTTAAGCGAAAGCCGCATCCAGTGATTCTGATTGGCACCTTCATTGCGCAGCAGCACGGCGGGCCCATGATTCTGCGTGATAAGCAGATCGGTCGCGCCATCACCATCGTAGTCGCCAGTGATGATGGCGCGCGGCTCTTTGAGTTGAATCTTGTCGAGTCCAACATCGACGGTGACGTCTTTGAATCCATCAGACCCCAGATTGCGGAACAGGCGGATTTCGCCCTTACCCTCCTTCATTTCTCGCTTTGTTTGGCCGACAACGGCGATATCCACCCAGCCGTCGTTGTCGTAGTCGAATGCGGCTACGCCGAAAGCAACCTCAAGATCAGTCTTCGGGAACGGTATTGCACGAAAACCCTTTCCGTGATCGTTATGCCAAAGCGATAGCGCAGCCACATCCTGGCCAAAATGTGTGGTCACCAAATCCATCCATCCGTCATGATCGAAATCCGCGATAGCAATGCCAGTGCTGTCTTGGATTGAATGTTTGTCCCAGGGTTGGCGAGCAATGAATTTCCCTTCGCGTGGGTTTTCAAAGATAACAGGGTCCAGTCCGGGTACGAAAATGTCCACCGCACGGTCATTGTTGTAATCGGTTCCCAAAGCAGTCCAGTGATTTCCGTACCCGGCTATCCCTTTTTCCTCGGTCACGTCTGAGAACGTGCCATCTCCGTTGTTGCGCCACAGCTCATCACTCACAGGAGAACCCTTGTAGCTCCCTTTTGCGGAGCTACCAAGGAACAGATCAATATCTCCGTCGTGGTCATAATCAATCCATGTTCCGTTGCGCACTGATCCATTCGGCTTCACCGGCAAAAGCGCGCTTGCGTCTTTGAACGTGCCGTTCTTTTCATTGTGTAGCAACAAGACCCGCCCCATGGAACTCAGGGCCAAGTCCGCGTACCCGTCATTGTCGTAATCGCCTGCGGTGCACGCAATCGCGTGCGATTTGGGATCCAATCCAGCCTTGGCGGTCACGTCTTCGAACCTGCCGTGCCCGAGATTGTGGTAGAGCGATATGCCGCCTTGAGCGCCATAGTCCGTAACTAAGAGGTCGATGAGCCCATCGTTGTCATAGTCGAGGAAGCACGCGCCCGGTCCATGGAAGAACTGAGCATCGCCGATAGCGGCGGCCACGGCCAAGCCCGCTTCCTTGGTTACATCCACAAACTGCACCTTAATCTGCGCAGGTGCTTTCAACACCGCCGACGGCGCCTCGACCGCGCGCGAGTATTGCCCCTGCTCGCCGTAGGCGAGACTCAGCGCCGCGCCAAGTTTGTTCTGCGTGATGTATTGGAACTTTTTCAGGTGCTCGCGCGCATGATCAATGTCAGTCGATTGCTGGTAGGCGCGCGACAACCCAAACTCCGCCGAGGCGTGCAGTGGGTTCAATTGCAGCGCGTGCTGAAAGGCGTCGATCGCCTGTGGAAACTCTTTGGCTTGCGCATAGGACGAGCCCAGGAAATACCGGGCGTCAGCGTCGTTCGGGTCGAGTTCGACTACGTGCCTGAAGGCATCAATCGCAGCCTGAGCTTCGCCCGTATTTTTTGCCAGCAGGCCAAGGTTGTACCAGGCATTCGGATTTTTCGGATCCTGCTTGAGCGCATCCTCCAAGGCCGCTTTGGCTTCGTCAATCTTTTGCAGATTCAAAAGGGCAATGCCTTGATTCAGCCGCGCGATGCTCAGTCTAGGGTCGAGTTCGGCCGCTTGCTGGAAGCACTTGAGTCCTTTCTCAAAAAGCTGCTGGTTCATGTAAGCCGCGCCCAGATTGTTCAGGCGCGCAGCCTCCGCCGGATTCGCTTTCGGCTGAATCTGAGGCGCGGTCGCGAACAAGCCAAATGCGGCCAGCAGTATGCCGGCGAAAGCAGCTGAAATTCTGGGAGTCATTCGACTAAAGATTTAACCACACGGGACGCCACGGAACACAGGTTAATCGTCAATTGGACTTTGGCCGAAGCGCGTAGGCGCGCTGGCCCATGATGCCCTTGCCTTCTTCGACCGTAACAGTCTGTCCAGCGTTGACGTTCGAGAGTTTATCAACCTGCCCGCTGGGCCATCGAATCTCGATGCTGTCAGCTTTAGTCTGCGCGCCCAGGCCGAACGTGAGCACCAACTCACTCTGCGACAGATAACTAGATCCTGAGCGCAGCATCTTCCACTGTTTGTCACTTCCGGAGGTGACCTGCGCCACCGCGCCGATGCCATCGCGGTTCGACTTCGTCCCCACCAGTTTCAAACGCAGGCTATGATTCGTCCCACCCTCGTTGTGGAACAGGAACGCCGGACCGGCGTTGGTGGTCACAAGCACATCCAAAGAGCCATCGTTATCGATATCGGCGTAGGCCGCACCCCGCGCCACCCTCGGCGCAGCGAAGGCTGGTCCCATCTGCGCAGTCACTTCCTGGAACTTGCCTCCGCCCATGTTGCGGAAAAGATGCGCAGGCTCGGCATAGCTGACACGCTTCTGCACACGCTCGATCGCATCTTCGATATGGCCGTCGGCCACAAAAATGTCGGGCCAGCCATCGTTGTCGTAATCAAAGAAGAAACAGCCGAAGCCGAGCGTAACCAGCGTGGCACGTCCTACTTCAGATTGCGGAGCCTCATCCACGAACAGGCCGTTGCCCTCGTTGTGATAAAGCGAGACCATCTGATTGGCAAAGTTGCTGATGATGACGCTGGGGTGGCCGCTCCGGTCGTAGTCAGCGGCATCGACGCCCATACCGGCGCGCGCGACTCCATCTTCGCTGAATCCTATGCCAGACGGAACACCCCGCTCCTCGAACGTTCCATCCTTCTTGTTCAGGTAAAGCTTGTTGGGCTGGGTGTCGTTGGCGATCAGAATGTCGGGCCAGCCATCTCCGTTGTAATCGAGGACGGCGACTCCGAGGCTTTTCGATGTTGGGTCGCCCAGGCCAGTCTTCTGCGTCGCGTCTTCAAACTTGCCGCCGCCGAGGTTGTGCCACAGCCGCACCGACGTTCCCTTGTACGATTCCGGCGTGCAATAAGACTTGTGCGCTCCGTCGAGGGTGCAGTAGAGATCGCTCTGCTCGCTCCATTGCACGTAGTTGGCGACCACCAGATCGAGTTTGCCGTCGCGATCATAGTCGACCCATGCGGCGCCCGTCGAAAATTCGTTCGGCCCCCACAAGCCGGCAACCTTGGTAACCTCCGTGAAAGTGCCGTTGCCGTTGTTGTGGAAGAGATGACTCTGTCCTAACGCTGTAATAAAAATATCGTCGAAGCCGTCGTTGTCGTAGTCCCCGATCGCTACTCCCAAGCCGAACATGGGCACGTCGAGCCCGGCCTTGTGGGTTACATCGCTGAAGGTTCCATCGCGATTGTTATGGTATAGCTTTGGGGTTGTCGCTCCCGCGTGGGAATGTCCAGGCCAATCTTCGCCGTTGACCAGGAGAATGTCAGGATAACCATCGTTGTCGTAGTCAATGAAAGCGCAGCCCGGCCCCATGGTTTCCGGAAGCCACTTCTTCCCGAACGCGCCGTTGTTGTGGGTGAAGCGGAGTCCAGCTTGGCTCGTGATGTCACGAAAGTGAACCTGCTGCGCGTGGACGGGCAGCGCCAACACGGGTAGCGCCAATAAAAGAACGACCCGCCGCGCAAATGCCTCTCGACGAATCTCACGGCAGGCTCCGGCACCGAGCAATCTAGAAAACGTCTGGCTCATTCGGAGGCTCCAGCGGACGATGCGGCGGTCCTCACCCGTTTAGACGCCAGTGCTGGCAGAGGCACGGAAACATGCTCGTGAATCGCCTGCCTCTCATTATTGTCTTCCGCATGCAGCTGGCGATACGGCCCCGTGATCGCCTGGGACGACTCATCGGCTTTGAATCGCAGGTACCGTGCCTCGTGCTGCTTCGCGAGCTTTTCGTTACCCAGTCCGTTATAGCAAAGCATCAGGTTGTAGTGCGCTTGCAAGTCCTCAGGATCAATCGCCAGCACGGATTGCAGGGTCTTCACGGCGTCGGCATAATTGCGCTGCAGAAAGAGAATGCGCCCCAGATCATTCAGGGCGACGCGGTCGCGTGGATACTGCGCCAGAACGACGCGCAGGCGTGCGGCTGCGCCGTCGTAATTGCCGTCCGCACGAAGTACTCGGGCATAGAAGTAGTTGGCCCGCGCCAGATTCGGGGACAAAGCCAGCGCTTTCTCCAGCACGATGCGAGCGCGTTCCATGTCGCCTTCCTGCACCGCGCAGCGACCAATGTTTACCCAGCCGGCGGGATTGTTGGGGTCAG
>Ga0210385_10001035_pt1 | contig 17587 bp, 11 predicted proteins | sample IncBWH26OmetaG_FD_160107 | JGI IMG/M metagenome (GOLD analysis project Ga0210385, IMG submission 160107) | Forest soil microbial communities from Barre Woods Harvard Forest LTER site, Petersham, Massachusetts, United States - Inc-BW-H-26-O ...
ATGACTGCGCCCGACAGCACGGGGCCGCGCGTTTCCTCCCCCGCCGACGCATAGGTCAGGTAGGACGAGCCGTGCTCGCGCACCACGCCGATCCATGTCGGCCTGACGCCGAACAGTACCAGCCCGGCACGCTGCGCATCGCCCAGGTGACTGATATCCAGTCGTGCGGTCAGGGTCTCGGCGGGCCCCTGCAGAATCTGAGTCAAGGTATTGCGGGCGCTCACCAGGTACTGCGCAGGCGCGGCCCGCAGTCGCAGGAAGCCCGGGCGCGCGCTCAGGCTCCAGAGCCGATCATCCGGATTGTGGTTCCATTCCCACTGCAGCCCCAGGGTCTGGGTATTGAATTCATCCGAATCCTGCAGACGATATGACTGCCCGGCGCTGTGCGCCACCGGCACCGCATGCTCGGCTACCGGCTGACCCTGGGCGGAGTCATCGATGGGATCGCCGATGATGGGCCAATCATCCTGCCAGCGCACCGGTTCCAGGTACGTGATGCGGCCGAAGGCACCGGTACTGCTGAAGTGGACGAACCAACCCTGTCCCGACGGTGTCTCGACGTAGCCGCCCTGGTGCGGGCCTTTGACATTCGTCTGCCCCGCTACCAGGACCACGCGCCACTCATACGGACCCTCGATGCTTCTGGCGCGCAGCACCGCCTGACCACCGCTGCCGACGCCGCCAATGGGCGCGAAGATGTAGTACCAGCCGTGCCGCCGGTAGAGTTTCGGACCCTCGATCACCGGCAGATTCACGCGATCTTCGACGATCGTCCTGCCTGCATCCAGCACCCGCGTGCCGTCGGGGCTCATGCGATGCAGTATCAGAGAACCCGCGCCGACCTTGGCATGGATCAGATAGGCCCGACCGTCCGCATCCCAGAAGGGACAGGGGTCCTCAAAGCCGGGCCCCGCCAGAACGCTCACCGGCTTGGACCAGGGCCCTTGCATGCGCGCGGCGGTGCTGACGAAGATGCCCTCGGTCGGCGTCGGCCAGTACACGTAGAATCTGTGATCGTGATAGCGCAGGGCCGGCGCCCAGACCCCGCCCGCGTAGCGCTGACCCTCCCCGACCGGACCCGCGGTCGCGTCCGTCAACTGGAATGGCGGCAACAGGTCATACCCCGGCGCAAACTCAAGTCTGGACAGAACATGTCCCAGGATCCGCCAATGCACGAGATCCACTGACTCGAGCACCGGTATGCCCGGTGAGAAATGAAAGCTCGATGCGACCAGGAAGTAGCGCTTCCCGGACCGCAGCACATCCGGATCGGAGTAATCCGCGTAGAGCACCGGATTGCGATAGGTCTCGGGGGCGGCCGTGATGCCGCGAGCCGGCAGCATCGCAGCCAGGCACGTCAGCAGAACCAACCTAGTCACCACAGACGTTCTTCGTATCCAGATCCGCGAGGATCATCGGCCGGCCGTCCGGAGCCCGGGTCGAGAATTTCACGCGCCTCAGGGTCAGCCGGTCAATGTGGCGCGCCCACAGGCCGTACGCCGGCACCGCATCGGCGATCATGTGAGCATCAGGATAGGTATCGCGCATCTCTGCAATGTCCGCTTGCCGGGGAACGGGCTTATCGGTGGCGCTGACCTGCAGCGCGATATCCCTGAGCGCCACATCCTCGATGTGTCGCTCGGGCAACCCCATGAAGTACGAACCACGCGCGCCGTTGTCGGCGCCACTGATCTGATCGTAGACGATCCGGCGCAGGATCCCGGGCTTGGGCCGCGGCTCCTGCGGCCGAACGCGGCCGCGATCCCCCAGTCGCAGAAACAGGGGGGAGTCGGCGCGGACAATGTGAATATTCCGGGCGTAGATATTCTCTGCCAGGCCCCCATCGACGATCTCCCAGGAAATGCCGGACTCGGTTCGCCGACGGTTGATGGCGGGCATGTCGGCAGCGGGTCCGCCGATCTCAAGATTCTGGATCAGGACGTCGCGAAACGTGCTTTGCGAGTCAGTCCCGAGCTTGATCGCGTTGGTGGTGCTGAAGATGCGGCAGTTCTCGACCAGCACCTGCTCGGTCGGTCGTTCGGCCGCGCCCTTGAAACACAGGCCATCGTCTTCGGAGTTGATCCGGCAGTTGCGCACGATGACCCGGCGGCAGCCGTCGATGTCGCAGCCATCATTGTTGAAATTGGCCTGATTCTCGACCCGGATGCCCTCGATCAGCAGCTCATCGCAGTGCAGATAGTTCTGCATCCAGCACGCGGAATCCTTGAGGAGGAGGCCCTGGATGTGCACCTGCTGACAATCGATGACGCGGATCAGGAACGGACGTCCCGGAGTGCCGCCGTTGGATTCCAGGCCGGGAAAGTTCGCCTTGGTACCGCGTCCGTCGATCGTGCCGGCGCCGCACAGTGAGATATTGCTGCACCCTTCGGCAAAAATCAGCGATTGATTCATGCCCATGTTGCTGTCCATGACCGTGGGACGTTTCGCGACCCGCGGCGGATAGTCGGCAAGGTTCAAACTGGCGAGCAGTCGCGCGCCCTCATCCACCTTCAGCCGGATGTGACTGCGCAGATCCAGGGTGCCGCTGACGTAGTCACCGTGGGCGAGGATGACCGTGCCGCCGCCCTCATTCGCCAGCGAGTCGATGGCTCCTTGGATGGCCTGCGTCGCGAGCGGCTGTCCGCGCGCATAACCGAAATCCTCCGGCCGCGCGCTGCGCTCCGGGCCGCTCCAGGGCTTGAGATCGGCGCGCAGGCGGCCGGCCATCGCCGTCAGCTGCGAAGCCAGCCGGGTGGCCCACGCCGGGAAAGCGCCATCGCAGCCCTGCGCGAGCGCATCACGTGCAAAACCCACGGCCCAGCCGCAGGCCATGAGCCCTGCTGCGAACTCGCGGCGCGACAGCCGGCTCACAAGGTCACGCCGCGTTTCCACAGGGCGATTTCGCGGGCACCGGCCTGCTCGTGACGACACGGTGCACCCGATGCCACTGCGACGATGAGATCCAGCAGCTCGGCGGTGAGCGCATCGCGATCCGCACCCTCGATGAGAGAGCCGGCATCGAAATCCACCCAGCGCGGTTTGCGCTGCGCCAGATCACTGTTCGAAGAGATCTTCAGAGTCGGTGCGGGAAAGCCCAGCGGCGTGCCGCGGCCGGTGGTGAACAGCACGATGACCGCACCGGCGGCAATCATCGCGGTGGTCGAAACTGCATCGTTACCCGGCGACTCGAGTATCACCAGGCCCTTTTCCTGCACCCGACCGCCGTAGCGCACGACTTCGACCACTTCGGCGCTGCCACCCTTCTGCACCGCGCCCAATGACTTCTCCTCGAGCGTCGTGATGCCGCCCTGCCGGTTGCCCGGCGAGGGGTTCTCGAAAACGGCAAGCTGGTGCGAGGTGAAGTAGTTCTTGAAATCCTCTATCAGCTGCACGAGCCTCGAAAAGGTGGCCTGATCGCGGCATCGGCTCATCAGTCCGCGCTCGGCGCCGAACAGTTCGGGTATCTCGCTCAGAATCGCGCTACCGCCATTGGCGGTGACGGCATCGCAGATACGCCCGACCAGCGGATTGGCGGTAAGTCCCGAGAAGGCGTCCGATCCGCCGCATTTGAGGCCGATCACCAGATCGCCGAGGTCGCACTTCGAACGCTCATCCGTCGCCACTTTCCGAACCAGCGGTTCCAGTGCCTCGACTCCGGCCTCAACTTCGTCGGCCACCGACTGAGCGTTGAAGTACGCCAGCCGGTCGACACCGCGACTGCCCAGCTCCGCGATCAGGGCGCTGAGCTGATTGTTTTCACATCCGAGACCGACCACCAGCACCGCCCCGGCATTGGGATGCTGGGCCAGCGCGGCCAGCAGCCTCCTCGTGCCGCTCAGGTCATCGCCGAGCTGCGAACACCCGAAGGGGTGCCCGAAGGCGAAGATCCCATCGGTGCGGCCGGCGAAGCGGGTTTGGGCCTGCTCGGCAATGCGGCGCACGGTCTCGGCCACGCACCCGACCGTGCACAGAATCCATATCTCGTTGCGAATGCCGACCTGACCGTCCGCGCGCCGGTAGCCCATGAACTCGCGCTGCGGCGGGGCGGCGGGCGCCCGAGCCGCAGGCTCGCGGTACCAGTAGTGATCACTCCGGGTCAGGTCCGATTGCAGGTTGTGGGTGTGGACGTGGGCGCCGGCTTCGATGTCGGTCGTCGCATGACCGATGCCATGGCCATACTTCGTCACGACTTCGCCCGCACGATGGGACCTGAGTGCGACCTTGTGGCCGCGTGGCGTATCGGCGCGAATTTCAATGATGCGCTGGCCCAGCGTCAATCGCTCCCCCAGGCGTACATCCCGCAGACATACCGCGACGCTGTCGGCAGCGTGGACCTGCAGCAGAAGCTGTCTCACCCGGGGAGTCCTCGCGTGCGCTTCAGATCCGGGCTCAGGATGTGAATGACCAGCAGCGCAATGAGATATACGGATCCGGCAATCATGAACAATATCCGATATGAGCCCGTCAGCTGCAGGATCTGCCCGACGAACTGCGTGAACAGCATGCCACCCACCGCCCCCATCATGCCGCCGATGCCGATCACCGAGGCCACGGCGGAGCGCGGCAGCACATCCGACGGCAGGGTGTAGACATTCGCGGAGAACGCCTGATGCGCGGCGGCGGCCAATCCTATCAAAAGCACCGCCACCCACAGCTCCCGGGCGCCATCGACCCACAGCACCGGCAGCACCAGGAGCGCGCATACCAAGAGCGTCAGTTTACGCGCGAGGTTGACACTGACCCCGCGCTTCAGGAGCGCCGAGGATGAGTATCCGCCCAGCACCGAGCCGACATCCGAAATCAGATAGATCGCAATCAGGGGCGGCCCGAAACTACCGAGGTCGAGGTGGTAGGTCTTGTGGAGGAAGTCCGGCAGCCAGAAGAGATAAAACCACCAGATGGGGTCGATGAGGAAGCGGGCGCTGGCATAGGCCCAGGTTTCCCTGAGGCCCAGCAGACGCCACCAGCGCACCGATTCCACCGCCTCCACCGGGGCCGATTCGCGCCGATACAGGGCGAGCCACGCGATGAGCCACAGCATCCCCACGCCGCCGGTGACGAAAAACGAGGAACGCCAGCCCCAGGTCAGGGTCAGCACGGGCACGATGGCCGGAGCGATGATGGCGCCGAAATTGGTGCCGGCATTGAAGATGCCCGCCGCCAGGGCCCGTTCGCGCTGCGGAAACCAGTCCGCAACCGCCTTGAGGCTGGCCGGAAATGCGCCCGATTCGCCCACTCCCAGACCGACGCGCGCCAGGGTGAACTGCAGCGTCGTGGCAGCGAGACCGGCGGCCAGGTGTGACAGGTTCCACAGCACGAAGGCGATCGCATAGCCGGTTCGGGCGCCGATGCGGTCGAGCACCCGGCCGAAGGTCACATAGCCGACCGCGTAGGCCGCCTGGAACCAGAAGACGATATTGGCGAAGCCGACCTCATCCAACCCGAACTCGTGCTGCAGCGGACTTTTGAGCAGTCCGATCGTCTGGCGCTGGATGTAGTTGATGGCCATCGCGGCCAGCAGCAGGCTGCAGATCACCCAGCGGTAGCGTCGAGATGTCTCCGCTGCCGCGTGCGCTGTCGAACTCAAGGGCGCCACAGCGCACGGCCCCGCCTGAAACGATGCGGGCGGCCCTCCTGCTGGTCACCCGCGTCGCCCCTGACCCCGACACCGGCCACCGTCAAGGCACCCGGCCGATGCGGCGGATCAATGTCCAGGGGCCACCCCTGCCGGCAGCTCCGGGTGAGGCGCCTCAAGAAAGTGCTGCTGTCAGCCGATAACCGGGGTGCCTTGGTCACCTCCACCCCCACCGATGCGCCGCACCCTCGCGCCTGGCGATCCTGGGTGCCGTGGATCATCTTTTCGGCGGCCGCCATGTTCGTGCTGGGACTCGGTGTGCTCGTCACCGGCCCCACTCTGATGGGCAGCTTTGAAAATGTCGAGAGCGTCGCCGCCTCCCAGAAGGCAGTTCAGATCTATCGGGCTTTCGAGGCGGATCTGCGGCAGTTGGCCATCAGTAACCGCGACTACGCGCAGTGGGACGACTCGGTGCAGTTCGTGCAGGATCGCAACCAGCACTACATCGATGCCAACCTGGTGCGTGAGACGCTCAGCGGGATGCACGTCGACCTGGTGTGGATCGTGGACCGCGATGGCCAGGAAATCTACTCCGGCCTTTCCGATCGCTCCGGCGCCAAGATGATATCGCCGGCGCCGCGTGATTACCTGCAGGGACTCCCCCGGCTGCTGCCGACAGGACGCGGCAGGGATTTCATGCAGGTCAACGGCCTGGTGGCCACCAATCACGGGCTGATGGCGATTGCGGCGGCGGAAATCCAGCGCACCGATCAGACTCAGCCCACCGGCGCTACCATGCTATTCGCGCGCTTCATTGAAGACAGCGACATCGATCGGGTGCGAGAGACCAGTCAGTTGCCGGTGACGGTGACCTACCTGGTCGGGCCGGGCGCGACCCCGGCGAATCTGCCGGCGCGGGTGCGCGCGTGGCTGGCGACGGGTGATCTGTCCCAACCCACCCTTGTCGTCGTAGACAATGATCGGCAAATCACCAGCTACGCCGTGGTTCGCAGCACCGATGCGCGGCCGATCGCACTGTTCAGCACCACTTCCAGACGCGATATCTATGCCCTCGGAAGGCACACGACGGGACTGATGCTCGCCACCATTGTCGCCATGTTCATCGTCTTCAGTGGGCTGGTGATCTGGCTCGTCATGCGTCTGCGGCGCAGCTTCGCGACCCAGGACTCCGTCGAACAGCGCTACCGGAACATCGCGGCGCAGCTGCGTGAAGCCATTCTGCTGGTCGATGGCAGCTCATTGGAAATCATTGAAGCCAATGCGACCGCGCTGCGGGCAATGCACTGCACCCGCCAAACGGTCGACCGCTACCGGGTACAGGACCTCTTCCCGGAACTGTCGGCTCAGCTGCTGAACACGATCTTGAGTGAGCGCGCCGAACGATCCATCCACGAGTCGCGCGTGCTCAGTGCAAACGGCAGCTGGGTGGATGCCGAGATCACTGCCACCTGCCTCGATGTCCAGGGGCGCACCATCCTGATCCTGGTCGCGCATGACATCAGTCATCGCAAGGCGGCGGAGGACCGCGAGCGGGAGACGCGCCGCAAACTCTCCAAGCTGGCGCAGCACGATGCGCTCACCGGATTGCCGAACCGGCTGTATCTGAACAACAAGATGCCGCGGGTGCTGCAGAACATCGCGGCCGGGGACAATCTGCTAGCGCTGCTGTACGTTGATGTCGATAACTTCAAGAACATCAACGACTCTCTGGGTCATGCCCCCGGCGACCGCCTGCTGCAGATTGTGGCCCGGCGCATGCGCGCCGCCGTATCCTCCCATGATGTCGTCGCGCGCATGGGGGGTGATGAGTTCGTGGTGGTCGCACCGCTCATGTCCGATGCGGCAGCGATCGAAGCGCTGGCCACCCGGCTGCAGACTGCAGTGCGGGCGCCCATCACCCTCGACGGCGCAACCGTGACCGTCACCGCGAGCCTCGGGATCGCGGTGTTCCCGGCCGACGGCCAGGACTTCAAGGCGCTGCAGCAACACGCCGATATCGCCCTGTATCAGGCCAAGGAAGCCGGTCGCGACTGTCACCGGTACTTCTCGGCCGACATGGACGTGCGTTTCAGCGAGCATGTCGCGCTGGAGCAGGCCCTGCGCCACGCCGTGGGTACCAACCAGATCTTCATGGAGTACCAGCCGGTCATCGACCTGAACACGGGCTTGCTGTCATCGCTCGAGGCGTTGATGCGATGGCGCCATCCGGAACGCGGCATCATTGCGCCGATCCAGTTCATTCCGGTCGCCGAGAAAAGCGGACTCATTGCCGAGCTGGGTCTGCAGGCGCTTACCCAGGTGATCGCGCAGATCCGGGCGTGGCTCGATCGCGATGTCCCGATCGTGCCCATTGCGGTCAACGTCTCGCCGCTACAGTTCGAGCGCACCGACTTCGCGCAGCTGGTCGCGCAACTGGCCGCCAAGGATGGTGTCGATCCGAGGTGGTTACGCTTTGAGATCACCGAGTCGGCCATGATGAAGGAACCGGAGCGGTTCATCGACACGCTCAAGACACTGCGCGCAATGGGTTCGGAGGTGCTGATCGATGATTTCGGCACCGGTTATTCAAGTCTAAGCTATCTGAATCGCCTGCCCGTGGACACCTTGAAGGTCGATCGCACCTTCGTGCGCGACCTGGGCACGGAAGGCTCCAGGACCCCGCTCATCCACGCCGTGATCGACATGGCCAAGAAACTGGGTCTGAAGACCGTCGCCGAGGGCGTCGAGACGGCCGAACAGGCAGCGCTGCTGCGCGAGTACGGATGTGACTACGGCCAGGGATATCTATTCGGAAAGCCCGCCAGCGCACGCCAAAGCCGCGCCATACTGCGCGAATTGAAGCGGGTTCGGCCGCTCACTGAAACAGTGATCGTGCGCGCGATCGCTGCTGCCGAGCGCTCCGCGAAGCGACAGGAAGCGGCGGTCACCTTGAATCGCTGACCGCCGCAGGTTGCTACTGGTGCAACGCCGGAGCCGGAGCCGGGGTCGGTGCGGGGGCGGCGGCCGGCGGACCGCCTGGGCCACCGCGACCACCCGGGCCGCCAGGTCCCGGCGGCGGCGGCGGCGCATTCTTCGCGTCGTTCGAGACGGTCACCATGTAAGAGCGGATGGCTTCGGCGTCCTGCGGCGTGATCACCTTGGCAAAGGAGACCATGCCGTTCTCCTGCAGCGCACCGTCGATGACGATGGCCTTGAAGGCATCCGCGCTCCACAGCGCGCCCGCGTAGCGCAGATCCGGGAACAGGCTGCTCACCTGACGTCCCCCGGGCGCGTTGTTGCCATGGCAGCCCGCGCAGTGCGCGGTGTACTGTTTTTCGCCTTCCTCGTGCTGGGCGGCATCGCCGAAGTTCGCCGGCGGATTGAGCGTCGGCGGCGTGAAGGCCACCTTCTCGGGCAGCTGCGCGTTGCCGCCGAGCTTGTAGACCAGAAGACGCGCGTAGTTCGGCGCCCAGTAACCGCCGCCGCCGAATCCGGATTGGCCGGCGGCCACCACCGCGACGTACTGCTGGCCATCGATGGCGTAGGTGGCCGGACCTCCGGTGATTCCGGCCTGGGTATCGGCCGACCAGACTTTCTCCCCGGTGTCGGCCCGGTAAGCGTTGAAGTTGTGCTGCGCATTACCCTGGAAGACCAGGTTCCCGGCCGTCGTCATGGTGCCGGCGCGGCTGGTCCCCTCGGTCTGCCGCCAGGCCTCCTTGCGCTTCACCGGATCCCAGGCCACGAGGTATGAGCGCGGTCCCTCGAGCACCGGCGCGGTGCCCTCCGGGCGCTTGCGGATATTGATGCCGAGCAACTGGTTGCCCATCTTGGCGCCAAGCTCGGAAACGTACGGGTAGCTGCCGTAGTTGGTCGGCAGATAAACGAGTCCGGTCTGGGGATTGAAGGACATCGGATTCCACACGTGCGACTGGAAGCCGACCAGGTAGAACCCCTTGCCGGTCTTGGCGTAATTGGCCTGGGGATTCAGCATCGGGCGCCCGTCGGCATCGAACCCGGTCATCCAGTTCACCTTCGGCACGAAGGGCGTGCCGGAAATGAATTTGCCGGTGTGGGCGTCGAGGACGTAGAAAATCCCGTTCTTGGGGGCGTGCATGACCACATGACGCTTCTCGCCGTTGATCACGAGGTCCGCGGTCGTGATCTGCGCCGTACTGTCGAAATCGAAGCTCTCTGCCGGCGTCTCCTGGTAGTGCCAGACGTAGTGGCCGGTCTTGGCATCAATCGCGACGATCGAGGCGGTGAACAGATTGTCACCGCTGCCGGGGGAGCGATCCTCGGCCGGCCAGGGAGCGCCATTGCCGGTGCCGATGAACACGTAGCCCGTGGTCGGATCGTAGGTAATGCCATCCCAGGGCGTGCCGCCACCACCCGTCTTCCACCACTCCCCGCCCCAGGTCTTCGCGGCCATGGCCAATTCGGGCTGCTCGAAACCCTTCGACGGATCACCGGGCACGGACCACCAGCGCCACAGCTCCTTGCCGTTATCGGCGTTATAGCAGGCCAGGTAACCGCGCTCCTCGAACTCGGAGCCGGCTTCACCGATGAAAATGTGGCCGTCCGCGATCCGCGGCGCACCGGTGATCGACAGCCACTTCTTCGGATCGGTGGCCTGGATCTCCCACACCTTGCTGCCGGTCCTGGCGTCGACGGCGATCAGCCGTCCGTCCAGCGTGCCCCAGATGATCTTGCCCTTCGAGAATCCCACGCCGCGATTGACGATGCCGCAGCACAGCTTCACCGCATATTCACCGGGAACGTGTGGGTCATACTTCCACAGCTTCTTGCCGGTCTTGGCATCGTAGGCATAGACCTTGCTCCACGGCGAGGTCACATAGATGCGGCCGTCGACAATGAGCGGCGTCGTCTCGTAGCTGCCGCCGCGCTCGGACAGGTCACCGTACCAGGCGAGACCCAGCTGGCTGACAGTGCTCACATTGACCTGGGTGAGCGGGCTGAAACGCTGCTCGCTGTAGTCGCGGCCATAGGAAAGCCACTGGCCCGCATTCTGCGGCAGGTCGGCCGGATCGGTTGCGCTCGAACCGGCGCCCCCCTGCATGTTGACGCAGGCGGCCAAACCGGCTGCCGCGACCAAAGCGGCGGACAGGAAAGAAATCATCGGGCTACGCATCGTCATTGACCCCCGGCGCTCACGTGGCGCCTCTGGCCACGCATTGTACAGGGGGGGGCCTCTGGGGCGCAGGAATAGCTCTGTTGAACAGGCGTAGCCTAGTCAACAGGTTAGGCGCCGCAGGGCCGCGATCAATGTTTGAGTGAACTGTCGCGCCGGCGCCGTTTCCGGCGCGAGTCCGTCAAAGCCATGGTAGGCGCCGGGGGCGACATGAACCCCGACCGGCACGCCGGCTGCGATGAGCCGGCTTGCATAATCCAGGTCCTCTTCGATGAACAGATCGAGCGCGCCGACGCCGATGAAAGCGGCCGGCAGACCTGACAGGTCCTTGACCCGCGCGGGCACCGCGCCGGCGGGCACCTGCTGCGAACCGGCCGGCACGCCCAGGAGCGAACTCCATCCGAACTGATTGGACACCGCGGTCCAGATGTACTCGCCAATGAATCCGGAGACCTTGCGGCTGCTCCCGGTCCGGTCATCCAGCATCGGGTAGACCAGAAACTGGAAGGCCACCGGGAACTCGCCCCGATCACGGGCCGCAATCGCCAACGCGGCCGCATGTCCGCCGCCGGCACTTTCACCGCCGACGCCGATGCGATGCGCATCCACACCCAAGGCTTCGGCATGCTGATGCAGCCAGCGCAGCGCCGCGTAGTTGTCTTCCAGCGAACCGGGGAATGGCGTCTCAGGGGCGAGACGGTAATCGACCGAAACCACGACGCAGCCACACTCCATCGCGTAGCGCTGATTGGCCGGATTCGAGATATCGGCCGTTCCGACGACGTAGCCCCCGCCATGGATATGCAGCAGCGCGGGCTTGTGGTTCCGGCCCGGCGCCGGATCGAAGATCAGCACGCGCACCGTCGAGTGCGGCTGGGGGCCGGGAATGAAGCGCTCGACGGCCGCGGGCGCGCCCGGCGGCGACTGCACCTCGCCGAAGCCCATGCCACGAAAGGTCCCGAGCGTCTGCGCCGTGATGTCCAGCGGCGGCCACGCGTCCAGAGCGGCCCTGAGCTCAGGCGCCACCAGGTGGAAGGAATTGCGCTGATTTGCTGCCGTCATGATGTCCTGATCCTCGAGGTCCCCGGCCGCGATAGTAGCGTTATGATGCGCACGTGGGAGATAACACGGAGCAGGCAACTTAATTGGACACACCACCCGCCGCCCCTTCCGCCGCGACGCTGGACCAGGCACTGAAGGCCATGACCGGCGTCGTCGGCCCCGCCGCGGTCTTCGCCACGGAAGAAGACCGGGACGCCTACAGCGACCGCTTTCCCATCGACCCGCACCGGCACCGGCCGTTTGCGGCGCTCGCGCCGACCTCGACGGAGCAGATCCAGGCACTGGTCAGGATAGCCGCGGCCCATCGCGTGCCGATCTGGACGGTCAGCCGTGGCAAGAACCTCGGCTACGGCACGGCGGCGCCGGTGGTCGCCGGATCGATCGTCCTGGACCTCTCGCGCATGCAGAAGATCGAAGTCGATCTCGAGAACGCGACCGTACTGCTCGAGCCCGGCGTCGGGTTCTTCGATCTGTACGAGTATCTGCAGACCCGCAACATTCCGCTGTGGCTCTCGGTGCCCGGCAACAGCTGGGGCTCCGTCATCGGCAACGCGCTCGACCGCGGTCTGGGCTACACGCCCTATGGTGAGCACACCCGCAATCTGTGTGGCATGGAGGTGGTGCTGCCGGATGGCGATGTCGTGCGTACCGGCATGGGGGCCATGCCGAATGCGCCGACCTGGCAACTGCACAAGTACGGGTACGGTCCGGCCTGGGATCAGCTCTTCGTGCAGTCGAACTTCGGCATCGTCACCAAGGCCGGCATGTGGCTGATGCCGCAGCCGGAGGTCGTGCGCGGCTTTGATGTCGAAATGGATCGCATGGAGGATTTGGGTCCGCTCATCGATGCCATCGGTCCGCTGCGCCGCGAGGGCGTGCTGCAGCAGTCACCGACCATCGGCAACTGGTTTCGCGCGGCCAACATCCTCACGACCCGCAAGCAGTGGACCGACAAGCCCGGTTCGCTGTCCGATGAGGTGATCAGCGCCATCCGCAAGCAGTTCGGTCTGGGCTGGTGGGGCGTGAGCCTGCGGGTCTACGGTCGCGAGACGGTTGCCCAGGCAAACCTCGACATCCTGGAGAAGGCGCTGAACGCCATCAAGCCGATGAGCATGAAGCCCTTCAGCTGGCGCCCCGGCGAGCCCTTCGCGGCGACCCAGGGCGGCTGGATGGGCGTGCCCATGACCTTCCCGATGCAAAGCGCGAACTGGTTCGGCGGACGCGGCGGCCATATCGGCTTCTCCCCGGTGCTGACCCAGTCCGGGAAGCTCGCCCAGGAGCAGTTCAACCGCACCTATGCGCGCTACAGGGAATTCGGCATGGACTATCAGGCGAGCTTCGCCTTCGGCGAACGGCACATGCTCAACGTCAACGCCGTGCTGCTGAATCTGGATGATCCGCAGTTCATGAAGCGCGTCGATCCATTCCTGCGCACCCTGATCGCCGACGCGCGCCAGCACGGCTACGGGGAATACCGCGCCCACATCGACTATATGGACCTGGTCTCGGACTGCTACGACTACAACAACCACGCGCTGCGCCGCCTGAACGAGCGCGTGAAGAATGCGCTGGATCCGGCGGGCATTCTCGCGCCCGGGAAGAGCGGGATCTGGCCGGCCGCACACCGCAGGGAGCAAAAAGCATGAGGCACGCGCTGCTGATCGGGATTGCTTCGCTGATAACCCTGGGCGCCCACGCGGCCGATTTGAACGGGCAGCAACTGTTTCAGCACAAGTGCGCCATGTGTCACGGCGCGGTGGGCATGGGCACGGGTCTGCTGGCACGCCGGATGAAGCCGGAGGTCGCGCCGCTGGAGAAACGCGAGGATCTTTCGGCCGCCTACGTGGAGCGTGCCGCGCGCATCGGCATTCTCAACATGCCGCCGATCACGCGCGGTGACGTGAGCGATGCGCAACTGGCGAGCATTGCGACGTATCTGTCGAAGGGCAAACCCTAGTAGATGAGCCGGTCGGGGCGAATGTCGCGCAGGATCGTCGCGGAAATTTCCTCGATCGACTTGTGGGTGGACGACAGCCACTGAATGCCGGTACGCCGCATCATCGATTCGGCATGACTGACTTCATAGCGACAGTTTTCCAGCGTCGCGTACTTGCTGCCGGGCATGCGCTCATTGCGCACCTGTGACAGACGGATCGGATCGATGGTCAGCCCGAAACACTTGCGCTTGAAAGGGGCGAGGCAGGTCGGAAACTGTCCGCGCTCGAAGTCATCCGGTATCAGCGGATAATTGGCGGCCTTGATGCCGTGCTGCATCGCCAGATAAAGCGAGGTCGGCGTCTTGCCGCTGCGGCTCACGCCCACCAGCACCACGTCCGCTGCCTTCAGATTCTCGGCCGACTGGCCGTCATCGTGCGCCAGCGTGAAATTGATGGCGTCGATTCGATTGGTGTAGGCCTCGCTGGTGCTGACGTCGGGTGAGCGTCCCACCCGATGATTGCTCTTGTAGCCGAGTTCCTCCTCCAAAGGCTCGACGAATGTCCGGAACATGTCCAGCACCATGCCCTTGCAGGACTCGGACGTGAGCACATCGCGCACATCCTCATCGACCAGCGTCACGAAGATGATGGGGCGCTTGCCTTCCCGATCGAAGGCCTGATTGATCTCCTGGACGACCCCCCACGCCTTGTCCACGGTATCCACGAACGGACGGCGTATGTGGCGGGGATTTCCCGGGAACTGGGCGAGGATCGAATTACCGAAAGTCTCGGCCGTGATACCGGTGCCATCGGAAACAAAAAATACCGTTCTATTCGGCATCGGACGATAATAATGTGTGTCGGGCTCGCCGGCCCATTTTTTGACAGTTTGGAGCGAATCCCATGCCCAATCCGACGGTCGCGGACTCGCTGGTACTGCCGTTCAGCCAACTTCGGATGTCGGACGTTGACTCGGTCGGCGGTAAGAATTCATCGCTGGGTGAGATGATCAGCCAGCTGTCGACGGTGGGCGTGCGGGTTCCCGGCGGCTTCGCGACCACGGCCCATGCCTTCCGGCAGTTTCTGCAGCACAACGGCCTTGCCGGACGCATCGAAAACCGCCTGGCATCCCTCAATATCGAAGATGTCCGCGCCCTGGGGAGTGCCGGCGAACAGATCCGGCAGTGGATCGTCGAGACGCCGTTTCCGCAGGCCCTGGAGCGCGCGATCCGCACGCATTTCGAGGGGCTCGTGGCCGACAACCCCCAGGCGAGCTTCGCCGTGCGCTCCTCGGCGACGGCCGAAGACCTGCCGGATGCCTCCTTTGCGGGCCAGCAGGAGACCTTCCTGAACGTGCAGGGCATCGAGCAGGTGCTGCACAAGGTCAAGGAGGTATTCGCCTCGCTGTACAACGACCGCGCGATCAGCTACCGCGTCCACAAGGGCTTCGCGCATGCCGAAGTCGCCCTGTCGGCGGGCGTTCAGTACATGGTGCGCTCCGACCTCGGCGCGGCGGGCGTGATGTTCACCCTCGATACCGAATCTGGATTTCCGGACGTCGTCTTCATCACCTCGAGCTACGGTCTGGGGGAACTGGTGGTACAGGGCGCCGTCAATCCGGATGAGTTCTACGTCCACAAGGCGATCCTCAAGGCCGGCAAATTTGCCGTCATCCGTCGCAGTCTGGGATCCAAGCTGCAACGCATGAGTTTCGCGAGCGCCGAGGAGCGGACCCGCTCGGGCGCGCTGGTCACGACGACCGACACGCCTGCGGCCGATCGGAACCGCTTCTCGCTCACCGATGCGGACATTCTTGAGCTCGCACGTTACGCCGTGCTGATCGAGCAGCACTACGGCCGTCCGATGGATATCGAGTGGGGCAAGGACGGCAGCGACAACCGCCTGTACATCCTGCAGGCGCGACCCGAGACGGTGAAGAGTCAGGCGGGCGCCCAGGTCGAACTGCGCTACAAACTCAAGGACACCGGAGCGGTGCTCGCCGAAGGTCGCGCCATTGGCCAGAAGATCGGCAGCGGCCCGGCGCGCCTGGTCGGTGGCATCGCCGATATGGACAGCGTCAAAGCGGGCGACGTACTGGTCACGGACATGACCGATCCGAACTGGGAACCGGTCATGAAGCGCGCCAGTGCCATCGTCACCAATCGCGGCGGCCGCACCTGTCATGCCGCCATCATCGCGCGCGAGCTGGGCATTCCGGCCGTGGTGGGCTGCGGGGATGCCACGCGGCGCATCGCCGATGGCACGGTGGTCACCGTCGTGTGTTCGGAGGGTGATACCGGATATGTGTACGAGGGCCGGCTCGCCGCCGAGGTGAGTGAAGTGCGCCGCGGCGAAATGCCCCCCTGTCCGGTCAAGATCATGATGAACGTCGGCAATCCGCAGCTGGCCTTCGATTTTGCGCAGATGCCCAACGCCGGGGTGGGCCTGGCGCGCCTGGAATTCATCATCAACAACAATATCGGCGTCCATCCGCGCGCCATCCTCGACTACCCCAGGATCGACGCGGATCTGAAGTTTGCGGTGGAATCCCTGTCCCGCGGCTACCCGAGTCCACGGGCCTTCTATCAGGACAAACTGGCGGAAGGCATCGCGACCATCGCGGCCAGCTTCTGGCCGAAGCCCGTCATCGTGCGGCTGTCGGACTTCAAGTCCAATGAGTACCGCAAGCTGATCGGCGGCACCCGCTATGAGCCGGAGGAAGAGAACCCGATGCTCGGCTTCCGCGGCGTCAGTCGCTACATCAGCAGCGACTTCGGCGAGGCCTTCGGCATGGAATGCGAAGCGCTCAAGCGAGTGCGCGTGGAGATGGGCCTGACCAATGTCCAGATCATGGTGCCCTTCGTGCGCACCTTGAATCAGGCCCGCACCGTCACGCAGATGCTGGCCGACCACGGCCTGGTGCGCGGCAAGGATGAGCTGAAGATCATCATGATGTGCGAGGTGCCCAGCAACGCCGTGCTCGCCGAGCAGTACCTGGAATTCTTCGACGGCATGTCGATCGGCTCCAATGATCTCACCCAGCTGACCCTGGGGCTGGATCGGGACTCGGGCCTGCCGCAGCTGGTGGCGGATTTCGATGAACGCGACCCGGCCGTCAAGGCGCTGATTTCACGCGCCATCAAGGCCTGCACGGCGGCGAACAAGTACGTGGGGATCTGCGGCCAGGGCCCGAGCGATCATCCCGACTTCGCCGAATGGCTCGCCGCAGAAGGGATTGCCTCGATTTCGCTGAATCCCGACTCCGTGATCGAAACCTGGAATCTGCTGGCGAAGAAGGGTCCCGGCTAGGTCAGATCCACGACGCAGACGCCGCCGTTCACCGGTGAGTTCTCGCCCTCGGGCACCAGGATTTCCAGGAGCTTTCCGGCGCCAGGCGCCAGCACCTCCTGGGTCACCTTCTCGGTCTCGATCTCGTACAACGCCTCATCCTTGGCAAACGATTCGCCCACCTGTTTGTGCCACTTCGCAATCGTCGCTTCCTGCATGTTCATGCCGACGCGGCTGAGCTTCAAGGTGATCTTCATCTCAGGCAGCCGCGGCCCGGCCGGTGAGCTCGCGACAGGTGCGGGCGATGCTCTCGGCATTCGGAATCACCCGCGCCTCGGCATTCGGTGCATAGGGAATGCAGACATTGGGCACGGCGACGCGCTTGATCGGCGCCTTCAAAAGCCCGAAGCCCCGATCGGCCACCATCGCCGCGATTTCGCTGGCGGCGCTGCAGCGCTCGCGCGCCTCATCACAGATCACCAGGTGCCCGGTCTTCTTGACCGATGCGAGGACCGCGGCATCATCGAAGGGCACCAGGGTGCGCGGATCGATGACTTCGGCGTCGACTCCCGCAGC
>Ga0210385_10001037_pt1 | contig 17567 bp, 9 predicted proteins | sample IncBWH26OmetaG_FD_160107 | JGI IMG/M metagenome (GOLD analysis project Ga0210385, IMG submission 160107) | Forest soil microbial communities from Barre Woods Harvard Forest LTER site, Petersham, Massachusetts, United States - Inc-BW-H-26-O ...
GTGAAATGACCCCCCGTCTCCGCTTAGCTGAAGCAAGCGGTTAGGCCCGCGCGACCGGGACCCTGTAGGCAGAGAGCTCCACCCGCTGTGCACCGCGTCCGGCTTCGGGCGTTATTCAAGTAACGCTAATCTTGCAGTGGACGCGTGGGCATTGTTTCACCCGCGTGCACGTCAGGAGGCCAAGCACGAGGTCAAGCGCAAATGGACCAACCAATCGCGCCATCGCGGCGTTGGAGCGGCGTCCTCAGTGGCCTCGTGGGCCTCCTGATCACTGCGCCGCAGACCTACGCCGCCGATGATCCGCCCTCCCCGGCTGCCGCGTCCGGCTCCCCCACGCAGAGCGTGACACCCAGCCGCTGGTCTTTGGATTTCGAATCCTCCTACGTGTACGACGATGTGGAGAATCCCTGGTTCTCCATGTTGGGCTATCACGGTGAGGACAATGCGAAGAATCCCTTCGATTACCATCTGAACAGCTACATCATGGGGGCTCGCTACGATCTGACCCGGATCCATGGCTGGGGCTTTCTGCGCGGCTACTGGCAAGGCAGCGTCGGTGGTATTTACAGCGACATCCTCCAGGGGCCCGAGCACTATTACGCCGGAGTGGTCGGCAGCCTGCGCTACCTGTTCGTGCCCGGTGATGGCACCTGGGCGCCCTACATCGAATTTCGCGGCGGCGTGGGTGGGACCGATGCCAGCCGTGTTTATTACGGCCAGCAGGACCAGGTTGCCTTCACCTACCTGATGGGGTTGGGGCTGCGCTACCAGCCCAATCCACAGTGGCGTTTTTCACTGGGCATCGTCGATCAACACATGTCCGACATGTACTTGACCAATCCCAATTACGGCTTTGATTCGGCGGGATTCATTGCCTCGATTGAATGGCGTCCATAATATTCGCGAACCATCGGGATCCCCGGTCCCCGGGGTCATCAGAACTGAGTGAGAGTGAATTGGGTTCCCACTTCACCCTCAAGCTCCATCTCGCAATCACCGTACTTCGAATTGATCCTGTACTGGATGTCCGGATCGAACGCGAAGCGAACGAAGCCTCTGGAGCAGCGCAGCTTCACATAGGCGATATGTCCTGCGCTGACCTTGAAGTGAAAGTTCCTTTTGTACAGGTCCAAACCCCATGTGCCGTCGGGCAGGGATCCGGAGACGTCGTAGGCGCCCTCGGAGGTCCGGATACGACTCAGCTGTTGCATCATGGGCTTGATCTTCTCTATGGCCCCCGGCTCTATGCCAGAGCGCAGAACATTGGCCCACAGGTGTTGCGCCTCCGCATAGTGATGCAGTTTCACCTCCAGCGCGAGGCACTGCACCAGAGCTGATCGGAATTGCTGCGCGGACAGATAATGAGCCGTGCTCTCATAGGCGATGGCCCGCCGCAGACCGGACAACTGCTGGGCCTCATCGCCCCACTGGCGGGCATACATGAAGGTCGCCAGGCCGAAGTAGGCATCCTCGTACAGGTTCCTGACCTCGAGGTTCTTGAGCGCCCTGTCCGCTGCCGATCTGTCTTTGGCCTCAACGGCCTTCTGCAGCTTCACGTACTGATGGACGAAGTCCTCGCTGGCCCCGGTGCTCGGCTCCGAAAATCTGAACACGATCTTCAGCTGCGTGGCGGACTCGATCGGCCGGCCATTCAACATGCCAGGCTGATAGCTGGCCTGTTCGACGGCGCGGACCGCCTCCTTTTCGAAGACTTTGTCGCCGCTGGATGCCACGACGGTCACCTCGAAGGGTTTGCCGACGGGGTCCACCATCAAACCCAGTTGTACCCAACCCTCGCCATTGCGGTGCATTTCCTCCTCAGGATAGCTGAGCGCGGGTCTTTTCATGAGCAGCGGCGCCCTCAGCTCCTCGGTTTGAATTTCGGCGGCTGGAGCCGAAGTATCAGCTCCGTCGGTGGCGCTTTGGCCCCGGGCGCCGAAAGGCAGCAGGCTTGCGCATACCAACAGGCCCGCCAGATGCTTTCGATGCCCGTAAGCGGTACCGGTGTCATTCATCGTTGTTCTGACCGAAATTTTATTTATGGACCGGGGCAGTTCATAGTCTATGCGTCCGAGAGCAACAGTTGCATCTCGCAGTGCGGCAGCATGCCAACGAAATCGCGGAGATCGGTGATGTCGTCCCATTCAGTACGCCTGATGAGCATCGCACTGGCCTGCATGCTGTACGCCGCGGCGGCGCCAGCGCAGATGGCAAACATGCGCGGGGACGGCCCGGCGCCTGTCCCGAAGCCCTGGAGCATCTCGCGCCTGGACCCTGGCCTGGATGCCCTGATCGCGCCCGACGCCCAGGTGGAATGGGTGGCCTCGGGGTTTGGGCTGAACGAAGGAACCACCTGGGTGCGCGATGACCATGGCAGCGGCTTCCTGCTGGTGGGCGGCCTGCTCGATAATGTCCTGTACAAGATCGCGCCTGATAACACCGTCTCGGTGTTCATGGAGAAGGCGGGCTATTCCGGTGATGACGTCGAGAACGTGGGTGCTCAGACCCGCGCCGGGCGTTCGCATGTGCTGCTGATCGGCCCATCCTGCTCCGGAGTCGACCCCCAGGGCCGGATCCTCTGGTGCGCCGATGATGACCGCAGGGTGATGCGCCTGGAGGCCGATGGTCGGCATACGGTGCTGTCCGAGGGAGTCGGCGGCAAGCGCTTCAATGGTCCCAACGACATCTCCATCAAATCCGACGGTGCCGTCTACATGACCGACAACGATTTCGGGCTGCGCGGGGCCATGAAAAGCCCGGTGAAGGAACTCCAGGATGCCGTATGGCTGATCAAGGACGGGCGCACCGTGCAGTTATTGACCGACCAACAGCTGGGCGGAATTCCCAATGGCATCACGCTTTCCGCGGATGAGAAATATCTGTATCTGAGCGCTTTCAACAAGATGATGCGCTACGTGGTGAAACCCGATGACACCCTCGGTGAGGGGACGCTCTTTACGCAGGGTGCCGGCATCGGGGATGGCATGCGCTGCGACTCCCAGGGCAACATTTACTCAACCGGCGGTGCCGGCCCTGGCCTGGTGCGTGTGACGGCGCCCTCCGGAACACTGCTGGGCACGATCAATCTGCCGGTGCTGGGCGCGGAGCCGAAGAAACAGATCTGCGCGACCAACGTGGCCTTCGGTGACCGGGACGGCAAGACGCTCTACATCGCCGCCTGCGATGCGGTGTATAAAATCCGCCTCAAGGTGGCCGGGGTTCTGGAGGGACCGGCGCACTGAGCTTTAAGCGCGCGCGCTCATTTTCTGGAAGAGCTTTACGAAATCATCAGGATCGCAGGGCTCGCCATAGAGGAAGCCCTGGATTTCATCGCAGCCATGGTTGCGCAGGAAAGTTTCCTGTGCGGTGGTTTCCACTCCCTCGGCGACCACGTTGACCCCGAGTGCCTTGCCCAGACTGATGATGGACTCGGTGATGGCCATGTCTTCGGAGTTGTCCGGGAGCTCATGGATGAAGGATCGATCGATCTTCAGGGTGTCGATGGGAAAGCGCTTCAACTGCGAGAGCGAGGAGTAACCGGTACCGAAATCATCGATGGCCAGACGCACGCCGATGCTCTTGATGACCGTGGCCGCCTGCACCGCCTGATCAATGCTGTTCATGATCATGCCTTCGGTGATCTCCAGCTCCAGCAGCTGCGCCTCAAGGCCACTCTCCCGCAGCGTCTCGGTCACATCCCGGGCGAGGCCCGGGTCCTTGAACTGACGCGGCGACAGGTTCACCGCCATGCCCAGCGCCGGCAGACCCGCGCGCCGCCAGGCGGCGCTTTGTCCGCAGGCCGTTCGCAACACCCACTTGCCTATCGGAACGATGAGACCGGTGTCCTCGGCCACGGGAATGAAGGCACTCGGCGGCACTCGACCCAGCTGCGGATTGCGCCACCTCAGCAAGGCTTCGACGCCGCAGATCCTGCCGGTGGCGATGGCGATTTTCGGCTGATACTGAAGCGAGAACTCGTTGCGCTGCAGCGCGTTGACCAGGTGGGTCTCCAGTACGATGCGCTCCACTGACATCGGTGCCGACACCGAAGAGTAGAACTGGCAATTGTTCTTGCCCTCCTCCTTGGCCAGGTACATGGCCATGTCCGCGTGCTTCATCAGCGTGGCGGCCTCGGCGGCGTCCCCGGGAAACATCGCGATGCCAATGCTGGCGGTCACCCGGCAGTCATAGTTCATGATGCGTACCGGGTCCTGCAAGGCAGACAGAATCCTGCCGGCCGCGGCGGCGGCCACCGCGCGGTCCGAAACCTGGCCCAGCAGCACGACGAATTCATCGCCACCGAAGCGCGCCGTGACATCAGAAGGACCGACCGAGCGGCGAATGCGCTGGGCGACCTCCTTGAGAAGCTGGTCGCCGGCGTCATGTCCCAGCGAATCGTTGACGATCTTGAACCGATCCAGATCGATGAAGATGAGCGCGCATTGCCGGTCGCCCGCCCGCGCGGCTTCGATGCTGCGCGCCAGCGTTTCGGTGAACAGCACGCGATTGGGCAGGCCGGTCAGGGCGTCATGCGTGGCAAGGTACTGAATGCGCGCCTCGGCGGCCTTTTGCGGCGTGATGTCTTCGACGACGGAGATGTCATAGAGGAGTTTGCCATTCGCATCACGTCGGGCGGCACAGGAGATCTTGACCCAGATGACGGCGCCGTCCTTGCGGATGTAGCGTTTCTCGGTGCGCAGGGAGTCCAGCTCTCCCGCATGCATGCGGGCACGCTCACGATCCGTGACGTGCACATCGTCCGGATGTGAGATGTCCCAGACGGTGAGACACTCGAGTTCCTGCTTGCTGTATCCCAGGATGTCGTGCATGGAGCTGTTGGTCCAGATCAATTTGCCGCCGGGATCCACATGGGCGATGCCCACGGCCGCCAGTTCCACGGTACCCGCATAGCGGGCCTCACTGTCGCGTACCAGGGCCTCGAGCGCGCGCCGTTCGGTAATGTCGAGAATGGTTCCGACCACCGCCGTCGGCTGGCCATCTTCGTTGGTGCGCACCTCCACGGAGTGCTGGACGATCTTCTCCTTGCCGCTGCGCAGGACCAGGCGGGTTTCGGAGTCCTTGTAGGCATTGGGCCCCATGGCGATCCGCGACTGGCGCCGCTGCAGGTCGGCCCGGTCGGCCGGATGTACCCGCTGCAGGAAGCGGTCGAAATCCGCCGGATACTGTGCCGGGTCTTCTTCCAGGATCTGGTACAGCTCATCCGACCACCAGCTCTTGCCATTGGTCAGATCCCATTCCCAATTGCCGATCTTCGCCAGGCGCTGCGTCTCCCGATAGCGCAGCTCGGTCAGCTTCAGAGCCGTCTGCGTGACCCGTTGTTCGGTGATGTCCTGCAGGGTTCCGTGCGCAATCAGCGGGCGCCCCTGGGCGTCCAGGGTGGCTCGCCCACGGGCCTGAATGACTCGTTCCTCGCCACTGGCCAATCTGATCCGTACATCGGCCGGGTCGCCGTCCTCGCCCGCCAGAGTTCGCTTGCGGGCCTGAGCCAGACGCGGCCGGTCCTGCGGATGCACCATCGCCAGGAATCGATCGTAGGGGCGCTCCCCGGTGTCGGGCTCCACTTCGAGCATGCGGTACAGCTCGTCGGACCACCAATGGGTGTCGGTCGGGAAGTCCCAGGTCCAGCTGCCGACTTTGGCGATGCGCTGCGCCTCGTTGAGGCGCCGCTGCGTCAGCGCAAGGTTCTGAATACCCGTCCCGGTGTCGTCCTGAATGACGCAGACCGCGAAGGGCTCCGAGCTGGTGTCGAAGCGACCATACTTCAGGCAAAAGGCCAGGCGCTTGCCGTCCTTGCGCACCCCTTGCATGCGCACGGTGGATTCCTCCGGCGTCTTGAACCGGGTTGCCAGCCACTGGCTGAACGGATACGGTTCAGCAGCGCGCAATTCCGCCGGAAACAGCAACGCCACGGGCTTGTCGATCAATTCCACCAGCGCATAGCCAAACAGATGCACGATGGGGGCATTGGCGAATCGAATGCGTTCGCGCTGATCCAGCACCAGCACCGGCAGGGGCAGCCCCTCCAGCACGGCCGTCGCAGCCGTGAGTCCGTTCTCGGCCGGATCGTAGTCTGAGGGGGCACGTTGCATTATGGTGGGGCGTTTGCACAGTTAGGGGGCGTCGTACGGTTATCGGTCATTGGATACCCGCATCAAAGTACGGGTGTGGAGATTGTGACGTGGCTCACACGCAAAGCAGCGAGGGCGGGTGGCTTGCGCCGACCCGCCCTCGCCTTCGCATCGCGCCTCTGGTCGATCCCTACATTTTGACCTTCACGCCCAGGTAGAAGCGCCGGCCAATCGTGTCGTAGTTCGCATCGGTCGCACCGATGGCCGTGGTCGAGGCATTGGCACCGATCCAGACCGGCCAGGCATTCATCAGGTTGTCGATACCGCCCCGCAGGGTGATGGCGTCGGTGAGCGCATAACTGGTGAAGAAGTCCACATTGTTGTACGCATTCGCCGCGCCCACCTGATTGGGGGTGCTCGGATCCGGCCCGGCCGCGGGCAGGTGCTGCCAGCGGAAGCCGAGCGTCGCGGGGCCCACCGTATAGGCAAAGGTGCTAAGCACCTTATCCCGGTACGAGTTGTTGGTGATCGTGCCCGTGTAGTTGATGTAGGCGGCTCCCTGGAACGGTGACACGGCATAGCGATCCAGATAGTTGCCCACGATGTTGATGCTGATGCCGCCCGGCACCGACCTCAACAGATCGGTGTCGCCGAAGCGCAAGCCCCAGTCCAGTTCCAGGTCGATGCCGCGTGACTGGATGCCACCCTGGTTCACATAGGGAGCGACGTAGTTTCGGGGAGCACCATAGAAGTCCCCGGCCGCCGGCGCGTACTCGCGGTTGATGTACTGGCAGTACGGATTGCCGGCCACCAGCTGGGCGCCAGTGTAGGTGCCCGGAGTCGATCCGATGAGACTGTTGTACTGGGCATCCAGACACTCCTGATAGATCTGTCCGAAGCTCGGCACGCCGATCGCGCCGTTGATCTGGATCTGGTACCAGTCCACCGACATGCGCAGGCGCTGGGTGTACGCATTCTGGAAGGGTGAATTGAGGACCAGGCCTGCGGTGATGGTACGCGCGGTTTCTGAATTCAGTTGCGGATTTCCGGAATTCAGACCCAGCACGAAGGGAAACGGTGCCGGCGAGGGCCCGAAGACGTTGTACTGGTAGTTGTCGGCGGTGTAGGGATTTGCCGGGTTCCCAGGCAGTGTGGAGGTGCTGGTCGGATCCGGCACCATGATGGAGGCCGGACCGCCCTGACGCGTAATCAGGTACTGGCAGGCCGCCTGCACATTGGTTCGATTCGGATTGCCGGGGGCGTTGCCCCAGGATGGCGTCGTGCCGATATACACGGCGCAGGGATCGGCACCGACGGCCAGCGCGCTGCCGCCCAACGGGGTGAATAGTTCGGCGATGTTCGGTGCGCGGTTGGCAACCTCCAGACCGCCGCGGAAATTCAGCCAATCATTCACCACCCAGTTGCCAAGCAGCTTCCAGGTCTTTACGTCATGGCCTGAGCTGGAGATGTCCACCCCGGGCGAGGACTCGTTGTAATCCGAGAAGCGAATGCCCGGATCGATCTCGATGGACTTGGCAAAGGGCAGGTCCTTGACCAGCGGAATCGAGAACTCGGTATAGACTTCCTGCACGCCCGTGGTCCCGGTGACGGCGGTGGGCAATGCGATGTTTTGAATGATTTCGGGGTACGCCTGCAAGGCGGTATAACCCGAGTCGGGGGTGAACGTGAACTGCTCCTGACGATAGTCCGCGCCCAGTGCGAAGCGCAGCCTCCCGGCACCGAAGGGCATGTCGAGCAGGCTGCCCTGCAGGTCGCCTTCATAGACATTCTGCTCAAGCGTCGTGACGTTGTTCAAGGCCGGGTCGGCATAGGCGTTGCAATTCGCCGAGGCGGAGGTGGCCGTGTTGACGGCGCCGGTTGCGGTGAAGATCGGTAGTCCCGAGGTGCAGCTGCCGCCAACGGAGATCGGGTACTGGGTGTTGGTCCAGTTCTGCCCGTACATGTTGGCGCTGAAGAGCGTCTCCAGCCGGCTGTAGTTGGGGAAGCCGTTGAGCTGCGCGTTGATGTTCGAATCGCCGGTGGACCCGTAGACATCCCAGGTCCAGTCGTTGGTCAGGGCAACACCCGGGATCTGGCCGCGCAGGCCGACGGTCAGCTGATAAACGGAGCTGGTCGTGTCCGTTGAGTAGGGGCCGAAATAGCTGGTGCTGCCCTGATACTCCCAGGGCGCGTTCGGATTCGGTCGCGAGTTCAACAGATTCGCGAGCGCCTGCGGCACCGGATTGAAGGTATCCCCGGCCGGTGGCGTGCCGAAGTTCGGGGAGCTCGGATTGTCCCACTGCCCATAGGGAATTGTCGGCGACCAGACACTGAACAGGCCCGACGGAACACCCTGCGCCACGGTGTAGGTCTTCGAGAACTGCGCCTGCATGTACGCCGTGATCGAGTCGGTGATGGCGTAGTGACCCGTGGCCAGCGCCTGCCAGCGGGTCTGGGGCAGCGTCAGGTTCGGGATCTGATTGTTGTAGCCCAGTTCCCCATCCGGATTGATCTTGTAGCCGGTCCCCAGCCCCAGCGGTCCGCTGTAACCGGTGGCCAGCGGCGCATACTGATTGAATAGATGACCGTTCTGATCCACCAGGGTGCCGGTGGCCGGAGTGCCGAAGGCGCCGACGCCGCTGGGCATGTTGGCGGGGTCGTAGACGTACTCCACCAGGTTCGGTCCGTTATACAGCGATCCGCCCGGTGTGCCCGGAGCGAGTTCGCCGGCCTGGTACCAGCCGCGCTTGGTCTGATCGGCCTCGCCCACCTTGGAGTAGTCGACCACCAACATCAGGTTGGCTTTGTTGTCGGCAAAGTTGCCGCCCATGATGGCGCCGAAGGTGGTGGTGGCATCATCGCCGTACTGGCTGAGGCCCTGCTGCGCATCGACCTCGAATCCCTGGAAATCGTGTTTGAGCTTGATGTTGACCACACCCGCGATGGCATCGGCGCCATAGGTCGACGCGGCACCGCCGGTGATGGTCTCGACGCTCGCGACCGCGTCGGGCGGGATGGTATTCAGATCGATCTCCAGCAACGCATCGACCGGTTGCGCACGCCGACCATCCAGCAGGACCAGGGTGCGGTTGGTTCCCAAACCCCGCAGGTCCAGCGTCGCGGCGCCGGGCGCCGCGCCCGTGGCCGACGGGAACGGATTCGAGGCGGCACTCAAGTTGCTGCTGTTGCCGGCGACATTGAATTGCGGCAGCTCCTGCAATGCCGCCACCACCCCGGGCTCGGAGCGGTTTTCGATGGCGTCCGAACCCACCGTGACGATGGGGCTGAGCGAGGTGAAATCCTGGCGCGCGATGCGCGAGCCGGTGACGACGACTTCCTGCAGCGGGGCCTGTTCTGCGGAACCGGGTGGATTGGGCGACGGGGCGGCGGTGTTCTGCGCCACGAGGTTCGCGCCGGCAGCGGACTGAGTCTGAGTGTCCGCAGTGCGGACAATGTGCGCGGGAGTGGCCACCCATACTGCAAAAGTCCTGTCATCGAGCTGACGGGAGGCGAGGCCGCTGTCCTTGAGCAGTACCTGCAGCGCGACGGTGGCCGAATAGGTGCCGATGAGCACCGGCGCCTTGAGGCCTTGCGTGGCCTCGGGCGTGACGACCACTTGAACTCCGGACTGCCGCGCCAATTCCTGAAGCGCGCTCGCGAGCGACTGCGACGGAATCACCAACTGATATTGATCGGCTTCCCCGGCCAGTACCGGGACAGTTGCCGGAAGACACAACAGGGCTGCGACGGTGGCTCTCACCATGGCGGCCTTCATTCCCTGGCCGCGCGCGATCGTGGTCTGCTTGCAGATCATAGACCCCCCTGTGTTCTTGTTACTTCATGAGTTGACGATCCGTTGACAACTCATCAGTTGGACAAAAATCCTAACAACCTCGAATATGGTTAACAACAATTATTTCTCGCATGCATGAACCGGCTGTACCAAAAAGGGAACAGACATGAGCGGTAGTGGTCTGGTGGGATCCCATTCAATGCAGGGGGCAGCTGCGAGCGCATTTATTCTGCTGAGCTGCGCGTTGTTTCCGGAGATAGCGCTAACACAAGATTCTTTGGATCCCATGGAGAAATGCTTCAGCGTGAGCGATTCGGCGGCACGACTGGCTTGTTTTGATAGTGAGATGCGCCGACGGCACGCCGCCGCTGTCTCCAAGAGCGCCGCGCCAGTGGTACCGGCACCGGAAGCGCCGGCGCCACCGCCCAGCCCTGCCGCCGGCGTGACCACTGCGCGGACTCGAGCAGCCGATGACACCGTTGGCCTGGATGGCCGGCAACTCATTCTCAAGCGCAAGGCGGAAAACATTCCCAGCGATGCGCCCGAACCCATGGTCGTAGGGTTGACGCGACTGATACAGCAGCCGGGTCATCAGTATTACTTCGAGCTGGATAACGGGCAGGTGTGGGAATCCACGGAGACCACTGGGGATTTGTTCCTCGGCCCACATGAGACTGTGACCATCCGACCCGGAATCATGGGTGCCTTCTTCCTGAAGACCCAGGAAGGTAACTCGATACGGGTTCACCGCCTGCGTTAAGCTGCGGCGGCGCGATTCGAAACCAGCAGGGGGCATCATGGCGAAGAAGCAAACCACTCAGGAGCGTGGCAGTTCCAAGACCAACGCGGATCGCCGTCAGTTTCTGGAAGGCATGGCACTGAGTGCCGGGGCATTGGCATTCCTGTCGGCAGAGACCAGCCGCAGCGCCCGAGCGCAGTCAGCACCCGCCTCCTCCCCACCCCCACGTCCGGGTCTGTCGATTCCACCTGCGCCAAAAGTTGCGCAGCCGCCGCCGCTCAAAGAGGTGGCGGGCAAGACGGCCTACATCACCGCCTCATCCGATGGCATCGGACTGGGCATCGCACGGGCCTGTTCAAACGCCGGGATGAAGGTCGTCATCGGCTACCGCAACGAGGCCCGGTTGGCGCAGGCTCTGCCGCTGTTCAAACCGGACAATGCCGGCGTCCATGCCATCAAGCACGACGTCACGGATCGGGACGGCTGGACGCGCCTGCTCGAGGAAATCAAAGGCAAGTTCGGCAATCTGCATCTGCTGGTCAACAATGCCGGTGCCAAGACCCTCGCTCAGGCCAGCCTCGCCAAGGCCGAGGACTGGGACAATGCGGTCGCCGTCAATTTCACCGCCATCTACAACGGTGTCGCCGCCTGCCTGCCGCACTTCAAGGCTCATGGTGAAGGCGCGCATATCGTCACCACCGCCTCGATGAGTGGCGTGGTTCCCGGGGTCCTGGCCGGTGTCTACACCGCGACCAAGATCGCCGCGGTCGGCATGATGGAGGCGCTGCGGGTCGAACTGGAGGGCACCAACATCGGCACCTCGGCCTTCTGCCCGGGCGGTGTCATGACGGATAACCGTCCGGAGAGCATGCGAAAGCCGCCGCCGCCGGGCGCACCCCCGCGGCGGCCGAATATCATGATGGAACCGCTGGAGGCCGGCGAACGGGTGTTGAACGGGGTGCGCAACAATGACCTGTTCATCTTCAGTCATCCTGAGTTCAAGGATGGCATGCAGGAGCGCTTCGACGCCTTCATGGCCTCGGTTCCCGATGAGATTCCCCCGCCGGACCGTGCCCGGGTGGAACAGATCCTGGCGCACTGCCCGATCTATCCGCTGGAAACGGCGCACCGCAAGATCAAGCGAAGTTCGTATCTGGCGTGACCAGTGCGCGCGGCGCCAGCCTGATGTAGTGCCGGGCCAATGCCGGCAACACGAACAGGTTGAGAATCGTCGAGGAGACCAGGCCACCGAGCACGGTAACGGCCATGGGTCCCTCGATCTCCTGGCCCGGAAGATTCATCCCGAAGGCCAGGGGCGCCAGCCCCAGCGCGGTAACGGCAGCGGTCATCAGGATGGGGACCAGCCGCTCATTGGCGCCGCGTATGGCGGTTTGCGTATCCCACGGCGCCCCTTCGACCTCGACCAGATGTTCGTAGTGCGCCAGCTGCAGAATGGCATTGCGCGCGCTCACGCCGAACACCGTCACCAGCCCGACGACGGTGCCGAGCGACAAGCCGATGCCGGTGGCGGCGATCACCGCCACGCTGCCGACCAGGGCGAAGGGCAGATTGGCCAGCACCAGGTAGCTGTTGGCGCGCCAGCGGAAGGACACGAACAGGATCATGCCGATCAGGACCAGGGCCAGAGCTGAATACAGCAGGAGTTGGTTGCGCGTCTCACTCTCCTCGGCCGCGGCGCCCGTGAATTCAGTGTAGACGCCCGAGGGGAGCCTGACGTGGGTCGTGATGGCCCGCGCGGCACGCTGCACGACCTCCTGCAGCGCAGCGCCCTTCACATTGAAAGTCACGCTGATGCGACGCTGGCCGCCATCATGCTCGATGCTGTAACGGTCCTGGGTGACCTGGATCCGCGCCACCTGCGAAAGCGGCACCGGACCGGTTGCGCCGCTGATCATGAGCCCTCCCAGCCGCGATGCCTCCTGGCGCAGCGCCTCCGGCAGCAGCACCACCACATCGACGGTTCGGGTGCCGCTGAAGGTTTGCCCCACCGTCGCCCCGGAGTACGCCGTTTCGATGGTGTCGAGTACGTCCTGCGCCTTCAGGCCGCTTGCCAGCAATGCCTCGGGACGCAACTGGATGGCAATGGCCGGCGTGCCGCTCTGGCGCTTGAACTCCAGATCAACGATGCCGGGGATCTTGGCCAGCGCCGTCACGATGCGATCCCCGGTCGCATCCAGGTCATCGAGGTTGTCACCGAAAACCTTGACGGCCACCTGCGCCGTCTCACCACTGAGGCTCTCACTGATGCGGTCGCCCAGAAAGGTCACCACCTCGCTCTGCAGCCCCGGGTAGTGAGTAAGGATGCCGCGCAGGGCGTCCTGCGCGGCACCCTGGTCGACGTCCGCGTCGGGTTTGAGCTCGACATGGAACTCGCTGCGATGCGGGCCCCAGGTGTCCTCCCCCAGTTCGGCGCGGCCCACCTGCTGCTCGACGCTCGCAACGTAGGGCAGCGCCAGAATTTCGGCGCTGATGCGCTGGCCCACCTCGAGCATGGCCGCGAGCGAGGTACCCGGGATCGAACTTGACACCTGGATCACGAAATGGCCTTCGCGAAAATCAGGCATGAAGGTGCCGCCGAGAAATGGCAACGCCGCGCCCGCCGCCACCACGCATAGGATGAGAACCGCCACCACGGGTCTGAAATGATTGGCCACGCCGTGCACGGCCCGGCGTTGCCAGGCCTTCAGCCCCAGCAGCCAACGCGCCTCGGTTACCGCCTCGCGGCCACGCAGCAGCAACGCGCACAGCGCCGGGGTGGCGGTCACCGCCACCAGCAGCGAGGCGATCACCGCAAAAATGAACGCCAGCGCCAGTGGTCCGACGAAGTGGCCCTGCACGCTCGAGGTGAAAATCTCCGGCAGGAATACCGCAATCACCACCAGGGTCGCGTAGATGACCGGACCGCGCACCTCCAGCGCCGCCTCGCGTATGACATCAAGTCGCGCCACCGGCTGCGGCAGCAGCCGGTTCTCGCGCAGCCTGCGCATGATGTTTTCAATGCCGATGATGGCATCATCGACCAGCACGCCCAGTGCCACCGCAAAGCCGCCCAGCGTCATGGTATTCAAGGTCAGGCCCATGCGCTCCAGCACCGCGATGGCCGCCAGCAGGGACAGCGGGATGGCGGTGAAGGCAATCAAGGCGGCGCGGATATCGCGCAGGAACAGATACAGGACGACGAAAATGAGCACACTCGCGATCAGCAGCGACTGCCGCAGCGTCCCCAGCGCCCGTTCGACGAAGTTGGCCGGACGCTGTAAGCCAGGGTACACCGTGATGCCCTGCGCATTCAGGGCCGGCTTCAGCGCATCCAGTGCCTGCTCCACTGCCACGGTGGTGGCCAACGTGTTCGCCCCATATTGACTGGCCAGCGACAAGAGAATGCCCGGACGGCCCATGATGAGCGCATCCCCGGAGCGCAAGGCCGGGGCGACGACGACCTGCGCGATATCACCGAGACGCACCGGAATGCCATGGCGCACCGTGACCACCGCCTGGCTCAGCGCCTGGGTGTCGGGGGCCGGAATCGGCGATTGCATCAGGACGCGCTGGTTGGCGGTATCGATGAAGCCCGCGCCGCGCAGCGGCAGCGCCGCGCGCGCGGCATCGGCAACCTCGGCGAGGGTTAGATCAAAACTCGTCAGGCGCTGCATGTCGGGTTGAATCTGAATCTGGCGCACATTGCCGCCGAACACGATGACATGGGCCACACCGGGGACCGCCAGCAGTCGCGGCTTGATCACCCAGTCCGCCGTGTCACGCAGGGCGTAGGGATCCAGCTTGTCGGACAGCAGGCCGATCTTGAGCAGATCCATCGTGCTCGAGACCAGCGGTGAGAGCTTGGGCACCCCGACGCCGGCCGGCAGGCTGCTGCCAAGTTCGGACAGGCGTTCGGAGATTCCCTGGCGGGCGATGTGCAGATCAATGTTGTCGGCAAAGGTGATGGTCACCACCGACAGGCCGGGGATGGACTCGGAGCGCAGGGTCGCAAGGCCCGAGGCGCCATTGACCGCATTCTCGACCGGTTTGGTGACCAGTTCCTCGACCTGCTGGGGCGAGAATCCGGGCGCCTCAGTTTGGATATCCACCTGGGAGGGCACGAATTCCGGAAATACATCCAGCGGCGCATTGCGGGCGCCCCAGCACCCCAGCACCAGGGCCAGCACGCTCAGCGCCGTCACCGCCCCGTAGTGGCGTACGCACAATGCGATGATGCCGCGCATCGGCGTCAATCCGCCTCGGTGCTGGGGTTGGTCTCCCGCGCCAGCAGCAGTCCTGACTGCGCCGTCACCACCTGCTCGCCGGCCGCAATACCCTGGGTCACGAAATAGGCTGCGCCCACCGGTTTGTCGGTGTCGACCTCGTGGCGTACATAGTGATGGGGTTCCTGCTCCACATAACACCAGTACTTGCCATCGCTGATGACCAGCGCTGCCGCGGGCACCGTCACGCCGTGTTGCGAGGGCTGCGGTCCCGGCGCCCACACCAGCAGCCGTTCGCCCTCCCCGGCATCGCTCATGCGCAATACGCCAAAGAAACTGCGACCCGGCAGGGCCGGATCCGCCGGCGCGTTCCAGATCTGATGCACGTTCCAGGGCTGGGAAGGCTGAGCCGATCCCGGCTGCGCCGTATCAAGCGGCGCGGCGCGCAGGCTCGGCGGGGCGCTGCCCTGGAGAGCCCCCAGCGGAAAGGTTGCACGCAGCAGCTTTGCCTTGCCGCCGGCCAATTCCTGAAGCAGCGGCGTCGCGGCGGCGATGCCACCGGGAATACCCTCGCCGATCACCGTGGCGAGACGTCGCTGCGCCAGTTCCAGCGCGGCGGAGTCGCTGGCCGCCTGACGGGTGACATTTTCCACGGTGTCGGCGGCCATTGCACCGCTGGTACCCGCCAGTCGCTGGGCGCGCGCCGCCACGGCGCGGCTTTGTGCCGCGGCGGCCTGCGCCGTCGCCAGTTCGGCCACCGCGGTCGCGATACTGTCATGCGGGATGACGACGCCGAAGCCGGTGATTTCGGCCGTATAGTCAAAGGACTTGGCCGCTTCGGTCGTTATCCCCAGCTGCTGCGCCTGCGCGGCCGACAGGCTGACCCCCGCCCCGGCGACGCTCGCCGGTTCCGGCGCTGCCTCCGGCGCCGGGGCCGCGCGCTGGCAGGCGCCAAGACCCAGCATTCCCAGGCCCAGCAGCAGCTGCGCCGCCGTTGCGAATCGCTTACTCATTTTGTCCATCCCCCACCCAGCGACTTGCACAGGGCCACCAGAGCCTGCAGGCGCGCCAGTCGGTATTGGCTGTACTGGTCGCGCGCGCCATACAGCGCACGCTGCGCGTCAAGCACGGTGAGAAAATCGCCAGCGCCCTGGCGATAACGAAGTTGTGCGCCATCGAAGGCCTGCTGACTCTGGCTGAGGTTTTCATTCTGGAATTCGCGCGCCACATCCAGGTTGTGCACAGCCGAAAGAGCATTCTCAACGTCAACCAGGGAGGCAAGGATGGCCTTGCGGTAGTCGGCCAGCAGTTCATCATCCCGGGCCCGCGCCTCGTCGCGTTGCGCGCGCAGCCTTCCGGCGTCGAAGATGCTTTGCGTCAGGCCGACCCCGAGATTGATCCCAGGGCCGGTGCCCGACAGTGCAATGACGGCTGCGTTCATGGCGGGATTCTGGATGCCGCCCGCGGCGGTCAGCGTCAGCGTCGGCAGCATCGCGGCGCGGGCCGCGACCAGGTTGGCATCGGCGGCGCGCAGATTGGCCTCGGCGAGAAAGATGTCGGGGCGGCGGGTCAGCAGTTCCATGGGCAGACCCGGCGCCACCTGAGGTTCGGCCAGTGAGTCAAGCGCCGAACCTGCGACCTGGAATTGCTCCGGCGGCCGCCCGACCAGCAGCGCCAGGGCCGTCAGGGCCTCCGCCTCGCGCTGCTTCAGCTCCGGAATCGCCAGTTGCGCGGCCGCCAGAACCGTACGCTGGGTGGCAAGCTGAACCGGATCTGCGGAACCTGCGGTGAATCGTGCCTGTACCGCATCCAGCAGTGAGCGCGCCGCCTCCAGGTTCGACTGCGCGATCTGCAGCCGCTCGCGCAGTGACAGCAGTTCAAAGTAGCTGTCGGCCACGGCCGCCGAGGTCACCAGCGCCAGGGTGTCCTGGTCGGCGCGCGCCGCGGCTCCCAGAAAGCGCGCGGCATCGGCCGAGGCGCGGTTCTTGCCCCAGAAATCCACTTCATAACTGGTGGACAGGAGTGCCGACCAGTCCAGTTCGTGGGCACTGCCCTGCGAGGAATGCCCCGCCAGGTAATTGCCATTGCCACCGGCGTCCACGGCCGGCAGCAGCGCGGCACCGGCCTGCCGTGAGCGCGCGTCCGCCTGGATCAGACGCGCCCGAGCGGCCGCCAGATCAAGGTTTGCCCTCGCCGCATCGGTGATGAGTCCATCCAGCTCAGCGCTGCCAAATCCGTGGTACCAGTCCGCCGATGGCCATGCTGCGGTGCCGGACGGCCCGTTCCGGAATGCCGCGGGAACCTCGGGGGCCGCCGGCTTGGGCGGTTGTAATGCGCAGCCCGTGAAGGCCAGCAGCGCCGCGGCAGCGCACCCGGCGGCAAGGTTATCGCCACCCCGAAGCATTCCAATCCCAGTCTTCCATTTGGACCGAGGCTAGCAAGACCCGGCGCCAAGGAGGTGTACAAGTTTGTAAACCCGCCGCTGCGCCCGGCGCATATTGTGTGCGCCAGCACCTTGGAACCGCCTGTAAGGAGAGTGCCGTGAGCAAGTACCCCGCCCGCAAAATCATCGCACCGGGCCTGGCCCTCGCGGTTGCTGCCCTGGTCACCGCCGGCGCCTTCGCAGACTCCGGCCTGCAGGTGCTGGAGCGCTGGAAGATAGGTGGTGGCGGCGGTTGGGACTACCTCACGGTGGATGCCGCGCATCGCCTGTTCCTCAGCCG
>Ga0210385_10001042_pt1 | contig 17527 bp, 17 predicted proteins | sample IncBWH26OmetaG_FD_160107 | JGI IMG/M metagenome (GOLD analysis project Ga0210385, IMG submission 160107) | Forest soil microbial communities from Barre Woods Harvard Forest LTER site, Petersham, Massachusetts, United States - Inc-BW-H-26-O ...
AAACGGTTCGCGGTGGGTGGAGCGCTGCTGTGGCCCGGCCCCCGGTGCGAGGTCGTCGGGATCGTCCGTCGGCTGGCCCCGATCGGCACTCGAACCGATCTGGGCCGGGTCTTGCCGGTGCGCTCGAGGAAGATCCAACCCCAGAAGGCCGGACGAACGAGTGATTGCGCCTAATCGCGATCAAAGAACCTGATCTCGGTCGTCGACGAGCGCGAGGTCGTCATACACTCATGCCAATGCGTCGCAGGGTCACCTTCTCCCGCAACCTGACGCTGTCGCTGTCGCGGACTTGCCAGTGCTACTGCAAGTACTGCGCGTTTGCGACGCATCAGGCGCATCTGCACCCACCGGATGAGGTCCTGGAGATCCTGGACGGCGCTGCCAAGCGCCAGGTCAAGGAGCTGTTGGTGCTGACGGGCGAGAAGCCGGAGGTCAACCCGGAGGTTGCCGCGAAGCTGCGCGAGTACGGCCACGAGGACTTCACGGCGTATGTGGTGTGGACGTGCGAACGGGCGCTCGAGCGAGGCCTTCTGCCGCACACGAACCTGGGAGCGCTGGCACGCGAGGATCTGGCGCGGCTACGGGAGGTGACGGCCTCGCAGGGGCTGATGCTGGAGTCGATCTCCGAGCGACTGATGGACACGGTGCACGCGGGCTCGCCGACGAAGCACCCGGCCAGGCGCCTGGAGACGATCCGGGCGGCGGGTGAGCTGGGGATCCCGTTCACGAGCGGAATCCTGGTGGGCATCGGGGAGACGGAGCAGGAGCGCGTCGAATCGCTGGAGGCGCTCGCGACGGTGCACGCGGAGTTCGGCCACATCCAGGAGGTGATCCTGCAGAACTTCGTGCCCCACCAGCGCTACTACGGTCAGGAGCCGGCGGAGATCGCTGACGCGGCCGCGCGTGAATACTGGCGCACGGGCGTGGCCGACTCGCGCCCTGAGCTGCCGCTGCCGCAGTGGGCGTGCCCGGTGAGCATCGAGGACATGAAGCGCTTGATCGCGGAGACGAGGCGGTTGATGGGAGATGTGGGCATCCAGATCCCGCCGAACCTGGCCGGATGGTGGGGCGAGCTGGTGGCTGCGGGGGCGACCGACCTGGGGGGGTTGAGCGCGAACGGCGATCACATCTCCCCGGAGCACCCGTTCCCCTCGCCGCACCAGGTGCGAAAGCAGCTGCAGAAGGACGGGGTGGCGTTGACGGAGCGGCTGTGCGTATATCCGCAGTACATCGACCAGCACTGGATTGCCCAGGGCGTGATGGACACGATCAAGGTCAAGTACTGGAGCTTCATCCCGCGCCGCGGCTCCGGCCGCACGGACCCGCCGGCGCCGATCCGCCCCGATCTCGTGGCTGGCGCTACCGAGCGTGCCCGCAACGGCCTCGGGCTGACACCGGATGAGCTGACGGCGATGTTCGCGGAGACCCGCGCGGAGGCGATCGAGGACATGCGCCAGGCGGCGGACGAGCTGCGCTCGGAGCTCGTGGGGGAGACGGTGACGTTCGTGGTCAACCGCAACATCAACATCTCCAACGTGTGCACGGTCGGCTGTGCGTTCTGCGGCTTCGGCCAGGGCAAGCGCTCGCCGGACGCGTATGAACACGATGAGAAGGAGTTCGTCGCGCGCGTCCACGAGGCGATCGACTTCGGCGCGAGCGAGCTGTGCATCCAGTCTGGGATTCACCCCGACTGGCAGTTCGAGGACTACCTCGGATGGTTGCGGTTGGCCAAGGAGACTTCGATTCGGGCCGGCTCGGAGTTGCATCTGCACGCCTATAGCCCGATGGAGATCGCGCACATGTGCGATATCTCGGGCCTTCCGCCGGGGGAGGTGTTCGCACAGCTGCGCGACGCCGGGCTCGGCTCCACGCCAGGCACGGCGGCGGAGGTGCTGCATGACGGTGTGCGCGAGCGCATCTCGCCGAACAAGCTGCCGGTGGCACGCTGGGTGGAGATCATCGAGGCCTCGCACAGGGCGGGCCTGCGCTCGACGGCGACGGTGATGTTCGGCCACATCGAGGAGCCGTGGGAGCTGGCGGAGCACATGCGGGTGATCCGTGAGCTACAGGAGCGGACGGGCGGGATCACGGAGCTCGTGCCGCTGTCGTTCATCCCCTTCCAGACACTTTTGGGCCGCACGCACGGGGTGGAGGAGATCTCGCGGGAGGAGAACCTCAAGCACACCGCCGTCTTCCGTCTGGCGCTGGGACGTACTGTGGCGAGCCTGCAGGCGAGTTGGGTGAAGATGGGCCTGGACGCTGCCACGGAGGCGCTGCGCTGGGGCGTGAACGATCTCGGCGGCACGCTGATGGAGGAGTCGATCAGTCGCCTCGCGGGCAGCTACCACGGCACGCGCCTGGCGCCCGAGCAGCTCGTCGCCGCTGCGCACGACGCAGGACGCCCGGCGGCGGAGCGCACGACGCTGTACGGCATCAGGCGGGAGTTCCCGCTGGCATCGCCGCCTGCGCCTGACGAGGTGCCGGTGGCGGTGTAGGCGTCGCTCCCCGCTCGGGTGTTGCGCTCCAGGGCGCGAGAAAGTACAAATGTGAGCACCATGTCGGTGCTCATGTATGCGTTGTTCTTGGGCTTGGTAGTAGGCGCAGGATCGCTTGATCCGCGTCGCATCCCACCTCGGAGCGAGCTCGGGCAGGCACTGCGGCGTGTCGGTCGTCCGGCTCGACGCGAGATAGACAATGCGTTGCGCGAGGGGCGCGCAGTCGGGGATCCTGATCTGGCCTCGCTTGCAGCGGCGGTGGCGCAGGAGCGAATGAGTCGAATTGACTACCGAGGGCCGCTTCTCAGACAGGAGAAGCTGTTCCTGCTGGCGGGCATCGGCGAGGTGGCACTCACGCTCGTCGTCGGCGTCCATCACCTCGCGCGCCAAGAGGGCACCATCGGTGGCTCGGTGCTCGCTGTCTTCTGGGTCGTCGGGTTTCGCCGACTTACGCCGTCTCACCGGCACTCCACCGACCGAATGCTCACCGCTTATACGCGAAACCGCTCGCTCGGTGAGTCCGTTGGGCGTGGAGAGCTCGATCGTTCGCTACTGGGTATGCCGTGACTTGAGGCGGCTCGCCGTGCGGGTCAGCTCGAGGGCACCGCTGGCCGGTCGCCGGGGCGTTGCATGTCGCGATGGCCGTCGGACTTCGCTTCATACAGCACGACGTCGGCCTCACGGACGAGTTCGGCAGGGGTGGTTTCCGTTGAGGTTGCGAGGCCGATGCTGAAGGGGATGCCGTCGGGCAGGCCGATCTCGCCCAGCTCCAAGGCCTGTGCGCAATGCCGCAGTCGCGCGGCTGCTGTCCGTGCGCTCTCGCGGTCGGTGGCGGGCAGCGCGACGAGGAACTCATCGCCTCCCCAGCGCCCATAGATGTCATCGGCGCGCAGCGCGTCGCGCAGGCAGCCGGCAAACGCGCGCAGAACCTGGTCGCCGGCCTCGTGCCCGAACTGGTCGTTGGTCTCCTTGAAGCGATCGAGGTCGATCATCATCAGCGACAGCGGCTCGTCTCGTCTGCGGGCGTGTGCAGCGGCGCGAGTGAGGTGTTCGTTCAGCGCTCGCCGGTTGAGCAGGCCGGTCAACGCGTCCGTGCGGGCGATCTGCTCGAGCTTGGTGGACAGCGATGTGAGCCTCGCTCGATCGGCGAGCGAGCGGGCGAACAGCGCGACAAGCAAGGTGCCGAGGATGCTGACCAGCGCCAGCACCAGCCAAGGGATCCACTGTGTCCAGCCGGCGATCGACACGTACATCCGACTGTTTGGCACAGCCATCAGAAGTTTCCATGACGTTCCCGGGACAGACGTGTCAGCAAATGTCGTGGGAGTCTGTGCGCCGGCGACGGAGCCGTGTGATGCATGGGCCGCCGCGCGCGCGAGCTGGGGGTCGGCTTGGGCAAGGGTCCTCGCGGTCGTGGAAGGGCTGGCGGCGATCACGTGCCCGCTGGCGTCGACGAGGATCACCTCGTGCTGCCGGTAGGGGACCGTGTGCTGGACGAAGCGGCCCAGCGCCGAGTCATTGGCGTCATAGGCGGCGCTGAACACGCGCCGGCCTCGCGCGGTCGAGAAGGGAACGGCGATGGCCGTAACCGGCATGGCTCGTGCTGCCGAGGGAACGACGTTGGAGATCGCTGACCTACCCTGCTCGGCGGCTTGGAGGTGGGCGTAGTGGCTCGCGAGCGGGTGGCCCAGCAGCGACCGGTCGGACGGCACGATGTCGAGCAGGCGTCCGGATGAGTCGAGCAGCACCGCGGCGCTGCTACCGAAGGCAGACACGACCAGCCGGAAATGTTCGGGGGACACCTGCGCTCCGGAGAGGAACTGCCGAGCGGTTTGCTGCTCGCGGGTCGCCTGCTGCATCAGGAACTCCGACACGAACGTGGCTGAGCTCGTGCCGCGCAGCTCGAAGCTCGAAAGGATATGCGCCCTTGACTGCTGGCGGGAGAGGACGATGCCCGCCGACAGCGTGCCCAGCAGCACCAGCAATGCGAGCGAGGCGATCGCGGTCGTCCACGCCAGGCGGCCCCGTGCGAGACCAGTGGGGATTTTCTCCATGACGGTTGTCATCCTTGATTGCCTAGCACGAGACGTTCGTCGAGGTCCCCGTCTCGACGAACGAACGTCTCGCTGCGCAAGCTTCACTGAGAAGATCGACCGATGGGCAGGCCGACTTTAGGCGTGTCCAGGTGGCCCTGGCCGCCACTGTGATCTAGTGACTGGAGTCCGATTGCTCGATGGCCATCCATCGGGCAAAACGCTCACCGAATGATCGATTCAGGTCGCTAGAGTGTGCTTGCCTTGGCGCGTTTGAGTAGCAACGACAGCAGTCGCTCCTCGGTCGCCGTGGGTATCGGCTTGGAGAAGCCGGTGGCTTCCAGTTCGATTTCGGCTGGGCCGATGATGAACGTGAAGATGTCGTGGTAGATGTGAATGCGCACGTGCCCGTTGCGGGTGTCGTCGATGGTGCGCAGCCGACCATCTGTGGTGCCGGGAAGCGGGGCGGCCACGGTGGCGACCCGCAACGGGCCGAGCTGGAGTTTGGCCGCGCGGCGCTTGAGCTGCAGGCGCGCTGCTTGCAAGTAGCGCAGGAAGCACCTTTGACCACGCGAGCTGAAGTAGGCGGCGTTGTTGCGTACCGCAAGAGCAGCGGTCGGCCAGACTTCGACTGTGGAGCGCACTATTTGCGATTGAGCTGCGCGGCCGACGGAGAATTCAGGCGAGTGGATCTTCACGAGTCGGGCGTTTGCGCTGACGCCCCCGAAGCAGCGACTGAATGCTGAGCTCGAGCGCTGGCTGGATGGCGTCTGTGGGGGTTCGCCTTCGGCGGATCCGGCGCCGCTCATCTCGGGAACGTCGGCCGCACGCAGGTTCACCGCGTGCGCGTACGCAGTGGCGCTCGCGCGGGTGAGCGGGGTGCCCGCGCTGACGTCGCCGCTGTTCGTGGCGGTGGTGGCGCCGGTCCCCCCGCAGCCGACGGCGAGGACGCTGCAGGTGACGAGGACGAGCATTGTGAGCGCCGGTCGCTTCACCGATAGAATCATGCCAGCCGCCCCGGCGCCACATCGACCATGCGTCTAGCGCCGCCGGGTGGCCAGCTGGCCAAGATCCTACGCGGCAATGCTCAAAGCGCTCGCCGGCGCATCCACGACCTCGCGTTCGATCTCGCGCTCGCGCACGAGCAGCGTCGCGGCGATTCCACCCACTACCGCCAATCCTCCGCCGAGTAGCAGGATCTCGTTGAGTCCTGACAGGAAGCCCGCGCGCGCGGCATGCGCGACGGCGCCGCGAACTCCGACGGGTAGCGCCGCGACGGCGTCGTTCAGCCTGCCGGAGGACACCGCTTCGATCAGTTGACGACCGTGCCCGCTCGCGGCGGGGGCCTGTGAGGCGATCTTGGCGGCGCCGCGAGCGGTGAACAGCGCACCCCAGGCAGCCACGCCGACGGAGATACCGACTTGGCGGAAGGTGTCGTTGATGCCGGCGGCCATGCCGCTGCGCTCCTTGGGCACCACGCTGAGCGCCACGTCGGCGATCACCGTGTTGACGATCCCGACACCGACGCCCGCGATGATCAGGCCCGGCAGCAGCGCCGTCCAGCCGTCGCTCACGTGCAGGCCGGACATCAGGATCATCCCGAGCCCCGCAAGCACCAGGCCGGCGCCGAGCTGTGCACGCGCGGCTACCCGCGATACCCACATGGCTGACATGCCGGCGATCACGAACGTCACAAGCGTCAACGGTAGGTAGCGCTCACCGGCACCGAGGGGGGAGTTGCCGAGGAACTGCTGCAGGTAGAGGGTCAGGTACAGGAACAGAGCGAACAGCGATGCGCTGATCGCAAACGCGGCGATCTGCACGCCGGTGAAGGCGCGGTTGCGAAACAGCTCGAGTGGCAGCATCGGGTTGGGTGAGGTCCGCTCGATCGCGACGAACGCCCCGAGTGTGGCCACCGCGCCTGTCAGCAGCGCGAGGATCGGCAGGCTGCCCCAGCCAATCGCGTTGCCGCGCAGCAGCGCGAACACGAGCATGAACAGTCCCGCGGTGAACGTGGAGACACCCGGCCAGTCGGCGCGCAGCGCGTTCGGGTCGCGCGACTCGGCGACCTTGGCCCAGGTGATCGCGATCGCGATCATCCCGATCGGCACGTTCAGGTAGAAGACCGACTGCCAGCCGAGCGACTCGGTCAGAGCGCCACCCACGAGCGGTCCGGTGGCGACTGCCACGCCGATCGTGGCGCCGTAGATGCTCATCGCGGTGCCGCGCTCGCGACCGACCGGGAACTCCTGAGCGACGAGCGCAAGCGACAGCGCGAACATGATCGCGCCGCCGATGCCCTGCACCGCGCGTGCGCCGATCAAGAAGCCTGCGCTCGGAGCCAGTGCGCAAGCAAGCGACGCCGCAGAGAACAACAGCAGGCCCACCAGGAACGAGCGCCTGCGCCCGAGACGGTCGGCGAGCGAGCCGGCGGTCAGCACGATCGTGGCGAGCGCGAGCGCATATACGTCGATTACCCACTGCAGGTCAGTGAAGCTCGCGCCCAGGCTCTGCTCGAGCTTCGGCAGCGCCGTGTTTACGACGGTGATGTCCAGGAGCAGCATGAACGTGGCGATGACCACCGCTGTGAGGGTCCACCACTTACGGGTTGGTGAGGGCATTGACGGCCTCCGATCGTGCGTCTAAAATGGTCAAGCAGGCTTGTAAGATGATTTGATCAAGTGACCTTATCAGATGGGATGACGACATGCCGACGACGACGCAACGCAAGGACTTCGTAGGGCTGCTGTACACGGCTGCCGACGCGTTGATCGCCGATCTGACGGCGCGTTTGGAGCAGGCTGGATACGGCGACATACGCCAGGCACACGGCTGCGTCTTCGGCAACATTGTCCCCGACGGCATGCGTTTGACGGAGCTCGCCGAGCTGGCGGGCATGACCAAGCAGGGGGTGGGCGAGGCCGTCAGTGATCTCGAACGGCTCGGCTACGCCGAGCGCGTGGCGGACCCCAGCGACGGGCGCGCGAAGATCATTCGCCTGAGCGATCGGGGTCGCGACGCTCAGCGCACGGGCTACGAGATCATCGCCACGATCGAAGCCGAGTGGACGCAGCGCTTCGGCGCCGAGCACGTCGAGCAGATGCGTGCGCTGCTGGTCGATCTAACTGCGCCACCTGCGTCGGCGTCCGCTGCGCAGCCGCGGACAGCCGAGCCGCTGCCCGCCGCCGCCTAGCTGTACCTAGCTGCCGCGCGCGAACTGACCGTGGAAGGAGAAGGGGATGTGATGTGGCGTGTGTGCCCGGGCGAGCTCGCTGAGGTCGGCTGCATCGAGGACAAGCAGGAACGACGTGCCCGCGTCGGCGTCGAGCACCACTGACAGCAGCACCCCGTCATCCTCGCGCTCGGCTTCCGGGTGTGCCACGAACACAGGCTCACCCGGGTAGCGGCCCGGCTCGTAGAAAGACAGCGCGGCGCCGTTGGTGACGTCGAGCTTGACGATCTTCTCGAACCAGCCGCTCGCGCCGAGGTCGTTGCCCCACACGTACTGGTGGGGATGCTCGTTGCAGCGTCCGTAGTTGATGCGCGGCAGCTCGATGCCGACCTCGCCGATGCGCTCGTGCGTGACGGAGCGGTCGCGAAGCCCGAGCCGGAAGCGCGTGAGCTGCGGCTGGGCGATCGGGTGGTCGCTGCGCAGGCGCTCCAGGTAGAGATCCTCCACGATGCTCGCGTTCGCCACCGTGCACACATCCACCACGACCTCCTCGCCGTCCTCGAAGGCGTTGACGTGGTGGAAGCCGAAGCACGCATCGGTCTCGAAGCCTGCGGTCGCCTTGCCGGTGGCGCGATCGACTAGCGTAAAGCGGGTGCCGCGCTCAGGCTTCCAGCGGTAGTTCTCGATGTAGGGGCGCCCCGACAACGCCACTGCCAGCGGGTTGACCACGAACGGGAACTCAGCCAGCACGAACCAGCGCTCGGTGAGGCCGAAGGAGTGCATGTATGCCGGCTCTCTAACGGGTATGGAGCCGAGGATCCTCGGCTTGGCCTTCCGATTGCCCGTGCCTGCGGGGTGGAGGCTGAAGAAGCGATAGCTGCTGCGTGCGCCGAGCTTGGCGGCGTAGTTGAGCATTGCGCCATTCGCACGGTCCACGTGCGGGTGCGCAGTGGTCAATTGCCCGGGGGCCTTGAACGGGTGTACACCGGCGCTTTGCAGCGTCTGCGGGTCGAACTGGACGGGCAGTGGCGTCTCGGTCATCGCCACAAAGCGCTCGCCGAGTCGCGCAACGTTGATGTTGGCATTGTCCGTCAGGATCCCTCCGGAGGTGAACAGCGTCTGCACGCGCTTGAACACTGCGCGGCATGGGTCCGTCGCGAATTCTCCGTAGACGATCTCGCCCTTCTCGCGTGCGGCGCGGTAGCTGCGACTCTCCAGGAAACGATTGCCGTAAGACACGCGCCCCTCGGCGATCGTGAAGCGGTGCAGCATCGCCAGGCCGTCGAACCAGTGGCGCATGCGCTGCTCTCCGACCTCGAATTTCGCGGGACCGGTCCGTAGCAGCGAGCCTCCAAGCCAGGACGGCAGCCCACCGCTCAGCTGTAGCTCGGCGATGGTCGACTCACGCTCGAGGGTGGCGAAGCCGAGCGTGGGAGCAACGGTGGGCGACACGGCTGTCGGCACGCTCGCGGCCATGATAGTACCTCCTGAATGGTTCGGACCGAACGATCAATACCGTAGGCTACTCTGCGGGGGATGTCAAGCACCCGTTTGACGGAGACGTCGTACATCGTCCTGGGGCTGCTCGAGCGTCTGCAGCCAGCCACGCCGTACGACCTCAAGCGGCTCGCCCAGATCAGCACGATCAACTTCTGGAGCGTGCCGCACACACAGCTTTACAGCGAGTGCGCGCGGCTCGCGCAGGCTGGTCTGTTGCTGGAGGAGCGCGAGCAGACGGGACGGCGCAGGCGCATCTACCGCGTCAGCGAGCGCGGTGCGCTGGCGCTCGAGCGCTGGCGCTCGGAGCCGACGGACGCGCTGGAGGAGGTCCGCGACGCGGGCACGCTGAAGCTGTTCTTCGGTGCCGATCCTGGCGAGCTGGCGGCGGCTCAGATCGACGCGCACCGGCGCCAGCTGCGCTCCTATGAGCACCTGCACGAAAGCTCCGCGGAGCTGCCTCGCGGGATGCGGCTGGCGCTTGAGGCGGGCATCGGCCATGAGCGTGAGTTCATCCGCTTCTGGTCGCAGCTGCTCAGCGAAACAGATCCTCCTGCAAAGGACGCAGCAGCGCCATAGCACCGGGGCCGTCCTGTTCGCCGATGAAGCGCTGCAGGCCGTCGACGATCACGACCGGCTCGCGCGAGTCCTTCGCGCGAGCGAGGTCGGCCGCGCCGGCGGCGGCGTCCGCGATCGCAAGCCACGTTGCCCGGAGCTCCATGCCGCTGGCGTCGGTTCGCCCGCGCCAGTCATCCAATGGCTGCATCCCTGCCAGCCCGATTGCCACGTCGACCTGACCATGGCGCCACGCCCGCCCGAAGCTGTCCGTGATCAGCACCGCTGGAGCCGCCTGCTCACCAGCGTTCGCGCCGGTGAGCTGGCGCAGGCGAGCGCGGATGCGACGGGCGGAGCCGTCGGGATCACGCGGCAGCAGGATCAGTGTGTCTGCGCCTGGCCCTGCGGAGGCGTTGGAGGCATCGACGCCGGCGTTGGCGCACACGAAGCCGTGATGGGTACGGCAGATCAGCACGCCGTGGCTCGCGCGCAACACCTCCGCCGACTCATCCAGCACCACCTGCAGAACTCGGGGGTCCCTGGCGGCTGCGCCTTCCCGGTCGCCGCGTGCAAGCTCGCGGGCGCGCTCGCCCGCGACGACGTCGGCGAGCATGACAGTCGCGCCCTCGGCCTTCGACACCGCCGTGTGGGCGATCGCCACGAGCTGCCCGGCACGCAGCGGCTTGCCGCCCATGGCGGCCAGGATCAGCGACGCAATGTCATCGCCGGGCCGTATCTCCGGGATGCCGCTGAGGGCCCGTAGGGACAGGTTCGCCACGAGGGCTGGCGCTCAGGCTGGGGCCGTGAGGGGAAGGACGTCGGTGTGCTCGCCCAGACCGAGTACAGCGCGAGTTCGTGGCGCCCGTGCGCTCAAGCCCGCAAGGCGCTCGCGCAGCGCGGCCAGGTCGGCGCCGGTGTCGATGTCCAGCAGCAGCGAAGCGGGTTGCTCGATCGCAGGCTCGATGCCGGCGGTGAGCGCAAGCGCACGGTGACGCTGACAGCTGTCGGGTCCGAAGCTCGGTGCGATCGCGTCCGGCGGGGTGAGCAACAGGCCGTTGGTTCCTCTGCCGTGGCGGTCGGGGACGATCACCACTGAGCGCTCCCTGCGGCGCGTGGCTGCATCTATGCGTAGCAGCGCTTCGAGCTCCGCAGGGTCGAGCGCAGGGCAGTCGCCGGGGATGCACAGCACCCGCTCGATGCCCTCGGCGAGCGCGCACTCCACGCCGAGCGCGGCGGCTGCCGACTGGCCGCTCTCAGCGGTGTCATCGACGATGATCGCGCCCTGGATGCGTGCCGCCGACGCGACGGTGTGCTCGCGGGTGACCACGATCGTGCGCTCGATCGCTTCGGTCTGTGCGAGCGCGAGCAGCACGTCGGCAACCATCGCACCGGCGAGCTGCAGGCGTAGTCGGTCGGCGACGCTTGCGCCCAGGCGCTGCTTCGCGTGGGCGAAGCTCTTGACGGGGAGGACCGCGGCGGTACGCATCTGCCGCAGACGATAGTGAGAACTACTCGAGCGTCGGTACTACCAACCGAGCAGCATCAGCCCGACGGTCACGCCCGGGCCGATCGTCACCATCAGACCATGTTCGCCCGGCTCCGGCGTGTAGCGCTCGATTGTGTCCTTGAGTACGTAGAAGATCGACGGAGTGCCCACGTTGCCGTGCTCGGCCAGCGCGTTCCAGCTGGTGGCGAGATCCGCCTCCGACAGCTCCAGCGCCGTCTGCACGTTCTCGATGATGCGCCTGCCACCGGGGTGCACGATCCAGTGGTCGATGTCTGCGTGACGCAGCTCGTGCCGGGCGAGGAAGCCCGCGACGACGTTCGGCAGGCCCGCGCCGGCGAGGTCGGGTAGCTCCCGCGCGAGGTGCAGGTAGCTGTCCCCGGGCGCCAGGTCGAGGCGAACCGCGTCGAGCGTACCCGGCAGCTGGTGAACCTGGGAGGCGAGGATGAGCGGCCCATCCGCGCGAGGATCGCTGGAGAGCACGGCGGCGGCACAGCCGTCGCCGAAGATCGCAGAGCCGACGGTCTTTGCCTTCGAATCATCGGGTGTGGCGGGTGTCAGTGTGCCGCTCATGCTCTCCGCCGCCACGATCAGCGCAAGCCTCTCCGGGTGCTCGTGCATCGCCTGTCCCGCAAGTTTCATCAGCGGCACGCCGCTCGCACAGCCGACGCCGCTGATGTGGTACTTGTCGGTCGTGGGGGCCATCTCATAGTGGTCGAGCAGACGATGAGCGAGCGTCGGGCAGCCGACCGAGTACAGGCTTGAGCTGATCACCGTCCCGATCCGCTGTGGGTCGAGCTCGAGTGCGTCGACTGCTTGGATAGAGTGCGCCATCAGCTGCTGCTCGATCTGTGTCGCGCGACCCTGCAGAGTCCGTGCCAGGAAGTCTGGACTCAGGTCTAGATGGCGGCGCTTGACCCCACAACGTTCGAAGATGCCCTCAGCAAACTCATTTCCCTTCAAGCCCAGGCGATCCAGCACCTGCTCCTGTGAGAAGACCTCCTGCGAATCGGACACGGCGATCCCTGCGATCCGCGGTCCTGAGCGTCGCGCGGGTTGGCGTGGAGTGACGAGCGGGCTGGTGAGAACCGATGGTCCGCCGTTGCCGTATGTCCGGTACGAGACGCTCTGCACAGTCGATGCTCCTTGGTTGGCGGTGGCGCCCGGTCGGGGCCATCAGGCTGAGGCTTCGACGATATGTGCACCGAGCGCCGCTACCCGGTGCATCAACGCCGTTCTTACCGACTTCTTCGCGTGCTCGCAGGTCGATTTACTGCGATGAAAACGATCATCCGAGGGGAGAAGTCTAGATGAAAGCGACGACGACTACCGGCATCAAGCTGATTGGGGCTGGTCTGCCGCGAACCGCCACACTCACGCAAAAGCAAGCGTTCGAGCAGCTTGGGCTGGGGCCGTGCTACCACTGGGTCAACGTGCTGGCCGATCTCGACCACGTCGAGCTGTGGAACCAGGCGCTGGACGGGAAGCCTCCGTGGCAGCAGATCTTCGGCGCTGCCCAGTCGAGCGCGGACTGGCCAGGTGGCTACTTCTATCGCGAGCTGCTGGAAGCCTACCCGGACGCGAAGGTGCTTCTCAGCGTGCGCGATCCGCAGTCGTGGGAGCCGAGCTTCCGCGAAACGATCGTGGAGATGTCCTTCGGCAAGTCGCTGATGCCTCTGCTCGCGCACGCACGCGCGGCCGTGGACCCCAAGTTCGACGCTTATCTGGAGCTGGTCGATCGCATGTTCTGGGGGCCTGAGGGGACGTTCTCGCAGGGACACGAGCCCGAGCAGCTAAGGGAGCAGATGGTCGCCCACCACGAGCGCGTCAAGCGCGACGTGCCCGCCGATCGCCTGCTGGTGTGGGAAGCGCGCGAAGGCTGGGAGCCCCTTTGCGATTTCCTGGAAGTGCAGGTCCCGAGTGAGCCGTTCCCGCACGCCAACGACCGCGAGACGTTCCTGGGGCGCGTGATCGACGGGGCGCTCAGCACGCTCAAGGACTGGCGCGAGCGCAACCCCGCAGCTGTCTCGTAGCGCGCGAGCGCAACCCGCGGCGGTCGCGTAGCGCTTCTAACGCGACGCCCGCCCGGCTCGCTAACCGGCGAGCGCCTGCGCGAACGACAGCGTCTGTTCGGCTACGCGCGCGCGCGCGTCCGCGTCGTCCATGCGGGTGTCGGTCTGTAGCGTGGTCAGCCGCGCGACGTCTTCATCGGCGACGATGCCATCGAGCAGCTCGCCGTAGAAGTCGGCCACGCCGTCGGCGCTTGGCTCGAGCGCGGCAAAGGCCATGAACGCCTCCGTGGGGCCCTTCAACACCTCGCCGCCGACGATTGGGCTGACGGCCACGATCGGCGCGGTGGCGGCGTGGAGCGCCTGGTGAATGCCGGGCACGGCGAGGATCGGTGCGATCGACGCAAGCGGATTGGACGGGCCGATCACGATTGTGCTGGCAGCTCCGATCGCGTCGAGCACGTCTTGGCTCGCGCGTGCCTGCTCGGCGCCGCGGTACTCGAGCCCCTCGATCAGCCCGGCGGCGCGCTCGCGGATCATGAACTCCTGGAAGGCGCACCAGCCGGCTGACCCCGTGCGGACCCATGTGCGCACGGGGTCATCGCTCATCGGCAGCACACGCGTGCGCACACCTATCGCCTCGTTCAGTCGCGCGAGCGCGGCCGTGGGGGAGAGACCCTCGGCGAGCATTCGCGCCCGCTCCAAGCACCATGCGAGGTCGCGGTCGCCGAGGTTGAACCACACCTCCACGCCCAGCTCGCGCAGCGCGTCCATTACCGCGAAGGTGTCGTCTCGCAGCCCCCAGCCGCGATCGTCGATCGTGCCCGCCAGCCAGAAGGACACGAGGTCGGGGTCGGGCGAGACGTGCGCGCCGTAGATCTCGATGTCATCGCCGGTGTTCGCGATCACGCTCAGCCGCTCCGGGCCGGCCACGTCGGCGATGCCCCGCGCCAGCTTGGCGCCGCCGGTGCCGCCGGAGAGGATGACGATGTCGCGATCGCTCACTGCCACAGCTGCTCTGGCAGATCGGTGAGACGGATGCCCGCATGGGTCTTGTAGCGGGCATTCACGGAGATCAACAGCGCTGTCAGCGCCTCGGTGGTGCGCGCCATCTCCAATTTGCCGCAATCGACGCAGCGCAGCCCGTCGATGCGCTCGATCAGCTCCGCCGCCACGCGCTTGTCAGCACGCGAGTCGCCGCACACGAGCACGTCCTGCGCGAGTGGGTGCTCCAGGTCGCTGAGCGACGCTGCGCTGACTGTGTGTAGGGCCGAGACCACGCGCACGCCGTCGGGCACCATCTCCAGCGCCTGCTGGGCGGCTGAGCCCTGCCACACGCCGAGCATGCGGGTGGCCTTGCCGCTGACTGCGGCCGCCAGCGGCACGGTGGCGTCGATCAGCAACTGCCCGGGGGACAGCGCTCCCTTCAGGTTCGCCAGGGTCTCGGACTGGTTACGGAAGGGCACGCTCAGGACCACGATGCCCTCCGCGCCCGCTGCGCGTACCGCCTCCGCGTTGTCGTGCGCTGAGAAAGATCCGTCTGGGAGGATCGTGAGGGCGCGCTCGGCGGTCTCCGCGGCACGGTCTGAGTCGCGCGAGCCGATCGCGATCGGCACACCCGTGCGCGCGAGGCGCAAAGCGAGGCCGAAGCCGAGCGCCCCTGAGGCACCGATGACGGCGACCGGATCGGAGCTGGACGGTGCCACGGCGGCCGAGTATAGGCTGAGTGAGATGTTGCCCTCGCGACCCTTGACGCCATGACCGAGCTTCCCCCGACGGCGCGCGTTAGGGAGGTAGGCCCGCGCGACGGCTTCCAGAACGAGCCGGAGGTGATCCCAACCGAGCGCAAGATCGAGCTGATCGACGCGCTCGCACGCACCGGCCTGCGGCGTCTGGAGGTGACGAGCTTCGTTCGCGCCAACGTCATCCCACAGCTGGCCGACGCCGCCGAGGTGCTCGCCGGGATCGACGTGCCGCCAGAGGTGGGCGTGTCGGTGCTGATCCCCAACGAGCGGGGGTTCGACATGGCGCTCGAGCTCCGTGAGCGCGTCGGCGCAAGCGCCGGCGGGGACCGCCGTCCGGACTCCGACGGCGATGGCTCCGCTGGGGGCGAGCGCCCGGCATTCGACGAGATCAACGTTTTCATGTCCGCGTCGGAGACTCACAACCGCAAGAACGTCAACCGCTCGATCGCCGAGTCGCTCGCGGGCCTCCAGGCCGTCCTCGGACGCGCGCGGGCGGCGGGCCTACGCTGTGAGGGCGTGATCTCGACGTCGTTCGGCTGCCCATACGAGGGCCACGTGCCGGTCGAGCGAGTGCTCGAGATCGCGGCAGCGCTACGCGATGCCGGCGCCCAGGAGATCGGCTTCGGCGATACCACCGGCATGGCCAACCCTGTTCAAGTACGCGAGTTCTTCGCCGTGGCGCGCGAGCGGCTGGGAACGGATGTGGAGCTGACCGCCCACTTCCACAACACTCGCGGACAGGGTCTCGCGAACGTGCTTGCGGCGCTGGAGGCGGGCGTCACGAGCTTCGAGTCGAGCTTCGGCGAGCTGGGGGGTTGCCCGGTGCCGGCAGGCGCAACCGGCAACATCGCCTCCGAGGATCTCGTCTCGATGCTGCACGAGATGGGAATCGAGACGGGTATCGACCTGGATGCGCTACTCGCATGTGCAAGGCGTGTGCGTGAGATCCTGGGTCGCCCGCTGGGCAGCCACACGCTCGTGGCCGGGCCCGTCGACTGGCAGCGCTAGCTCCGCACTAGAGGCTGGCCACCGGCTCCTCGGCCTGGCTTTGCTCGCGCGCGCTCTCTCGTGCGGCGGCAACGCAGTACTCCTGCACCGCGACCTCCATCTCCAGCGTTTGCGCGAGCGCTGGGCGCGCGGAGGCATCGATCACGCGCTTGGCGCGGCCTACGGCGATGTGGGAGTTGGCGAGCAGCTCATCCACGAACGCGTGCGTTGCCTGCTCGAGCTCCTCGGGTACCACGACGCGGTTGATCAGGCCGATCCGCTCGGCCTCTGCGGCATCGATCGTGCGGGCGGTCATGATCAGCTCCTTCGCGCGGCCGAGGCCCACGACGGCGGGCAGGCGGGTGGAGCCGCCGACGTCGGGGATGATCCCGAACTTGACCTCCGGCAGGCCGAACTGCCCGTCGCTCGAGGCGACCCGCAGGTCGCAGCCGAGCGCGACCTCTAGCGCTCCCCCCACACACGTGCGGTGGATCTGGCAGACGACCGGCTTGGCCATCTCTTCGCAGATGTTCGCGCAGTCGAGGAAGACTTTTCTGAACGGGCGCAGCATGCCCGGCGTGCCGGCCGATGAGGCGAGCTCGACGAGATCCACGCCCGCGGAGAACACCGGGCCTTCGCCGCGCAGCACCACGCAGTGCACCTCCGTGTCCGCCGCCGCTTCGCGCAGGGCGGCACCGAGCGCCAGCAGCAGCTCCTGGTTCATCGCGTTGCGCTTCTCCGGACGGTTCAGTACCACGTGCCTGACGTGGCCTTGGTCTTCGGTGAACACGATGCTCATGGCGCGCCTCCTGTGGGTGAGCGTCCCGTCGGGCATCTTCCGGTCGGATGAGCCTCATACAGGGCCAATTGGTCACAACAGCGTACGGAAGGACGCCACTGCTAGCATGATTGCAGTAATGATGCAGAGGATCATGATCCAGGCTGAGCCGGAGCTCGTCGAGCGCGCAAAGCGCCGTGCGCGCGAACGTGGTGTGTCGGTAGCGCAGGTCGTGCGTGAGGCGTTGGAGAACGAGCTGGTAGCGGAGGAGGAACCATTGGCTCCGCCGCTGGACTGCATTGGCATGTTCTCCTCCGGCACAGGTGATCTGTCGCGTCGCGCGAGCGAAGACGAGTACGAGCCCGAGCCATTTCGCTGATCATCGACACGGGGCCGTTGCTGGCGACGTTTGATCGCGACGACTCCGACCACCAGCGCTGTGCGGAGCTGTTGGCCCACGTACGCGGCGTTCGCGTGGTGCCTGCGCCCGTGTTGGTGGAGTTCGATTACTTCGCTGCTCGCAAGCTGGGCCGACGCGCCATGATCAAGCTGACGGATGAAATAGCTCACGGTAAATACCGGATCGAAGACCTCATCGACGCCGACTACCAGAGAGTGGCGGACTGGTTGCGCACGTACGACGACCTACGCGTGGGCTTCGTCGACGCCGCCGTGCTCGCGATCGTCGAGCGCCTGCGCGAGCCGAAGCTCGCCACGCTCGACCAGCGCCACTTCACGGTTATGCGCCCGCT
>Ga0210385_10001044_pt1 | contig 17518 bp, 11 predicted proteins | sample IncBWH26OmetaG_FD_160107 | JGI IMG/M metagenome (GOLD analysis project Ga0210385, IMG submission 160107) | Forest soil microbial communities from Barre Woods Harvard Forest LTER site, Petersham, Massachusetts, United States - Inc-BW-H-26-O ...
GGCCCTGGCCCGCCGCCAGGTCTCCGGGTCGACGTCTTCCGGAACCTGCCGGAAATCGGGCCCGAATGTGTCGTACCGCCGCCTGGTCTCCGGGTCGGACAAGACGTCGTACGCCTCGGAAACGTCTTTGAACCGCTCCTCAGCGCCGGGATCATGATTCACGTCCGGGTGATACGTGCGCGCGAGCCGGCGGTACGCCTGCTGGATCTCCTCCTGGCTGGCGTTCCTCGGCACGCCCAGGACCCGGTAGAAGTCCCGCTCAGAGGCGGCCATCACTCGGCCCTGGCGACCACAACCTGGGCCGGTCGCAGCTGGCCGACGCCGTCGCCATAGCCGGGCGCGAGGACCTCGATGACCGAGCCGTCCGGGGCGGTCGGGTCGGGCCGCGCCGCGACGGCCTCGTGCCGGGCCGGGTCGAACCGTGCCCCCAGGTCGTCACGGCGGGGGTAACCCAGCCCGGCCAGCACGGTCATCGCCTGGTCCCGCACGGCGCGGACGCCTTCGATAATCGACGAGGGGTCGGCTTCCGCGTGCGCCAGCGCCCGTTCCAGGTTGTCGACCACGGGCAGCCAGCGCCGCGCCACGTCGGCCCGGGCCTCCGCCCGGGCCTCGCTCACCTGGCGGGCGCATCGCTTGCGCAGGTTGTCCACGTCGGCCAGGGCACGCAGCCGCTGATCCTCAAGCTCGGCGATCCGGCCAGCCGTCGTCTCCGCGGCGGCCAGGCCAGCGCTGTCCTCGGCCCCCTCGGCGCTGGCGGCGCCGCGGCCCCCCGTGCTGCCGGACCCTCCGTGATCCGCAGCCCCCGCGGCGCCGCCAGCCTCCGGCTGGCCGCTATCCACACCTTGCTGTGCCGCCTCCCCATGGCCGGCCGAATCCGCCCCCGAGCCGGCCTTGCCAGAGTTGCCTGGCCATCCCGCGCCGTCCGGCCCAGGCCGGGATGCCGTGCCCCCGCCGTGGTCACTCATGAGAGGTGAACTCGGCGTCAATGACGTCGTCGGAGTCGTCCCGTGGCGGCGGGACGTCCCGTTCGCCCGGAGCGGGCTGCGGGCCCGAGCTAAGGATCTGGTACACCTGCTGCAGTTCCGCGGTCAGCGTCCGGAGTTGGTCCAGTCCGCTCTCGTCCTTCAGCGCCTGCCGCGCGTCGGCGACGAGGTTCTCGGCCCGCGCCTTCTCGTGCACGGGGAGCGAGTCGCCGCGCTCCGACAGGATGCGCTCGACCTGGTAGGCGGCGGAGTCCAGGTCGTTGCGGGCGTCGATCAGCTCGCGCATCCTGCGGTCCTCGTCGCGGTGCCGCTCCGCGTCCTGGACCATCCGCTCCACCTCGCTCTGATCGAGGTTGGAGGTCTCGCTGATCGTGATCCGCTGCTCGGCGCCGGTCTCCTTGTCCTTGGCAGACACGTTCAGGATGCCGTTGGCGTCGATGTCGAAGGTGACCTCGATCTGCGGCACGCCTCGCGGCGCCGGCCGGATGTTCTCCAGCCGGAACCGGCCGAGCACCCGGTTGTCGGCAGCACGTTCCCGCTCCCCCTGCAGGACCACCACGTCGACCGCGGACTGGTTGTCTTCGGCGGTGCTGAAGACCTCGGTGCGGCGGGCTGGGATCGTAGTGTTGCGTTCAATGATCTTGGTCATCACGCCGCCCAGGGTCTCGAGGCCCAGCGACAGCGGCGTCACGTCCAGCAGCAGGACGTCCTTGACCTCGCCCTTGAGTACTGCGGCCTGCACGGCCGCTCCCAGCGCGACGACCTCGTCCGGATTGACCGACATGTTCGGGTCCTTGCCGCCGGTCAGCCGCCGGACCAGGTTCTGCACCGCCGGGATGCGGGTGGAACCGCCGACCAGGATCACCTCGTCGATGTCGTTGGCGGTGAGCTTGGCGTCGGCCATCGCCTGGCCTACCGGGCCGGTGGTGCGTTCCACCAGGTCGGCGGTGATGTTGTCGAAAGTGGAGCGCATGATCGTGGCGTTCAGGTGCTTCGGCCCGGACGCGTCGGCGGTGATGAACGGCAGGCTCACCGTGGTCTGGGTGACCGCGGAGAGTTCGACCTTGGCCTTTTCCGCCGCCTCGAACAGCCGCTGCAGCGCCTGCGGGTCGGTGCGCAGGTCGATGCCGTTGTCCCGCTTGAACTCATCGGCCAGGTAGTCGACCAGCCTGCGGTCGAAGTCGTCGCCGCCCAGGTGGGTGTCGCCGGCCGTGGCGCGCACCTCGACCACCCCGTCGCCGATGTCGAGGATGCTCACGTCGAACGTGCCGCCGCCCAGGTCGTACACCAGGACGGTCTCGTTCTGCTTCTTGTCCAGCCCGTACGCGAGCGCGGCCGCCGTCGGCTCGTTGATGATCCGCAGCACCTCGAGGCCCGCGATCCGGCCGGCATCCTTGGTCGCCTGCCGCTGGGCGTCGTTGAAGTACGCGGGCACCGTGATCACCGCCTCGGTGACCTTCTCGCCGAGGCTCTTCGACGCGTCATCGACGAGCTTGCGCAGCACCAGCGCGGAGATCTCCTCGGGCGCGTACTGCCGCCCGTTGATGTTGAACCGGGCCGCCCCGTCCGGGCCCGCCACCACGTCGAAGGAGACCGCGTTCAGCTCGCTCTGCACCTCGTCGAACCGGCGGCCGATGAACCGCTTGGCCGAGTAGATCGTCCCCTTGGGGTTCAGGATCGCCTGGCGCCGGGCCAGCTGGCCGACCAGCCGCTCCCCCTGCGGGGTGAAGCCGACCACCGAGGGGGTGGTCCGTGATCCCTCGGCGTTGGGGATGACGGTCGGCTTGCCGTTCTCCGTCGAGGCGATCACCGAGTTCGTGGTGCCGAGATCGATGCCGACTGCCTGTGCCATCGCTGCCTCCAGTCGTGGCCTGATGGGGCCCGCAGGCCTACCTGCCCAGGCTCGCCGGTCGCGCGGGCAGGCGCACCGTCAGACCGGGTAGTTCATGCCGGGCAGTTCCGGCATGAAGGACCTGCCCGGCGGGGCCGCTCCCGGCGCGTATTCGCTAGCCGACATGGTGATGCGGCTGTCGCGGCACGGCTGAGCACTATGGAGAGCAAGATCGCTGACGATAACGAAGGGGGGAACTTCTCGATGAAGGCTTACCGCGTTATATCCAGCGTTGTCCTGGCCGCCACGCTCGCCGGCATCTCCGGCGCCGTCGCAGCGGCCCGCTGCGAGCCAGGCCCGGGCCAGCGTGCCGCTCCGGCCGCCCTAGCCGCGTACTCCGCTCCCGCCGCTTCCGCTCAGTCGGTCATCGCGGCCAACTGGATGGCGTTCTTCGACCCGAAGACGCCGGTCGCCAAGCGGATCAGCCTGCTGCAGGACGGGCAGCAATTTGCCGCCGTGGTCAGGTCCCAGTCCAGCGCCGCCCTCGCCGCCCAGGCATCCGCCAAGGTCACCAGCGTGACGCTGGTCTCGGCGACCCGGGCCAAGGTCGTGTACACGATCGTGGAAGGCGGTAAGCCAGCGCTGGCCAACCAGACCGGGGTCGCCGTGTATCAGGACGGCACCTGGAAGGTCGGCCTGGCCAGCTTCTGCAGCCTGCTGGCCCTGGAGAACGGCGGCAAGACGTCCTCGCTGCCGGCCGTCTGCAAGACGGCGGGCTAGCGCCGCCTGGCCGCCGGCCCGGCGGAAGACCGCCCGGCGCCCACGCCCGCCAGTTCCTCTGGGCTGCACCAGCTGTCGCACGGCGTGCTGGCCGGCCTGGGCGCCGGCAAGGCGCCGAACGCGCGGACGGCTACCGGGAAGGCGACCACGACGATGGCAGCCGCGAGGCCGGAAGTGTAGGCGCTGGCGTCGACGGGGCCCACCGCCACCGAGATCAGGCCGGTGAGGACCACAGGAAGGCCCAAGCCAACGTAGGCGGCCACGAAGTAGGTGGATATCACGGCGGCCCGGTGCTGTGGGTCGGCTAGCCGGTTGAGCTCGCTTAGGCCGCCGCGGAAGATGAACCCCACCGCCACGCCGCCGACCACTGTACCCACCAGGAACAGCCACAGGGCTTTGGTGAACAGCGCAGATTCCAGCGCGGCCAGGCAAACCAGCAGCAGCGGGAGTCCCGCACCGACGCTGCGGCGGCTCGACAGCCGCGCGGACACCGCCTGGCTGACCGCGGCGATGACGAAGATCAGGAACGATGCGCCGCCGATCAGCGCCAGGTTATGCACGCCCAGTATCCCGTGCAGGAACGTCGGCACCAGGCTGCTGAACTGCCCGAGCACGCTGAACGCCGCGAAGACGCCCAGGCACGCCCCGAGCATGACCGCTCCCATACCCGGCGGCATGCCCAGCCGCGGGCGGACGCTCACCGCCCCATCCGGGCTGCGGACCGTCTCCGGGATGACCGAGAGGGCGGCGGCCGCCAGCCCGCAGAGGCCGAGGTAAGCCCAGAACACGGTCTTCGTCGGCGTGGCCAGGTACTCGGCGAACAGGCCGGCGGTCAGCGGCCCGAGGCCGAGCCCGGTCATGTTGGCACCGGACGCGACGACCGCGGCGGCGGTATGGTCACCGCGTGGCTGGAGCTCAGCAAGCGCGGCCGACGCGGTACCGGTGGCAAAGCCCGCAGCGGTGCCGCTCACCACCCGGGCCGCGATCAGCCACCCGATGCTGGTGGCGGCCAGGAACAGCGCCGTGCTGGCCGCCGCGCAGGCCACGGCGATCGCCAGCACGGTCCTGCGGCCGATGTGGTCGCTCAGGTCGCCGAGCGCCACCAGCGCGAACAGGGTGCCGGCCACGTACGCGGCGAACACCACGGTTACCCCGAGCGGGCCGAAGCCCATCTGCTTCTCGTACAGCACGTACAGCGGGACCGGCAGCGTCCCGCCCAGCATCATCACCAGCAATACCCCGGCCGTGAGGCCATAGCCTCGCTGCTTGGCCGGCCGCGGGATGCCGCCGACCGCCGAGCCGGTCATCACAAGCCCCCCATCCGCGGCCAGACTGGAGCGGCCCGCTGCAGGGCTGACGGAGCGGCTGCCGCGAAAGCTCCAGTTCAGCTTGCCGGTCGCGGCGCGCCAGCAGCATCCCCCATCCGGGTAGCTCGCAGCCTCGGCTGCCCGCCCCGCAGCGGGCATGGCGCCACATGGGTGAATGCAGGCGACGAGCGCCTGCGGTGACGTCGGGGGGTGAACATGGCCGCACCAGAGCCGCACTCTTACGACGACGAAGCCCTGCCCCGGGCCGCCGCCCGTACACGGCAAGCTCCCTCGGTGGCTGCTGAAGGTGCTGGAAAACGGCGAGGTCGTCACGTTCATGGCCATCGCGGTCGCCCTGCTCGCGATCGCCATCGTGGTGTTCGTCAGCGGGGTCCACGGCCTCGTGGTGGCGCCGGCGTGGTGGTCGCGCTGTCCGTCTCCCTGGTCCTGGTGCGGCGTTACGCCAGGCTCGACCGCGCCTGAGCGCCGCCGGCTCGGGCTACCCGTCCGGGGGATGTCTGCTGCCGTGCGGTTGCCGCACCGTGAGTCAATGACCGTGCTCCTGTCCCGCTGGCAGTTCGGCATCACGATCACCTACCACTTCCTGTTCGTGCCGCTGACTATCGGCCTGGCACTGCTCGTCGCCGTGATGCAGACCCTCGCCTATCGCAAGCGGGACGGCGACTGGGAGCGCCTCAGCAGGTTCTTCGGGATGCTGTTCCTGATCAACTTGGCCATGGGCATCGTCACCGGCATCGTGCAGGAGTTCCAGTTCGGCATGAACTGGTCGGATTACTCGGTATTCGTGGGCAATATCTTCGGCGCGCCGCTGGCGATGGAAGGGCTGTTCGCATTCTTCCTGGAGTCCACCTTCGTGGGGCTGTGGATGTTCGGCCGGGGCCGGCTCTCACCCCGGGTGCACCTGGCCACGATCTGGACGGTGAGCGTGGGCAGTATCGTCTCCGCGTTCTTCATCCTGGCCGCGAACTCCTGGATGCAGCACCCCGTCGGCTACCGCATCGTCGACCATAAAGCGGAACTGACCGACTTCTGGGCGGTGCTGCGCAACTCCACCCTGTGGTGGGCGTTCGCGCACACGGTACTGGCCTCCTTCCTGACCGGGGCGATGCTGGTGCTGGGGGTCTCGGCCTGGCATCTGCTCAAGGGACGCGACACCCAGGCGTTCCGCCGGTCCGCCCGGCTGTCGGCTGCCTTCGGGTTCATCATCAGCATCCTGGTGATCTTCAGCGGCGACTCCCAGGCCAGGTTGTTCGAGAGCCAGCAGCCGATGAAGATGGCAGCTGCGGAGGCCCTCTACCACACCACGACAGGAGCCAGCTTCTCGCTGCTCACCATCGGCAACCTGTCCGGCATCCCGATCTTCCAGATACGGGTGCCGCACCTGGAGAGCCTGATCGCCGACCTGTCCTGGAACGGCAAGGTCGATGGCATCTATAACATCCAGCACGCGGAGGTCCTGCGCTACGGGCCGGGCAGCTACATACCGGTGATCTGGGTGACCTACTGGAGTTTCCGCATCATGGTCGGGCTCGGCTTCCTGATGCTGGCCGCGACGGCCTGGACGTGTTGGCTGTCCCGGCGCCGTGCCCAGGACAGGCTCCAGCGGAGCCGCTGGACGCTGCGGGTGCTGGTCGCCTGCATCGCCGCCCCGTTCCTGGCGAACACGGCCGGCTGGATCTTCACCGAGATGGGCCGCCAGCCCTGGATCGTGTACGGGCTGCTAAGGACCGACCAGGCGTTCTCGCCCAGCGTCTCGGCCACCGACGTCGCAATCACGCTCGGCTTGTTCGTGTTGCTGTACACGGTGCTCGGGATCATTGACGGCCTGCTCATGACCAGGACGGCCCGGCACGGGCTCGGCCCCCGCGACGAAGACCGGCCACCGCAGCAGGAGCAAGGCCAGGGCGACGAGACCTCGCATGACCTTGTCTATTAGGAGGAGCTGGTCATGTACGGGCCGGTAGCAAGCCTGAACACCGCCTGGTTCGCGTTGATTGGCGTGCTGTGGACCGGTTACTTCGTGCTGGAGGGCTTCGACTTCGGCGTGGGCGTGCTCAGCCTGGTGCTCGGGCGGGACGACATCGACCGGCGGATGGCCAGGAGCGCGATCGGGCCGTGGTGGGACGGCAACGAGGTCTGGCTGATCGTCGCCGCAGGGGCCACCTTCGCCGCCTTCCCGGTCTGGTACGCGAGCATGTTCAGCGCGTTCTACTTCGTGCTGTTCCTGATCCTGGCCGCGCTGATCGGGCGGGGCGTGGCCTTCGAGTTCCGCGGCAAGCGGGACAGCGCCCGGTGGCGCAATCGCTGGGACGTCGTCCTGGCCGCCGGCAGCCTGATCCCCGCCTTTGCCTGGGGGCTGGCGTTCACCGATCTGCTGCACGGCCTGCACCTGTCCCGGTCGGGGACTTACCTGGGCAGCTTCTCGGACCTGCTGGTCCCGGTGGCGGTCGTGGGCGGGCTGGCCAGCCTCGGGCTTTTCGTGGCGCACGGCGCGACGTTCCTCTCGGTCAAGACCAGCGGGCCGCTGGCCGACCGCGCCCGGGCCACCGCGTTCTGGGTGTCGCCGCTGGCCGGTGCGCTGACGATTGGCACCGCTGCATGGCTCGCCGCGGGCGGCCTGCGGGGCGTGCCCGGGCTGCCGGGCGCCGTGCCGCTGGCCCTGACGGCGGCCTGCGCGCTGGCCTTCGTGGTATCCGGGCTGCTGGTCCGGATCGGCCGGGCGGTCCTGGCGTTCGGGCTGAGCGCCTTGGGGATCATGGCCGCGAGCGCCGCGATCTTCACCGCGCTGTTCCCAAGGGTCCTGGTCTCCAGCGGTCCGGGGCCTTCGCTGACTATCTGGAGCGCCGCATCGGCGAACCTGAGCCTGGTGGTGATGACCGTGGTCGCAGCGATCTCCCTTCCGCTGGTGCTGCTGTACCAGGGCTGGAGCTACTGGGTGTTCCGGCAGCGGCTCACCCGCCCGCCAGACCAGGCCGGCGCCACGGCGCCACATCGGGCTCCGGGGCCGGCCGCGGCGGCTCAGCAGCGCCGCCGCGGCGCGTGACCGGCGTGGGCCGTGCCTCGTCGGCCAGCCCTGCCCCGGACACCGGGCGGCGGCGGCTGCCCGCCGAGCAGGTCCGGCGGCTCGCCGCCCCGGGTAGGCCATGGCTGGCCGGCGCGGTCGGGGTGGGGCTGGCCGATGCCGTACTGCTCGTCGCCCAGGCAGCCGTGCTCGCCCGGCTGCTGTCCAGCGCGCTCTACGGAGGGCTGACGGCCGAGGTGGCGGCGCGGGACAGCCTGGTTCTCGTGCTGCTCGCGGCCGGCCAGGGACTGGCGGGCTGGGCCTGGGAGGCATGTACCGAGGCCGCCGCGCGGCGGGCACGGGGCGCGGCGCGGCAGCAGGCCCTGGCGCACGGCGTCCGGCTGGCGGCGGCCGAGGGCAGCGGGCATGGCCGCGATCCCGGCCCGGGCGGCGTGGCCGTCCTGCTCGGCCAGGGAATCGACGAGCTCGACCCGTTCGTCGGGCGGGTGCTGCCCCGCGCGGTGCTTGCGGTCGCGGTGCCGGCTCTGCTGCTGGCCTGGATCGCGGGCCTGGACCTGCTCTCGGCCGGCCTCGCCACGCTGGCCCTGGCGGTCGGGCCGGTGCTGGCCGCGCTGATCGGGATGGACACGGCGGACGCGGTGCGCCGCCGCCTGGACAGCCTCGGGCGGCTGGGCGACCGCTTCGCCGGCCTGGTCGGCGGGCTCGCGGTGCTCCGGGCGTTCGGCCGCGCCCGCGACCACGAGCGCAGCGTCGCCGCCTCGGGCGAGGAGGTGCGCCTGGCCACGCTGGCCACCCTGCGCCTGGCCCTGCTCACCGGGCTCGTCCTGGAGACCCTCGCCGCCGTGGGCACCGCGCTGGTCGCGGTGCCACTGGGGCTGCGGCTCGACTCGGGCGCGCGCATCCTGCCCCAGGCCCTCGCCGTGCTGATCCTCACCCCCGCGGTGTTCCTGCCGCTACGCCGGCTGACGGCCGACTTCCACGCCGGCGCCTCCGGCAGGGAGGCGCTGGCCAGGCTCACCCGTCTCGGCGCCGTGGGCGCCCGGGGTCCGGCGCGGCAGCGCCCGGCGGTGCGCGCGCCCGGCGGGCAGGCGTGCCGGGTCGAGCTCGAGCGCGTCTCGCTGACCGCAGCCGACCGCGGCCGTCCCATCCTCGACGGGATCGACCTGCACGTGTGCCCCGGGGAACGGCTCTGCCTGGCCGGCCCGAGCGGCGCGGGCAAGTCGAGCCTGCTGCGGGTGGTGGCGGGGCTGGCCGCGCCGACCGGCGGCCGGGTCAGCGCGGACGGCCAGGACCCGGCCGCCTGCCGCCCGCCGGGCCTGGCCTGGGTGCCGCAGCACCCGACCGTCCTGGCCGCCACCGTCCTCGACAACGTGGCGCTCGGCCGGCCCGGCATCGGCGAAGACGCGGCCGCCGCGGCCCTGCACGCGGCCCAGCTCGGGCCGTGGCTGGGCGGCCTGCCGCACGGCCTGCACACCAGGCTCAGCGGCCTCGCCGAGCCGCTCAGCCTGGGTGAGCGGCGGAGGCTGGCGGTGGCCAGGGTGCTGGCCGGGCCGCAGGCGGGACTGTGGCTTCTGGACGAGCCCACGGCCGGCCTGGACCGGGGCACGGCCGCGCTGCTGCTCCGGGAGCTCAGCACCGTCATCGGCGCCGCAACCGCGCTGATCGCCACGCACGACCCGGCGGCGCTGGCCCTGGGGCAGCGGATCGCCGAGCTCGACCGCGGCAGGCTGCTAGCCGTCCGGCCCGGGCAGGACGCGCCGATCCACCCAGGGGCGGCAGTGCCATGACAGACGCCCTGCGAACGTTGATCGGCTCGCCCGGAGCACCGCTGCCGCCGGTCTCCGACGGCGAGGACCGCCTCCGTCTCCCCTCCTCTGGCGCGCCTCCGGCACGACGACCTAGGTGCCCATTGGCGCGCCTCCGGCACGATGCACCACGAGGGAGGCGATGATGAGCGGGCGGCGCCGCGCCCTTGCCGCTGCGGCGCTGGGTGTCGGTTGCGAGCTGTGCGCGCTCGGCCTGCTGGCCACCGGGGGATGGCTGCTGCTGTCGGCGGCGCTGCGGCCGCCGATCCTGACCTTGTCGGTGGCCATCGGTGCTGTGCAGGTGCTGGCGCTGTCCCGCGGCGCGGCGCGGTACGGCGAACGGCTGGCGAGCCACGACCTCGGGCTCGGCGTGCAGGCGAGACTCCGGGCCTGGCTCTACCGGCGGCTGGAACGCCTGGTGCCCGCTGGACTGCCAGGCGGCAGCAAGGGCGACCTGCTAGCCCGGCTCATCTCCGACACCGACGAGGTACAGGACCTGGTGGTCAGGGCGGCGGTCCCGATCGTGGTCACCGCGGTTACCTGGGCCGCGGCCACCGCGACCGCGGCCGTCCTGCTGCCGCGAGCCGGCGTCGCGCTCCTGGCGGCCGGCCTGCTCGGGGCGGCAGGCGTCGCTGCGGCCGCAGCGCTCGGCCGGCGGAGGTCCGCGCCGCTGCCCGCCGCGCGGGGTGCCGTGGCCGAGTGGGTGCTGCAGGCGCTTACCAGCGCGGAAGAGCTGGCCGCGCTCGGCGCTGACGAGTGGGCGGCCTCCCAGGTCGCGGACTGCGAGCGGGAACTCGGCACCCGCACCAGAGCCGTCGCCGCGGCGGCCGGGCTTGGCCGGGCCGTGGCGACGTTCGCCGGGGGCGCCGCATTGGCCGGGGTGGTCTGGGCCGGCGCCGCGGCGTTGCGGGCAGGCCAGATCGGCGCCCCGGAACTCGGCGCGCTGGCCTTCCTCGCCTTCGGCGTGGCGGTGCTGCTGCAGGGGCTGCCGGACGCGGTGAGCCGGCTGCCGGTGAGCCGCCAGGCGCTGCGGCGGCTCGCGGACATCGGCGCGCTGCCCGACCCGGTGCCCGGCCCGGCCGCCGGGGATCCGGGGCGCGCGGCCTTCCCGGCCCGGGCGGCGGGCGGCGCCATCAGGATCGTGCTGCGGGGAGCGGCCGTCGCGTACCCGGGCGACGGCGCGCCGGGCGCCGTTCCGGCGGTGGCCGGCGTGGATGTCGACCTCTCGCCGGGCAGGCCGGTCGCGCTGACCGGCCCGAGCGGCTCGGGCAAGACCGCAGCAGTGCTCGCGCTGCTGCGCTTCATCCACTTGACCGCCGGGGAGATGACCGTCAACGGCGCCGACGCCGCCGGCCTGCCCCCGGACCAGCTGCGGGCGCTGATCGCGTGGAGCCCGGAGCAGCCAACGTTCTTCCCGAGCACAGTGCGGGCCAACCTGCGCCTCGGGGCGCCGCACGCCACGGACACCCAGATCGCCGGGCTGCTCGCCGACCTCGGGCTGGGCGCCTGGCTGGAACAGCTCGACGCGGGCCTGGACACCGTGCTCGCGCCCTGGGGCCACCCGGTGTCCGGCGGGGAGCTGCAGCGGCTCAGCCTGGCCAGGGCCATGCTGGCCGACCGGCCGGTGCTGCTGCTCGACGAGCCGACCAGCCATCTCGACCGGGCCACCGCCGACGCCGTGCTGGCCACCGTGCTGGACCGGACCAGGCAGCGATCGCTGCTCTGGGTCACGCACCGGACCGAGGAACTGGCCGCCTTCCCCTGCGCGCTGGACCTGGGCCGGCTGCCGCGCCCGGCGCCCGCGGGACCGCGCCCGGTCGGGCGGCCGGTCGGCCGGTCAGCTCAGCCATAAGCTCGGCCCTGAACTAGACCATCTGCCCGGCGGCCGCAGAGTCGGCCGCGGGGCAGTCCGGGTTGATGGCCTTGAGCTTCCGCACCACGACCGCGGCCGTGGCGAGGTGGCCGGCGCCGCCGGCGAGCAGCGGGTCCGCCTCGCAGCGGCGCAGCGTGCGGTCCAGACCGGGTCATGGTCTCGGCGCACCCTGACCGTGCTCCCCGCCATCGGCATCGGTTTGGTAAGGCCCTTCATGAATCGGATGCGCTTGTCCATAACCTGCGAACGGCCAGCCCGGGCCGCCGCGCACCGTGGATAAGGCCTTCGGGCGGCGCCGGGTCGGCGACCGCCGCTGCCGCCTGCCCGCCTGCAGTGGCCGACGCCAGGAGCGTTCCCGCCGTATCCGCAGCGCCGCGGCCGGGCTGCCCGCCTGCAGCTCGCTCCTCAGCCGGTCAAGGTGGCTGATCAGCTCCCCGCGCAGCGGCCAGCCGACCGGCCGGGTGGCGGGGTCGGCCCGGAGCAGCTCGCTGAGCCGGTTCTGCTGTTCCTCGGCCTCCTGCAGGTACCGCGAGAGCTCGGCCACGAGCCGTTCGTAGCTGGAGGTGTCGGTGACGACGGCCAGGCGGCCATAGACGCGCACGGCGGCGGCGAGCCTGCCCAGGGCGTCGGCCAGCCGGCCCCGCGCCTCGGGATCAAGCAAGGGGCTGTAATCGCCGCCGAGCCGGATCGTGTCGGCCAGCGAGCGGGCAAACACCCGGATAATGATCACCCCGTGCTCCAGGGTCTCCAGCCGGTCGCGCAGGCTGACCGCGGCGCTCGGCAGCTGGCGCAGGCTCCGCGGGATACCCGGGTTGAGCCGGACGCTGTCTTCCGCCCGGCGGAGCTCCTCATCGGCCCGGCCGATCTCGCCGGCCAGCGAACGCGCCTGCCGGACAAACTCATCGGTCTGATCTAGGACCGACCCGTCGCGCAGGCTAGCCGCGATCTGGTCGAGCAGGTCGGCCATCTTGCGGCACAGGTCCTCGATGGCCTCGGCCGCAGGCTGCACCCGCGGGGGGGCGAGGACGATCCCGGCCAGCAGCCCGGCGGCCGCCCCGATGAAGGTCTCGATGATCCGCCCGGAGGCGGCGGCCCGCACGCCGGTCACCGAGAGGATCAGCATCGCGCTGATCGGGACCTCGAGCACGGCATCGCCCAGATGCAGCGCGTACCCGATCGTGAGCGCGATCCCGACCGTCAGCCCCAGGCTCCACCAGGTGAAGCCGACCAGGGCCGACAGCCCGACCGCCAGCAGCACCCCGGCCAGCACGGCTCCCACCCGCCGAACCGCGCTGAACAGCGTCTGGTACAGGGTGACCTGGGCGACCAGCAGCGCGGTCAGCGGCGCGAGCACCGGCCGCGGCGTGACTGGGAACGGCAGCGCAACCAGGTAGGCGAACACAGCCGTGGCGGCCAGCCGGGCCACGGTCACGGCCGTCGGCTGGGCCCGGTGGCGCACGAGACTCAGGGTCTCTGGCGTACGCTCCGCCACCGCGCGGGCGGCGGCACCGATCCGCCTCGGCTGGCGTCTGCGGAAATCCGGGAACCTCATGGGCACGACGACAAGATCATCGCATCCGGCCTCCCGGGACATCGTCCCCGGTGGCACGCTGCCCCGGCGGCCGCCAGCCTAACATCCCCCGCTCGGGTAGCCGAAGAGCGCCAGCAGCGGCCCGGCGGCAGAACTAGCTGGTCTGACGTGTGCGCCTCCGGCGGCGGCGAGCGTTGGCGTATGCCGCCAGGCCCGCTTCCTGCGCGGTGTGTCCGGCGTCTGGCCGAGGTCGCGTGCCATGATCACGGCGGAGTGGCGAACGAGTGAGGATCGACCCAGTTGGCTACGATGCTCGATCCGGACCTGAGCCTGGTGCGCCCGGTAGCACCGCGAACGCCGGAGGGCTGCGCGGAGTGCCTGCAGCTCGACAGCGAACGGGTTGCCTGCGCCTGTGCCCGACCTGCGGGCATGTCGGCTGCTGCGACTCATCCCCGCTCCGTCACGCCGGCGGCCACGCGTTCGCCGTGGGGCACCCGATCGTCCAGTCGTTCGAGCCCTGCGAGGACTGGCGGTGGTGCTACGTGGACGAGGCCTACGTATGAGGCACGTATGAGCCCGGCTATTTCCGAGCCGAGCTGACCACCAGCGTGCACTCCTGGAGGGCGCGGATGACGCAGCCTGCCGTCTCCGCTGCCCGCACCCGCTCCGCGGCCGCGGCGCTGCGGCTCCCGGCCAGGGCCGCGGCATCCCGCCACACGGTCTCGCTGATCGATCGTCCCGAGTCGCGGTCTACGAGGTAGAGCACGCTGCTGCAGCCGGCCTCCTCGGCCAGCCACGGGGTCTCGGTGTCCCCGAAGACCTCGATCGCGTCGTCGACGCTGGACGGAGCGACGTCCATCCTGGTCAGCCGCACCCCCGCGCCAGGGATCATCGGCCGGTCCCGCTCGAACACCGGGACCGAGTAGTGCTCGACGGTGAGCGTCCCCGCGGCCCGGCGCGCCGCCTCGGAGCAGCTGTCGCCGATGACGTACTCGCTGTCCCGCAGGTAGTCGCCATTCCGCCAGAACGTCGCGAGCACCGCGAGTCCCAGTTCGGGGTCCGCGTGCAGCGAAATCCCCAGGCTGCCCGGCTGGCTCTCGACCAGCGGGCACAACGTGGACTCGATGTACTTCATCGAGTCATCCAGCCGGAGAGGATCTCCGGTGAACAGATTGAACCCTGCATGCATCATGGCTAGTCCCTGCGGCTGCTCTCGTCCGTTGGTTGTGGCGCGCGGCGCCACGGCGGCGGCGCTCGCTCTCCTCACGCTGGTCTCGCGGCCGCGCCGCCGTCAACCCGCACGATCGGGTAGTCGGCCGACTGGCCTACCCGAGCGGGGGATGCGCGTCTCCCGCAGCTGTGGTCGGCTTGAGGACGATTCCTGACCGGAGGTGGCCATGGCGGTGATGGGCTTTGTGAAGTTCGAGCGGCTCTTCCGCGCGGCGGGCGGCGTCGACGTCGACAGGGACGACATCAAGCGCTATCTCGACTTCGTCAACGACGCCATCTACGACCTGCTGATCATCGGCCAGGCCACGGCCAAGGCGAACGTGCGCGATGTCATCGACCCCTGGGACCTGCCGATCACCAAGGGACTGCAGGAAAGCATCCACAGCTTCGAGAAGCTTGAGGAGGACATCGAGATCCAGCCCATCCTCGAGCAGCTGGCCGCCCATCCCCCGCTGGACATGGCGCTCACCGACGACACCGCGGCGCGCCTGCCGCTGATCTTCGGCGGCATCAGCGTGGCCCTGGCCAGGACGTTCAAGCTCATCGACGCGGACGTTAAGGCAGTGCACAGCGAGGAATGGGAACGCACGTTCAGCTTTTTCCGGCTGCTGATCTGATCGAAACTCCGGGCCGCCGCCTGCTCTGGTCGTCTGGACCAGTGGGCGACGACCCGGCGGCAGGCGCGGGAAGAGACCGCAGCGATGGGCCATGGACTTGGGCACAGCGACCGTCAGCATGCCGACGGCGAGGTCGGCGCTCACTTGGTCCGGCTTGATGTCGCCGGGCAGGAACCTGCGGTACTCGAACCGGCCGGTACGGCGCGAGCTGCGGCGCCGCCTTTCCCCGTTCTCTTCCTCGATGATCTCGCCGGTGACAATCAGCTCCCCGTCCACCAGCTGCACGTCGATCCAGTCCCTGCCGATGCCGTGAAGCTCGATGTGAACCTGGCAGGCGTCATCGGTCTCGGATACGTCGGCCAGCGGCGGCCGCACATCCTCAAACCGGTTTAATCCCGGCGGCGGCTGGCCGGGCCGAGAGATCTACGACACCTTTACGCAGGCAGCAGGGTCGTGCCTACCATCGGGGGAACGGTTAACGACGGCGAGAAACGGAAGGACACCTCGCCAGCGAGGTGCCAAGGTGCCTGACGATGACCGTAACTCCGGCGGGCTGCCCACGCGGGGACAGGCAAGGGCGACCATGACACAGCTGCCGCTGCATCCGCGGCTCGAGATAGCTCGCGGCACGACCCACCTCGATGGCCAGGCCATCCGAGGGCGGGAGCCCGAACTGCGGGCAGTCCTCGAGCTGGTGCGAGGCGCGGCCAAGGGCCGCAGCGGCGCGCTGCTCATCGAGGGGGAGCTGGGGGCGGGAAAGTCGCTGCTGCTCTCGTACGCGGCAGCCGCGGCCCAGGAAGCCGGCCTCTCGGTGGCCTCGGCGGCAGCCGACGAGCTGAGCAGGTTCATGCCGATGGGCGCGCTGCTCAGCGCCCTGGGTGAATGGACGGCCACCCTGGCCGACGAGGCGGACCGGCACGGCCAGGCAGACCTGCCGATCTGGCTCATCGAGTCGCTCCGCACCCGGCTCGAGAAGCGCGCCGCTGTCGGGCCGCTGCTGGTCAGCCTGGACGATCTGCAGTGGGCCGATCCGGCTACCCTGCACGCACTCCGCACGATGCCCTGCGAGCTCTCCTCGTATCCGCTGGCCTGGATCCTGTCCCGGCACTCTCCGGAACCCGATAATGGTGCGGAGCTGCTCTTCGACCTGCTGGAGCGGGAGGGTGCGGCCCGGATCAGCCTGCAGCCGCTCGGCGATGCGGCAGTAGCCGATCTGCTCGCAGACGCGCTCGGCGCCGCTCCCGATGCAGACCTGGCGGCGCTTGCCGCCGGAGCCGCAGGTAACCCACTGCTGCTTGCCGATCTCGTCGGAGGCCTCGTCGAGGAGCACGCGGTCGCCGTCGCCGCAGGCCGGGCCTGCCTGCGGTCGGCACACGTGCCGAAGCGGCTCCAGGTACGGGTGCAGGACACGCTCGACGGGCTGGACACCGGGACCAGGCTGCTGCTGGAGACCGCCGCGGCCCTCGGCCGCTCGTTCCGGTTCGAAGACGCGTCGATGCTGCTGGGCAAGTCCCCAGCCGCCCTGCTGCCCGCCGTGGACCAAGCGCTCGCGGCCACGGTGCTCGTCGCGACGCAGGACCAGCTGAGCTTCCGGCACGAACTGGTGTGGCAGGCCATCTCGACGGCGCTGCCACTGCCTGTGCGGCAGGCGCTGCACCGACAGATCGCCGAGATGCTGCTCGCCCGCGGCTCCGCCGCATCGGCGGCCGCGCACCTGCTCATATGCGCCCGCAGCGGGGACAGCGCGGCGCTGGCTGGGCTGGACCGGGCTGCCGTCGAGGTTCTGCCCTCATCGCCGGCCATCGCCGCCGATCTTGCGGTCCGCGCGCTGGAGCTCACCCCACCGGGGGATCCGAAGCTGATCCCGCGCTCGCTGACCGCCGCCCAGGCGCTGACCTCTGCGGGACGGTTCGCCGAGGCGACCGACCTGACCTGCTCGGTGCTGCCGCTGCCGCTGCCGGCGGCGACCACTGCGCGGCTGCGGTGCGCGCTGTCCTCCGCGCTGTGGATGAGCGGGCACGCCACCGAGGCGCTGGTCGAGGCCGAGCGCGTGCTGGCCGAGCCGCAATTGCCCGGCGAGCTCCGCGCCGATGCCAAGATCGGCCTGCTGCACTGCCTGATCGGGCTGCGCGACAGCAGGAGGGCCGGGCTGCTAGCGGAGTCCATCCTGGCCGCGCCGGAACAGGAATCCGTAGACGTCGTGATCACTGCGCTCGTCGGCCGCGCCGTGATCCTCTGGGATGCCGGCCGGATGAGCGAAGCGCTGGCCCTCTCCGCCGACGCTGTCCGGCTGACGGCCGACCAGCAGCCAGGTGTCCGCAGGTGCAACGCGCACCTGTTCCTGGCGTCCCGGCTGGTTGACCTGCGGCGATCCGACGCGGCGCGCAGCGTCATGCGGGCCGCGCACGACTGGGCCGGCCTGCTCGGCCAGCCGGGCTGGTCGGCCACCCAGGCCACGCTGCGAGCGCGGATGTCCCTTGCCGCGGGCAGGCTGGAGGATGCCGAGGCCGAGGCCGAG
>Ga0210385_10001045_pt1 | contig 17509 bp, 17 predicted proteins | sample IncBWH26OmetaG_FD_160107 | JGI IMG/M metagenome (GOLD analysis project Ga0210385, IMG submission 160107) | Forest soil microbial communities from Barre Woods Harvard Forest LTER site, Petersham, Massachusetts, United States - Inc-BW-H-26-O ...
AATCCGAATATAGGTGTTATCGCAGATCACGCGGTCGACGATAATTTGCGGGATGGGACTGTCGCTTTGCGCGGGCGGCGGTGCGGGCTGTTTCGTTTTGTTGCCATTGTTGTTTTCGCGCGGCGGGATCGTGATCAACATGTTTTGCACGCGGATCAGCGAGATGTGCTTCACGGGGCGTAGAAGGCCGACGATGCCTACGGTGAAGGAGAACTTTCCAATCTGGATGAGAGGCGCAACATCTTTACGGCCGTGGTAATACAATGCCAGGCCTTCGCCCGTGACATTTGGGCTGGCCAACACTCGAATGTGGAGGCTCTTGAGATCTACATCACTGCGAAAACGGTCAGCCAGGGCTTCTGTGACGGCTTTGCGGAGCCTGTCTTCGATGCGCTGCGGCCAGAAATAAATGCAGCCAGCGATGGCGAGCAACAAGACAGCAAAGGCGCCAGGAATAAGAAGGAGCAGCCACTTTTTCGAAAATCGATAGGCAGGCGACATCGCAAGAGTCTCTCAGAAATCCCGGTATGGGGAAAAGTTGGATAGAGCGTTCGAGCGGAGCCCGGAACTCCCGGCCGGTTGAAATCCGCGGTCGGGGCTAGCGCATTGTAGCTCAGGGAATGGGGCGGCGCCCCTGAATGATGCGAATGAGGAGCACGATTAGCCCCAATACCAAAAGAATATGGATGAATCCGCCCAGCGTGTAGGAGGTGACCAATCCCAGCAGCCACAAAACCAAAAGCACGATGCCCACGGTCATCAGTAAGTCCATGATGTTCTCCCCATCTTCTGCTTGTTGTCACGGAAATACACGTTTCGTTCAGCGGCCTTCTACAACTGTTTTCGGATCGTTTGGAACGCTGGAAGCGTAAGGCCTGCGACCCGCAATGGCCATCCGGCAATCCATGTAGTGTGTCGCTAGGGTATTCGTATAATCCGCGATCGCCAGAGGCGAATTTACTGCAACGGCTCCGCCATGGATGATTCCCCGGACACTACGGCGCTCGAAGGCGTTTCCTGCAAGGTCTTAATCTCTTGCTGGATTTTCATCGCGGATTTGTCGTGTTTGCGGGGAGCCGCGGCTGGATCCTTTTCGACATAATAGGCCAGAAGTTGCGTCTTCAGCTCCGGATCGATGCTGGCCATCCGCTCTCTCGCAAGGCGATCGAGCAACTCGGCGCAGGTCTTGTCGTTCAATTTATATTCTCCGCGAAGGGTGACTTTGCCGACATCGAAATTATCGTTGGGCAGTTCGAGTTGCCCGTTGCCGACGGCGACCAGGAGTTGCCGGTAACGATCCACGGTAGCATTGAAACTTCTTTCAAACAATTTCTCCGCTTCGGGAGTGGGAGTACGAAACGTGAAGACACGAAGAGGGCCAATTTTTGGCATGATGCGAATGACAAAAGCGAGAAATTTGTCGCCTGCCGTGGGCCGGCTGTAATCCTTGCCCCACTCTTTTTCGTAGCTGGAACGCGAAATATTATAGAGAAACTTCTTGCGCGTGATTCCGGGTAAATCCTTCTGGATATCGTCCTGCTTCAAATTCCACGCGACACGAGACGCCCTGGGAATCAGCGTGCTTACGCAGTAGCGATAGGTGTTGGCGGCATGCTCTTCGTTTTTGGTGATGGACTTGAGTTCGATGCCGTAAGTGTCCAGAAAAGCTTTATCCAGCAGCGGCAGTGAGACCTCAAAGCCCACAAAATTTCGATAACTGTCGGAGGCGTAACGGCCCTTGGCCACCTGCAGCACGTCAAAACCAAATTCGGTTCTAATGTGCGCGAGAGGGTTGTCCTCGTAAGTGACCACGTGCCCATATTTCCGCCGCAAGGAGGGATACAGTTGAGGAACCGACAAATTCGTAGCCAGGGGATGCCCGTCATTGTCCGCCGCGTAATGCGAGAGGGCTCCCAACGCGAAGGCATATTCGTTGAGACTCGAAGCGTTGTGTAGCAGGGCGATAATGAAATCGCCGCTGCGAAAATAATGCGTCAGGTCGCTGAAAAACTTGCTGCCGCCGGGATAGTAGCCCATATCTTGGACGATCGCTCCGCCATAGGCATAAGCGTGGGCCTTCAGGAGATCGTCGGGGGTGGAATCGGGAAAACGTTTCAGTAGTAGCGGACGAAGATTGGTATCCCATAAAACGTCGATCACCGCTTCATGCGTTAGAACGGAGTAAGCCGGGGAAGGGGTGGGACTAACAATCAAGAAAACGATCAAGAGTGCAACCACGCGGCGCATCAGACTTTTCATGGACGGAATCTTGACCTGTGAAGACGAGATTTGTCGAAACCATTGGCCGGAGACGTAACAGTTCTTCTTCACCGTTGCTCTAGAGCTGGTTCATCACTCCATCACGATGATATGGCCCGCCATTCAAGACGGGCCATAACAAACGATTCAAAATCCCGGTGGTTCAGAAACCGGCGCCGTGAGTCTTGTGAGATTCCCGGCTATCCGTCTCGTTGAGAGATGCCGTGAACTCATCGACTTGCGCTTCGGCCTGATCCTTCGCGATGCCGTAACGTTCCTGCACTTTTCCAATCAACTGATCGCGCTTGCCGCTGATGGTCGTTAAATCATCATCCGTCAACTTGCCCCACTTCTCTTTCACTTTTCCAGAATACTGCTTCCATTTTCCTTCCACGCGGTCCCAATTCATGAATGCCTCCTCGACCAAAGAATTGCTTAGGTACTCAGCTATGAAACGCGCTTGGGCGCTGGAACGATATACATGGATTCATTGGGGAATCGAGGCGAGGCACCCGACGGAACACGACTATGGCGCAGAGATGCGGGGAAGCTTACCGTTAAATACAGCCCGCCGCCGATACCTGCCGGTAGACCCAAGCTATATGAATGATGGGATAGGAACAAAATTCGTTGAGGCCGGAAGTGAATTGCTTCACTGAGTTTTGCCCAAACAGGAGGGTTCAAATATGGGCAGCAAGTCAGTTTTAGGAATTGTGCTGGTGGTTCTGGGCGTCCTTGCATTGGCCTATCAAGGAATCACGTATACGGTTCCGAAAAAAGCGGTCGATGTCGGCCCGATCCACGTAACAAAGGACGAGCACCACACGGTTCCTCTGCCTCCCATCATCGGCGCGTTGGCGCTGCTTGGCGGCATTGCGTTTCTGGTAGTCGATCGTCGCGACAAATAATAAACAGAGGTTCCAGCCAGGCTTGTGGCTTTCGGTCTCTCGGTAACCACATGTGCCCGGCTACAGATCTCACCTTATGGCTGGGGCGGCGGTCCGTTTCTATTCTCGGTTAGTTGCATGAAATGTAGAAAGAGGAGGAATCCATTATGGGGAAGATACTTCGAACGGTTTCGATCGGCGTAGGGGCGGTTGCACTCAGTGTTGCCGCTGGTTCGGTTCATGGAAGGACATTACAGCAGCCCGACAATACTTCAGCGAACAAGAACCAGGGCACGACGGCTGACCAGCAAAACAATAATCCAGCGGACCGGGAGCTGGCGCAGAAGATTCGCCAGTCCATTACCAATGACAAATCGCTTTCCACCGACGCTCATAACGTGAAAGTGATCGTGCGCAACGGCAAAGTGATACTGAAAGGCCCCGTGCAAACCGAAGATGAAAAGAAAAACATCGTGGACAAGGCAACCGATCTGGCAGGCGCGGACAATGTAACGAACAAATTGACGGTTAAATCCTGACCGTTCCTTGCAAGGCGACCCCCTGAAAAGGCCGAAACAGGCCTTTTTCGGGGGCTTCCTGTTCCCTGAAATACAGTAAACGTGGTATTCAACCTCTCTAAGTGAACGGTTTAACTGGTTCTAAGGAAAAAGAGACTTCAATGGTTGTTGGAGACAAGATGCCAATGCGGAACCTTGAGACCAGTGAATCGGGGACTACCCCTATGTCAATCGGTACGGATATGACCACGCTGAATATTCTTGTGGCAGACGACCACGATATCATTCGGCGTGGACTGAAAGACTTGTTAGCCGCAAAACCAGGATGGGAAGTTTGTGCCGAGGCGAAAACCGGGAAGGAAGCGGTGACCCTGGCAGAACAATTTAAGCCGCACATCGTGGTGATGGATATCAGCATGCCGGACCTGAATGGTCTGGAGGCGGCGCGGCGAATTCATAAGTCTCTGCCGAAAACGGGCATCCTGATTCTGACGATGCACTTCTCCGACCAGCTGGTTCGCGAAGTAGTAGAAGCCGGCGCTCGCGGATACATTCTAAAATCGGATGCCGACCGGGACCTTGTTACCGCGGTGGATTCCATTTCAAAGCGGAGAACTTTTTTTACGTCGCGCGCGTCGGAAATGCTGCTGGGAGACTTTTCCTTCCAGGCCACTGGAGCGGAACCGAAGCTTCCAGCAAGAAATCGGCTGACGGCGCGGGAACGCGAAATTGTGCAGCTGCTGGCTGAAGGAAAAAGCAGCAAGGAAGTTGCGGTATCGCTGGGAATCAGCGTCAAGACAGCGGAAACACATCGTGCTAATATTATGCGGAAGCTGGAGATTCATTCTGTCAGCGAGTTAGTGCGCTACGCCATCAAGAACCAAATTATTGAGGCGTAACATTTCGGCCATCGAAAAGCCTGGCTGCCAGTAAAGGCAGGACCAAGATCTGACGCAAGGCATTGTTGGAGCGAGCGCGGCTTCCCCGCAAAGGCTCCTGGAGAGTTCCCTTCATGCCTCGAGTTTTAATTGTCGATGACCATGCATTCATCCGCCGGGGCGTCGAAACGATTCTGCAATCGTTTCCAGAATGGGAAGTGTGCGGCGAGGCCAGCAATGGCAGCGACGCTGTCCAGCTTGCAAATCAGCTGAGTCCTGAAGTTGTTCTGATGGATGTGACCATGCCGGGCATGAATGGCTTGGAAGCCACCCGCATTATTCGAAAACAACATCCCGACGTGAAGGTCATCCTGCTTACGCTTCACGAATCCTCGGAAGTGCTCCGAAGCGGATTTCGCGCCGGCGCAAACGGGTATCTGCTGAAGGCGGATGCCGAGGACGAACTGATGAAAGCATTGCGTGTCGTGGTTGGAGATGGCTCGTATATCAGCCCCAAGATCGATCAGACCGTTGTAGCGCAGGTTATCAGCGAGATTGGATCTTCCTAAGTACGGCAACAAAGCTTCAAGTCGTAGAGCCACGCTGTTCGGTTCGCACGAGCGGAAAAGCGTACGATCCCATCGATGCTTCACCCGAGAAGATTACGATTACACTTACTGCGGATTAGCCTGCTGGGACTTGCGGATCAACTCACTCATTGAAATTCATTGCAAGCCTCATTTTGCAGAGTGAGCCAAAGCTTGGGCGTTGTCCCCGTAGTCTGTGATTAGCTGGCCGTTGATGGTGTTGAAAATGAAATATTCGCCGGGTGCGCTCGCGGCCATTTGCGTCAGTTGATTCCTGGCAGCTTCCAGGCTCTCGACAGCTTTGATCCAGACAGGTTGGCCGTCGGGCAGCCTGAGGAAGAGATCAAATTTCTCTCGCATCACGTTCACCTCCGAGCTGGTCCATTTCTCGGATATGGGTAGGGCAACAAGAGGTCCATCCGCGTCGAAAGATTGTAAGTCCCTTCGTATTTATGAGATAAACCGATAAATGGGACGTTGGGTGGGGTTCGCTACTACGGCAAAGCGCGGAATTATTTGCAGCGATTTGTATAAATCCCATAGTACGAGGCGGCGGCTGGTTTGAAGAGAACGGCCCGCTTCGGAAAACGGGCCCTACAACGGCCAGGAAGCCAAGGCCTCGGATGCAAAACTGCGCCAAGAAAGCGCAGTCTAAAGAGGAGGGGACGCCGTGAAGCGTCCCCTATTGGTCAGGATGAGAATGTTGAATTGGTGCCATTCTGAGCGCCGCATGCACCCGGAACCATACGGCATTCCCTGTAAAAACGAGTGAATAAATTGCGAGGTGGAAAAGTGATCAGTGAGCCGCACCGACAGTGGGAGCGGCGGCCAGCTTCTTAAGCGATTCCATATAAGGCGCTGTCGCGACTCCCCGTTCGGTAAAGATGGCACGGATGTATCGGTTTGGCGTCACATCAAATGCCGGATGCGCGGCGGGGACGTCGGGCGCGATGCGAATCCCCTGAATGTGCGTGACTTCCTCCGGCGAACGCTCCTCGATCGGAATATGATCGCCATCCGGAATCGAGAGGTCAAAGGTGGAAATGGGGGCGGCGACGTAGAAAGGAACATTATTTTCCCTGGCTAGTACCGCGATTTGATAGGTGCCGATCTTGTTGGCGGTGTCGCCATTTGCGGCGATGCGGTCCGCGCCGGTGACGATGGCTCCCACTTTCCCAGTCTTCAGGAAATGGCCGACCATGTTGTCTGTGATCAGGGTGAGCGGGATGCCGCCGCGGTGGAGTTCCCAGGCGGTCAGGCGCGCGCCCTGCAGATAGGGACGCGTTTCGGGCACAAGCACGTGCAATTTGCGACCTTGTTCGAAGGCCACGCGAATGACGCCGAGCGCGGTACCTATGCCCGCTGTGGCCAGTGCGCCCGCGTTGCATTGCGTCATGACCTGGCCGTTTTTGGGCATGAACTCCGCGCCGTAGCGGCCGATGGCTAGATCGGAGGCGAGTTTTTCGCGGTGAACGTCTTTGGCTTCGGTCACCATGGCGTTTCGAATCGTGGAAAGGTCGGCATGGGACTCGAGCAATTCCTGGAAGCGGCCTTTCATGCGCTCCAGCGCCCAGAAAAGATCGACAGCTGTGGGACGAGTCTTGGCCAGCGTGTCACAAATTTCCGGTAATTCGGCTTTCAGAGCATCGACAGAAGCGGCGGACGACTTCAGAACGCCGATGGCCACGCCCATGGCAGCGGCTACACCAATTGCAGGCGCGCCACGGATGACCATGTCGCGAATCGCTTTGGCTACTTCGCGATAGTCCGTGTAGGTGTAACTAACTTCCTCCAGTGGCAGGCGGCGCTGGTCCAGCATAACCACGCCTTTGTCGGTCCATTCAATCGGTTGGGCAACGTACATTCTTCGCAAAGCCTCTCTTCCTATTGTATCGAAGGTCTTTGGGGAGTCGAACGTTCAATGATTCGTGGGAACTTGTGTAAACCCATGAGTGGCCAGAGCCAAACTGATGCCGATGAGCGAGTTGTATCCGAGGTGCATTAGATAGCTGGCAAACACGCTGCCGGTGCGGGCGCGGACAGCGGTGAAAATAATGCCGACCAGGGACATGATGGCGATCAAGCTTTTGGCTCCTCCGAGTTGCGGGCCGTGCATCAGTCCGAAAAGTACGCCGGTGACGAAGATGCTCGGCACAATGCCGAACCAGCGCGCGAACATGGGATAGAGATAACCGCGAAAAATCGTTTCTTCCGCCAGCGGCGCGATCAGCACAGCCGTGGCCACAAAAAGCATGGCGGTATATTTGTATTTGAAAACTTGCTCGATGGGTGTATTTTCGGGCGTTTGAATTACGGAGGTTAAGGCGAATACAAGAAGGGACAAGCCGCAGCCAACAAAAAAGTAAATCACCGGATGGCGGGGTTGACCGTCACTTTTCGGAAGAATTTTGCGCCAGCCGAGCGTGCTCCAAAAAGGCTGGCCACGAAGCAGCGCCAGCGTGACATACAGAAAAAACAGCAACAACGCGTAGATCACGACCGTGCTGCCGATGGCCACCTGCGGCTTGGACAACATGTATTCTTCGAGCTGCTCAGTGGTCATTTTCTGGTGCGGCGCATAGGCCGCCAGAAAAATGGTCTGCACGGTCAACAGGCTGATCAGGATGAAAAACAGGAAGACGATCAGATGCAGCCACGACCAGGAAATTTGCAGGTCGGGTGGATAGACGCGTTGGGGAGGAGGTGGTAATTGCTCGACGGCAACGCGCGGATCGGGATCCAAGGGCGTCAGCGGAGCCGGGGTCAGCTCCGGCTGCGATGTGGGCCTTTCGAAGCTGGGATCCGACTCCTGGGGCGGCGGATTCTCGTCAAATGGATTCATCACTTTGTCCGCTTTCCCTGATCCGGCCAACCCGCCACCAATGCGGCGGCCAGCAGGGGAAGCAGCAGTTCGTGGTGGCCCGTCATCGCAAACCCTCTGGAAACTTCGCCCTTCTTGGGATTAGATGCGGCGTGCGGACGTTTCACGACATTCATGATGGGGCGGTAGTGCTGAATGAAATCAAAATTGGCGGTGGTGATGGATCGCAAAGGAATGCCGAGATTGCGCACCACGGAAACGGCTTTGAGAAAAACTTCGGGGAGAAGCACGGCTGAGCCCCAGTTGAGATAAGCGCCGCCTGCATCCATCTGTTGCACCAGTGCGCAGAACAGGCGGAAATCATGGAGAGAAGCTGCGCCGAGTGCAGCGCCATCGGCCGAGGGATGCATGTGCGAAATATCCGTGCCGATCGCGAGATGAACGGTGACCGGGATGCGCTTCTTGTATGCAGCGACAAGGACGCTGAGTTCCGGGTGCTTCGGCTCCAGAATGCCGCTGGTGAGATATTGTCCGGCGGCTTCTCCGTAGCCCATGCGAATACGATAGGCCAGCTTGGCGATTTCGTTGATGCTTGATCCCGTTTCGGCGGCCATGCCGAATTGACCTTTGCCTAGCGCGGCTTCCACATCCTCCGAAGTGTTTCCGGCCATGGCAATTTCAAAATCATGGATAAGCGCCGCGCCGTTCATGGCGATGCCGGAAACGTAGCCCTTGTCCATCAGATCGATCAGCACGGGGGCGAGTCCGACTTTGATGACATGGCCGCCGATACCCCAAAGAATCGCGCGCTTGCGTTTGCGCGCCGCGTGAATCGCCGACGCCAGCTCTCGCAAATCTTGCGTTGCCAAAATTTTGGGGAGGGAATCCAGGAATGCCGTGAAGGATGCACCGCGGCCGGTGGGCCTCGCCAAATCGCTCGCGGTCACTTTACTCTTGCGCGCGGCAAGCGGGTACGTACGAACACCGCCTAGTGTTACCGGCTGGATGGAATAAACGCTCATGCGGTCCCTTTACTCTACGGGGGAAGAAGGGGGCGCGCAAGCGCGCGCGGGTTTGTGCATGTGGAAAGTCTTAGTTTGGAAATGCGACGGCTGGGCCGCCGCACTCCAAAGGACTCAAGGCTTGTGGTCGCCGTTGGATTGAGTGCCTGTGCCGTTCATGTGCAGGACTCTCGCGAGGGCCTGGCCCGTGTAGGACTTTTTCGAGCGCGCTACATGTTCGGGAGTTCCCTGCGCGACGATGCGGCCGCCACCCTGGCCGCCTTCGGGGCCGAGATCGATGATCCAGTCGGCTTGTTTAATGACGTCCAGATTGTGCTCGATGATCAGCACCGTGTTGCCGAGATCGGCGAGGCGCTGCAGAACGTCGACGAGTTTGCGCACATCGTCAAAGTGGAGACCCGTGGTCGGTTCATCGAGAATATAAACCGTGCGACCGGTCTGGCGCTTGGACAGTTCGCGCGCCAGTTTGATGCGCTGGGCTTCGCCGCCAGAAAGCGTGGTGGCGGACTGGCCCAATTGCACGTAGCCCAGGCCGACTTCCACCATGGTGGCCAGTTTCTGCTGCACATGCGGAATGTTCTCCAATAATTTCAGCGCGTCGCTCGCAGGCAAATTAAGGACGTCGTTAATGCTATGACCCTTATAGCGCACCGCCAGCGTTTCCGCGTTATAGCGGCGGCCTCGGCAGACTTCGCAGGTGACGTACACATCCGGCAGAAAATTCATTTCGATGCGGCGCAAACCTTCGCCCTGGCACGCTTCGCAGCGACCGCCTTTTACGTTGAAGCTGAAACGGCCCGGCTTGTAGCCGCGTTCGCGGGATTCCGGCAGCATCGCAAAAAGCTCGCGGATCGGCGCGAACACGCCGGTATAGGTGGCGGGATTGGATCGCGGCGTGCGTCCGATGGGAGCCTGATCGATCTCGATTACTTTGTCGATGTGCTCGATGCCAAGAATCATTTTGTGCGCGCCGGGTGGTTCCATGGAGCGATACAGCTTCTGCGCCAGCGCGCGATACAGAATGTCGTTCACCAGCGTGGATTTTCCAGAGCCGGAGACACCGGTGACGAGCATCAATAGCCCGAGAGGTAAGGTGACGTCCACATCTTTCAAATTGTTCGCGTGCGCGCCCAGAATCTGGATGGCTTTGCCATTCGGGCTGCGGCGTTTGACGGGCACGGGAATTTCCACGGCGCCAGAGAGATAGCGGCCGGTCAGCGATTCTGGAGCAGCGGCGATTTCCTCTGGCTTTCCAGTAGCGACGAGGTAACCTCCAGCGTTTCCGGCGCCAGGCCCGAGATCGACGACGTAATCGGCGCGGCGAATGGTGTCTTCATCATGCTCCACCACGAGAACGGTGTTTCCGAGATTGCGCAACTGCTCCAGCGAATGAAGCAGGCGATCGTTGTCTCGCGCGTGCAATCCAATCGACGGCTCGTCCAAAACATACAGCACCCCGCGAAGCCGCGAGCCGATTTGCGTTGCCAGCCGGATGCGCTGCGCTTCGCCGCCCGAAAGCGTGGCAGCCGATCGCTCGAGACTCAAATAGCCCAGGCCGACCGCCAGCAGAAAGTCCAGCCGTTCTCCAATTTCGCTGAGAGGTCTGGACGCCACTTCCAGCTGCCTGGGAGACAGTTGCGAAATGATTTTGTCTACCGCGGGACGCGCATCGCTGAGCGCAAGCGCCGTGAAATCCGAAATGGACCAGCCGCCCATCTTCACGGCGAGCGATTCAGGACGCAGGCGTCGCCCGAGGCACGCGCTGCAGATTGTGGCGGACATATACTGCGTCATCCACTCGCGATAAGAATCGGAATTGGAATCCTGAAAATTGCGCTCCAGGAATTTCAGCACGCCCTGAAAACGAAATCCTTTTTCGCCGCTTTTGCCTCCGGTTTCTCCAACGGTCTTTTTTCCTCCGGAAGGAGGATAGCCATACAGCAAAAGATTCTGGACACGCGCGGGATACTTTTCGAACGGCGTGTCCAGGTGAAAGCCGTGCGCGTAGGCGCCAAGCTCCAGGGTGCGCTTCAAAATGGCGGAGCCGGAACCTGGTCCCAGACCGCCGTCAAACAGCGGCCGCGTCCAATCGGCAATCACCTTCGCGGGATCGAAATCGTATTTGGAGCCGAGCCCATGGCATTCCGGGCACGCGCCATAAGGTGAATTAAAACTGAAAGACCGCGGCTCCAGCTGCGGAACGGAAAGCCCGCAATCGGGGCAAGCCAGCTTCTCCGAAAAAGTGTGTTCGCTGCCACCCACCAATGCGACGGTCACGAGGCCCTGCGCAAGTTTCAGCGCGGTGGCGATGGACTGCTCCAGCCGTGAGGCGATGCCCTGCTTTACCAGCAAGCGATCGATAACGACTTCTATCGTGTGGTTCTTGCGCTTGTCCAGCACCGGGATCTCGTCCAAGGGCAAAAGTTCGCCATTGATGCGCACGCGCACGAAGCCATCCTGCGCCAGCTTTTCCAGTTCCTTGCGGTAAGCGCCTTTGCGGCCACGGACGATGGGCGCCAGGATCATGATGCGATCGTCTGGCTTGCACAATTCGCCGTGAAGGATCGCCTGGACGATCTGCTCGCTGGATTGGCGCGTGATGGGCTTGCCGCAATTCGGGCAGTGCGGGACGCCGACGGAGGCGTATACCACGCGAAGGTAGTCGTAAATTTCCGTGATGGTTCCAACGGTGGAACGCGGCGAGCGGGTGGTGGTTTTTTGCTCGATGGCGATGGAAGGCGACAGGCCTTCGATCACATCCACTTCCGGCCGCTCCATTTGGTCCAGAAACTGGCGCGCGTAGGCGGAAAGAGATTCGACATACCTTCGCTGCCCTTCCGCGTAAATTGTGTCAAAGGCCAGGGAAGACTTGCCGGAACCGGACAGACCGGTGATGACGGTCAAAGAGTTTCGAGGAATCTCCAGACTGATGTTCTTGAGGTTGTGCTGCCGTGCACCGCGCACAACCAGTTTGCTGAGAGCCATAGGAAAGCGCTCCCCCCACAGGAGCTTCTGGCACCCAATGAGTAGAATGGGCCCAGTATAGTCTTTCAACATAGCAACAGGAGTGCAGTGCGGTCAAGGCGACCACCCGCAGCAAGGGGCGAAGGAAAAAGAAACAGGCAAACAATTTCTCACAGAATGAGTCCTAGTAAAATTTTCCCCGGGGGTGGCGCATTTTTACAGGGAGGCCGACTTTAACGCGCTGAAAACAAGTTGGTTACAATGGCCAGTCGCTTGCAATCTATAACGCGTGGGGGAGACGAGCCGAGGATCCCTTTAGGGGATTGAGGGCTGGGCCGGTTCGTTCTTCCCCTCATTTTTTTGTCTAGCCGTTTTTTCTGCGCGGACAGTCGCTTCAGGAAATAATTTTCCCACCGAATTGAAAGTCAAAAGGAATCGTCGGATGCGCCAGTTGTGCCCGCGTTTCGGCCGTGAACAACTGTTAAGAGCGCGGAGCGTGCGTTAAGGTGAGGTTCTGCGACATCGGGTAGCGCACACCGCGATAATCGACGCGGCTGGCATAATCACTAAGAGTCATGAACAGCAGAATGATGAGCCAGAAAATTCCCGCAAAGATCACCAGCTTGGTGCGCTTTGGACTGTATTTCGCGTGCATGAAGAAGAGAACAACCAGCGTGGCCTTGATGGTGGCGATGCCGAGTGCGGCGACGATGTTGAACCTGCCCAGATCGATGTAGGCCACGGCGACGGTCAGGGCCGTCAGGCACATCAGCGTCAGGATGATGACCAAGTAAAGGCTGGGCGGTACGATATGCTCGCTATGTTCGTGTTCAGACACGCGTCTCTCCCTACTTATGCCGGTCGATCAGGTACAGCAACGGGAAAAGATAAATCCACACAATATCGACGAAGTGCCAGTACAAACCCACTAGATCGACCGGAGTGTTCCACTCCGCCGAGAAGCGCCCCGCAAGTGAGCCACGCAGCAGCCAGAAAAGCAGTCCCGCTCCTATAATCATGTGCAGCGCGTGCAATCCGGTCATGCCAAAGTATGCGGAATAGTAGAGTTGCGCGTGGGCGTTCAGATCCGGATCGGCTTCCATGGCCGCCGTAAGTTCCTCGCGCTCCTTTTCCATATCTTTGGCGTTGATGTCTTCGCACTGGCTCGGATTATTCACGCAATAGGCGATATCGAAATTGCGCCCGGGCACCAGGTGGTGGTGGAATTTCTGAGCGTATTCCACATATTTCACGCCAAAGAAGATAAAGCCCAGAACGATGGTCAGCGCAAGAAACAGCGGGATCAGCTTCTTCTTGCCGACCTGCGCCGCCCAGACGGCCATAGCCATGGTGAAGCTGCTGGCGAGCAGGACGCCGGTGTTGAGGGTGCCTAACTGGATGCTAAGGGTCTGACTGCCCATCGCGAACGCGTGGTAGTACGTGTGGCGGTTGATGGTGTACGCCAGCATGATGCCGCCGAAGAACATGACTTCCGTGACCAGGAAGATCCACATTCCCAGCGAGGCAGTTTCCTTCTGCTGCTCCAGCGTCTCAAATTGTCCGTACAGCGCTCCGGTGCGATGCACTTCGCACTCCTCTGCCCTTAGTTTTGGGCGTCAACCGGCCCTCTGGTGACCCGAATCCATCCCGGCCGTTGCCTAATCGTCTCCGTGAGCCGGCAACATCCCGCCATGCCTGGGTACACCAAGAACATCCAGGCCCAGCTCCGGCCGGTTGTGAAAGTCATATGCCTCCCAGGTGACTACGGGAGTTACTTCAAAGTTTTCCGTTGGCGGTGGTGAGGGCGTGGTCCATTCCAGGCCCGTGGCCGGCCAAGGGTTATTGCCAGCAACTTCTCCGTAGAAGGCAGCCCACATGAGATAGATCATGGGCAGCAGGTAGCCGACCGCGAGAATCGAAGCGCCCGCCGTGGACATGACGTTATAAACCTGAAACTCCGGCGGATACACATGATAGCGTCGAGGCATCCCGAGATAGCCCAGCACGAACTGCGGGAAGAAGGTCAGGTTGAAGCCGACGAACAAGACCAACGCGGCGATGCGCGCCAGCCACTCCGGATACTTGCGACCCGTGATTTTCGGCCACCAGAAATGCAGGCCCCCCAGATAGCCCATCACCGCTCCGCCCACCATGATGTAGTGAAAATGGGCCACGACGAAATAGGTGTCATGGACGTGCATATCAATACCGAGGCAGCCGAGGAATAATCCGGTGAGCCCACCGACGAGGAACAATCCAAGGAAACCGAAGGCATAGAGCATCGGCGTATCGAAGGAGATGGAGCCGCCGAACAACGTGGCAGTCCAATTGAAAACTTTGACTGCCGAGGGAATGGCCACCAAGAAGGTGAGAAATGAAAATGCCAGCGCGGCGTAGGTCGACTGTCCGGTGAGGAACATGTGGTGCGCCCAGACCAGGAAACCGATGACCGCGATAGCCAGGCTCGCGGCCGCGACAAAGTGGTAACCGAACAACTTCTTGCGCGCAAACGTGGGAATCAGTTCGCTGATCACGCCCATGGCCGGCAAAATCATGATGTACACGGCAGGGTGGGAGTAAAACCAGAAAAGGTGCTGGAAGAGGATGGGATCGCCGCCCATCGCCGGGTTGAAGAAGCCCAGGCCGAAGACGCGCTCCATGGCGGCCAAGCCCAGGGTGATAGCGATCACGGGGGTGCCCAAAATCATGACGACGGACGTGGCGTAGTGCGCCCAAACGAAAAGCGGCAAACGGAACCACGTCATGCCCGGCGCTCGCATGGTGTGCACGGTGACCAGGAAGTTGAGCCCGGTAAGAATCGAGGAGAAACCGGTGATAAATACGCCTACTACCGCGGGAGCCACTGCGGAGTTCGAATAGATGGTGCTTAGCGGCGTGTAAAAGGTCCAACCGGTATCCAGGCCGCCGGTCATCATGGAGTACAACGTAAAGGAGCCGCCAATAATATAAATATACCAGCTGAGAAGGTTGATCTTCGGGAAAGCCAGATCCTTCGCGCCAACCATCAGTGGAATCAGGAAATTACCAAGAACCGCGGGGATGGAAGGAATCAGAAAGAAGAAAACCATGGTGACGCCGTGCATGGTGAACATGCGGTTGTAGGTGTCGGCGGAGAGAAGAGTGCCGTACGGCGACATCAAGTGCAGGCGAATCATCATGGCGAAGAAGCCGCCGATGAAGAAAAAGAAAGTGACCGAGGCGAGATAGAGGAGCGCAATACGCTTGTGGTCCGTGGTGAGCAGCCACGAACGGATGCCATACGAAGCGTTCAGATAGTGCTTTTCCGGCAGTTTCAGCGCCGGCCCTGTATTGATGGTGCTCGAGGTACTCATGATTATTTCTTCCCCGTTGTTGCTGGCGCCACTCCCGCGCCTTTTGCGGGCACGGGCTGCGACTGCAGGGACTTGATGTAAGCGGTCAGATTCAGAATTTGCTCCTCTGACACCAATCCCTGGAAGGTGGGCATCACCGGTTGATACCCGGCCACGATTTTGGCTTTGGGCTGCAGAATCGATTCGCGAATGTATGCATCATCGGCGGTGACCGTGGTGCCATCCGCGAGGAGCACCTTGCCTCCGTAGACTCCGTTGAGCGACGGAGCGCGTCCGGTGCCGTTGCCGAGGTGACAGGTCACGCAGGCAAGCTGTGTGAAGAGCTTTTCGCCGGCGGAGGCGGGATTCACGTCACCCGCTTCATCGGAGAGCCATGCCGCGTATTCCGCCGGATCCATTACCGTGACCCAGCCACCCATTTCCGCGTGGTTCGTGCCGCAATATTGCGAACAGAAGAAATGGTATTTGCCGATCCTGGTGGGCCGGAACCACAGCGTGTTGTAGCGACCAGGCACTACGTCCATCTTGGCGCGGAAAGCGGGAACGTAGAAATCATGGATTACATCTTCGCTGCCCAGAATCAGCTTGATGTCCCGGTTCACAGGCACATGCAGTTCGTTGATTTCCCGTTTGCCGTTGGGCTGCTGAGACTTCCACATCCATTGCTTTCCGACTACATAGATGTTGAGCGTGTCTTTCGGAGCGGTGCGGAAATTCACGTATACCACCGCACCCCACGCGAACATAACCATGGAAATCAACAGTGGAATTAGTGTCCAGCCGATTTCCAAAGGCAAGTTGCCTTCCACCGTGGAACCAACTTCACCGGGCGAAGTCCTGCGATATTTGAATGCCGCATAGATCGCCAGCAGCGTTACCAGCACGGCGAACAACAGGCAGGTCAGCAGGATGAAAGTGAAGAGCAAATCCACGTCTCCCGCGAAACTGGAGGCCTGCACTGGAAAAAATGGAAGCGGTGACTGCACGGTTCTAAGGTGCTCCTTGCGTCGGCGGACCTGGCGCGATGTTTTCGTTGCCGGCGCCGTGATGTTCGCGGCGGCGGAAAATCACAAATCCGATGACCAGACAGAACAACGTGGCAACCGCGCCCATGCGCATCACAGTGAGGATCGTGGCGCTGTAATGGGCGGTCGTTGGATCGTACTGGTAGCAGAACAGCAGCAGGTGGTCGACCGGCGTTCCGATTTTTCCGGAGGACGCATCGACGAGCCCCAGGCGGACGTTGCTCGGCGGATATTCCACTCCAAAAAAGTAACGAGAGATGCGGCCATCGGGCGTGAGCAAAAGAATGCCGCTGGCGTGGCCAAAGAGCTTGGTCTTGGGATCGTAGCTGAAGCGGAAATCGGCGGCCTTGGTAACGGCGTCAATGGATTCGCGGCTGCCGGTGAGGAAATGCCAGCCCGGATCCGTGGTGGGCCGCGCAAAACGCGAAAGCGCCTCGTGCTTTTTCTTCAAGGCTTCATCGGGGGTATCGCTGGGATCAAAACTGATGAAAACCACGTCGTATTCGCTGCCGGGGTTGAAGGAGATCATCTTCAACGTGCCGACAAGGGCCTGCTCCACCTGGTTGCAGAGCATCGGACAACTGAAATACACAAAGGCGAGGACCACCGGTTTTTTCCCGGCGAACTGCCGCAGCGTGGCCGGCTGGCCGTATTCGTCAAGAAAAGTAGCGTCCAGGGGAATCTGCTTGTTTAGTTGTGGATCAAAACCAACGTTCACGAGAGCGGGAGGCAACCCGCTCGAAGATTTGCCTACATTGTCTGGAATCATCTGGCCATAGCTGAGCGCACCGCAAAGCAGCAAGCCCACCATCGCCAAGGAACTGCGAAATGCTTTCATCGTTCTTACTTCTTTTCCGCCGGCGGCGGTGTCACAGCCGGCAAACCTTTTTCGACAATCAACTGCATCGCGTCTTTCACCGGAATTTGCGCGATGCCTTCCTTCTGGTCGACCCAGACCAGTTTATTGTTCGCTTCCGTATCCGCCTTGAGCTTATCCCGCAAATCCTGTTGCGGATCGGTCAAATGTCCGGGCATGCCTTGCATCCGCGGCTCCGGCGGTATCGTGGGACCTGTCTCCATGCGTATCGGCAGGGGCGGCGTGTGGTCATTAACCCAGTAGCTTCTTAGTCCTTTGTAAACGCCGAAAGTCAGCAGGTAAGAAAAGACCACGCCGATGCCGAGATAGATCAGGAAC
>Ga0210385_10001046_pt1 | contig 17501 bp, 12 predicted proteins | sample IncBWH26OmetaG_FD_160107 | JGI IMG/M metagenome (GOLD analysis project Ga0210385, IMG submission 160107) | Forest soil microbial communities from Barre Woods Harvard Forest LTER site, Petersham, Massachusetts, United States - Inc-BW-H-26-O ...
GGTGCGGCCGGTTGCGCCGCCATGCGCCAGAAGCCGCCGGTGCCGTGGATGCGCCCGCGGTTGGAAACCAACAGCACCGACTGACCGTCGCGTGTCCAGGTGGGATTGATCTCGTGATCGTAGGGGCTGTAGTAGTAGCGTGGCAGCGGACTCTTGACCTCCGCCACGAGTTGCTGCGGCGTACCGAGCACGCCCTCGCTCAGCGGCGCGACGAACACATGAAAATGTCGCTGGCTGGCGGTCGAGACGTAGACCAGGCGCCGGCCGTCGGGCGAGAAGCGCGGCTCCACGTTGACCGCACCCCCGTGCGTGAGCTGGACGCTGCGGCCGGAGGCGAGCTCCAGCAGCCGCAGTTCGATCGCAGCGCCGTTGCTCGAGGCATAGACGATGAAGCGACCATCGGGCGAGCAGTCCGGCTGATAGTCGTACCCGGGTCCGTCTGTCAGCTGCTGAGCGACGCCGGAATCGAGCCGCTGCCGCCACAGCGACCCTGCCATCGAGTACACCACCTCGCTCGAGTCCGGCGCCCAGCAGAGACTGCTCGGTCCGCTGGTCAGCTGCGGCAGGTACAGCTCGTTGTAGTAGTAGGAATGCGGTGCATCGATCGACGGCGCGGCTGGAGCGGTTGCAGCCCCCGCTGCCGTCACGCCAGCGAACCACAGCGCCCCACGGCAGAGGCCGCGCAGCAGTGCGCGCCGGCTGCTCATGGGGGGCTGCCGCTGCGCGCGGCGGTGGCGTGCAGGCTGGACTCGATGCGTGCGGCACCCGCACGCAGCGCCGGCAGGACCTGTCTGAGCGCGTGGCTGCGCGCGCCCACGCGATAGGGCATGCCGGCGTTGAGCGCGGCAATCACTTCCCCGCCCGCAGCGCGCACCGGCACGGCGATCGAGCACAAACCCTCCTGCAGCTCCTGTTGCACGTAACAGTATCCCTGCGCAGCGGCACGGCGCACGGCGGCGCGCAGTGCTTTGCGGTTGGTGAGCGTGAAGCGCGTCCAGGCCTTGGGCCGCAGGTCCGCCAGCCAGTGCTCGAGCGCCTGCGGCGCAAGCCCGGCGAGCAGCATCCGCCCCATCGAGCTGCAGAACGCGGGCAGCCGCGCCCCGACGCCGAGCGATACCGTCATGACCTTGCGCACGGCGATGCGCTGCACGTAGACGATGTCGTAGCCATCGAGCACCGCGAGCGAGCAGGACTCGTCGATCTGGCGCGACAGCTGCTGCATCACTGGCTGCGCGAGCTTGGCCACCGTGAGCGAGGCCAGGTAGCTGAAGCCGAGTTCCAGCACCTGCGGCGTCAGCGAAAATTGCCGCGCGTCGCGCCGCACGTACCCCAGATGTTCGAGTGTCAGCAGCAGCCGGCGCGCCACCGCGGGTGACAGCGCCGCGCGTGCGGCGACCTGGGTCAGGGTGAGGAGCGGATGTGTGGCATCAAATGCACAGATCACCGCAAGGCCACGATGCAGCGACTGCACGTAGTCGGGACTGGCGGTGAAGGCAGGCGACGCGTTTGACGGCCGAGCCACGTGCGCTTCATTATTCGCTATTCGAATTGATGTTCGATAATAGCACGACGCTGCAAAGTTCCATGTCCGCAGCCGCGATACCTACCGAGCGCACTACCGTCCTGCACAGCTGGTGTGTGCAGAGCCAGTGGGACGCGCCCACCATCGTCGGTGGCGCAGGCGCACGGCTGTTCACCGCCGACGGACGCACGATCCTCGACATGAGCAGCCTCGCCGAGTGCAGCAACCTCGGCCACCAGCATCCGCGCCTGGTGGCAGCTCTCGAGGCGCAGGCACGCCAGTTGTGCTTCGTCACCAGCGCCTGGGGCGCGCAGCCGCGTGCGCAGCTGGCGGCCATGCTGCTGGAGACTTCCGGCTTCGCCGATGGGCGGGTGTTCTTTACCCTCGGCGGCGCGGATGCGAATGAGCATGCGGTCAAGTTCGCGCGCCAGGCTGCCGCCAAACCGCACGGCTGGATGATCACGCGCGAGCGCTCGTACCACGGAGCGAGCTACGCGGCGATGGCGCTCTCGGGCGACAGTCGCACACAGCAGGGTGATCCGGAAGCCTTTCGCGTGCTGCACGTGCCGCCGCCCTACGCCTTCCGCTGCCCGTTTGGCGCGCGCAGCGACGATGCCTGCGCGGCGGCAGCGGTCGCGCACATCGCCGCACTCATCCGCGAGCGCGGGGCCGCCGCGGTTGCCGCGGTGCTGATGGAGCCGAACGCGGGCACCAACGGCATCATTGCACCTGATGGCTTCTGGCCGGCGCTGCGCGCGGCGACCCGTGCCGCGGGGATCTACCTGATTGCCGATGAAGTCATGAGCGCCTTCGGCCGCTGCGGCGAGTGGTTTGCCTGGCAGCGTTACGGTGCGGCGGCACAGCCCGATCTCATGACACTCGCCAAGGGGCTGACCGGCGCTTACGTACCGCTCGGCGCGGTGGTGCTGTCGGCGGAGATCGCCCGCGTGCTCGAGCCACAGATGCTGTTCACTGGCCTCACCTACTGTGGCCATCCGCTCGCCTGCGCGGCGGGAGTCGCGGCGCTGCAAACCTACCAGGAGGAGCGACTGATCGAGCGCTCGCGCAGCCTGGGCGCGCAGCTGCTCGAGCACGCCCGGCGGCTGCAGCAACGGCATGCGCTGATCGGCGACGTGCGCGGCGGCCAGGGCCTGTTCGTGGTGCTGGAACTGGTGCGCTCACGCCTGACGCGCGAGCCGCTGGCGCCCTGGCCGCAGATGCATCCGGCGCTGCGCCGGCTGCTCGATGAGGCGCTGCGTCAGGGCGTATCGTTCGCCGCCCGCGGCAACCTACTGTTGCTGGCACCCCCTTTGGTGATCGGCGAGCGCGACCTGACCGACGCGCTTGACCTGCTCGACCGACTGCTCGGTGAGCTGACGCGCGCCCTCGGTCCCGACGAGATAACCGCATGAGTTTCAAGCTGACCTACGCCACGATGTTCGATCCTCCCGAGGAGCTGCATCAGAGCTTCGATTCCGCGCTCGCGCGCGCCGTTGCGGGCCTGGGCAAGCAACATGCGCTGCACATCGCCGGCGCCGAGCGCCGCACGCGCGCACTGCTGCGCAAGCGCAACCCCGCCAACGGCGATCAGGAGCTGGGCGAGTTCGCCGCCGCCGGTGCGAGCGAGGCGGATGAGGCGCTGCGGGCCGCACACGAGGCCTTCCCCGCGTGGCGGCGCACCCCGCTCGCGCAGCGTACGCAGCTGCTGCGCCGCGCCGGCCAGCTGCTCGCCGAGCGCGTCTACGACATCGCCGCAGCGCTCACACTGGAGGTCGGCAAGAACCGCATGGAGGCACTGGGCGAGGCGCAGGAGGCGGCCGATTTCTTCGCCACCTACTGCGATGACTTCGAGCGGCAGGCGGGGTTCGAGCGCGGCCTGCCGAACGATCCGCTCGCGCGCTTCAGCTCGCGCAATCGCAGCGTGCTCAAACCGTACGGCGCCTGGGTGGTGATCACCCCGTTCAATTTCCCCATCGCGCTCGCCGCAGGTCCGGTCGCGGCGGCCCTGGTCACCGGCAACACGGTGGTACTGAAGGGTGCGAGCGCCACGCCCTGGGCGGGCCGACTGCTGGCCGACTGCCTGCGCGATGCCGGGCTGCCGCCCGGAGTTTTCAATTATCTGAGCGGCTCGAGCAGCGAACTCGGCGCGACGCTGGTGGAACATCGCCTGACGGCGGGTGTGACCTTCACCGGTTCCTACGAGGTCGGCCGGCAGATCTCGCTCAAACTGCAGAGTGGCCGCTACACGCGCCCCTGTATTGCCGAGATGGGTGGCAAGAATGCCTGCATCGTCACCGCCGCAGCGGACCTGGAGCGCGCCAGCGCCGGGATCGTCCGCTCCGCGTTCGGCATGGGCGGTCAGAAATGCTCGGCGCTGTCACGACTGTATGTGCATGCCAAGGTGGCCGACCGCCTGATCGATGCGCTGCTGCAGCAAACCGCGGCGCTCGCGATCGGTGATCCGGCGCAGCGCCAGAACTGGCTGGGTCCGCTGACGACCCCGGCGGGTTACGAGGAGTACGCGCGCTACAGCGCAGCGCTGCGCAGTGGTGCACACCTGCTCGCCGGTGGCGAACAGCTGAAGAGCGGCCCCCTGGCACGCGGTTTCTTCGTGCGTCCGACTCTTGCCGAAGCCCCCCTCGAGCACCCGCTGTGGCAGAAAGAAATGTTCCTGCCGATCTTGATGATTCACCGCGTGAGCTCGAACGCGGAGGCGATGCAACTCGCCAATGCCTCGGCACTCGGACTGACCGCAGGTTTCTACGGCGCGGCGGACGAGATCGCCTGGTTCCAGGAGCACATCGAGGCGGGCGTCACCTACGCCAACCGGCCGCAGGGGGCGACCACTGGTGCCTGGCCCGGATACCAGGCTTTCGGCGGCTGGAAAGGCTCCGGCAGCACCGGCAAGGCGATCGGCTCGTTCTATTACCTGCCCCAGTACCTGCGCGAGCAGTCTCAGACCGTGGTCGACTAGCCGATGCAACTGCTGCCGCTGCGGGATGCGATCGCGAGTTACGTCCGGGACGGACAGAGCATCGCGCTCGAAGGGTTCACGCACCTGATCCCGTTCGCCGCCGCACACGAGATCATCCGGCAGCAGCGCCGCGATCTGCACCTCATCCGCATGACTCCGGATCTGATCTACGACCAGATGCTCGGCATGGGCTGCGCCTCGCAGCTCACCTTCTCCTGGGGTGGCAATCCCGGGGTGGGATCGCTCCACCGGCTGCGCGATGCGGTCGAGCACGCGTGGCCGCAGCCGCTGCAACTGCACGAGTTCACACACGCCGAGATGGCGATCGCCTTTCAGGCCGGTGCCAGCGGGCTACCGTGCGCACTGATGCAGCACCATCTGCCGAGCGGCCTCGAGGAGCTGCCGCAGCCGCGGATCCGAGTCATCCACTGCCCGTTCACGGGAGTACCGCTGGCAGCCGTGCCCGCCCTCAATCCCGACGTGACGATCGTGCATGCCCAGCAGATTGATGCCGCCGGCAACGTGCTGCTGCGCGGTATCACCGGCGCCGCCAGGGAAGCAGCCCTGGCCGCGCGCTGTGTGCTCGTGACCGCGGAAGAACAGGTCGAGCAGTTGAACGCCGGACCCAACTCGGTAGTGCTGCCTTCCTGGACGGTCAGCGCCGCCAGCATCGTGCCCGGCGGCGCGCACCCCTCCTACGCGCTGGGTTACTACGCGCGCGACAACTCCTTCTACCTCGCCTGGGACGAGATCGCGCGCGAGCGCGCCAGCTTCCTCGCCTGGATGCAACGCCACGTGCTCGCAGCGCGCGATCACGCGGCGCTGCTGCGCGGCCTGGGAGTCGCGGCGTGAACGCGCCCTGCACACGCGACGAACTCATGACGGTCACCGCTGCGCACGCGCTGCGCGACGGCGCGGTGTGCTTCGTCGGCATCGGGCTGCCGAGCGCGGCCTGCAATCTCGCCCGGCTGACGCACGCACCGCACATCGTGCTGATTTACGAGTCGGGCACGCTCGGCACGCGGCCGGCGGTGCTGCCGTTGTCGATCGGCGACGGCGAGCTGGCCGAGACCGCCACTGCGATCGTCTCGCTGCCGGAGACCTTCGCCCATTATCTGCAGCGCGGACGCGTCGATGTCGGCTTCCTCGGCGCGGCGCAGATCGACCGCTTCGGCAATCTCAACAGCACCGTGATCGGTGACTACGCGCATCCGCGCGTGCGCCTGCCCGGCGGCGGCGGCGCCCCACAGATCATGACGCACGCGCGCGAGGTGCTGGTGGTCATGAAGCAGTCGCCCCGCAGCTTCGTCGCGCAGCTCGAATTCCGTACCTCCTGCGGCTACCTCGCCGGGGGCGGTGCGCGCGCCGCCAGCGGTTGTCCCGGCCAGGGTCCCAGGGCCGTCGTTACCGACTACGGGATCCTGCGACCGCACCCGCAAACCGAAGAGCTGCAGCTGACCGACCTCTACCCGGGAGTGACGCCGGAGGAAGCGCGCGCGGCCACCGGCTGGCCGCTGCAGATCGCCGAACCGCTGAGAGCGCTGCCGTACCCCACCGCCGCCGAACTTGAGATCTTGAGAGACCTGCACGCGCGCACGCGCAGCGCCCATGCGGGTCCGATTCGCATTACGCTGCCCGCTTGAGCTCCACGAACGCCTCAGGTGCCGACATGACGACCGCCGCGAACACCCCGCCTCTCCCCGGGCCGAACGCACAGGCGCTGATGGCGCGCGACCGCCTGGTCACGACTCCCTCGTACCCGCGCGACTATCCGTTCGTCATGGCCAAGGGACGCGGCGTTGAAGTGTGGGACGTCGATGGCAACCGCTATCTCGACTTCATGAGCGGCATTGGCGTGTGCAGCACCGGGCACGCGCATCCGCAGGTGGTACAGGCAATCAAGGCCGCGGCCGATGATTTTCTGCACATCTCGTCCGACTACTGGCACGAGCGCATGACGCAGGTGGGCGAGCGCATCAACGCGCTCAATCCGCTCGGGCAACCCGCACAGGTGCTGATCTGCCAGAGCGGCACCGAATCGGTGGAAGGCGCATTGAAGCTGGCGCGCTATGTGAGCGGCCGGCCGCGCTTCATCGGTTTCCTGGGCGGCTTCCACGGCCGCTCGATGGGCTCGCTCGCCTTCACCTCCAGCAAGTACAGCCAGCAGAGCGGCTTCTTCCCCACGATGCCGGGCGTGACCCACGTACCCTACCCCAACCTCTACCGGCCGCTGCTCGCCGGTGCCGACCAGGGGCAGGCGGTGCTCGACTACATCGAGAAAGTGCTGTTTCAGAGCAACGTGCCCGCGCGCGAGGTGGCCGCGATTCTGGTCGAGCCGATCCAGGGTGAAGGCGGCTATCTGGTACCGCCCGATGGCTTCCTCGCCGGGCTGCGCGCCCTGTGCGACCGCCATGGGATTCTCTTGATCTTCGACGAGGTGCAGTCCGGGATCGGCCGCACCGGTCGCATGTTCGCCTGCCAGCACTGGGGGGTGACGCCCGACATCATGACGCTCGCCAAAGGACTCGCCTCGGGCCTGCCCATGGGCCTGGTGGTGGCGCGGCGCGAGCTCATGCAGAAATGGCAGCGTGGCGCGCACGGCAACACCTTCGGCGGCAATCCGCTGTGCTGCGCGGCGGCCCTCGCGACGCTCGAGCTGGTGCAGAACCAGTACGCCGCCAACGCGGCCGCGGTGGGCGAGTATTTCATTGGCCGACTGCGCGCCCTGCAGCAGCAGTTCGCCTGCATCGGCGACGTGCGCGGCAAGGGCCTGATGATCGGCATGGAGCTGGTGACCGACCGCGCGACGCGCGAGCCGGCGCGCGAGCTGTGCCAGGCGGTGCTGACCCGCGCCTTTCATCACGGCTTGCTGCTCTTGTCCTGCGGCCAGAGCACTGTGCGCTTCATCCCGCCGCTCATGGTTGAGCGCGCGCATGTGGATGAGGCACTCGAGCGCCTGCAGTTGGCGCTGCGCGACGCGCTGGCGGCCTGACGCGCATGGCGGCCAACGGCGAAACCCGCGCACTCGGCGTGATCGTGTGCACCGCGCTGGTCGTGGGCAACACGATCGGCATGGGCATCTTCATGATGCCGGCATCGCTCGCGCCGTTCGGTCTGAACGCCCTGCCCGCGTGGCTGATCACCGCCGCCGGCTGCATTTTCATTGCCTGGGTGTTCGCAGGCCTCGCACGCAGTTTTCCCGACGATGACGGTCCCTATGCCTACGCCAGCCGTGCCTTTGGCAATGGCATCGCCTTCATCCTGCTGTGGTGCTACTGGGTTTCGACGTTTCTCACCAACGCGACCATTGCCATTGCCCTGTCGGGTTATCTGTCGAGCTTCTTTCCGGTGCTCGGCAGCAACCGCTGGCTCGCGGCCATTGTGGCGCTGGCACTGCTGTGGCTGTTTGTGTTGATCAACCTGCGCGGGGTGCGCACCGCCGGTGGCGTGCAGGTCGTAAGTACGGTACTCAAACTCCTGCCACAGGTGGCCATCGTTGCGCTCGGCGTCTGGGAACTGCTGCTCGCCCCGCACGCGCGCCAGCATCTGCAGCTGCCCACCACGCCTCTGTCGCTCAGCGGCCTGATGGGTGCCTCGGCGGTGGCGCTGTTCGCCATGCTGGGCGTGGAGTCAGCCGCGATGCCGGCGGGACGTGTCCGCGATCCGGCCCGCACCATTCCGCGCGCCACCTTCGCCGGCACGTTGATTGTTGCGGTGATCTATATCTGCATCTCGATGGTGCCGCTCCTGCTGATCCCGCAATCGGAACTGGCGGTTTCCAACGCGCCGTTCGCCGACCTGTTCGCGCGCTTCGGTGGCGCCGGCTCCGGCAAGCTGCTGGCGGCGTTCGTGATCATCAGCGGGCTGGGCGCGCTCAATGGCTGGACGCTGATCCTGGGCGAGCTGACCGTCAGCTTTGCGCGCCACGGCGGCTTTCCACCGTCGCTCGGTAAACTGAACGCGCAGGGCGCGCCGACGCGCGCCCTGGTGCTGACCGGCTTGCTTGCGAGCGCGATGCTGCTCATCAACTGCAACGACTCTACCGCCGGGATCTTCACCTTCCTCAGCGAAGTGGTCACCGCCGCCAACCTGCCGATGTACATCGGTTGCGCGCTCGCCGTGGTGGCGTTATGGCGCAGCGGCCGGATCGCGCAGCCGACGGCGCGCGACCTGCGCTGGATTGCTGCCGCGCTCGTCGCGACCGTGTACTGCATCTGGGTCTTCATCGGCATGGGCGCCAAGCCGTTTTTGTGGGCCCTGCTGCTCGGCGCCGCCGGGATTCCCGTGTACTGGTGGTATGCGCTGCGGCGCGAGGCCGTTGCTGCGCCGAGCACTTAGGGTGACATGCATGCTGCGCCCGTTTCACCTGCTTCTCGCCTCGTGCCTGCTGATGGGCGCTGCGCTTGGATGCGCGCAGGCCGCCGACAACGCCCGCCCGCGCGCCCGCGATCTCGGTGTGCCGTTCGACGGGACACCCGGACCGTTCAACGCGATCACCGACGTTCAGGGCGTACTGGTCGGTCACACGACCCTGATCGAAGGCAGCGGCAAGCTGGTCGTCGGCCAGGGGCCGGTGCGCACCGGTGTCACGGCAGTGCTGCCGCGCGGCACGGCCTCGCTGCAGCAATTCTCATTCGCCGGCTGGTTCGCACAGAACGGCAACGGCGAGATGACCGGCACTACCTGGGTGGAGGAATCCGGGTTCCTGGAAGGTCCGGTGTTGATTACCAACACGCACAGCGTCGGGGTGGTGCGTGATGCCGTCATCGCCTGGCGCGTCGCCCACGGTCCGCCCGATGCCACCGACTCGTGGTGGTCGCTGCCGGTGGTCGCGGAAACCTGGGACGGCTGGCTGAACGACATCAACGGCTTCCATGTGAAGCCCGAACATGTGTTCCACGCACTCGACAGCGCCCACAGCGGGCCGGTCGAGGAAGGCGCGGTGGGCGGTGGCACTGGCATGATCTGCAACGGCTACAAGGGTGGTATTGGCACCGCCTCGCGCCGGCTGGCGCAGAAGGACGGCGCCTACACGGTGGGGGTGCTGGTGCAGTGTAATTACGGCACCCGCGACAACCTGCGCATCGCCGGCATCCCGGTGGGGCGCGAGATCCCGAGCGAGGATCCCTATGCGTTCGTGCCCTCGGACCTCGCGGAGCGCGGCTCAATCATCGTGGTCGTGGCGACCGATGCACCGCTCCTGCCACACCAGCTGAAGCGCATTGCGCGCCGCGTCTCGCTCGGGCTCGGCCGCGACAGCAGCATCGCCGGCAACGGCTCCGGGGACATCTTCATCGCGTTCTCGAGCGCCAATCCGCAGGCAAGCGAACTCGGCCACCTCGCGCAGCTGCAGATGGTGCCGAACGACTCGCTCGACCCGCTGTTCGGCGCCACCGTGCAGGCGACCGAGGAAGCCGTCATCAATGCGCTGGTGGCCGCTGTCGACATGACCGGGATCGACGGCCATCACGTGCGCGCGCTGCCGCACGCCGAGCTGCGCGCGGTGCTGAAGAAATACCACCGCCTGACGAACTAGGCGGCTCGTCAGTGCGCGCCCAAGAGGGCGCGCCAGTTGATAATCGCGTTCCACAGCAGGCGCTGATCGCCGCGATTGAGGTCACGGTGCAGCGGGTTGAAATTGAAGGCGATCACATGACCTTTGCCCGAGCGCAGATCGAGGATGGCAGGCCGGCCGAGCAGATTCTCCTCGCCCCAGGCCTGACCGCTCACCACGAACGGCTGGCCGTCACGGTCGCCCCACTCGAGCACCACACTCGAGGGATCGAGCGGTCCGTCCAGGCAGGAAGTGCAGTACGCCATGCGCAGCCAGGCGCGCGGTAGCGAGTAGAGCGGAAAATTCTGGCGGAACACCCAGGTGCGCGTGGGGTAGCCGTACGCGAGCGGATGGTCGGGGCGCGCGAACGTCACGCGCACATGCGAGCCCGGCGTGCGCGTCTCGGCCGCCTGGGCGGCCGCGGCGGCCGCGGCGCCGCCGCCCTGACTGCTGCGCGGCACGCCGCCGGACTCACGGCGCACGCCGCGCACCAGACCCGCTTCCAGCGGCAACATCGAGCCGCTGCCGAGTGTGATCAACAGGCCGCCGCTGTCGATGAAGCTCTGCAACTGCGCGAGGCCCTCACCGCCGATGCCGCCGGTGATGTCATCCGAGGACGCCGGGGTGCCGAACGCCGGGGTGGTCTTGGTCTTGCGGAAGGCCATCGGACCCCACGCCTTGGGGATCCCCTGGATCTGCTCGGCGAGCTCCAGGTCCACATGTCCATACAGCAGCACGTCGTACTTGTCGTGCAGCTTGCCGGCACGGATGTCCTCATCGCGCACGTAGACATAGGGGATGTGCCGCTGATCGAGCGCGTAACGCGCCCAGCCGATCGTGTCGGTATCGGCCCACGGCACCCATAAGCCCAGTCGCGGCGCCGGTGCTTCGTGCAGCGCGACCTGCGGTGCCTGCGCGACGCTGACGAAATCCACTCCCAGCCGCGCAGCGACCTCGCGCAGCGCGCCATCGAGACCGGCCTGCTGCGCGATGATCCAGGACCCGGCCGGGTAGTCGCTGCCGTTGGCGCTGAAGGCGTGCTCGGCAATCGACAGGCGAAATCTGCTCAGCCGGTAGCGCGCCTCGAGGAGACCCTCTTGACCGGTGTCCTTCAACAGGTACACCGGTCCGGTACCCTGTACGTGGCCGGCGGGCTCCGGCGCCTCGCTGAGCGCTGCCAGCGCCGCCGCGCGCACCTGTGCGTCGGCCGACGCAATGACGCTCAGGTGGTAGTGCGCCGGCAGCGCCCAGGACACATCGTCGTACGGCTCGCCGGCATCCTTGGGGTAGAACTGCGGGGTCAGCAGATCGACCGCGTAGTTGCGATACGGCTGATCGAGACGCACCACGTAGGTGCCGGCGGGGAAGCTGCCCTCCTTCACCGTGAAGGCCGCGCTCGCGCGTTGCACCTCGATGCCGAGCGACAGCAAGCGCGCGACCAGCTGCGCCACGCGCATCGGGTCACCCTGGTCGTCCGGGATGATGAACGCGTACGGCGCCTGCTCCACGCCCTTGCGCCAGGAATGCAGGCCCTTGAGATAGAAGTTCTTCAGCAGCGCCTGCGACTCCTGGGCCGCATCATCGAGCGCCGCCAGCGCGCCACTCTCCGCATAGTTCAGGTTGTCGCGCGCCGACCAGCGGAAGTCACCGGACGGTGGCGGCAGCGGCCGGTACCAGTCGCGCGTGGTTTCATCGGTCGGCACCCGCTGCAGCAGGGTCTCCGCCGTGCCGTTGCCGAAGGTCTCGTAACCGCGGCCGTCGGCGTTGTGATTGGTGGCGATCGAATCGAGGTACAGGTGCGCCCAGTCGTCGCCGAAGTTCCAGCTCCACACCCCGGGCATGCCCATCGCGGTCAGTGCCTGCACCTCGTGAAACGACAGCTCGAGGCGTTCGTCATAGGAGAGCGGGTCGATGGATTCGCTGGTGGGTCCGGTGCCGTTCCAGCTCACCAGCAGCGCCACACTCTCGTGCAGGTCGTGCACCACCTGCGGATGCCAGTCGACGAACATGCGCCAGACCGCTTTGGTGGACTCGTGCACCAGCTGATGCGCGTCACGGTTGATGTCGACGAACGCGTACTTGGACCAGTAAGGAGGCGCCTGCCGCGGCAGCGTGGCGAGATCGGTCTTGCCCTTCAGATAGGTGTAGAACCACTCGACCTGTTTGTCGCGACCGTCCGGGTTGGACACCGGGTTAATGAGCACCACCAGATGCTCGCGGATCCGTTTGATCATGGGCTGCTCGGAGACCGCCAGGCGATACGCGAGCTCGAGCACCGTTTCGGTCGAGCCGGTCTCGTCCGAGTGCAGTGCGGCATTGAAGTAATAGATGGGGCGCGCACCGGCAATCAGTTGCTCCGCCGCGGCCGCATCGGTGCGGCGCGGATCAGCGAGCGCGGCGGTGGCCGCCTTGAGGCGCTCGAGGTCGCCGATGCCGGCTTCATCCGCGATCGCCAGCAGCACGATGTCACGACCCTCCTCCGAGCGGCCGATGGTGAACAGCCGCACCCGCGGCGAAGAGGCAGCAAGCGCGCGGCAGTAGGCGTAGGCGCTGGCCGAGTCCACCAGTTCGCCCGCTGCTCCGGGAATGCGATGCAGGAAGCTGCGCGGCGAGACCACACTCGCCGAGGCCGGCAGGTAGGCGACCCAGGGCGACAGGAAGCGTGGCTCGGTGGTGGCGCGGGCAATCTCCTCGACCGAACCGGGCTCGGCGCTGTCGGGGGCAATCGCCTCCGCCCACAACGGGGCAGACAGCACCCCCAGCAGCAACATCAGCGGCAACTTCATGCGCATGCGGGACACCTTTCTAATCAGTGCGCTCGGCGGCGGCTGCAGCATAACTGCAGCCGCGCTGGCGCGGCACTTTGCACGCTATTGAACATTCGCTCAAGTACGGGCAGACTGCCTGCGGCCATGGCGCGCAACTCGCGGTACGACGTCCTGTTCGAGCCGGTCAAGATCGGACCCGTCACGGCGCGCAATCGCTTTTACGCTGTACCACACGCCGCCGGCATGACCAACGCAATGCCGCGCATGCGCGCGCGCTTCCGCGAGACCAAGGCCGAGGGTGGCTGGGGCGTGGTCTGCAGCGGCTATGTCTCCATCGACCCCAGCACCGACGATTCTCCCCTGCCCTTCGCCACTCTCTGGGACGATGACGACGTGCGCTCGCACGCGCTCATGACCGAGGCGGTCCATCGTCACGGCGCGCTTGCCGGGATCGAGTTGTGGCACGGCGGCGGCTCGGTGATGAACCGTACCAGCCGTACCCCGCCGCTGTCACCGTCGGGTACCTCGTGGATGGCCACACACGTCAACTTCATGGGTAACCAGCGCGCCAAGGCGATGGATGCCGGCGACATCCGCGCACTGCTGGCCAGCCAGGCACAGGCAGCCGCGCGCGCGCGCAGCGCCGGCTTTGACATCGTCTATGTCTACGCCGGCATGGGCTATCTGCCCTACGAATTTCTGCTGAGCGAATGGAACCAGCGCAGCGATGGCTACGGCGGCAGCGTCGCCAATCGCGTGCGCCTGGTGCGCGAGCTGCTGGAAGTCACGCACGAGGCGGTCGCCGGCAAGTGCGCGGTGGCGCTGCGGATCAGTCTCGAGGAGCTGCGCGCGCGCCCGAGCGATAACGCGCCCTCGGAAGCGCACGAGGTGGTGCGCCTGCTCGCGGACCTGCCCGATCTGTGGGACGTGAAGCTCGATTCCTCGCCTACCGACTGCGCGCCGTCACGCTTCGCCGCCGAAGGCAGCCACGAGAGCGTCATCGAGTTCGTCAAGAAGACCACCGCCAAGCCGGTCGTCGGTGTCGGCCGCTTCACCTCGCCCGACACCATGGTGAGCCAGGTACGCCGCGGCATCCTCGATCTGATCGGCGCGGCCCGACCCTCGATTGCCGATCCGTTCCTGCCGAACAAGATCGATGAGGGCCGCGAGCAGGACATCCGCGAGTGCATCGGCTGCAACATCTGCATCTCCAGCTGGCACGACGGTGTCCCGGTGCGCTGCACGCAGAATCCCACCATCGGCGAGGAGTGGCGCCGCGACTGGCATCCGGAGCGCATCGCCGCCGCTGGCAGCAGCGCCTCGGTGCTGGTGGTCGGCGCCGGACCTGCCGGACTCGAGTGCGCGCTGGCACTCGGCCGGCGCGGCTACGAAGTCTCCCTCGCCGAGGGCGCGAGCGAGCTCGGCGGCCGGCTGCGCTTCGAGACGCGTCTGCCCGGGCTTGCCGGCTGGGGTCGGGTGCTCGACTGGCGCCGCGGGCAGCTGCAGCGGCTCAACAACGTCAACGTCTACCGCGGCAACCAGCTGAGCGCGGACGATGTGCTCGGGCTCGGTCACACGCACGTCGTGATCGCGACCGGCGCGCACTGGGCGCGGCTGCTGTACTCGCCGCTCGAGGTCGCCTGCGGGACGCTGACCGCTGCGCACGTCTACACTCCCGATGACATCGCCGCCGGGGCGCGTCTCGAGGGCCCGATCGTGGTGTATGACTTCGACAACTACTACATGGGCAGTGTGCTGGCCGAACACCTGGCACGCGGCGGCCAGCAAGTCAGCTATGTGACGCCTGCCGGCCATGCCGCCGCGTGGACGATCATGAGCAACGAGCAGCCACAGGTGCACCGCGCGCTGTTCGCCTGCGATGTGAGCCTGCATACGCTCACGCGCGTCACCGGCTTCGACGACGGCGAGCTGGTCCTCGCCAGCCATTTCACCCAGGCCACCCAGCGGCTCGCGTGCCGCTCGCTGGTGATCGTGGGCGCGCGCTTCGCCAACGACGAGCTCTATGGCGCACTCAGCGCGCGCGCGCAGGAGCTGCGTGATGCGGGCATCAGCTCACTCACCCGCATCGGCGATGCGCTGGCACCGGGTGCGCTGGTGCACGCGGTCTATTCCGGTCACCGCTACGCACGCGAGCTGGACGCCGCTCCGGAGCAACTCGCTTACCGGCGCGATTTCCCGCTGGAGCGGCGCGTGTGAGTGCGCCGTTTGCGCCTGCCAAACTCGGCGGCCTGGAGCCGACCTTGCCCTCCAGCTGGTACCGCTCGGACGAAGTGTTCGCGCTCGAGAAGGAACATATCTTCTGTCGCGAGTGGTTCTGTGTCGGCCGCGAGGAGGAACTGGCGCAGCCCAACGCCTCGCGGCTGCTCGAGGTGCTCGGCGAGAGCATTCTCCTGCTGCGCAACCGCACCGGCCAGCTGCGGGCTTTCTATAACGTGTGCCGACATCGTGGTACACGCCTGTGTCGCGACAACAGCGCGCAGGGCGCAGCGCTGCGCTTGCCGGGCGGCATCGGCGGTGGGCGCATCACCTGTCCGTACCACCAGTGGACCTATGACTTCGACGGCTGCCTGATCGCCGCCCCGCACTTGAGCGGCAGCGCCGACTTCGACCCGGCGCTGTTCAGTCTGTATCCGCTCGCGCTCGCGTGCTGGGGCGGCTTCGTGTTTCTCAACCTCAGTCGCGCCAGCCCGGCAGCGCTCGCGCAGCAACTGGGCGCCGTGCCGGAGCGCGTCGCACGCTATCCGCTCGCGCAACTGCGCATCGGTCATACCATCCGCTATCAGGTGGCCGCCAACTGGAAGGTCATCTGCGAGAACTACAACGAGTGCTACCACTGCGCCGGCGTGCATCCGGAGCTGTGCGAAGTGGTGCCCGCGTTCCGCGAGCGCGGCGGCGCGAGTCTCGACTGGGAGCGCGGCATACCGCATCGTGCCGGGGCTTACACCTTCACCAGCAGCGGCACCACGCGCCGCCGACCCTTTCCAACCCTGAACGAAGACGAGCGCGTGCGCCACAAGGGCGAACTGGTGTACCCGAACCTGTTCCTGAGCCTCGCCTGCGATCATGCCGCGGTGTTCATCCTGCAGCCGCGCAGCCCCACGCGCACCGATATTGACTGCCATTTCCTGTTCGAACCGTTCGAGCTCGCCCAGCCCGACTTCGATGCAACTGACGCGACGGCTTTCTGGGATCTGGTCAATCGCCAGGACTGGGCGATCTGCGAGGCCGTGCAGCAGGGCATCAGCGCGCGTGTGCACGAGCGCGGCTACTACGCACCGATGGAAGACTTCAATCTCGACATCCGTCGCTACGTGCTGGAACGCATTGGTCATGCGGTCGGCATGACGTGAGCGGCGCCGCCGTCGCGGCAGGACCTGCGGCCGTGGGCGGCGTGCGCGTCCGCTGGAAGATCTTCGCCTTCCTGTTCGGCTTCGGGTTCATCGGCTATCTGGAGCAACGCGGCATCACGGTCGCGAGCGTGCAGCTGATGCCGCAACTCTCACTCAGCCAGATGCAGCTCAGCTGGCTGGAACAGGCGTTCCTGGCCGGCTACACGATCATGCAGTTTCCCGGCGGCGTGCTGGGCCAGCGCCTGGGCGCGCGCGCCATGTTCGTGATCATCGGGCTGCTGGCACTGGCGGCGACCCTGGTCACCCCGCTGGCACCGCTGTTGCTTTCCGGGGCCGCGCTGTTCGCGCTGCTGCTCGGCGCGCAGCTGCTGCTGGGTGTCGCCCAGGCGCCCATCTTTCCGGTGTCCGCAGGCGTGTTCGAGGCCTGGTTCACCGCCGACCGCTGGCCGCTCGTGCAGGGGCTGCAGAGCATGGGACTGGGCCTCGGCAACGCGGTCACCCCGCCGCTCATCGCCTGGCTCATGTCCTCCTTCGGCTGGCAACGCGCGCTCGTATGGACCGCCCTGCCCGCCTTGGTGCTCATCCTCTGGTGGGCCTGGTACGGGCGCGACACCCCGGCGGAACACCCGCAGGTGAGCCCCGCCGAACTCGCCGAGCTCGGCGAACAGCGCAGCGCCACGGTGGACCGCAGCATCTCCTGGTCGCGCATCTGGGAACTGCTGCGCGATCGCGACGTGCTCGTGCTCACCGGCTCCTACCTGTGCATGAACTACGTGTTCTACCTGCTGACCAACTGGTGTTTTCTGTACCTGGTGCAGGAGCGCCACTTCACGGTGCTCGAGAGCGGTCTGCTCGCGGGCATTCCGCCGCTGGCGGCGGCCATCGGCGCAGGTCTCGGCGGCAAGCTGGCCTGTAGCTTTTCCGCCCGTCTGGGCATTCGCGCCGGTCTGCGGCTCATCCCGCTGGTGTCGCTCCCGGCGGCGGGAGTGTTGCTGCTCATCGCCGTCGGTGTCAGCAATGCCTACCTCGCCGTCGCGGCGCTCGCGCTGTGCTACTTTGCCGTGGAGCTCAACGAAGGCCCCTACTGGGCCACCATCATGCACGTCGGCCGCGCCGACTCGATGGCGGCATCGGGCCTGCTCAACACCGGCGGCAATGTCGGCGGACTGGTCGTCACACCGGCGGTCGGCTACCTGTCCGGCCAGCACGCGTGGACCGCGGCCTTTCAGATCGGCGCCGCCTTCGCGTTGCTGAGTGCGGCCGCGTGGCTGTTCGTCGATCCGACCCGTTACCGTCGCGCCGCTTAGGGCGC
>Ga0210385_10001047_pt1 | contig 17499 bp, 13 predicted proteins | sample IncBWH26OmetaG_FD_160107 | JGI IMG/M metagenome (GOLD analysis project Ga0210385, IMG submission 160107) | Forest soil microbial communities from Barre Woods Harvard Forest LTER site, Petersham, Massachusetts, United States - Inc-BW-H-26-O ...
CGGACGCTTGCAGCTTGTGCTGCCTCTCGTATTCGCCGAGAACCTTCAGTACGTATTGCCGCGTCTCCGCATAAGGCGGCACGCCGCGGTACTTATCCACCGCGCCCGGTCCCGCATTATAGGCAGCTAGTGCTAACGCCGAATCGTAGTGATATCTCAGCAGCAGCTCGCGCAAATATTTCGCGCCGCCTTTCGCGTTTTCTTCCGCGCGCGTGGCCTCGACTCCCAGCTCTGCGGCCGTTCCCGGCATCAGCTGCATTAATCCGATGGCGCCTTTTGCAGAGATCGCGTCTTGCTTGAAACCCGACTCGATCTTGGCCACGCTTCGGATTAACTCCGGGGGCAATCCTTGCTCCACAGCGGCCTTGACAAGCAGGTCGTCCTGGTTCGGCGGAATGCTCTGCGGCGTTCGAGACGCGCTCGGGCCGGAGCCGTCCGGCAGCAGCTCAATTCGCGCCACGTCGCTTAATTGGAACTCGAGCGTGCCCGTCGAGGTCCGGCAAGTGATGGTTTGATTCTCCTGGCTGTGCGATTCCACTTCCAGCGAGAATCCGCTGTTGAGGTATACCAATTCCCGGCCAAAGCAGGGGCTTAAAGCCGCAAGCATCAGTGCGGCGGGCAAGAAACGCATTAAAACCGCTCGAATGCTCTGTCTGGATTTTCCGCGAGAGTACTCTGGTCTACCGATCGGATATCACCTTCGAGTAGCATCAACTCGTGCTCCAGCAAAGTTGATGATACCAGTGTCTTCACCGCGATTTCAGCAATGCTACTGCTCTTTCCGTAGCGTGCCGTAAAGAGATCCGAGACCTCCTGCAACTGTTTCCGGATACCGGACAGGTACCTGGCCATGGCAGCGTGTTCGTCCCGGCTTAGGGGATACTGCACCGCACTGCACTCCTTATAGGTTTTTGGCTTACCCGTATTTTGCCATAAACCCGGCCTGTTTGGCCATCGCGCAAGCCCCCTGAGCCTTCTTTTTTACAAAAATAACAGGCGCTACGATGCAAGAGCATGGGCCGACCATCTGATCTGACTTGCAGCCGTTGCGCGAAAACGTTTACTTCTTCCAGAGCCGTCAATCTCTGCGATTGCGGCGCTCCTCTGTTGGTGAATTACGACTTACCGGCCGTCCGTAATAGCTGGCGCAAAGATGACCTTAAAACCGCCATCAACAGCATGTGGCGATATGCGCCTGTATTACCGGCCGACCTCGCGGACGCCGTAACACTGCACGAAGGCTGGACTCCTCTCACCCGTGCAAACAGGCTCGGGCGGGAATGCGGCGCCCGCAATCTGTGGATCAAGGACGAGAGCCGCAACCCGACCGATTCGTTCAAAGCGCGCGGCCTTTCTTGCGCCGTCACCATGGCCAAAAAACTGGGAATCCGCAAACTGGCAGTGCCGTCGGCAGGCAATGCAGCAAGCGCTCTCGCCGCCTACGCGGCTGCGGCCGGCCTGGAGGCTCATATCTTTATGCCGCGCGATGTACCCGAAGCGAACCTTGTCGAATGCCAGGCCTTCGGAGCAAACGTCACGCTGGTAGAGGGCCTCATCGGCGATTGCGCGCGCATCGTTTCCGAGCGGAAACACCCGGAAGGCTGGTTTGAGGTGACCACGCTCAAGGAGCCGTACCGCATCGAAGGCAAGAAGACCATGGGCTATGAGATCGCAGAACAGTTCGATTGGCGTCTTCCGGATGCGATTCTTTACCCCTGCGGCGGCGGCGTCGGGCAGATCGGGATGTGGAAGGCTTTCTCGGAATTGGAACAACTCGGTTGGATCGGAGCTGAGCGGCCCAAGATGATCGCGGTTCAAGCCGCAGGGTGCCAGCCGATTGTCCGCGCCTTCGAGCGCAAGCTGGAAGCGAGCGAAATCTGGCCCGACGCCAACACAGTGGCGAGCGGCTTACGGGTCCCGAAAGCACTGGGCGACTTTCTGGTGTTAAACTCCATCCGCGAGAGCCGCGGCGCCGCTATCGCCGTTCCAGACGAAGCCATCATCGATGCCGGCTTGCAGCTCGCACGATGTGAAGGCATCTTCCCCGCGCCCGAAGGCGGGGCTTGTGTCGCGGCCTTGAAAAGCCTGCTCGGCTCCGGGTATCTCTCGGCGGACGAGCGAATTGTGATCTTCAACACCGGCTCGGGCCTGAAATACCTGGAGGCTTATGCGACGCGCTTTTCGCGCCAGAGTGCGAGCGAACAGGATAAACTTGGCGGTCTGATCACGCCTCGTTAGCACGCGCCGGCCCGCGTACATTTACTGGCTCTGGCTTAGGCCTTTTCTCGAAACCGTCTTTTGTGGCACGATAGAGACGTCGGTTTGGATGCTCGGTTTGGTTTTCCGCTTGGTGGTGACTCCCCGTCGATTTCTCGCGAGATACCCTCGTGTTTCCGAACAACAGTTAGGAGAATGAAGTGACAAAGTTGTTTGTAGGGAATTTGCCCTACAAGGCTACTGAGGCCGATTTACAGGCTTTTTTCGAGGAAGCAGGTGTTCACGTCGACAGCGTGAACATTCTGCGAGACCGGTTTAGCGGTGAGGCCCGAGGGTTCGGATTTGTCGAGATCAACGATGACGCCATCGCCAACCAAGCTGTTCAAGCCTGCAACGGCCGCGCGCTGATGGGTCGCGCGCTGGTGGTGAATGAGGCTCGGCCTCCCGAGCGCCGTGACCGTCCGCAAGGCGGCGGGGGAGGCGGGGGCCGTCAACGCGATTTCGGCGGCAGCAAGAACCGCTGGTAATGGCGCACTATCGCGGCACACGTAAGTCTTGAGCGCGACCTTTCCAGGCGCCGCCCTGGCCGCGCCAGTACTGGACCGCGGAATGCAGTGTCGCGCCCATGTAGAAGAGCGCGATGAGCGGCAGCGCGAAGCTCCAGAGCGGCGAACGCTTGTAGAAGCGAACCATGGGCCAATAGGCAGCGCTCATGAGCAGCCAGGCGGCTGCGCCGAGGATCATGGCTGGTGGCGCGCCGCTGAGCAGCAATAGCGGCGGCAGCAGATAAGTGAAGAACAGCCCGATGACCGCGCCCGCTAGAAGCACGGTCGAATGATGTAGTTGGTTGAAAGCGGTCCGCGAGATCATCCGGCCGATCTCTCCCAAGCCCCCGTAGGATCGAATGCTGCGCGTCTCTGACGTGAGTCCCATCCAAATGCGGCCGCCGCCGCGTTTGACAGCGCGTGCCAGCGCGCAATCATCGATTACTTCCTTCCGAATAGCCGCAATCCCGCCGATGGCGCGCAGAGGTTTCGGACGGATTAAAATGCAACCACCCGCCGCCCCGGCCGTCTTGTGGCATTCCGAGGCGATCCACTTCGGCGGATACAGCTTCAAAAAGAAGAACACGAACGCAGGAATGAGCGCCTTTTCCGCTGTAGTGCCGCACGCCAGCTTGACCATGTAGGACGCCAGATCCAATTTGCGCGCTTCCGCTATCGCAACCAACCCGGGGACGCTTGTCGGGCCATGTTCGATGTCGGCGTCGGTGAACAGCAGGTAATCCGGCGCCAGCGTCTCTGCATAATCGACGCCCTGCGCCAGGGCCCAGAGCTTGCCGGTCCAACCGGGAGCGAGTGGGCGGCCTTCGAGTACCGTAATATTGCCGTTCAGCGCGCGAGCGGTTTCCGCAGTGCCATCTGTGCTGCCATCGTCGATTACCACAACGTGGGAAACTTGCGGCGCCAGCGACTCGAGCGCCCGGCCAAGTACGGCAGCTTCGTTGCGCGCGGGAATCACGGCCACGACACGCCGCGCCGCCGCACTGGACGCTTGGTGTTCGGCCATTTGTTCAGCCTTGTGTTCAATGGACACGCGGCAAAATCCCCCGCGTCCAAATAGCAGGTAGAGCCAAATCACCACCGGCACCGCCGCAACGGCAATCAGCATGTCACGCCGGCTGCTGCTGCGTCAGGCAGTGCAACGTGCCGAGACCCAAAACCAGGTCGGTGGACGCGATGCCCACGATCTCGCGGCCGGGAAACAGCTCGGCGAGTTTGTTCAAAGCCACGCGGTCGTGCTTGTCGTTGAAAGTCGGCGCCAACACCAACCCGTTCGCGATATAGAAATTGGCATAACTCGCGGGAAGGCGTTGCCCGTTGAAGAATAGGGGCTCAGGCATGGGCAGCGTTTCGATCCGCAGGCCGGTGTCGCGAAGCGGCGACGGGTCTCCTTCGGATGCGATGACGATGGTGCGTTCATCGGTAAAGCGCGCCACGTCATCCACGTGCCCGTGAGTATCATCTCCCGCGATGCCCTCGTGCAGCCAAATGGTGCGGGGCGCGTTGAGGTAATCGCGAAAGATCTGTTCCAGATCTTCGCGGGTGAAACCGGGATTGCGAGCTTGCACATCGCTCAACAGGCATTCTTCCGTGGTCAGAATGGACCCCGCGCCATTCACGTCGATGGCACCGCCTTCGAGCACAACGCGCTGCCCCTCGCAATGCGGAGTCCACATGGGAATGCCGAGCTGTCGAGCTAGTTGCTCCGTGACGGCGTCGTCGTTTGCATAGTTGTCGTATTTCGCCCAGGCATTAAAGCGCCAATTCAGAATGCCGCGCTCGCCCGATGCGTTGCGGACGAACATGGGGCAATAGTCGCGCGTCCAGCTACGGTCTGTAGGCACGTGGAAGAACTCAACGGCTTCTATCTGCGCGCCGCTCTTCTTGAGCACGCGCCGGGCGCGTTGTTCGGCGTCGGCGTCTTCAACCAATATGCGCACGCACTCCACGCGCGAGAGGTGCCGGACAATTTCGCCGTAGACCCAGGGGATCGGCGCGAACTTGCCCGGCCAGTCGGAGCGCTCGTGCGGCCACGCGAGCCACGTGGCTTCGTGCGGCTCCCATTCAGCGGGCATGCGAAAGCCGAGCGCCGCTGGAGTTTGGCTGTGTGCGCTCACTTAACCCCTCACTCAACCAGCCAGTTAACCCAGCCAGCGGCTGGTGATGGGTGAGTACGCGTCGATGCGGCGGTCGCGCAGAAACGGCCAGTTGCGCCGCACTTCATCCATCTGCTTTGGGTCGCATTCCGACACCAGAACGTGTTCCTCGTTCGCCGGAGCTTGCGCGATCACGCGCCCGAATGGGTCAGCCACAAACGAATTGCCCCAGAATTCGAGCCCGTTGTCGTGCGGGCCTTCGAAGCCGGTGCGATTCACGGCCGCCACGAAGATGCCATTCGCGATCGCGTGCGCCCGCTGCACAGTTCGCCATGCATCGAGCTGCGCTTCGCCGTATTCCGCCTTTTCGGATGGATGCCAACCGATCGCCGTCGGGTAGAACAGCACGTTTGCGCCTTGCAGGCTGGTGATGCGCGCCCCCTCGGGGTACCACTGGTCCCAGCACACCAGAACGCCGATCCGCGAATACCGCGTATTGAAGTTCTGAAACCCGAGGTCGCCCGGCGTGAAGTAGAATTTCTCGAAATACAGCGGATCGTCCGGAATATGCATCTTGCGGTACGTGCCGATCAGCGAGCCGTCGGCATCGAGAATCGCCGCCGTGTTGTGATATAGGCCCTGCGCGCGCTTCTCGAACAGCGAGGCGACGATCGACACCTGCAGTTCTTTGGCAACCACACCGAGCGCTTCGGTAGACGGCCCCGGAATCGGCTCGGCCAGGTCAAACAGCTCGGCATTTTCCTCGCGGCAAAAATACTGCGACCGAAACAGCTCCTGCAGGCAGATAATTTCCGCGCCTTTGCCGGCAGCATCGCGAATGCCCTGTATCGCCTTGCCGAGATTCGCCTCCGGATCTGGCGAGCAAGCCATCTGTACCAGCCCGATTTTGAACTTGCTGTCACGAGTCGCCAGCATGGCTACATGTAAATTCCGCCGTTGACGTCGAGCACGTGTCCGGTGATAAAACTCGCCTCATCGCTAGCCAGGAACTTCACCGCACTCGCCACGTCCTCGGCGCTGCCCATCCGCCCGAGCGGCGTCTGATCCACCATTTTCTGCTTCAATTCAGCCGTGAGGCCGTGCGTCATATCAGTTTCGATGAAACCCGGCGCCACTGCGTTTACGGTGATATTGCGGCTGCCGACTTCCCGCGCCAGCGATTTCGTCAAGCCGATCAAGCCGGCCTTGGACGCTACATAGTTCGCCTGCCCCGCATTGCCCATTTCACCGACCACGGACGAGATGTTCACGATGCGTCCCCAGCGCTCCCGCATCATGCCTGGCAGCACTTGCTGAATCGCATAGAAGGCGCCGCTCAGGTTGGTCTCGAGCACAATCTCCCAATCCGCTTGCTTCATGCGAACGGCGAGGCCGTCCTTTGTCATCCCCGCGTTGTTCACCAAGACATCAATTCGCCCAAAGTCTTTGGATGCTTTCGAAATGCCGCCCGATACGGAATCGCGATTTGCAAGATCCATCTCGACCACGAACGCTTCCGAGCCATTGCTGCTGATCGCGCGAGCGATTTCTTCCAGATTGTGAACGGATCGCGCCGCCAGCACCACGCGGTAGCCTGCGGCGGCCAGCGCAATTGCACAAGCCTTTCCAATGCCTCGGCTCGCTCCCGTGATCAGCGCAGTTCGTTCGCTCACAACCAATCTCATGATAATGGGAGCGCACAGGCAAGAACACGCCAGATTTGCAAATCCGACCTGTTTCTGGTCGGGGCTGAGGTGACGGCTTTGCCGCAGGCCGTTGTGCGCGGTTCAATAATGGGTATACGGCGAAGTCATGGCTTTCGAAGATCTGCGCGATTTCATTGATGCGTTGGAACGGCACGGCGAGCTGAAGCGCGTCTCCCTTGAGGTGGATCCATACCTCGAAATGACGGAGTTCGCCGACCGGTCGGTGAAAAATAACGGCCCGGCGCTGCTGTTTGAGAACCCGAAAGGCTCCCACATTCCGGTTCTCATCAACGCCTTCGCAAGCACGCGCCGCATGGAGATTGCGCTCGGAGTGGACAGCATTCAGGAGATTGCGGACCGCATCGTCGGCTTTCTTGAAATGCAGAAGCCTGAGAGCCTGCTGGACAAGCTCAAAATGCTGCCGAAACTTGCCGAGATCGGCAGCGCCTTTCCCAAGCTCGTTTCAACCGGCCCCTGCAAGGACAAGATTCGGCGCGAACGCTTCTCCGTCAACTACTTCCCTGTTCTGCATTGCTGGCCTGGCGATGCGGGGCGCTTCATCACGCTGCCCATGGTCTTCTCGCGAGATCCCGAAACCGGCAAGCGCAATTGCGGCATGTATCGATTGCAGGTCTTCGACAGCCAGACCACGGGCATGCATTGGCAGAAACACAAGCAAGGCGCCGAACATTACCGCCGGGTAGTTGCGGAAGGCAAGCAGACCCGCATGCCGGTGGCGGTCGCAATCGGCGCCGATCCTGTGACGATGTATTCGGCCATTCTGCCGTTGCCGCCGAGCATCGATGAGATGCTGTTCGCCGGTTTCCTGCGCGGCAAAGCGGTGGAGATGGTGAAATGCGAGACCAGCGATCTGGAGGTGCCTGCGAATTCCGAGATTGTGCTGGAAGGCTACGTCGTGCCCGGCGAGCTGCGGCGCGAAGGGCCGTTTGGCGATCACACCGGCTTCTATTCGCTCGACGACGACTACCCGGTATTTCACATCGAGTGCATCTCGCATCGCAAAAACCCCATCTACGCGACTACCATCGTTGGCCCTCCGCCGATGGAAGATTTCTTCATGGGAAAAGCCATCGAGCGGATCTTCCTGCCGCTGATGCGCATGCAGCTTCCCGAAGTGCGCGACATCTGCATGCCCGCGGAAGGCATTTTTCATAACCTGATGCTGGTTTCGATCCGCAAATCGTATCCAGGACAAGCGCGCAAGGTCATGCACTCGATTTGGGGCACCGGCCAGGCGATGTTCAGCAAGTGCATCGTCGTAGTGGATGAAGACGTGGATGTGCAGAACGTCCGTGAAGTGACCTGGAAAGCGCTGAATAACATCGACCCCCAGCGCGATATTGAGTTTTCGATGGGTCCCATCGATTCGCTCGACCACGCCAGCCGCATGCCGAACTACGGCTCAAAAATGGGCGTGGACGCGACGACGAAATGGCCCTCCGAAGGCCATTCGCGCCGCTGGCCCAACGTGATCAAGATGTCGCCGGAAGTAGTTCAACGAGTGGATGAATTGTGGAAGCGGGCGGGGCTCGGTTCGAAATAATTCATAACTAATTAATCGGTCGCCACATGTGGTGGCCGTGCTTAATTAACTTTTCGGCATCGGCTGGGCCCTGACTTCCGGCCGTGTAGTTCGGGAAATTCGTGGCGGGGTTTTGTGCCCAGTGATCTAAAACCGGCTGCACGACGCGCCATCCGGCTTCTATGTTGTCAGCGCGCTGGAAGAGCGTTGCGTCTCCCAGCATCACGTCGTAGATCAGCGTCTCGTAACCGGTAGCGGGAGCCGTTCCGAAGTAATCCTCATACTTGAAATCCATACGTACATCACCGAGCCGCATGGTCGGTCCAGGAATTTTGGCGCCGAACTCGAGAGCAATTCCTTCATCCGGCTGGATGCGAATCAGCAACCAGTTGGGGGCGGGCTCGCGGACCGGGGTGTCCCGAAACATTGGGCAGGGCGCGTGCTTGAAATGGATTGCGATTTGACTCTTGCGGCGGGCCAGCCGCTTGCCGGTACGGATGTAAAACGGGACGCCGGCCCAGCGCCAGTTCTCAATCTGAAGTTTGAGCGCCACGTAGGTCTCTACCTCCGATTGCGGCGAGACATCCGGCTCCTGCCGATAACCAGCGACCGGTTTACCGTCGATCTCGCCTGCACCGTATTGGCCGCGCACCGCCATACAATCTACCTCGTTGGGATTGCAGACGCGGATGGCATCGATGGCTTTGGCCTTTTCGGCGCGCACGGCATCGGCTCCGAACGAATTCGGCGCCTCCATGGCAGTCATGGCAACTAGCTGGAAGACGTGGTTCGGCACCATGTCGCGCAAGGCGCCGGTCTGTTCGTAAAAACGGCCGCGCTGTTCGACGCCGACCGTTTCGGCCACCGTGATCTGAATGTGGTCGATTCGATCGCGGCTCCACAGCGGCTCGAAAAGGCCGTTGGCAAAGCGGAACAGCATGATGTTCTGAACTGTTTCTTTGCCCAGGAAATGATCGATGCGATAGACCTGGCTCTCGCTGACGACGCTCAGAATGGTGCGGTTCAGCTCTTGAGCCGAACGAAGGTCGTGGCCGAAGGGTTTTTCGACCACGACGCGACGCCAGTGGCCGTCTTTCTCGCAGCCGAGCTCGCTTTGCCCGAGATGCTGGACAACCGTGCCGAAGAAGCGATCGGAGATGGCGAGATAGAACAGATAATTGCCGCCGGTACCCTGCTTGGAATCGATCTCGGCGAGCTTCGCTTTCAATGTTTCATAGCTTGCGGGGTCGTTCAGATCGCCTTTCTGATAGGTCATGCGCTCGGTAAGCCAGCGCCAGACATCCTGGTTCACCGTCTCGTGCTCGCCGCCATGTTTTACGAATTCGGCGGTCATGGCTTCAAGCGACTGGCGCCAATCTTCGTCCGAGTGATCGGCAAGATCGACGCCGACGATGGCGAATTCGGCGGGCAGCAGCTTGGCGCACGCCAAGTTGTACAGGGACGGAACGACCAATCTCTTGGTCAGGTCCCCGGCAGCTCCGAAGATCACCATGCAGCATGGTCCGGCCGGCTTAGCGCCGCTTGCTCGATCGTGTGGCATCGCTTTCTATTCTGACTCGAAGGCCTTTTTCCACGCCTCGTCTTCGGGGCGCATAGAACGACAATAGGAGAAATGACTCTGGGCGAGCAGATTACATATTTATTTATCCTCGGACTCCCGATCGCGAGCATTGCCTGGACGGTGACCCACGAAGAGGTTTTTCGAGAGCCCCGCGATTGGTGCAAGAATCGGAGCCAGAACTGCCGCCGTCTTCTCGAGAGAAAGTTCTTCTATCTGTTCACCTGCGAATACTGCTTCAGCCACTACATCGTGGTTCTGTTCCTGTTCATCACGCGCTATAAGCTGCTGTATAACGATTGGCGCGGCTACTTGGTCGCGTTTTTCGGGCTTGTATGGGTGGCCAACTTCTACATCAATGTCTTCGCGCGTGTGCGCCTCGAGATCAAGAAAGAACGGGTGGAGATTGCCGCTCACGAAAAGAACATGGCGGAGACAGAGCCGCAGCCGCAAATCGAAGTTCCAGCGGGCCGTTGAGGCAAATCCGCTTCCTCAGGGTCGCGGCTCGGTTAATTTTCGCTGGTCTTCCGGAGTTAGCTCGTCATACAATTCATCGAAGGTCGCGTTGGTCCAACCGAAGCCGGCCTGATTGGCGCTATAGCCGAAGTGAATGTTGGCGCTGACGTTTGAGCCGCCGCTGACCACATCGTATTTCTCGACGATAAAGCCCTGGCGCAAGAACTCGCGACGCACCAGCGACAGCCATTTCATCGCGATCCGTTCGGCATCCTCGCGATACCCGTAACGGCGCAACCCGTCGACCGCGATCATCTGCAGCGGCGCCCAGCCGAACGGCGAATCCCATTGATTGCCGCTCACGTAAGTGCTGGTTTGCAAGCCGCCGACGCGCTCGAACATCGGCAGGTTCTTTTCCACGCGCGCCGCCTCTTCCTTGGTCGCGAAGCCGGCCCACAGCGGGTAAAACGTGGTCAGGAACGGATAGTGCCTTACCTGTTTGGTCTGAAAATTGTAATCGAAATAGAGTCCGTCCTTCTCGTCCCACATCAGGCGATTCACGCGCTCAGCGCGTTCTTGCGCGCGCTTGCGCCAGACGCCCGCGTCAGGCGAGCGGTCGAGTTTATCAAGAATTTCGGCGATCTGCGACTCCATCAGGTAGAGCAGCGAATTCAGGCAAACAGGATCGTAATGAATGATGTCGATATTGAACGCGCCGAACCGGTTCGAGGGATCAAAACCCGATTCGCGCATCGAGCGGTCGCCTTTATAGAACAGCGGAGTAAGCTGATTGGTTGCCCGATCATAATATTGACTTACATCGTAATCTTTGATTTCGTGCGTGCGCAAGAAATCCTTGACTAAGTCATAGTGGGTGAGCCCCTGCGCGTTCCGCTCAGCAGATACGACCTCCGGCGCCGGACCCTCGCCCATGTCCCAATACCGTGAGAGGCCGGTTTCCGGTGTCAAATGCGGCTCCGTGGCCCAGATCTGGTAATACTTCTCCACCATCGGCTCAGCGTCTTCCAGCCACTTGCGGTCGTGCGTTTTGGCATAAACGCCGAGCACCATTTGCGTGAGAAACGGTGGCTGAGAACGCGTCAGATAGTAAGTGCGATTCGCGTTCAGCACTTTGCCATAGTTCTTTGTTTCATACAGGAAGTTATCCGCCATATCTTTGGCCAGCTTCAGCTCGCCGTCGCGAAGCAAACCGACCTGAATGAAGTAACTATCCCAGCCATACATCTCGTTAAAGCGGCCGCCAGGCACGACGTAGGGGTCGGGCAGATAGAGCAGCCCTTGTTCCTTCAGCGAGTCCAGGTCTTCTGGAAGCTGCTCGATATTGATGGTCTTGAAACCTGCAGCGGGAATTTCGCGCCGCAAGCCTTCTTCGATGAGCTGTTCATCGTCGCTGCGCGGCACATATACGGGCCAGCGGCCGTCCGGTTCAGGCTTGAACTTCGGGTCCACCGCCGCCGTGGCGAGATTCTTATTCGACCGTGTGAGCGTCGTCCACGTTTGCTTAATGTAATCGAGGATGTTCGTAGTCTGCGCAGGCGGCGACGGATTCTGTGCGCAGAGCGCGACGGCAAGGAAAGCGACTACAGCGAGTGTTCTTTTCATTGGTTCACCAGGTGAAAGTCACGGTTTTAGTCTGATAGCCCGAACCACTCGGGAACTCGACGTGAAGCTTGCCGCCGCGCAATTCCCCGCCCCGCGCGGTCACGGTCGGACGATTGAGCCGCACTGCCAGATCGTAACTCGAACCGCCCAGCGCCGCGAGCGAAAACACGGCTTGATGTTCGGAGCTGCGCTCGTCGAGCACTTTCAGTTGCGAAGTGACCGCGCCCTCGAGCGGCAAGTGTGCGGGAATCGAAAGCTCCACTGGCGGAAGGGGAAACCAAACGGTGCCGATCGGCGCCGGTCCGCGAACTCTGAGGCGGCCGCCCTCGCGTTGGTATTCGAGGTCAACCGTGGACGCACCGAGCGCAACATTATGCAGCTTGGCGTGGTCCCAATCCGCCGGAAAGTGCGGCGTCAGATGCAAGGTGTTGGCCTGCGCGCCCCATGCAACGCCGAATAATCCGCGGATCAAAGGCACGATCACCATCGCCGATGACCACATCTGGTGTGAGCTACTGCGTCCTAGCGGTTGATAGAACTCGCCCGAAAGCAGCTCCGTCACCGAGCCGAGGTCTTGCGCCCACGTTAAATCCGCGTTCTGCACCAGGTGCGCGTAAGCAGAAAGCGGCCGGCCGGTCCGATATTCAGCCAGCGAAACCCAGCCGGTGAAGAGCGGCCACATCGAGCCTTGATGGTAGCTGATGGGATCGTAAAAAGACGTGCGGTCGCTGATATCGCGCGTGCCCCAATCGGTCGAGAACTCATCCGACGCCCAGCGCGTGAGCATCGGCCCGGCGCTCTTCAAGCCTAAGGTTCCGTCCCACCATGCGACTGATGGATAGATGCTCGCGGTGTGGTCGAGCGAACCATCCTCATTGCGGCTGAACGCATAGAACTGCGCAGACGGCTCATAGTATTCGGATTCAATCTTGCTCCCGATCTCTTGCGACTTCCTTTGGGCAGCGGCCGCCGCTTGCTGATCACCCATGAGAGACGCCAGATGAGCCATAGCTTGTGACGACTGCTGATCCATGGCGGCGAGATAGATCTCTTCGTGCGGCATGCCGGTGGGCCAGGATTCGACCCAGCCGGTGCCTTCCGTGTTCGCGTAAATGCCGTCAGTGGTTTCGTGCGCGCGCGTGAATTGGTACGCCTTGCGAACGGTTTCCCAATTGCGCTTCAGATAATCGGCGTCGCCGCTGGCCTTGACGTAATCGCACATGGCCATGATGAAGAGCGGCGTGGAATCGGCCGCAGCGTAGAAATACGGCGTCGATTTCCAATCCAGCGCATCGGCGGATTGCGAGTACTCGTGCATGATCTTGCCGTCCTCGCGCTGGCGCCGAATCAGGAAATCGAGAGCCCGGCGTGTCAGCGCAAAATCGCCATAGCTGTTGACGGCGTAAGTGGTGAACAACGTGTCACGGCCGAAGAACCAGGCGTAGCCTGGGCGAGCGGAATCGGCCGACTCGTAGTAGCCGGCCACCATGCCGATTTCGTCGTGATACTTCACCTGCATCTGGTCAATCGAGACTTCGGCCCATTGCAACGCTTCATTCAGGCGGCGATCAGGAGTATCGATCGTTAATCGATGATCGAAGAAATGGTCGTAGTAATCGTGCGTTTGCGCATAGAGCTGCGGCAGTGCGGAAGCGATCTGCGAGACGTATTCAGCGGGCGCAGATTTGCCCGTCACACCCAGAATCAAGGGGTAAATGGAACCGCCGTCGCGCTTGGGATCGTAAGAAAGCTTCAGCTCCACCGGATAAGTCTGCGGGTGCTCCTGATACGGCACCATGATGCCGGGCTTCGTCCGAGGCATCGCGACAATGGCCGAAAAGCGGGGATCATCGGTGTGCAGCAGATAGAAACCACCTTGCGCGATCCACTCGGCATTCGGCCGGCCGAAGTTGGGTGCAGGCCACATGTGCAGCATTTCCGGCGTGAAAGAAAACGTCACCTCCAGCGGCCGCGCCGATTCGAATTCGAAATACACGACCGCACCTGTTGCGGGCGCATTTTCGCCCCGCGGCGCGAACATGTGCTGGCGAATCGTAAACGCCGCGTGCGAATACGTGATGGTGGTTTCTGCCGGCGTGACTTCAATTTCGGCAGCCAAGGCGTTCACATCGATCGGAACGGCATAATCGGCCAGCTCGGCGCGAATGCGAAAGTTGCTCAGGATCTTGTCAGGCCAAAGCCAGGCTTCGAAGACGCCGTTTTGCCGGCCAAACAGCGCGCCATGTTCACCGGCCACCGTCCAGGGCGTGCGTGGTACGCAAGGAGCGACAATGCGCAGCGTGGGCTCGTGCTTGGGAAACGGCGGCAGCGGAGATAGCTCAGCAGCAATAGAGCTAGTTGCGAGCAGCACGATGAAGAGTCCCCGGTTCAGCATAGTCACTGACTGATATCCAATCACACTGCCCCGCTGGTATGCTCGGGAACCATGGCCAACATCTTTTGCGAGCAATTACTTGAAGGCAAGGTGGCGTTCGTGACCGGAGGCGGAAGCGGGATCGGATTGCAGATCGCGGAACGCTTCGCGGAGCACGGCGCGAAGGTAATGCTGGCGGGACGCCGTGCGGAAAAGCTGCAGGAAGCGCAGCAGGGGATCGCGTCGCGGGGCGGCACTGCAGCAACCGCCGCGCTGGATGTTCGTGAATATAGCGCGATCGAGGCGGCACTGCGTCGGACTCGCGACGAGTTCGGGCCCATCGACATCGTGCTGGCAGCCGCGGCGGGCAATTTCCCCGCTCCGGTTTTGGGCATGTCGGCGAAGGGATTCAAGGCAGTGATCGATATCGATCTGGTCGGCACGTTCAATACCTGCCGCGCAGCGTATGAATATCTTCGAAAACCGGGCGCTTCGATCATTGCAATCTCTGCCGCCCATGCCACCGTACCGATACCGTATCAAGCACATGTATGCGCGGCCAAGGCGGGCGTGGAGCTGTTCATCAAGACACTCGCGCTCGAGTGGGGCCCGGCGGGGGTGCGCTGCAACTGCATTACGCCCGGTCCCACGGCGGAGACCGAAGGCATGCGCCGGCTCGCACCCACGAAAGAAATGCAAGAGCACGTGAGAGCCGCCGTGCCATTGCGCCGCTTGGGAACGAAGGACGAGCTAGCGGACTTGGCTCTCTTCCTATGTTCGGAGGCCGCGAGTTACATCACGGGCGCGACTTTGGTTTGCGATGGAGGACAATCGCTCGCGAGACCGGGAATAGGCGATCGCTTTGGCGCTAGTTTCGAGAAGGTCGGACGAGACGTCCGACGCGGACCCGGAGGTCCGCCCCACATAGCTTGAAAATAGTCTACGGCACAATTTCGATTCCGTTCACCTCCGGATTGTCTGCGCTGCCCTGTGTAAACGCGATCGTGATGGCGCCGGAGGAACTCGCCACGGCGCTGAATTCCTCGGTCAGCGCGCGGTTCTGCGCACCAGAGGTTGCGAAAATGTCGAAATTACTCAGCACGCTGGCCCCGTTGATTGCGACATTGAACACCCGTTGCCCGGCTGCGGTCCAAGTAAGCTCCGCAAAGTGCAAACGCACCGCGTAGTTTGCGTTGGCAGTAAGCCCGGTGATGGTGTAAGTGAAAGACGAAGCCCAGCGGCAGGTCTGATACACAGCGGCCGGCGCCGGGTTATAGGTATGGGAGGTGTCAATCGAAGAGCTGCTGCTGAATTCGTTGCCAGTATTGAAGTCCTTGTCGGCCACGAATGGGGACACCGCCGTGCCGCTGCCGGAATCAATTTGAAGCACAGCGGCCGGAGGCGGCTGAATGGCGCCGGAACCGAGAATTTCAATCCCAGCGATCTCTGGATTGTCCGCCGTTCCCTGGGTGAAACTGATGACGATCTGGCCTAGCGCGTTGGCGGTTGCGGAGAATTGTTCGACGACAGCTTTGAACTCGCCGCCAGCGGTTGCATAGACATCGAAATTGCTCAGGACCATGGTCCCGTTGATGGCGACGTTGAACACGCGTTGTCCGGCCGCAGTGAAGCTGAGCTCCGCGAAGTGCAGGCGCACGGTGTATCCGGCGCCCGAAGTTAGACCCGGAATGATGTAGTTAAACGAAGGCGCCCAGCGCACCGATTGGTAGACGGCCTCAGGCGCTGGATTGGTCGCACCCGAGGTGCTGACCGTCGACGTGGTGGAGTACTCGTTGCCGTTGTTAAAGAACTCGTCGGCTACAAATGTTCCAGTCGCCCCGCCGCCGGCGTCGATCTGAAGAAGTGCGCTGCTGGCTGACGGCGTGGCCGAAGCCTGGGAGGACTTCCCGCTCGTCCCTATCGAATTAGTTGCCGAAACCTCATAGTAATAAGTGGTTCCGTTAGTTAAACCAGAATCGGTGTAACTGGTTGTGCTGATGTTGGTGGCGATGGGAGTCCCGCTTTCACCGCCGGAAGTAGTACCGCGATAGACGTTGTAAGTGATCGGCGCGGTTCCGGTGCTGGCGGTCCAGGAGAGCGAAACGGATGCGTTGCCGGGCGTCGCCGTCAGGCCTGTGGGGATGGAAGGCGCCGTGGCTCCGCTCTGTGTCGTCGCGGATGCCTGACTTGAAGAGGCCGTGCCGGCGCAGTTCACCGCCTCAACCACATAATAATGAGTGGTCGAGGCTGCAAGGCCGGTATTCGAGTAACTGGTGCCGGTGAGGCCGCTGGCAATCTGGTTCGATGCGGAGGGCGTGAAGCCGCTGGTGGTTGAGGAGAATACAGAGTAAGTAACTCCGCTGGTTGTGGAGGCGGTCCAGCTCAGGTTGATCTGGCTGGAGGAGGCTGCGGTCGCGGTTAGATTGGTGGGCGCGGCAGGCGCGCTGGCCGTGCAACCCGAACCGCTTCCGGGAAAGACTTCGAACTCGGAGAGTTGCGCCGCGTCCCATCCCGTATTGGCGGTAAAGTTCAACCTCAAATTCTTCTCGCTGGTTCCCGATGGCAGATTGAAGCTAACGGTGTTTCCCGTCGAAGGGTTGAATGTATAGTTAGCCGAACCGATTATTGTCGAGTAATTGACCCCGTCGGTCGAACCTTCCACGGAGAAGGTTTCGGTACGCGTGGTCCATGAACTCGGGGGCGGAAGATACAGCGTCACCGATCCCACACTGAGGATCTGCCCGAAGTTGAGGTCGATCCATTGCGGATACGCCGCGCCATCTAGGCTCTCCCAATAGGTACTGGTGTTGCCGTCGTTGACATTGGTTGCCGGATAACCGGAGGCGTTGCTGCTGGCCGTTGCCGTTGCCCCTGTAGACAGGTCAGTCGTTGACGTATAGGCGGTACCACTCAGCGATACTCCGATCGGCGAGGTGGTGGCGCTGTTGGCGATCGCCAGGCTGCCGCTCGATGTTCCACTCGCAGTGGGGGCGAACGTGACCGAAATAGTGCACGAAGCGCCCGCCGACAAGGTGCCGGGGCAATTGTTGGTTTGCTTGTAACCGCTGCTGGTGGTGATCGAGGTGATGGTGACGGGGGCGGCGCCGGATGGATTGCTGAGGGTCACGCTCTGCGCCGTGGAGGTGGTACCCACAAGTTGATAACCGAATGAGAGGCTGGTGGGACTTACTTGTGGCGGCGTGATGGAGGTGTTTCCGCCCGTGCTGCCGACGAGTTGAACGATGACCGAATTGCCGGCGCTGTTGGGAATCGTCAGCGTGCCGGCAGTAATCCCCGATCCGCTGGCTTGGAAAGTAACATCGACCAGACACCATCCCGGCT
>Ga0210385_10001048_pt1 | contig 17494 bp, 22 predicted proteins | sample IncBWH26OmetaG_FD_160107 | JGI IMG/M metagenome (GOLD analysis project Ga0210385, IMG submission 160107) | Forest soil microbial communities from Barre Woods Harvard Forest LTER site, Petersham, Massachusetts, United States - Inc-BW-H-26-O ...
TCTATGCCACGGCGGGTGCGACGCTGGCCGTGGATGCACTGATTTTGGAATTCGCCTAACAACAAGAGAATTCTGCGATGACGTTCCAAAAACGCCGCGAAGCGTTGCGCGCGATCCTGTCGGGACCAGCCTGCATCCGGCCCGGCTCGGTCTATGATGCGATTTCGATCCGGATTGCCGAGGATCTCGGCTTCGAACTCGGCATGTTCGGTGGCTCGGTGGCTTCGCTTGCGGTGCTTGGCGATCCCGACATTGCGCTGATCACGCTCACGGAACTGGCCGAACAGATGCGGCGGATGTCGCGCGCCTCGGCGTTGCCGGTGCTGGTTGACGCCGATCACGGCTACGGCAACGCGCTGAATGTGCGCCGCACGATTGAGGAACTGGAGACGGCCGGCGCCGCCGGTCTCACCATCGAAGATACGCTGCTGCCGCAGGCTTTCGGCGAGACCAAGACCCAGCTGATTTCGCTGGAGGAGGGTGTCGGCAAAGTGAAGGCGGCGCTGGATGCACGGCAGGATGCTTCGCTGGTCATCGTCGGGCGCACGGGCGCTGCATCCATCTCTTCGCTGGACGACGCGATCCGTCGCGCCAAAGCTTACGAAGCCGCTGATGTCGATGCCCTGTTTTTTACCGGCATCAAGGCGAAGGCGGAACTCGAAGCGATATCAGCCGCGACGCGGCTGCCCATCATCCTTGGCGGCGCGCCGGAAGCGATGTCCGATCCCGGCTATCTCAGGGAGCAACGGGTCAAAATCGCGTTGCAAGGCCACGCACCGATTTCGGCCGCGACGAAAGCCGTTTATGAAACACTTAAAGCGTTGCGCGAAGGACTGCCACCGAAGGCCTTGACCGGCCTCGCCTCGGCCGATTTGACCGCGCAAGTGACGCGTGAGGCGGAGGTGAACGCTCGCCTGGCCGCATTTCTTGGACCCGAGCGATGAGCGCGGCCATCCGTCGGGTCTTGATCCGCGGAAGGGTGCAAGGCGTGGGCTACCGGGCCTGGGTCGAGCATCAGGCGAAGCGTCTTGGCCTACAAGGCTGGGTGCGAAACCGCCGCGACGGCAGCGTCGAGGCCGTGTTTAACGGGGCTGACGATGCGGTCGCAAATATGATTGCTGCCTGTCGCAATGGACCGCCCTCGGGGCGGGTTAATGAGGTTGCGGAGGAAACCGCACACGCGGATGAATTGGGGTTGCGGCGCGCGGGTGAGGCGTTCTCGGTTCTGCCGACGATTTGAAATCTGAGAGTTCAAGGGGAAATCCAATGACAAGAAAATTCGCATCAAGACGGGCGGCGCAATGGTTGACCGCAAGCCGCCGATTGGCTCGCCTCGGCGTCCTCGTTGCGGTCGCGCTTCTGGCCGGTCGTCTCGACGCATCAGCGCAAATGCCGTCCGCTTCACTTCCCGGCGTCGATCCGGCCTTGCTCGAAGATATCGTCGTCGGCAGCCGCATCCTGGCTGATTTCGGCGTGGTCGACGGCTTCGGCCATGTCAGTGCGCGCCATCCCACCAATCCGAATCACTTCCTGATGTCGCGTTCGCTGGCGCCTGCGCTCGTCACCGCCGACGACATCATGGAGTTCGATCTCGACGGCAACCCGGTGGACGCGCGCGGCCGCACCGTGTTTCTGGAGCGCTTCATTCACAGCGAGATCTATAAAGCGCGCCCCGACGTGATGTCAGTGGTGCACACCCATTCTCCCGGCGTCATTCCGTTTTCGGTGAGCAAGGTGCCGCTGCGTGCGATGTTTCATAATCCGGCCTTCCTCGCCGTCGGCGTGCCGGTATGGGATATCCGGAAGGACTTCGGCGAAACCAGCATGCTGGTTGCCAATGCCGCGCTTGGCAAATCGCTGGCCGATACGCTCGGCGACAAGCCGGTGGTGCTGATGCGCGGTCATGGCGACGTTACGGTCGGGCCGACCGTCAAGATGGCCGTGTTCCGTGCCTATTACACCGACGTCAACGCCAAGCTTCAGGCGCAGGCGATCGCGCTTGGCGGGGAACCAAATTACCTGACGCCGGGCGAAGGCGTGAAAGCCGACCAAACCAATTTCGCCGTGATGGATCGCATCTGGAACCTCTGGCGGATGAAGGTTTTGCCGACACTCGCCAAATAGTTTCGCGGGCGAACGAAGGTGTGATCGAATCTTTCGTGAGCGATTTCACACGTGATGTTCATCGAGAGGTGAGGGAACATCGGCCGCGCCTTCAGGGTTATCCCCGCGCAACAGCAAGGGAAAAACCCATGAAATTCGCGACAATGGCATTAGCGGGCGCGCTGGCGCTCACGAGTTCGTTCGCAATGGCGCAGGCCGCCGGTGCGGGAGGCGCCTCTGGCGGCGCGGCAGGTACAGGCGGCACGTCCGGCGGCGTATCAGGTAGTCCATCCCCGAGCGGCGGCATGACCTCGCCCGGTGGGACCACAGGCCAGTCAAGGCCGGGAGCGATGGGCAATCCGAGCGCCGCGACCGCCAATCCCTCTGGCAGCACGTTGGTCAACCCCTCGCCGAGCGGATCGACCATCGACTCCACCGGAACCGGCACCGGTACGCGCCGATAACGGATAGCGTTTGAAGAAGACAAAGCCCCGCGCTATGTGCGCGGGGCTTTCTATTGAGGTCAGAGTTTATCGCGAGAGAACGGCTGCGGGGTTGCGGAAAATCCCGTCGCGTCTGCCTGCGCGCCCTCAGCCCTCTAGATCGCCGCCGGCAGGCGCTGACGTTCGGAGCCGAACACTTCCTCAAACGCTTGCCGGAGCGCGATATCGACATCCGCCGATGTCGCGGTGAGGCCGAGATCGGCCAGACTAGTGACGCCGTAGCGCGGGTCGGTGACCCCGCAAGGGACGATCGCGGAGAAATGGGTCAGGTCGGGATCGACGTTGATCGAGATGCCGTGAAACGACACCCAGCGCCGCAATCGCACGCCGATGGCGGCGATCTTGTCCTCGAAGCCGTTGCCCTTGTCCGGCCGGGCGACCCAGACGCCGACGCGGTCCTCGCGCCGTTCCCCCCGGACATTGAAGGCCGCGAATGTCCGGATGATCCATTCCTCGAGGCTTGCGACATAAGCCCGAACGTCGGGCCGGCGCCGCTTCAAGTCGAGCATCACATAGGCCACGCGCTGGCCAGGGCCGTGATAGGTCAGCTGCCCGCCGCGCCCGCTGTCAAAGATTGGAAAACGGGGATCGAGCAAGTCGGCTGCCTTGCCGCCGGTGCCGGAGGTGTAGAGGGAGGGGTGCTCGAGCAGCCAGACCAGTTCGGGCGCGTGCCCCGCAGCGATATCGGCCACCCGCGCTTCCATCGATTCGATGGCTTCCGGGTAGGGAATCGCCTGGTCCGAGATCAGCCATTCGACCGCAGCGGCGTCGGGAGCACGCGAGAAGGCTGATAAATCGAGGTTTTGGCGGTCGTTAACCATCGGCTAACCATAACGTGGTGATCTCGGGATACGCAATTTTGCATTCGTCTGTGCGGTAGCTTGTCCGGTGCCAACTCTCGATAAAGTCAGCGTCGATCTCATGGTGGTTCTGGGAACCACGACCATGCCGATTCATCAAGTCATGCGCCTCAGCCGGGGCGCCATCATCGAACTCGACGCCACCGAGGCGGACGAAGTCAAGATCCTCGCCAACACCTTGCCGGTCGCTTCCGGCGTCGTGCTGGTCGATCGCAACCGGATCGCGGTCGAAGTCAAGCAAATGCTGCCGAAGGCCATCGGTACACGCTGAAGGTGCTGCCCGGCAAATCGCTGAATCCCCGCATTGGCGGCCTTGTACCACCATTGCCGATTTGTTACATCGGCGCCGTCGACGCGCTCCCGCGCCGGCATTGTGCCTTCTTTTAGCGCTCGTGGCGGAATTGGTAGACGCGCTGCCTTGAGGTGGCAGTGAGTAACATCGTGGGGGTTCGAGTCCCTCCGAGCGCACCATAAGCCCACGTTTGGGTTTGAAATTGTTACGCTTTTTTCCTGATGTTACCCGGGAATGTTACCACTCCGTTCCCGTTAGACGTTCGCACCCTGTTCGCTTCTGGCAGCTGCAAAAGGTCATCGAGTGACTGGCTCTGATCGAACGCGACGATCTTCTCCATGCCGCTGATCCAAGCTTCTCCCGGTTTGCCTGCGCGATGTAATGCGCGGGCATCTTCGGATCGGTCCAGCCAAACATGGCCATCATCTGGCTCTCGGTGCAGTTGGCATAGGCGGCGACCTCCGCGCGGGCGACACCTTCGCCATCGATCGTAACTGCGTTCCCTCCGGCTTCCTTGGCGGCGCGGATTGCTCGGGCAATATCTGCTTGTGTGACCTTGGCCGGACGCCGCGGCATTGCGCTGTTCCCGTTCTCGCGTGAATTTCCGCCATTCGAGCTGGGCCTCGACTTCGTGCGAGTTGCAGCTGTAGGACGCCCGGGGCGTGCCGAACCCTCAGGCATCAAGACGGAGAAAGTCGCAGATGAAATGGGAATAATCTTTCTGTCGTGCGTCCGGTTAGACTGGAGTGCAAATCGGATGGGGGACAGCGGATTGGGGCAGTTCGAAATTACCGTCAATGCCCGTCACAGACCAATTTTGCTGTTAACCGCCAAGGCTTTGCGCGAACTACTTCAGATCGATTGTCTGATTTCTGCCGTGTTAGTTTTCAAGGCGCGCCCAACAGCACGAAGGCATTGACCGATGTGGCCGCTGCCAATGCAATCAAGACAACAATCCGGCCGTTCAGAAAGGGCAAGTTGTTTGACATGCGGCAAGGAGTGCAGCGATTCCGCACTTTGAGTCTCGGGCTATATTTGGAGGTCGGAAATCCAAGTTTAATTTTTCGTTAACGACTCGGCGGTTCTGGACTTGGCGACCTCGGGAATCCAAGTCGATTCGCGACTAATAAGGTTTCGACTGAAAGCTTATCAGTTGCTGAGCATTGAGCTCTCCTCGAGCCGAGGGCGGACAAGTGCTCACCAACTGCTAGCGATACGGCCAGCGCGATACGCAAGATTGTAGCGACGGACGTCAGCCGCCTCTTATTTGACTGGAAATGGCGTCGGCAGCCTTGAAGGCAAGCGCTGTCATGGTGATCGTGCTGTTGCCGCTAGCGGTGGAGGGCATAGCGCCACCGCCTGGAACGAACAGATTCTCATGATCATGCGCACGGCAGTCGGCGTCCACCACTGAACTATCTGGGTCGTCGCCCATAATCGTGCCGCCCATGATGTGTTTGCTCTGAGCGAACTTCGGTGCGATTTTGACCTCGATTGCACCCATCGCCTCGGCAATGCGCTTGCCTATCGGCAGCGAGTAGAGCTCAGAGGATTCCCTAACATAGTCACCGACGTCGTAGTGGATGGCGGGCTTGGGCAGGCCGAGCCAATCCTTCTTGTCTGAGAGTGTCAGACGGTTGTTCGGATCAGGCAGCATTTCGTGTGCCACCACGATGTCCGCTGTACAGGCGGTCATGCGGCGGATTTCCTCATCGAGCGCCTTGCCGACCAGGCCTTTTTTCAATGCGGCGAAAGTAATGAAGCGATTGCGTCCGAAATTGTTGTAGCGGAAATAGGCGCCGGCATGCTCGGATCGGAACGCACCTTGTGAAGTCTCCATGATGCCGCTGTTGACCACGGGGCCGACACCCGACCAATACGGCTCTCGGGTTGTGACGGTTAGCGTCAGTTGCGGGTGATCCATCATATTGCGGCCGACCTGGTCGGAGCGGTTGGCGACACCGTTCGGGTTGCGATCGTCGGCTGACATTAGGAGCAGCTTTGGATTTTCCAGCCCGTTGCAGGCCAGAACGAAAAGCTTGCCTGTTATGCGATGAGATTGCTTGTGTTCATCGTAGTAATGAACGGCTTCGATTTTATTACGAGCGTTCGTTTCGACCTTATGAACGACGGAGTCGACCAAGATGGTCGCGCCTTTTCTTTCAAGCCGTTCGAGCGAGGTTGCCGCGTCGTACTTGGCGCCGACCGGGCAGATCGGTACACAGCTATTGCTGGAGCAACAGGGCGGCCGGTCGTCGTAGGAGACGCCGCTATTGCGGGCCTGCGCGACGGGGATGTTGCTGTAACCCAATGTTTTGACAACCTCGGTGAACCGCTGTTCGCCCGGTGAAAACGGCAGCGCTTCCATGGGGTAGGGCGCAGAACGGCGTGCAGGCCATTGCAATGCTGGATTCGATGGACCACAAATTCCGAGTTTGTGCTCGGTACGGACATAAAAAGGCTCCAGCGTGTCATAGTCGAACGGCCAGTCGCGGCCGACACCGTAGAGCGATTTCAACCGCATGTCCTCGGGCGTGAGGCGCCAGCAGGTGCCGGCCCAGTGCCAGGTCGTGCCACCCGCGTAGCGGACGTAAGTCTGAGCATAGGAGTCGGGGCCAGTCAGCTGCAGATACTCATCTTCAGGCTTATCGGCAGCAAACGGATGAGGTGCCCACGGTCGAGGTGGATATGAAGCGGAGGTATCACCCTTGGCGCTCAGCGGAACCTTGCGAAAGTTTTCTACGATCTCTTCCCGCGACACGCGCGGTCCGGCTTCGATCATCAGGACCGAATGACCTGCGTCCAACAGCTGCTCGGCGATCACAGCGCCAACCGCACCAGTCCCGACGATGACGACTTCAGCACCAGTCTCGCTAGCCATCGAAACCGATCTTTCTCGAATAGGCAGGTCAGAATTTCGGCATATTTGCCAGCGGAACTGTTGTCTGACTCCAGCCGTTCGAGCCTGAAAAACAGTAGGAAGGAATAGCTGCTACATCGGCCGTCGTCTTGAAGGTCAGCGCGTCTTCGTAGGTGAAAACCGTGGCGTCGGTTTGTTCGGATGAGCAACCGCTGTACCAGGCAAGAATAACCCAATAAGCGAAGTCCTTGAGATTGCCGTCAGGAATGTCGCCAAAGAAATCCTCGACAACGGCTGCGCGTTTGCGATCTGCGATAGCGATGATCGAATCGAGTACTTCAGGCAAATCCTTGTACCGATCGGCTGCTGCCGCGACGATGTGGGCACCGATATCTGGGCGCAGTTGGTGATTGATCAACAACTTTGACATGCGCATGAACCGGCTGTGCGTGCTCGGCTCGGTCGCAGCCAATGCGAGGCTTGTCGGGGCCGATGCGACTAAAACGCCCGCGAATATCGTGACACCACCGGCAATCGTATCGCGCCGTGATAGCGTCTGTTTTCGGACTGGCTTTTCCGGCTGCATGTTTTTTATTCCCACCGACTTAACCGGGGCAACAGCCTATCAAGTCGGCTACTGATAGGGAAATAACTGAAAGCAAGGTTCAGCCTGAAACTGATAAGGAAATGGCAGAAGGCTTATCAGTCGTGATGGATTTTCAGCTTTGCAACAGCCTGCGCCACGGCGATGGCAGATTTTGATTCCACCATACGGAGGGTCGAATCCTCCCGCCCCAGCCAGGCACTCACTCAACTTAAGATGGTTTGCAACTATATCACAAAAAGTCAGCTAAATACAGGCTTTCCCGCATTTTTCGCGGCGTCATCGTGTCCGGAAAATAGCAACCTGCGCGAGAAATTTCCGAAAGTCTCCAGCCCATATGCGTGATATTCCCGTTTTCGGGAGACTTTGCGCGGAGACCTTTTTCGATCTGCACTGCGCGATAGGGCTGCAGTCGGCTTTGTCCTTTAGACGTCAGTGTCCTAATCCGATTTCGCGAGTGTCCTGATTTGTCCCAGAACGCTGCCTGGGGCTTCTCGCGCTGCAGGACGAGGCGCTTGGCATTAACACCCAGGCGCGCCAGAGGCGCTGCCTTGTCGGGCGGCAGAGTTCCCGCGAGAACCCCCGCCGAGCGATTGGCACAGGGCACCCAGCGCGCGCGCAACCGTTCGCCGCACCGCCTCCTCGGTTGCGATCGGAATAGTGAGTGCCGACGGATCGAGGCAACCCGTCAGCGCCAAGTTTCGATCTGGAAGCAGGCGCTCAACAAAACGCGTGAAACTGTTGATGATCGGCAGCAGGACCGCGACCCCGATAACATTGTAAACGGTATGGTACCCGGCGAGCAATGTCACTCCGTCGATTGTGTTTGATGCCCGGACGAGAAGAGGCGTAACGATTGGGAATAATACCAAGGCAATTACCGCAGCGATCAACTTGAACAGGATATATGCGACCGCCAACCTCTTGGCGGTGGTACTCGCGCCGATCGCGGCCATTGTCGAACTTGTCGCTGTTCCGATGTTCTGACCGATAATGAGCGCGAATGCCTGATCGAGTCCTACCGCTCCCGCATAGTGAGCAGACAGCGTCAGGGCAATCGAGGCCGTGGAGGATTGCATCACCGCAGTCATCACCAGCCCGACCAGTACCAAAGCCAGAACACCAAGCATACCAGACCACCAGGCGGCGCCCGGGGCAGCGACAACGGTTGGAAGGTCTGCCGGGTTCAACCGTTCCGCCAGCCCGCCCATGCCTTGCTGCAACGTCGTTAGCCCAAACAGCACCAGAGCAAAGCCGGCCAGCGCCGCACCGGCGCCAGCAACTCGCCCGCTGCCTAGCAGCTTGACCAACGCGCCGACAAAGATCATCGGCAGCGCGGCCGCGGTCAGTGAAACGCGAACGCCAATCAGGGCAACTAACCAGCCGGTCCCTGTCGTTCCGATATTCGCGCCAAACACCAGCCCTAGTCCCTGAGGAAAGGTAAGCAGCCCCGCGCTTACGAGTCCAATGGTTGTCATCGTCGTCGCACTCGAAGATCGGACGATCAGCGTGGCGATGGCGCCCCAGAAGGCACCGCGGAGTGGGGTAGCCGCAGCCTTGCTCAGCACCGTCCGCAACGCGGAGCCGGCCATCGCCTTGAGCCCGTCGGTCATGACCGTCATGCCCAGCAGAAATAGGCCCACACCGCCGAGGATGGAAATGGCTGTCGACATGAAGGTTTGAATTAAGTTTCGAACTCAACGGGTCTGCAAGTACGATCTGCTTTGCTTCGGAGGAATTCCGGCGTCACCATTGGATTGGACCTTCGCGGCAATGTCTGAAACGGAACACGAAAGGCAGCCGCGGGTCGCAGCCACCCCTGCTTGGTTATATTACAGTCTCCTCGCCTCTGCGTTTGTCTTCAGATTTATTGCTTGGCGGCTTCGCCGGGATCTCCCTTGGGTCCGGCCGGACCCATCGCGCCCGCGGGTCCCGGAGGACCTGCCGGTCCGGGCGGTCCCGCTGGCCCGGGAAGCCCGCAATTTTGTATCACCACCTCTCTCTTGTCCTCCCCCGAGCTAATTTCGATTATGCAAGTGAAGGGGAACTCGGGTCCAATCCAACGAAACCCTCCAGTCGAACTGCTCTCGACTTGCACTGTTTTGTTTGGGCTGATTTTAATATGGACGGTCGGCTCGCGCGGTCGCCTAACTCTTCCTACGATCGTTAACTCGCCGCGCGATATGGCGGCAGTCGTGATAAGTATTTCCGCACGCGCGTTTCCGCCCCATGTGATCATACAGATACTTGTAACCGCTACGATGCGGGTCCAGCGTCGGGTAAACAAACGGGGGCGGAATGACCACAGCATTTGAACCTCACGTGAGCCGGGAGTAAAGACTCCTGAACATGGCGCTCTCCCATGATTACGGTGCTCCGCTGATGAATCAGGCCGACCTGGTGAATCCAAGATCGTCTTCGATCACAGCGGTCGGCCCGATCGGAACCTGGCCTGCATTGGCTAGATTGAGTTTGCGGAAGACAATCTTGTCTCGCCAAACCTTGCGGAGGAAATCTTCGAAGACCTGAATCGTCAACTGTTCGCCTGGACACCGCCGGTATCCGAAGCCGAATGGTGCGAAGCCGGCATAATCACAAACCGGGAGGCTCTTGCCATCGACCACACCGAAAACCGTCCCAAAACCACTATTGGTGATGTTTGCCTTGCGTCCATCCTTGACTTCGAAATTTGTGGTCTCGAACGGGCATCGCGCAAGCCCGATCTGCCGGCATTTATCTTCAGTAATCTCGGCGCTGGTAGGAACGCCAAGATATCTTGCCGGATCAAAAGCGTTCGGGTCTTTCCAGTGGATTGGGTCCAGGCTGGTACTTGTGTGGGGCGTGCTGATGTAGCTATGGCGTTCCACGGGAAGGCCAAACTTTTGCTGCGGAGACCCGCCATAGGCGCTTGTCCTCGCATCGTGGATAGCCGAGATGCTCCCGCCGTTCGGTGAGATAACGCGGAATAGTTCCATGACGAACAATTCCAGGGGCGAGAAGGCAGCACCGTTGGCGTTATCGAAATTTCCACTCATCGTCTTCTGAAACGATGCCCGAACAGCCGGATCGCCGCCGTCGTCGGACAAGCGCGACATAGTTCCGAAGATCGAGTTGCCCCATTGGCTGAGCGCAACGAAATTGTGGAAACACTCGAACACGACGTCCTTCTTCGCAAAGTGACGGCCGTCGCCGGCGTTCTTCAACCAATACCAAGCTATCGTCTTTTCTGGATTTTTTGTTTTGCCACTTTCAATGTCGATGAGTCGATCATCGATCCATGATTTCAGAAAGTCGAGGCGTTCACGAACTATCATGTAGTTGTCATACGTGACAGGCAGCAAAGGGTTCCTGTATGCAAGAACCGTGTTGAAGGCTTCACCAATCTGACGTACCTCGAAAGGAATAGCGTCTGCAGCGACTCCAAGGTGAAGGTCCCAATAAAGGTCGAAATAATAATCGAGGTAATGCCGCATGAACGGCTTGTTGGCGAATTTCTGGTCCATGAGTTTGTCGAAGAAAGCGACGACTTTCGCGCTGTACATCGGTTTATATAGGTCAGGCGTCATCCCCGAGAAGTAGATTCTCTTACGGAGATTATTGGGGCCCCGTTTCTCAAGTCCCTGCAAAAAGACCGTCACGCCGTCTTCGGGGCTCGGTCGCCAGTCGCGGGTAATGAGTCCCCAAAGGTCGTAAGGCAGTGCGTTTTCCTTACTGAAGGTAACGTCGATCAGCGGCAGCATCGGGCGTTCACCTTCGTAAAAACTCGTAAGGAAAAACGGTCTGACGACCTTTTCGACGTACTCGTGATCGAAGTTGGCTGGAATGGTTTCACGAAAACGCTGAAATGCACTTAGAATTTGATCCGGAAGTGACGACGAAGGCGTGTCGGCGTGTGCCTGCGCTATGCTTGTTACCATTGAAGCCGATGCGCCACTCCCCAGCATCCCAAAAGCGGCTGCGCCACCCTTAAGAACCGTTCGACGTTCCACTGTTTTCGTTTCCATTAGAATTACTCCTTTTCGCCATGCCCGCATCCGAATGTTCTCCGCTATTTTTTCCGCCACGCACTTGTCTTGCGGTCGCTGCTGCGGCGGGGAGCAGGCTCTAGCGCGGGGCCGTGCTCCCACGGCGCACCTGCACTTGTCCATTATGATGGACACCGCGATGATGGTGACGGGTGTGGTCGAGGCGAGTCAGCCCGGCAGTCGGAACGACCGCAAATCACCAGCAGCGTACGCGGCCCCAGCGGCCACGCCAGCATCGGCGGCAATGCAAGCGCCCCAGCGGTCACGCCAACAACGCCGCCACGCCACATCCGTCGGATCTGCGAGGTGGGCCGTTATTCCCGGAGGAAGTGGTGCGAGAGGTGCAGATTGAGCGGTGCCGGATAAAGCCAAAACAATCAAACCTGCAACGGCGCCCGCAAATGCTGTCCGCAACATGTGTCTCTTCCTTTCTTCTCCATGCTTTTCTCTTGTCTATGCTTTTGCGCGGTTTGCCACCCTGCGACCGACAACATCACACGACCATGGCTGGAAAATGCAAATCGGCGGGCCGATTTGCATAAGTGCTACTGGGGGATCGTCGTCACGAACTCTCGCCTGGTTATCGTGGCTCTCCTGCCTTTGTTGCGTGCCCCTAACAGAGGCGGATCAGGCTGGTCATGCGGACGGCTCGCACAGTTGATCTAAGTCAAGGCGGCTCTGTTAAATCGGCTCATGGATCCCATTGCAGACATGCGAGGCGGCAAGCATGGGACCGCTCGCCGAGCAAGCGAGCCTTCGCCGCGATCAATGGCTTCGAAGTTGGTAGGGCACGCAAGTCAGCCTGGACGAGATAAAGTCATGAGAATGTCCGCCGTCATCGGCTTCTTTTGCGTCCTTGTCGGAATGGATGCGGTTTCGGCGGCCGTCAGACTTAAGCACCTTCCTCCCTGCCCGGAGGCAGTCGTTGAGAAAAAAGCATGTCAATGCCGTGCTTTCGTATCGAACCGCTATAACGTTTGCGTCGCGGGACAGCATTGCCTCCGCAATGCCTTTCACGGCATGTGCTTGTAGCCAAGCGCCACAACTGCTCCCTCGGTGGCAAGACCGGACCGAGTTCGCGGCAAAAGGGGTCATCGCCTCGCAGCGGGGGAGTGGTTGCGGACGCCGGATTCCGGAGATCGCTTCTGGGACAGGCGTTGACCCAGATCAAAGCGGGCCGCGGGCCGCGCTTTATGAGACAATCACAGTTAGCTGGAACTCCTGCGCTCAGTGGTAGGCAAGAGGGGATTGCAATGCTCTACCTTCAGGAAGGCTTTACCTATCGAAATTTCCTGGTTGACGCCCTCACGATATTTTTCTTCATCGCTTGGTTCTGGCTGCTCATTACGGTTGCCTCCGATCTATTCCGGCGCCATGACATCTCCGGCTGGGTCAAGGCAATATGGGTGATTGGATGGATCGTATTTCCATTCATTTTCATGCTTGCGTACCTGGTCTTTCAGGGAAGAGGCATGGCGGAGCGAAACGCGCAACAAGGCCAGCATGCGCGCGATGAACTCAGGAGCATCGTCGGTTTCAGCGCCGCAGACGAAATCGAAAAGCTCGGCCGGCTGAAACAGGCAGGATCGATCAGCGATGCTGAATTTGCACGACTGCGCGCTCGGCTTGTGCAGTGATGCCGCCCGGCTCCTTCGCCCGACGGTGCGCTCAAGCTTTTCTCGGTTTAGCCTTGGTTGCGCCGAACAATCTTAAGCACGAGGAGCGCGACCCCGCCCAGCAAGGAAAGAAAGCCGACCGTGGTTACCGGCGACGATTCCTCGTTTAGACCGACCACAACCAGCAGGATGCCCAGAAGCAGAAGAAAGATTGCCGCAGATTTCTTGAGTAAGAGAGTTTCACCGGCATAGCTAGCCATGCTGAATCCTTTCGTTTGCAATCAAAATTCATCAGGCGCAGGCGGGCTCGGGTGTTCACGCTTCCTCAGGATTAAACACATCACCGAGATAGCGCTCATTGCCAAGTCTATGAAGCACGAACTCTGGAGGCAAGGGAAAGCAGGCATCACTTAGCATTATGAAATCGCCCATCTGTGCGGATCATCCTGGATTCGCGCAGGCGGGAGCGCACGCCTTAAGCGGCGGCTGCTCCCGCAGGCGGGAGCGCACGCCTTAAGCGGCGGCGGCTCGGATGCTGTGGATGGCTCCTCCACTGACATCGTAAAGCTCGACCGTCCGAGGAAGCGCAATTAGCGCTGCGGTAGCTGGTGATCGCAATGGCGCCAGCGTCCCGAATTGCGCTCTGCGTATTTCGGCTTGCTCACCATCCGGGATCGAGATGATGCGTCCGTTCTCGATGCCTCGAGTGCCCGCGGCGCCGCTGATGCCGATTCGTCGGCTTAACCTCAGGTTTAGTTTGCTTAGCAGTGACCGCATTCGAATTCCGATGCGATTGGGCTTCAGCACGTCGGGGTGGACCGGCCAGAAAAACAAGCACAACGACAACCAGGACACGGAGCATTGTCTCGATGTTCATCGCCGCTTGCCCCTTTCAGAATATCGAAGCTCAAAATCAAAGCTGACTGGCCGATGCCAAGCTGCTGCCTGTTGTGGTTCCATCTGATTGATCTCAGCGTGCGTATCGCGGGGGGCATCCTCGTGGGATATATTGAGGGTTGCGACGGCAGGCATTATCGAGTCGGCTGTCCCAACCGCTCCCCCGTCGTCGCCATTCGCGCCAGGCCGTGGGGTTGCAATACCTGCTGAACGGATTTCCAGGTTGCCTGGTAGCGCAATAGATACTCTGACGAGAGGCCATTGCAGGAGCTGATTCCAGGACAAAAGCCAAAACAAAAGCCGAGACAAAAGCCAGAGTCAGGCCGACAATTCTGGGTTTCATAGTACAAGCCCTCAAGTTAGATCGAAGCCGGTCGCAATTAATCCGTCCGTTTAGATTTTCCGATAGGTTAGTAGCTTTCAAACGAGTTCGCCTTGGCGCTCACATTTTGTGAGCAGTTGGGGTCGTCGATCTCACACTGTGCGCTCAGAGGATTCAACAGCAGACAGACACATGGCTCAGCCCCACATCGCGATGCCAGCGCACAGCGAAACCCAGCCCCGTAGCCACGCTCGGTGAATACGATGCGCCTGCTCAACCAAATTCAACGTCGTGTTAGTCTCGATTACAGCGTCCGTGCCGTGGCCGAACGACGCCGCGTGGCTGGCACATGGGACAAAGGCAAGTTCGGCCGCGGCACGAAGTTGGTGCTATTCGAATCGACCATGTCATCCCGCTCCCTCACTTGTTTCTGGACGACACTCAGGCTTTGCCTCGGCCGGGAGGAGCGATCACGACAATTTCCGCTCTGTCTCGAACCCAAAGGCAAGACTGCGCACAAATTTGGAGTTGGGTTAAAAAGGACCTCCATTGAGAAAGCGATATTTTAGTCCAAAAATGGTACATTCACCTTTTTCGGCCTGGTTTGATGTAGATCAAATGCCAAGCTGCTGAGCCGCCAAGTTTAGCTTGGTTAAGCATAGCAGGGAGGAATTGGTTATGTCGTTTCGAACCATCGCCTCGATCGCCGCCTCAGTCATCATTGTCATCGCATGTACGGCGGCTGTTTCAACCGACGCTTTTGCCGTTCCTGCCGGAACGACTCGTCTTCACCACCATCACCACGGCAACGCTGTCCATCATAGCGGGCAGGTGCGCCATGGACCCACCGGAGACGCCGGCGCGTCGCAGGCGCGTCGCTAGAAGCGACCCTTCGACAGGTCAGCCAGGTCGTTTCCGCAAAAACATCCTTGTAGCTCGATCCATGGGTGCATCCGCATACGGATAGCAGTGTAACCACCGCGCCGTTGTGAGGCAGGCTATCCAGCGTACCTGAGCCGATCACCGCAACCCGATGCAGCAGCGCCGGATCCATGCCGATTTGCGCCGCTCGCAGCTTTTCCACGGCCGGGGAACAAAGACGTCACCACTGCCTCTATGAGGTTTCAGCAGGTCTCACAACGAGGCAAGGAAAACCTAAAAACGGCGGAGACTTTGCTTCGCGCTGCGCTACCGCGCGTCGTATTCCGCTGAAGACATCCCGAGGGGTGGAATGGCCGCCACCCGAACGCAAGGTGTGCACTTGTAGATGCCGGTCCTGGGCTTGGCGCCCGACTGAGGGCGCATTTCGATCAGCGTCAGCTTTTGCCCGCACTTCTTGCAGGTCGGATCGTCGCCTTCGTCCATCGGCGGCAATATCAGAAAAATCCCGGGCTGAGATCCAGGCCGTATGTCGCGCAGAGCACGGAAACAAACAGGCCGGCCGCGGACATCGTAATCAGTGTCTTGAGGGTTTCGACTTCGGCGGTAGAAAATTGACGTGAAAAAGTTTGAACCAGTGCTTCCATTACTGATCTCCAATCAAAAATACGCAGGTGAGCTCGAAATAAAATAAAATAAATTGTCTCGCCGACGGTCTTTAGCCGAGCCCTGAAATCCTCAGCTGGGCTAACTCTACTGGGCTTTCGTATAACGCAATGTGAATTGCGCCCACAGTAAAGGCATTTGTTTGTGGTCCGAGTGGCGGCCCGTAGTGCTACGAGGCTTCATTCGGGAAAAATTGGAAACTAAATCGGGTAAATTTGGCAGTGTGGCCCGAGATTAAATCGGCGACTCTGATTCCGTGTCTTGGGTATTTTTTCGAAAGTCTCTCGGGATGACTGCGGAAGATTTGGACAAAACGGCTGTCCAGTTCCTGGCTGTCGTTCGGCAACTGCCGCCGGGCCAGAAAGGACAAGACTCTTTGAAGGAGATCGGCCGACTGCGCAGCCGAATGTTTCAGCTGCTCGAACGGAGCGCGCATGCGAGTACAGCCGCCACTGACCATTGAAATCTTAGGATTGAAAGATGGTACGCAGGTCGCCGTTGAGCGAGTGATCGGCGCGGCTCTATATCTTGACTCTCTATCTTGAAGAGGCAAAGCGAATTGGTCAGCATCTGCTTTCCATTGCCGATGCGGAAGCAGCTCCCACGGGTTATCGCATCCTCGGCCACGATCACGATCTGTTTATGAAGTCGGTGGGGCGAGCAGAGCGACCAAGGTCACGACTTCGGAAATGAACTCACGGCCTGAATATCGCCATGCCAGATTCTGCTTCCAAGGGCTTGGCGCCTTGGTAAGGTTCGAAGCGACCGGGATACGAATTCGCTGAAATAGGAAACGCTAAAGCGATGGGGGCGTATTGACCCAGATGATCTCAGCCGTTGATGTCCCGGGGTTGGCGAAGCTGTGGATCGATGACGACGCAAAGAAAAAAGAATCGCCTTCATTGAGGTGATAGGGGACACCTGCCACCGTCAAAAGTAGTTGCCCGCTTTTAACGTAACCAACTTCCTCACCCTCATGCTGGAGGTTGCCGCCGCTGCCTTGGCCCGGCTCGAGCCGAACCACAAAGGCCTGTAGCATCGAGCTCGAACCGAACGGGATCATCACTTCGGTTTCGGCGCTGCCACCATCACCACCAGCTTCCGAGATAATCTGCCGCTCACCTTTGCGTATCACGACTCGACCGACCGCGGATCGGTCCGGCAGGAGTTCCGCGACGGACGTATCTAGCGCCCTGGCGATCCGGTGCAGGGTATTGAGTGAAGGTGTGCTCTTATTGTTCTCGATCTTTGAGATCATGCTTTCAGAGCAGTTAGCCAAGTCGGCCAGATCCTTCAGCCGCAGTCCTTTCACCAGACGCGCGTGTCGGATTTGAACGCCAAGCTTGGAGTTGTCGACGGACGTTTCACCTCCGTCGGTTTCGGCAGTTCTCATAATCGCGGGCGTAAAGGGCATGACGACAGACTGTCTTTCGCAGGGAGGTTGCCGAATAACCTGTTCGCCCGGAAATATCCACTCCTTTATGAAAATGCTTGAATACTGAGCAAGTTGCCGCAATGCATATCATGTTTTGAAACAGATACAGCAACTTAGCCTAATTCAAGTTCTTGACATATAGGAAATTGAACTGAAAAATCCTGCGGTCCAAGACGGGAGTTCGTTCATGACGGTTCGAAGCGGCAGCGACTATCTGGCAGCCCTGGGTGACACCAGGAGCATCTATTTCGAAGGCCAACCGGTCAAAGACGTGCGGACCCATCCCGCCTTTGCAAACGCCACCGCCTCGTTCGCCAAGATGTACGACTTCCAGTCGAGGCCGGAGAACCTTGAGCTGATGACGTTCGACATCGGCGCAGGCAGGCGCGCCAACCGCGCTTGGCAGATGCCGCGCAGCCACGAAGAACTGGT
>Ga0210385_10001049_pt1 | contig 17486 bp, 14 predicted proteins | sample IncBWH26OmetaG_FD_160107 | JGI IMG/M metagenome (GOLD analysis project Ga0210385, IMG submission 160107) | Forest soil microbial communities from Barre Woods Harvard Forest LTER site, Petersham, Massachusetts, United States - Inc-BW-H-26-O ...
AGAGGACGGCGATCAGGCAGCCGAGCAGGGTCCGGAACTGCCAGGGCAGCTTCTCGGTGATGGACGAATTGGGAAGACTGAACTCCATTCGATACAGGACGTAGATCTTGGGGAGGCGTTCGCTGGTTCTTCCATCATTACACCGCAGGAGAGGCCTGCTGGCGAGGATCGAATGTAATGAACCGGCACTAAAGGCCTGTGAGTATCCGAAGACAAACGGACTGAGTGGGCCAAAAAGCAGTGCTCAACGCCGGGGAGACGCCCAAGGCCGGCAGAGGCGAGCAGGTTTTTGGCGGGCGTTCTCCGCGTGAGTGCACCATTTGCCGCAACAGGCGCGGGCCGTAACTTGTTGGAAAGATGCGACAATGGTGAAAGCGGTCGCTGCGTAGATGGTGAGAACGAGCGACGAGGATCCGGATTCAATATGCAGCGCGTCTTATCTACGCACGTGTTTTTGAATCAGCGGCTCCATCCAGGGCTGCTGGATCAGGCTGCCCGAGCCGGCGCCGAAGGTGTGGAACTTTTTGCTGCGCGGCAGCACTTCGACTACACGAGCCGCGAGCACATGAGCGAATTGGGTGCGTGGTTTGCGTCCAATCCGATCAAACCATTCTCGATGCATGCGCCTCTGTTCCCCGATCGCGAAATGGGCCGGGCCGGAGCTCCTGCAGTGAACGTGCTGCACCCGGAAAAGTCGCGGCGCATTGACGCAATGGATGAAATCAAGCGGGCGCTGGAAGCGGCGGAGCACATTCCGTTCAAGAACATCGTTCTGCATCTTGGCGAGCGGGACGACCAATGGTCGCAACGCACGATGGAATATGCCGAGACGGCGCTGGAACACCTGGGAGCCTTTGCACATCCGCTTGGTGTGCGCTTGCTGGTGGAGAATCTGCTGAGTGAAGCGACGACACCAGAACGGCTGCTGACGATTCTCGAGCAGGGGCATTTGGCGAGTGTCGGGATCTGTCTCGACCTTGGTCATGCGCACATTACGACGGGCGTTCCCGCTGCAATCGTCACGCTGGGAGATCGAATCGCTTCGGTGCATGTGCATGACAACCATGGCATGAAGGACGAGCATCTTCTCCCAGGAGACGGCACCATCGACTGGATCGAGGCAAGGAAGGCGTTGCACGCCCTGACGGCGCCGCCGGCCGCAGTGCTGGAAATCCACTACACGCTGGGAGATGCAACGGGGGAACTTCCCGCGAAGATTCAGCGCGCATTCGAGCGGATCACTTAGTTTACAAAAGGGCGCATTTTCAACAATTTGCGTGTACATGACCTCAGTCACCAGGCGCGGCCTGAAATGGGGCCAGAGGCCTGACTCCGGGCTGTATGCTCAACCTGCATCGTTCACCCAGTCTGCTCATGCCCCCCAAGCCGATGAGCACAATCGGCGCTTCCGGACCCATCGAATTTTTGGCACGTCTCCGCCGGAATTGGAAAGAGAACGCATGCGCGACCGATTTCAGACTCTCCGTTTTTTCCATTGTCTGTTTCTACTCTTCGTATTTCTGACCGGCTGCATATCTCCCTTGCCGAAGCCGGGTCCCAAGCTGGAGATTGAGACGACTTCGCTGCCGGATGGGGTGGTGGGAACGGCGTATTCGGCGAGCGTAAGTGCGATGGGTGGGAAAGCGCCTTATACCTATGTCGCGAGTGGATTGCCGTCCTCGCTGTCGATTGCAACGGCATCCGGCACGATTGCGGGTACGCCCGCACAGAATGCGATTGGCGCCGCAGAAGTGACGTTGACGGTGACGGACAGCTCGAGTCCGCAGCAGACAGCGACGGCGAAAATGAGTGTAACGATCGATCCGGCAAAGCTCGTGCTGGTGACGTCATCGCTGCCGAATGGAGTTGTGGGATCGGCATACAGCAGTTTGGTAGCAGCTTCAGGCGGCGTGACCCCTTACAAATTCAGCGCCAGCGGTTTGCCGGCTGGGCTTTCGATGAATGCGTCGACCGGCGCAATTAAGGGAACGCCGGCGCAAAGCTCGGTGGGAACAGCGAACGTCGCTGTGACGGTGATGGACTCGGCCGCATCGCCACAGAGTGCAAGCGCGAAGATCAACATTGTGGTGGTCGCAAGCGGGCTGGTGATTTCGACGGATACTTTGCCGGCAGGAACGGTGGGCAAGGCCTACACGGCCAGTCTTGCGGTGAACGGCGGGACCACTCCCTACGCATTCAGCGCAAGCGGTCTGCCAAGCGGCCTTGCGATCAACGCTGCTACAGGTGCGATCAGCGGGACGCCAGCACAGAATACTGCCGGCACCGCACAGGTGAAGTTCACGGTGACCGATGCGTCCACGCCCAAGCAGAGCGCATCTGTGACGCTGGGATTGACGATCAACACTACGCAGCTTTCGATTCTGACTTCGTCGTTACCGAGCGGGACGGTTGGATCAGCATATAGCGGGACTGTTGCTGCTTCGGGCGGAGCGACTCCTTACAAGTTCAGTGCAAGCGGTTTGCCGAGCGGTCTGTCCATCAATGCTTCAACAGGCGCAGTCACCGGTAAGCCGGCGCAGGGTACAGCGGGCACGAAGAGCGTAACTTTTACGGTGACGGACTCGTCCACAACGCCGCAGAGTGCGAGCAAGAAACTCAACATTGTTGTGGCCGCTAGCGCCCTGATGATTTCGACGAGTTCCCTGCCGTCCGGGACGGTGGGCGATGCTTACACGGCGAGCGTTGCCGCGAGTGGGGGCTCGATTCCTTATGCATTCAGTGCGAGCGGACTACCCAGCGGGTTGTCGATTAACAGTTCGACCGGCGCGATCAGTGGAACTCCGGCGCAAAGTGCAGTGGGGACCGCGCAAGTGAAATTCACTGTGACCGATGCGTCCTCACCGAAGCAGACGGAATCGGTGACGCTGGGATTGACGATCAACACGGCAACCGGCGCATCGGCCTGTGGGCAGATGAGCACCGGCGATAATGCGAATCTCAACGGGTATGTTCCCTTCCCGGCGACGAATGCATGGAACACCGACATTTCGAATGCGCCGCTCGATCCGAACAATACGACGATCACCACGGCTTCAGGTTTTGCGGGTGAGCATCTGCATCACGACTGGTCGTCTGTGGCCGGCGGAAATTATGGCATTCCCTACACGGTTGTGGATTCAAGCGTGACGCCGCTGGTTCCGATTGATGTGATCGACTATGCGAGCGAGAGCGATGTAGCGATGGCGCCGTATCCGATTACTGCGCCGATTGAAGGGGCGCCGGCCGATTGCGATGGATGGCCAGACACCTATGTGGGTGACTCGCATGTGCTGGTACTGGATCGTCATGCCTGCATGCTGTATGAGACCTTCAATACGCATCGCTGCAAGGGGCAGTGGAGCAGTTCGTCGGAGACGATCTGGGACCTGACCAGCTACGATGAGCGGCCGTGGGGATGGACGTCGGCCGATGCGGCAGGGCTGCCGATTTTCCCAGGTTTGGTTCGCTACGACGAAGTGGCAAGCGGCGCGATCAACCATGCGATCCGCTTTACCTTGCCGCACACGAAGAACGATGCCAATGGCGGTTACTTTGTGGAACCGGCGAGCCATGCTGCTGGAACGGACTATGGCGTGGACAATGTGATGGGCATGCGCATCCGGTTGAAGGCGAACTTCGATATTTCGAGCTATTCGCAGACTAACCAGGTGATTCTGACGGCGATGAAGAAATACGGCATGATCCTGGCGGACAACGGCAGCTATTTCTACTTCCAGGGCGTTCCCGATTCGCGCTGGGATGACGACGACCTGGTGAATCTGGATTCGATTCAGTCGTCGAACTTCGAAGTGGTACAGATGACGCCAACGTATCCGGGTTATGACGATGCGACGGCGCCGACGGGAAACCCGCCAACGATTGACAGCTTCACTGCATCGGCGGACATGGTCCCTGCAGGAACTCCGGTGACGCTGACGTGGACGACGACCAACGACTCCTACGACTTTATCGACAAGCTGGGCGGAATCCACGGGGGAACTGTAACGATTACGCCGACGGCGACGACAACTTACACGCTGAATGCGACCAATCAATTTGGGCGGTCGACGGCGGTGGTGACGGTGACGGTGCAGTAAATCGAGTGCATCAAAAACGCGAGCTCCGGGTCTTCGATTCCGGCTATGATGTTTCCGACATGCTCTCAAATTGGATTTCGTCGCGTTTCTGGGGCTTGGTTTGGGTGTTCGTTCTGGCCAGCATTCCAGGGTTCGCCAAAGATGTTCCCATGCAGGTCATCAACTGGCCTTCGACCGGCACGCCTGTGGTGCGATTCAGCTTCGGCAAACTCAAGCCGCTCCCCGGAATGAGTAATCTGCGGGCCTTCGTAATGGACACGACCGCTGAGAACCTGTCGACCAAAGCGATTCCGTCGGCGCGGTTTACTGTTTATCTCTTCGATAAGAACAAGGACCGTATCGGGGAGGATGCCATCGGTCTCACCAACGTTGGACCAGGCGAAACGGTCAAATTCGAAACGACCGTCACAGTGTCGGGCACGCCAGTTTCTGTTGCGATTGAGGATGACGCGCACTCCGCAAGAACCATCACTCTGACCGTGCATTCAACACCGGAGGGTGCAATGCTGAGGCTTGATGGAGTCGATGTGGGTGACACGCCCCGCCTGATCTCGGTTGGTCCGGGAAAGCACACACTTAAGTTCATCAAGGACGGATTTACTGCCGGCAACTTCCCATTGGAGATCAGTTCAAATGATGTCTCGGGTGGAAACGTCAGCTTCGAGCTGGGAGCAGCGTCGTACGACTCGATCGAGCTTCGGGATGGCAGTGTGCTCAATGGAGACCTGGTCTCTGTTTCCGGAATGGATGTGGAGATTCGGGTCGGCGGCGAGATCCAGCACATTGATCGCAACAAGATCAAGCGTGTTCTCTTTGTTGAGCGCGACGCACCGGCGACGCAATTGCCCGCTGCTTCAGTGCCGCAGCCTTAACCTGATTTGATTCCTGGTTCCGATTGTCAGATCGCCGATGGGAGTGTGGGAACTGCAGCGCTGAGCGGGATGGGGATTGCGAGCGGGACGAGTCGCGTGAGGGTGAGGACCGTGACATCGTCATCCTGGCCAAAAACGTGGGCAACTTCTGCGGCGACCTGTGCGCTGGGTTGCGTGGCAATGAGGGTTTTGAGGCGTTCGAAGCCGTAGAGTTCGCCGGAGTCGTTCCGTGCTTCGGGCAGCCCATCGGTGTAGAGGGTGAGGCAGTCGCCGATGTGGAGCATGAACGTCTTTTCTTCGTAAACGCCGTTGACTTCGAGGCCGAGGGGAAGGTCGCCGGGCAAGCGCATCTCCACATCGTTGAGGAACGGCGCCGGATGGCCTGCGCTGGCGATCGTACAGGTGCCGTCGGGCGCGATCCAGAGCGCGAGGCAGGTGGCGAAGCCGCCCTGCAGCTGACCACGCACGCGGCGATTGAGGGCGTGGAGGAACGCCGCCGGTCCGATGGACTCGTCGGCCAGCACGCGGACGGTTCCCATGATCATGGAGACGGCCATGGCGGCAGTGAGTCCTTTGCCGCTTACGTCGCCGAGGATGAGTTCCATGGCGCCATTGGGGCGCGGAATGACCTGGAAGAAATCGCCGCCCACTTCGAGGGCCGGCCGGTAGGCGCTGGTGAGGCGAAAGCCATGCAGTTCCGGCATGGTGTCTGGAATGAGCATGCGCTGCATTTCCTGAGCCTGTTTGAGATCGAGCGTGCGTTCCTTTTGCTGGCGAACGGTAAGCTGCAGGCGGCGCAGCAGGAGCAGCGAGATGGCCCCGGCGGAGATCAGGGTGGATACCTGTCCGATGAAGATGGTGATGCCGAGCGGAGCCCATTTGACGGGGAGATTGAGAACAATGAGCTCGCTGGCGAATTGAGAAATGATGAGCGGGACGACGGCAGGCAACACAAACCAGCCCTCGGCTCCCTGCTTCCGGATGCCCAACGCAACGATGTAAATGAATGTGGGCAGGAAGAGAAGCCGGACCAGGACAGAAATTGCATTGAAAGCAATCTCGGCGGGATGCGGGATCAAGCCATAGAAAAATTCGCCGCCGACGGCCTTAGTGGCCATGTAGACGAGCATCAGCGTGGCAATGAGCCTGGGGATCCAAACGGGACGCTGCAGGCGGAACCAGAACCACCACACCATGATCCATCCACACAGGATGAGTGGGTTGCTGAACACGTCAAAGAACATGAAGTAGGTCCTCTGACTGAGCATGTGTGTGAGGGTGAAGACGGTCAGGGCCACGTCAGAAATCGCGGTGAACCAAAGGACGCCAGCCAACCATAGATAGACGCGATCTGAAGAATCAAACACGATGAGCCCGGCAGCCACGATGCCGAGGAGAAACAGGAGCACAGCTTCAAGCGGCGCATAGCTGCTCTCCAATGCAAGTTCGAGCCAAGCGAGTCGTGTTTGGGCTTCGATGGCGCCTGCCTCGCCGAGCACGGGCGCGTAGTGGAGTCCACCGGCGAAAGGGGAATGGGTTGCGCCCATGGGCCCCATCCAGGCACGGAAGGCGATGGTCTGGGTTTGCGGTGTTGTCTCTCGGCCGGGGTCAACGGCGACATGGGGAATTGGGAAGACCGCGGGGCCTGTGGAGGAAGTTTCTGGCGGCTTGCCGGGGTCGTTGAATTTACCGAATGAGCCGACCAGAGTTCCGTTTGCGAAGGCCTGATAACCGTCGTCAACGTAGATTGGCGCGCTCAACGCCAGACTCTTTCCATTTTCGGAAGTGACAGGGATGGTGAGCCGGTACCAGGCCCAGCCGCGGTAGCCGGGATGGCCGGTCGCTGTCCAACCACGGATGTAGCGCGGATCGCCGTTGTAAGGGTCGGACCATCCGGACCGGGGCGAGAGATCGAGCGTCTCCCACGCCGAATCGTCGAATGCAGGCTCAGCCCAGAGAGGTTGATGCGTAGCGGGATCGATGGGTGAGTCGCCGACCTTGAACTTCCATGGGCCATTTAACGGAAGGATCGAGTTTCCCAACTGGACTTGTGCAGGAGCGTTCGGAGCCGGTTGGGGAATTGCCCGCGAAGCATTGGCACGCAGACTCGCGCCGAAGACAAAGAGCGCGAGCGTTACGAAAGCCGACGATGCCATGCGGCAGAATCTCGCCAAGACCGAGACCTCATTCCTTGCGTGGGAAGCTTCTGCTAGCACTATACTTAAGGGCCGCGGCTGCGCGAAGCTTCTTTTTTTTCGAACAGTGCTGAGCGTGAGGGGGATCGCGCCCGCGATTGCGCATCCACTGGATGTTGCAGGAAACCGAAGGCGTTTAGCAGATGCGGGGCAGTTGTTCGCCAATCTGTGTAGGAATGACGCGATTGGAGCCCATGGCGGTACGCGCGACGAGCAGGCGTTTGTGCTGTTCGGTCACGTGGCCTATGCGTGCCGCTTCCCTGCCCAGTGGATGCGCGCGCAAAATTTCAAGAACGCGGTCGGCTGCTGAAGGTGCAACGAAGAAGACAGCCTTGCCTTCGTTGGCAACGTAGACGGGATCGAGACCGAGAAGCTCGCAGGCCGACTGGACTTCAAACCGCACGGGCAATTTCATCTCGTCGATCTCAACACCCACGTTCGAGGAAATGGCAATCTCATTGAGAGTGGATGCGAGACCGCCACGCGTGGGATCGCGCATCACATGGACTGCGTCGCCGGCAGCGGCGAGCACGTCGGCGATCATGTGGTTGAGGGCTGCGCAGTCGGAGCGGATGGGGCTCTCGAACTCGAGGCCTTCGCGGACGCTCATGATGGCCATGCCGTGATCGCCCATGGTTCCGGAGACGAGGATTGCATCCCCGTGTTGGGCGCGCGTTGGACCCACCAAGATGCCAGCTCGGAGCTGCCCCACGCCGGTGGTGTTGATGTAGCAGCCATCGCCGTGGCCGCGCTCGACGACCTTGGTGTCTCCGGTGACGATGCGGACGCCTGCGATCCTGGCCGCTTCTGCCATGGCTTCGACGATGGCGGCCAGCTGGTTGAGGGCAAAGCCTTCTTCAAGGATGAAGCCGGCACTGAGAAATTTTGGCTCCGCACCGGAGACGGCGAGATCGTTCACGGTGCCGTTGACAGCCAAAGCGCCGATGGATCCGCCGGGGAAAAATAAGGGCTGGACGACGAAGGAGTCGGTGCTCATGGCGAGTTTTCCGGAGGCCACTTCGAAGACTGCGGCGTCGCCGAGGTTTTCGAGCTCAGGATTGCGAAACGCTGGAAGAAAGAGATGTTCGACGAGCTCATTGCCCAGCTTGCCGCCTCCGCCGTGGCCCATCACGATGGCGGGATAATCCTTCAACGGAAGCGGGCAGGCCCAGTTGGCAAAATCCGGTGCGCCAGCGTTCTCAGGCATGGGCCGCCTCGGTCCATGCGGATCCCGCTTCGGCGAGCTCGTTTGCGGACAGGAAGCGCCCGTAGTTGAAGTAGGCGGCGCATGCACCTTCGCTGGAAACCATGGTGGCGCCGAGCGGATGGCGTGGCGTGCACTCTTTGCCGAATGCCGGGCACCCGGCCGGCTTGATGGCGCCGCGCAGAACGTCACCGGAGCGACAGAGCGGCGACTCTTCTGTGTGGATGCCCGTGATCTGAAAGCGATCTTCTGCATCGAAGGCGCGATAGCTGTCGTTGAGACGCCAGCCGCTTTTGGGGATGACGCCGATGCCGCGCCAGGCGCGATCGGTGACTTCAAACACTTCGCCGAGGAGTTTTTGCGCGGGGTGGTTGCCTTCAAAATTGACGACGCGCGCATAGGCATTGTCGACGGCGTACGTGCCCGCTTCAAGCTGGACGACTGCGCGGCGGATGCCTTCAAGCAGGTCGAGGGGTTCGAAGCCTGTGACGACGAGCGGAATGCGGAATTTTTCGGCGATAGGCGGGTACTCCCAGAAACCCATGACGCTGCAAACATGGCCGGCAAGCAGAAATGCCTGCACCTGGTTACCGGGCGAAGAAAGGATTGCCTCAATGGCCGGAGGTACGAGCACGTGCGAGACGAGCAGCGAAAAATTCTTCAAGCCGCGGCGCTTGGCCAGGTGCACGCTCATGGCATTGGCGGGGGCAGTGGTTTCAAAGCCTACGCCGAAAAAGACCACCTGATGGTCGGGATTCTTCTGGGCGAGCTCGACTGCATCGAGCGGCGAGTAGACGATGCGGACATCGCCACCGCGGCCTTTTACCTGGAAGAGATCGCCCTGAGTGCCGGGGACCCGAAGCATATCGCCGAAGGAGCAGAAAATGACGCCAGGTTGAGCAGCGATGGCCAGTGCTTTGTCAATGAGTTCGAGGGGCGTGACGCAGACGGGACAACCGGGACCATGAATCATTTCGATGCCGGGAGGCAGCATCTGATCGATGCCGTTCTTGATGATGGAGTGAGTCTGGCCGCCGCAGACTTCCATGATTTTCCAGGGACGCGTGGCAATCTGCGCAATCTCATGCGCGATGCGCTGGGCGATTTCGCCATTGCGGAATTCTGTGAGGTACTTCATTGGGGCTCGCAGCTGCCGTCGGGGCAGTGGGATGGGCGGACTGCGGCCGCTCGAGCAAACTGCTCGGCTTCGTCTGCCAGCTCCTCGTCGAGCATGCCCATCTGGCGGAAGACTTCGAGGGTTTTCCGGGCCGATTCTTCGTCAACCTGGGAGATGGCAAAGCCAACATGCACAATGGCATAGTCGCCGACCTGGATTTCCGGCACGTAGTCAAGACAGACTCGCTTAACCACTCCGCCAAAGTTGACGCGGCCTATGCGCAGGTCGTTTTCGACGGATATCTCTTCCACTTTGCCGGGGATGGCTAGACACATGGCAATTCCGTTATACCTTCACGAACGTGCGGAGAGTGTGATTTAGATCACTTGCAGTCCTCGGATGGAGAGGTCATTCGCGAGAACGCTCTTCGTTTTCGGCAACGCGGGCTTTCACCATTTTGTTGACGAGTGCGGCAGGCAGTGGCTCGTCGAGCGCGAACTGGAGGGTGCCTTTGGCGGTGCGGTAGGCCTTGAGTTCGTCCATCATGGCGTCGGTAAGGGAGGCCTGCATGGGAAAGAAGCTGCAGTGGTTTTTGAAGGCTCCGTAGGCGACGAGCGCGCCTTTATAGCGAAAGGCAGGCACGCCGTAACTGAGCTGCTCGGTTGCATCTTTGGGCGCCGCGGCTTTGATCAGCGCCCGCATTTTGCGGAGAGTGGTCTGCGCGGGCTCAGGCACCTTGGCAAGATAGTTTTCGACTCCTTCGACGCCGGGCCTGGCGGGTTTTAGCTTTTGCATGATGCACCTCCAATCTTCCGGGCGGATGTTAGCACCGACTCTGGTAATCCGCGATGCGCGCGGGCCCTCCTCGCAACGAAGTTCTGTCGCCAAGATGGCCGCCGCGCATCAGTGTTTTTTGGCGGGCGGTGCCGGCGGGACGGCGGAGGTGGAAATGTCCACAGAAGCCTTCCACGATCCATCGGGCTGCTTTCGGAACGTGGTGACGTAGTTGCCATGGTCGTGTATGACCGTGTTTGTGGTTGGATCGTGAACTGTCAATTCGTAGGGTCCTTCGGTATAGGCCAGATCACCGGATTTGGCGACTTCGACGTGATCTGAGTGAAAGGTGAGCGAAAGGGCGGGATCGATCACCATCTGCTTGAGAGCCGCATGGATCGCTTCCCTGCCGTGCAAAGGATCGGAGCCGGGTGTGATGAGAAGCGCATCGTCGGTATAGAAGCCGATGATCTTGTCGGCATCCTTTGCGGCCCAGTCCTTATTTGCCTGCGCTTCCAAATCACCGACTGCTTTCACGTCGGCATCGTGCGTGTCTGGCGGTGCGGTGGGCGGCGCAGGGTTACATGCGGTTAGGAAAAGTGCCAGGGCGGCGATGCTGCAGAGAGTCGCAATTGCTTTCATGATGTCCTTCCTCGTGCGGGGCTTGGACGAAATCGGCCGGGAGCCGCGCGTGTAGTCTTTGGCTTTGGAGAATGAGGGATCCCAAAATGAGCTGCGGCACAGAGAGGCAGAATTCCACGCCTGGAGAAGCGCGTTGTCTCCCGGGGCGAAGTATACGGCAGGCGGATGCAAGAAATGGGGGATTTCTTTGAGTTGGTAAGGAGGCCGCGTCGCGTGCGGAGCGATGCGGTCAGGGCTTCGCGATGGGACGCTGTTCGCGTAGATATTGAAGCCACTGGGCCATGCCGGCGCCGGTTTTGGCGGAGACTTCGAAGATTTTGATGCCGGGCCGGATCTCGTGGATATTGCGGAGGGCCGTTTCCCGATCGAAGCCGCAGGGCTCGGCGAGATCGATCTTGGTGATGATGGCGGCGTCGGCAGAGTTGAAAAGGGTGGGATATTTGAGGGGCTTATCTTCGCCTTCGGTGACGCTCAGCAAGGCGACGCGAATTTTTTCGCCGAGATCGTAGCTCGAGGGGCAGACCAGGTTGCCGACATTCTCGATAAAGAGGTAGTCGAGCTCGGACAGTTGCCAGCCATCGAGATGTTTCGAGACCATTTCAGCTTCGAGATGACAAATGCCGTGGGTGTTGATCTGGCGGACGGGTGCGCCGCTGGCTGCGAGACGCCGCGCATCATTGTCGGTTTCGAGATCGCCAACCAGGGCGGCGACGCGCGCGCCGCTTTTGCGCAGTTCGCGCAGGGTCTGCTCAAGGAATGCGGTCTTGCCAGTGCCGGGGCTCGAAACGAGATTGAGGACGAGCACAGCCGCGGCGGTGTAACGTTCGCGCAACGCGCGCGCCAGCTCGTCATTCTTCTTAAGGATTCCCTGCCGGAGTTCGACAATCCGGGTGGTCATGACTTCACCGTCACTTCTTCGTTCTCAATCTCAATGGATTCGATTTCCAGCTCGCGGCCCTGGCGCAGATCGGACACGGGCGCTTCGCAGCGCGGGCAACGAAAACTCTGCACACCGGGCAGCTCAACATCCGCGTTGCAGGAATCGCAGCGCATCACGATGGGCAATACCTTGACGACCAGGACCGAACCGGCAAGAGGGGTGTTCTGGGTGGCAATGCCGTAGCAAAACTGCAGCGAATCTTCGATGACGGCCGAGAGGGCGCCCAGGCGCAAGCGGACTTCTTTCACGCGCGCGCCGGGATACGCGTTCAGTGTTTCGATCACCTGGTCAACGACGCTGGAAACGATGGAAAGCTCGTGCATCTGAAGTGGATTCTACGCCGGGGTGATAGGGCCGATTGTGCCGAACCGCACTCGACTTGTCCTCCCCTTGACATTCGACAAGAAAGCGCGGATTCTATCTCAAAACGTTTTGTCGAACGCCGAGGGGAAGATGGCACAAACTGCAGATTTGTTGCAAGGCACGCTGGACATGCTGATTTTAAAGACCCTGGCGCCGGGGCGGGAACACGGGTGGGCGATTGCGCAACGTATCCAGCAAATCTCGAATGACGTATTGCAGGTTGGGCAGGGATCCCTCTATCCGGCGCTGCATCGGCTGGAGTATCGAGGCTGGATCAAGGCGGAATGGGGAGCGTCTGACAACAATCGGCGTGCTCGTTTTTATTCGCTGACAGCGGCGGGACGAAAGCAACTGGCCGCGGAGCTTGAAAACTGGGAGCGGCTGACGGGTGCGGTGAATCTGGTGCTGGGAATGATTTAGCGATTTGGTGACTGTGGTTGAGAAGGCAGTGTTGGCGGTGATCTGATGCTTGATGAAGTTTGGTCGAAGGTCTGTTCATTCGTGGCCGGCAGGAAACGGGTGGAGGTGGACGAGGAGATCCAATATCACCTGGAACGCGAGATTGAGGCGAACCTGGCGGCAGGGATGCCTGCTGAAGAAGCCAAGCGCCGCGCGGCAATCGCCTTCGGCAGCCGCGAACGCACGCGAGAAGCCTGTCGTGAAGAGCGGCCATCGTTTCCATTGGAGTCACTGGGGCGCGATTTGCGCTATGGACTGCGCGGCTTGCTGCGGAATCCCGCGTTCACAACGGTCGCGGTGTTGACGCTGGCTCTGGCGATCGGTGCGAATACAACGATTTTCAGTCTTATCGATCAAGCCTTGTTGCAGTCGCTCCCGGTGCGTGAACCGGACCAGTTGGTGGTGTTGAGTTTTGCCGGTGCGCGCCCGGGGCATATCCATTCCGAGGGGGGCGACAGCACGGGACACATTCACGAATTCTCTTACCCCATGTTCCTCGATTTGCGCGACCACAACGCGGTGCTCAGTGGACTAATTGCCGAATCGCCGCTGACACTCGGAGTGACCTGGAACAACCACGCGGAATCGGTTCCTGCTGAGTTGGTGAGTGGAAATTATTTTGAAACTCTGGGCGTGCGACCGGCCGCGGGACGACTCTTCGAGGCAAGCGATGAAACTGCGCCAGGATCCAACCCCGTGGCAGTGCTCAGCTTTGACTACTGGAAGACGCATCTCGCCGGAGCGCCCGTGGCCGGCAAGACAATCCTGGTGAATGGCACACCCTTCACGATTACGGGAGTGGCTGCCCCGAGCTTTCACAGCATGGTATGGGGTCACAGGCCGGATGTCTTTGTTCCACTTTCGATGGAGCAGGTTTTGCAGCCGGAATGGCCTTATCTGACGGACCGCCAGAGCTACTGGATCGATCTAGCCGGCCGGCTGAGGCCAGATGTGTCGCGGGCGCAGGCTGAAGCTTCGATGAGTACATTCTTCTCCTCGCTGCGCGCGGCGGAGTTTCCGCAATTGCGCGATCAATCGGCAAAGGCGCGTCAGGATTTTGTGTCGGCAGCTCATTTGAATCTGGAAGCCGGAGCCAACGGCTTCAGCCCCTTGCGCGAGAGCACAGCGATGCCGCTGACCATCATGATGGGAATGGTGCTGCTGGTGATTGCAATGGCTGTGGTGAATGTAGCGAGTCTTCTGCTGGTGCGCGCGGCTACGAGGGAAAGAGAGTTTTCAGTCCGCTACGCCCTGGGTGCAACGGGCGGGCAGATTCTGCGCCAACTGCTGGCGGAAGGCATGCTGCTGGGACTAGGCGGAGCGGTGTTGGGAGTGGCGATTGCTCCCGGAACCTTGCATCTGCTGATTCGCTGGTTGACAGGAAACTCGCTCGACCAGTTGCCGTTTACGGCGAAACTTGATGGGCGTGTGCTTGCGTTCTCGCTCGGATTGACAGTGCTCGCCAGTCTGCTCTTCAGCCTGGCGCCTGCGCTGCAATTCAGAAATCCACAGTTGGCCGGCGCGATGAAACAGCAGGCGGGAACGGGCGCCGGTGGGTCGCTGAAGTTCAGGCGCACATGTGTTGCGCTGCAGATCGGTTTCAGCCTGCTGCTGATGGTGGCGGCCGGATTATTTGTGAGAACGATCGACAATTTGCACAACGTGGACCCCGGTTTCACGACAGACCATCTGGTGGCGTTTGACTTGGATCCTTCGCTGGCGGGATATGGACCCGCCGGCGTGGCGCCCCTGGAGCAGCGCGCGCTTGACGCGGTGGCGGGACTGCCGGGGGTGCGTGCCGTGGGTGCTACGAATGACGCCGATCTCACCGGGGACGACCGTCAAGGCGATATGGTTCCCGTGGGATACGCTGCGAAGCCCGATGAAGACTTCGATGTGGAACTACCGTGGGTGAGTGATGGCTACCTGCAGACGCTGGGTATTCCGCTGGTGGCCGGCCGCCATTTCACCGCGGCAGACACAGCGACTTCGCAGAGAGTTGCCATTGTGAATGAAAGCTTTGCGAAGCACTACTTTGGAAACGCGCAGCGAGCGCTGGGGCGTGATGTGCATCGAGAGAACAAACCCAACACGCAAGCGACCATTGTGGGAGTGGTGCGGGATGTGAAGCATGAGAGCCTTCGCGATCCGGCGATCGCCACGTGCTACACGCTCTTTTCGCAGGCGACGCGGCAAACGGGCCTCACGTTTTATGTCAGGACCTGGCAGCCGCCGGAAGCGGCCACGACGGAGATTCGCACGGCGATTGCGAATCTCGACAACAAGCTGATCGTTGGCGATTTGCGGACGATGTCGAAGGACATTGAGTCGAACCTGCTGACGGAACGCGCAATTGCGATGTTGGCCGCGGTGTTTGGACTGCTGGCTGCATTGCTGGCGGGCATCGGGCTTTACGGGATTCTGGCGTATTCCACGGCACAGCGGACGAGAGAGATCGGCATTCGCATGGCACTGGGAGCGAAGCGAAGCACCGTAGCAGGTCTCATTCTGCGTGAGGTGCTAATGCTGGCGGGTGTGGCCGTTGTCGTCACCATTCCGCTGGCTGCGTTGTCAACGCGTATGGTTCGGAGCCAGCTTTTTGGGATTTCGGTTGCCGATCCAGCCGCGTATGCGGCGGCTGTCACTGTGATTGGCCTGGTGGCTGCGATTGCGGCACTGGTTCCTGCACGGCGCGCAACGACCATTGATCCTGCGCGCGCTCTGCGCAACGAATAAGTCGACGGGGCGATCGGCGAGCATCGCACGACCTGGGCGATTTACCGGCGATCGAATGTGGCTCCATGTAAAATTTGTGGATAGGTCGGAGAACGCTTCCCTGTGAGCCAAACTCTTTCGCCGCATTCCCCTACGACATCGCGCCTGCAGCTGAGCGAACTCGCTCCCGGCGCATTGCAATCTGAGATTCGCGCGATGACCACCGAATGCGACCGCATCGGCGGGATCAACCTGGCGCAAGGCGTGTGCGATACGCCGGTTCCAGAACCGGTGGAGGCGGAGGCCATTGCCGCTATCCGCGCAGGGCACAACATTTATACGCGCCTGGATGGGATCACGCGGCTGCGCAACGCGATTGCGGCGAAGCAGAAGAAAGATTACGGGCTGAACTACGATCCGGAGACCGAAGTGCTGGCGGCCTGCGGGGCAACGGCGGGATTGCACGCGGCCTGCATGGCGCTGCTGAATCCCGGCGACGAAGTCCTCCTCTTCGAGCCGTTCTATGGCTACCACGTGGCAACGTTGAAATCGATGCGCGTGAAGCCGGTGCTGGTGGCCCTGGCCGAGCCAGACTGGACGCTTGATACCGATGCGCTGCGCGCAGCGATTACGCCGAAGACGCGAGCCATTCTGCTGAATACGCCGGCGAACCCGAGCGGCAAGGTCTTTTCGCGCGCAGAGATTGAAGCAATCGCGGATGCGTGCAGACAGAACGATCTGTTTCTGTTTACGGATGAGATTTATGAATACTTTGTTTACGACGGCGCTGAACATATTTGTCCGGCAACGCTGGAAGGCATGCGTGAGCGGACGATTGTGCTGTCGGGGTTTTCGAAGACCTTCTCTGTGACGGGATGGCGGCTGGGGTATGCCACGGCCGATGCAAAGTGGATGGGCGCGATGGCCTATTTCCATGATCTTACCTACGTGTGCGCGCCTTCAGCGTTGCAGCACGGCGCAGCCGCGGGGCTGGAGAAACTGCCGACCAGTTTTTACAAGCAATTGGCCGCCGATCACCAGTCGAAGCGCGAGCGCATTGTGGCGGCGCTGCGCGATGCCGGCATGGAACCGAGCATTCCGGCAGGCGCCTACTATGCGCTGGCTAAGGCCGATCGGTTGCCAGGTACGACCGCGGCGCAACGAGCGCGACATCTGCTGGCGACCACCGGAGTGGCGTCGGTTGCAGGAACGGCATTCTTTCGGCCGGGACGCGGCGAAGACCTGCTGCGGTTCTGCTTTGCGAAGAAGGATGCGGACCTGGATGAAGCCTGTGCGCGCCTGCGGGGCTAGCTATCCAGTCGGCGGCGCTTCGTGCTTGAGAGTTGGCGTCAGCTGCGGTAGGGTTGCAGTGTTCGGGGGTGGGGGTATGCGCGTCTGCGTCGTTTCCATTCTTGCCCTGGTTCCGCTGGCCGCAGTTGCGCTGATCCCGCCGGCCACGGCTCAAGACAACCAGAACAAGCCCGCAGTGATTCGCGTGCCGGATGGCGGGGCCAACGGCCCGATGGAGAGCATCTTTATCCCTCCGAAGCCGGGAGCGCCGTTCAGCCTGAAGCTGGCGGCGGAGTGGACGCGGCCGATGAATGGCGGCGGGACTTTCACGCTGGTGAACGAACGGCGCATTGTTCGGGACGCGCGGGGACGGATTTACCAGGAGCGGTGGATCCTGGTGCCCAAGGGCGGCGCGTTGAAGTCGATCATGAACGTTTTTCAGATCACCGATCCCGAGGCGCACACCTGGTACAACTGCAAGGTATTCACGAAGGTTTGCGAGATTTTGCCCTATCGCCTGACCACGGAAGACAGGTACGTTCCGCCGGTGGGCACGACGGGGCCACTGCCGGGCGGTCGCGGCACACGACTGGTGGAGGACCTGGGGACAAGCACGGTGGAAGGTGTGGAGACGCACGGCTACCGGGACACGGCGACGGTGAATCCCGGGGTGCTGGGAAACAGCCAGCCGATGGTGAACCTGCACGAGTTCTGGTACTCGCCAGAGCTGGGCATCAACCTGCTTTCGACGGTGGACACGCCGGAGAGCGGCCACCAGGTGTTCACGGTGAAGGAACTGACGCAGGGCGAACCGGAGC
>Ga0210385_10001050_pt1 | contig 17481 bp, 19 predicted proteins | sample IncBWH26OmetaG_FD_160107 | JGI IMG/M metagenome (GOLD analysis project Ga0210385, IMG submission 160107) | Forest soil microbial communities from Barre Woods Harvard Forest LTER site, Petersham, Massachusetts, United States - Inc-BW-H-26-O ...
GCGCGCGCTACTGCGGGCCCGAATGTGAGTGCGAGGTCGAGGCTCGCGCCGCCTGTCTCGGTGGTGTGCCCGGTCGTGGATGCCGCTAGTCGCGGCTTGAACGCGAGGATGGCGCAATCGGCGAGTGGGTAACGATTGGACACGCTAGTGAGCGCACCCTGCGCGTCCGCGATCGTGCCGGTGACGTGCTCTTCGCCACAGTTGGTGGGGTTGATGATGAATCCTGGCCGGTCGATGTCGAGGCTTATGCGCTGTATGCGTAGCGGGACGCCGAGGACGATCTGTGGCAGTGGGTCGGTGGTGATCGTAAGCGCAGCCGTAACGGGGTCGACTGTGACTCGGGCGCGGGTAACGACCGTCCCGAGATTCAGCGGCCCGGCGCGGCCGTCGGTGACGATCGCAAGGCCGAACGGGGCGCCACCGTAACCGCTCGTTAGGTAGATACTTCCCGGCATCTTGAGCGGCAGCGGCCCGCTTCCGGCCGCCACGGTGGAGCTTCCTATACGTGATGTCGGTGGGCATTCTCCGGTGCTCGCGAGTGCCTGGGCGCACGGAGGGACACTTGAGAGCATTGCTGAGAGTCCGGGCGGCGTCTGGACTTGTATTGCGGACAGGTCCGGTTCGCCGGCGCCGCGGGTGACGATGATCGCGAACGGGCTGGCGGCAGCCGCGTCAGAGTTCATACTTCCTGCAAGAAAGCCCGGATTCAGTGGGACGCTGTGGCAGCCGCTCACGTTGAAGGAGGACGACGGCGATGCGTCGGGCGTGTGTGGTGCGCTCCAGGGCTCCAAGTCGAATGTCGTGCTCGCCGCGCCGCATATCGAGGGGTTGGCCAACAAGGCGAGTTCGCCGCCGAAGAGATGTAGGTTTAGTGCGCTGATCGGCAGCTCCGGAAGTTCGCTCAGGCGGACGGTGATCTGGCCCGTCGCGGGGTTTGCTTGGACGGTTCCGGCGAGCTTTATAAGGACACCTTCGTTTTGGTTGCGTTCGATGTTCGCGCCTGCCCCCAGTTCGATGTAAATGCGGTAGAGATTGCCGTCAACGGCGTCCGCTTCCGTGCAGGCGCCTTGACCTTCACCGCCGCATCCGGGCGTTGCGATGTAGACGTGACCTTCGACCGGATGTGCCAGCAGCGGCGTGATCGCTTCGGCTACTCCGACGATCGAAGCATTGGGGCAGTGCCCTGGGGCGAGTTCGGGTTCTTTGGGGCCAAGTTCAGACGCGGGAATGGCTTCGCCTGGCCCGACTTCTCCTGGGCGCAGCGGTTCGCCGCTTGCGTTGCGGCCGGTCGGGATGTTGATGCCGGACGGGCCAGTCGCGTCACATCCCTGAAGGCCGTCGCCGACGGCCGGATTGATCGCGACACCCTGCGGCAATGTGATCGTCGCGGCCCGCAGCGCGGGCGCTGCGGCGACGGTGTTCTGAAACTGGTGGACCTGGATGCTGATGCCCAGACCGTCAGGTGCTTCGGGTCGTTGCGTTTCTGGGCGCACAGATACTTCGGGCCAAAATGGGAGGCGTTCGCAGTAGCCCATCGGGAGCATGCTGGCCGTGGCCTGAACGTAGTCGCCTGGCTGCTCCCAGGAGTCCGCCCACACAACCGTCGTCGGTGGTTCACCGGAGCAGGCGTCGGGCATCGTCAGGAACGGCACCGCTTCTTCGCCATCGGACTCACCGCCTCCGTCACAGCTTGAGCCGAATCCTGCGCCGCCAAAGCACAACAAGCCGCGTTGTGGATTGTGTTCGGCGGCTGCGGGAACACCCCACAGCGTCGTTTCCAGGCTCGCGAGATGCACCGCCGGGGCGCCGCTGGCGACGGCCGCGAGGTTGAAGATGGGGAGTCTGCGGCCGATGAGCGCAAGCGTGTATCCCTGTGCGGTACGAACGAGGCGGCCGGTCAAGATCACGCGCCCGATAAACGGGACTTCGAGACCGAACTCTGCGGCCTGCCCGGTGTACGGTGTCATGTTGACGATCGCCCCGAGTATCGAAAGTTGATCTTCGCCGCCGATCAGATGCAGCGCGAACGTCCCAACCTGACTGTTGGTGGGGCAGTGTTCGACTTGCCCTGAGCAGCGCGGGACTGCCCACGGGTTGGCTAGCAGGCCCGGCGGGAGGTCGATGATGAGATCCTTCGGATCGCCGGTCGCTGTTGTGTGGACACCAGCGGTTTCTTCCTGAGCAAACGTGATAGTGGTCGTCAACGCCGCTGGATGCCCGGCCGCCTGGTTGAACACGGTCGGTTCGTTGACATTCCCGGCGGTGGATTGCGTTGTCTGCGTCGTAAAGGAGCTGATGGCAAACGGTCGTCCTTCGCTCGCTGAGGCTCCCGCCGGGATACACATCAACGCCGCGATCCCCGCCCAGCACAAGGCACCTACGTGAGGCTTGGCCCAGCGGCGAGGTCTAGGGCGCCGCTGATTTGGCTCGGGCGTTGCTTGGGTCAAGATCGGCCTGTCCGGGGAGGGCAGGGAACGTGGTAGACGGCCGCGCTGTGCGTGCCGTCAGCGAATGTCAAGAGTGCCCCGAACGGGTAGCCGCCCCGCGGACATAGCGGCGGAACTCGGATACCGCTCGGGTGGTAGGCCACTGTCTTGCCACGGACCTGACCGTGGTAGGTCAGACCCTTGGGACCGAGGCTTGCATTGAAGGTCTGGAGCGCGAGGTCCGGACCTTCTGGCCACGCTTCCACGAGTGGTACCGACGTTTCGAGACTGTCCCCGTATGGCAGCGCGTCTTCTTCCACCACGCTCGGAAGGATCAAGGCGCCGAACACCGGCCGCAGTGCCTGGACGTAGAACAGGAGTTCCACACGATCTTCCCCCGGCGGCCCCAACAGCACATCAAGGGATGCCATCTCGTGGACGAGTCCCAAGCCAACCGGAACCACAGCGGTCGCGTTCCCGAGGCCGACGCGGGCGTTCCCAGGACAGCCACCGAGCCCATCGGCGATCAGGCTCGCCGGCTCGCAGTTGGCTTGCCCCAGCGAGCTTGACCCGAGGCCCATCTGAGCAGGCAAACGAAGATCCAGACTCGTCACCGGAACCGACTGGCCACCCTTTGGGCCGCTGATGCTCAGACCCAGCTCGATCGTCGTGCGCTCGCCGGTGACGTTGGGGTCAAACGCGACCTTCAGCTTGACGGCCGGGGCCGCGCTCGCGCCGCCCGCCGAGCACAGGGCAGCGACAAGCACGACCGCAAAGGTTCCAGCAATACGCATCCCGTGTCCTTGGCAGCTTGTTGAGGCTAGTAGGTGCCCGAACCGCTCGTGACGGCCCACATCTTGAACGTGACGTGATTGAAGCCACCTTTGAATCCCAGCTCTCCCGAGGCATGCTTGTAGATGCCAGTGCCGTGGGTGATCTTGAGGGTGCCGTGGAAGGTTCCCGTGACACCGGTCTGCGTAAAGTCCGCGTTCGCTGTCGCGGTGATCGTGCCGCCTTTCAGGAAGATGTTGACGATCGCCGCTACGTGTTTCGCCCCGAGCATCAGGCCGGCCGTGATGGGCACGTTGTACGTGCCGGTCGCGGTGCCGATCTCGGAGACTTCCCAGCCGGGTATTTCTCGTTCGCTCTGCTGCATGTGAGCAACCTCAGAGAGAGAGACAGTCCGGGCCTCTCTCGCGCCTGTACCGCCACTGATGGCCGAAGCCTGCGCGGACAGTCCGGTGCCTGCGCACATCAGCGCAGCCAAGCAAACACAAAGCAGCGGCCGGCGGATGGATAGCCCCAAGTTACGTCTCATAACCCCTCCTCACACGAGATTGCCAGATAGGCACGCCGACACCGCCGGCATGCCCGGGCGTACTAACTGACTTCTTGAATGCCCATTCAAGATGCCTCCCTTGGCTTGAAGCGGAACCGTATACCCACTCTCACCAATCCTACACGCCAAGCATACAGTCCAAATGAACACCACATCCCGATTAGCGGGCAATCAGCGAAGTCCTAATGATTGTCGGCCGGCGACTCGCGACAGGCCCAGGGCCGACCTTGCGCCTGACACAGCCCTCAAGTCGGATGCCGCTCCTGCCGCAACTAATAGGGGGCGAGGCGTAATCAAGTGCGCCAGCGCATGTCTTGCAGAGCGCAGCCCCGCTACGGACCACTACCAGCGGTCGCCCGGCATGGTGGCGAGGCTGTAGTCCACAGCTCCATCTAGAGCGTCCGACTCCCAAGCTACGTAGACGAGGAGCGCACCATACGAACTTGTGGATCATACTGTACGCTTCCTCGGAATAAGGGCGTTCTAACCAACTGATCCTATGGGCCAACTAGACGATCATTCAGACGATAGAGTCAAGCGACGTGGATCGCCGGCACCGTTGACGGCGGCGGTCCTTGCCGCCATCGTAGAGAGGCCGAGTCATGGTTATGAGATAACCACACGCATCAACAGGCGCATGGGGACCGACTGGGCACTGAGAAGCGTCTACGATGCCCTAGCCCGACTTCAGAAAGACAAGTTGTTGTCGTCTGAGGAGCAGAAGACTCGGGGTGAGCGTAGCTCTTGGAAGCGCGTCTATTATGCGACCGAGTTGGGGGAGCAGACACGCGCGGCGTGGTCACACGAAGGCCAAGTATTGCCCAAGAGACGGGTGGACCGTGCATGGATTGTCTTTTCTTCGCCAGATGAAGCAGATCAGATCCTTGCGAAGCTAGACGAGTGGGAACAAGACTGCATGGAATGCCTGGAGACGACGAAGGGCATTACGTGTACAGTAATTCAGCCGACTTCCTGGTCTAGTCGTATGCTCAACGTTTCGCGAAACAGCGACCGCGAACAGCTTGAGGGCGAGATCCGCTGGATCAAACGCACTCGCCGGGAGATCGAGGAGTACCTGGCTGAATCGCGGTGACACTTCTCTCGCTCAACGACGTTAGTAAGCGCTTTTTGGATGGGGCGAGAGAGATCCTTGTGCTCGACCGAGTATCTGTCGAGATTGACGCGGGCGACTTGATTGGCATCTACGGCGAGCAACGCTCAGGCAAGAGCATTCTGTTGGAGGTTGCGGCGGGTTTGGAGGTTCCCGACGCCGGCACAGTAAGTTTCGCTGGTAACGAGATAACCCGACTATCGACCAGCGAGCGCGCCCACTTTCGGCGGCCTCATGGGATGGCCCTAGCAGGCGGCGACTGGCGCCCAGTGGGGATTAGTCAGCCCGTACTTGAGCATGTCGCCCTACCCCTCACCACTGATGGATTGACGCTCGCCGAGAGTGAAGCAGTAGCTCGTCCAGTGCTTGATCGCTTCGGGCTCACACAATGGGCGCACACATCTACTGAGCGACTGTCTGTCAGCGAACGCATCCGTGTGGAGTTGGCACGAGCGATAGTACGCGAACCACAACTATTGTTCGTAGACGAGCCATCGGTGCTCTCAGGTCTAAACGACAGCAGGGAGTTGTACGCCTTGCTACGCTCGTTCGCAAGAGACTCGGGTATTGCTGTAGTAATCGCCTCCGAAGACATGTCCGCACTTGAGGGCGTACAGCGGTTTATGACAATAGATGGTGGCAGGCTACGCTCGACCGAATCACGCAGGCGTGTCCTCCCATTCCCCGAACGGCGCAGCCAAGGCGGGAACGGACCGCAGGCGTCGTGAGTTCGCTGGAGTTCCTTGATGTCGTGAAGCACTATCCCTGCGGGGATAGCGAGCTAGTACGTGCTGTCGATGGCGTCTCACTCACGATATCCGCAGGAGAGTTTGTCGCCCTCTACGGCCCGAGCGGATCGGGCAAGACAACGCTACTGCTGATGGCAGTCGGCCTACTCGCACCCGACAGAGGCTCTGTCCTTTTTGACGGCCAAGACATCACGCACTATTCGCGACACGAGAGTGACTGCTATAGGCGACGAGAAATAGGGGTCGTATTTCAATCATTCCATTTGGAGCCAGGTGCGAGTGTTCTCGAAAACGCAGCTCTGCGACTGCTAGCTGATGGTTGGACGATGGATGAGGCATGTGACGCCGCCCGACCGTGGCTAGAACGGGTTGGGCTTGGAGCCCGCATAAACCAAGATGTTACGCGCCTCTCTATGGGAGAGCGTCAACGAGTCGCTATCGCCCGCGCACTCGTCAACGAGCCTCGTCTCTTGCTCACTGACGAGCCTACCGGCAATCTGGACTCTCAGCGCAGCCGACAGACGCTGGGGCTGCTCCGCGATCTATGTCGCGAGCGCGAGATTCCAGTCTTGCTCGTCACGCACGACCCCCAAGCCACCACATTTGTAGATCACGTCTACACCCTACGTGACGGCGAGCTCACCGCTGGGCTCGACGTTGACTTTGCGGCCATCATCTCACAATGAAGGAACAGCGCACCTCACGACTCCCGAGGCACATGTTGAACCCACGGATCAACGGTATCCGCGTCAGTGTCCTAAAGGACATGTACCGGATACGCCTGCGCAACCACGCCGTGCCTGAGCTACTTGCGGGCGCTGGGATAGCAGTCGGGGTGGCACTCGTGTTCGGTGTGCTTGTAGCCAACACAAGCATCACCGGATCGGCAGCTGCCTTGATTCGGGCCGTGAATGGTTCGGCTCGCCTCCAGCTCGTCGCGCGCTCATCCGAAGGGTTTAGCGAACAGCTCGCTCAGCAAGTGATACAGCTACCGGGCGTACAGACCAGCGCCGCCTTGCTGCGCGAGGATGCTGTGATAATCGGTCCTCATGGTCGTAAGTCAATACAGCTTGTTGGTTTGACCGCCAGCATCGTCACCCTCGGTGGATCAGCAACGCAGAACCTAGGCGCCGGCGGAGGTCTGCTCCAAGGTGGCCTCGGTCTTCCCGCAAGCGTCGCGAAAGCGGTCGGCGCGCGATCTCTCAACAACGTCACAATCCTGGCGCAAGGCGACTCTCACACAGCACTAGTACGAGCCGTCCTCAATAGTGGTGCGATCGGAGCTATCGCCGAAAGTCCTGTTGCAGTCGCCCTCCTTCCCGTTGCGCAACGACTTGCCGAGAAGCCAGGTCTCGTGACGCAAGTTCTAATCCAACCGTACGCGGGTCACGATCGACAAGTCGCCCGAGAGCTTCGACAGCTTGCCCGTGGCCGCGCCACTGTCACATCGGCCGACAACGAATTGCGCGTACTGAACGAAACGGCCAAGCCGCTAAAACAGTCAACCGCCCTATTCGCTGCAATCAGTGCGATGGTAGGGTTTCTGCTCGCAATAAATGCGATGTTGTTGACGCTACCCGATCGACGCCGGTTAGTAGCCGAGCTATGCACCCAGGGTTTCGACGCTTCACAGATATTTGTGATCCTAGCCTACCAAGCGGCCGTTCTCGGAATAGTGGCCTCGCTTACCGGCCTCGCCTTTGGAGAGCTATTGGCACAGACATTCTTTCATCAAACCCCCGTGTATCTGGCCGCTGCGTTTCCAATTACGATTCATCAAACCGCTCATCCCGCGCTTGCCCTACTTGCATTTGCAGGAGGCATCTGCGCAGCACTAACGGCTTCACTCCCGCCGGTTGTGACTTTGATAGCAAAGGGGGCTAACGACGCCTCGCTACAAGGCCCCGCTCAGTCTGGACAGCAGGTTAGCAGCAAGGCAACCCGCCTTTTCGCCGTGGTCGGACTCACGATCGTCGCTTGCGTAACGTTGCTAGTTTTTCTCGCTCCAAGCCTGACCATATTCGGCGGAGTCCTCCTAGCACTCGCCGTCCCGTGCTTCATACCGCTTCTCTTTGTAGTCGCGACACGCAATCTCAAGCGCATTGGTCGTCACACTCACGGAAGTATGCTTCCTATTGCTTCAATAGAACTAAACGCTGCGGCGACCCGCTCAATCGCGCTCATTGGAGTGACGGCTCTCGGCGTATACGGTAGCGTCGCGATACAGGGCGCTCGGCGTGACCTTACGACCGGCCTCAACGAGGCGGTAGTAGAATATCTCGACACCGCTGCTATTTGGGTCGCACCTAATAATAACTTCCTGACAATTGACAGCTTCCGTCCCGAAGGTAGCGCTGCGGCGATCGCACAAGCCCCTGGGGTCGCTTCAGTACGCGCTTACCAAGGGGGCCTATTGGACATCGGCTCCCGACGCATATGGATACGTGCTCGTTCTCCGTCAGACACTAGGATGATCCAGTCATCCCAGTTGTTGCAGGGGAACGTAGTCCGGGCTACACGACTCATACGCATGGGTGACTGGGCCGCGATCTCAAACAGCTTTGCAAGCGAACGCGGCCTTAGACTCGGCTACAGATTCACGCTACCCACCCCGACGGGCAATGCCCCCTTTAGGGTGGCTGCCATTACGACGAACACCGGGTGGTCCCCCGGCGCGATTACCATCAACACGAGTGACTATCGTCGCTTTTGGCACACTAGTAACCCGACGGCATACGAGGTCAGCCTGCTACCGGGGATAAGTCCGGCGCAAGGCAAGAGAGATGTTGAAAGTGCGCTTAGAGACAGGCCTGGCCTACAGGTCGAAACTCTAGCTGAACGAGAGGCGAGTTTTGAGGCGAGTGCCCGCGAAGGACTGCGCAGTCTCGGGACCATCTCCGTCCTGCTCCTAATCACCGCCGCGCTTGCTGTGGCTTCAGTTCTAAGCGCTGCGATATGGCAACGCCGTGCCCGCCTTTCTTCACTAAAGACGCAAGGCTTTGACGACATGCAGCTCTGGCGGGCACTCCTTTTTGAGAGTGCCGTATCTGTCCTGATCGGCTGTGTCGATGGAGCTGTTCTTGGTCTCTATGGACATGCGCTCGCCAGCCGCTGGCTAGCACTAACAACCGGGTTTCCGGCGCCGTTTTCTATCGGTGGGCTGCAGATAGTCATCGCCTTTGCTGTCGTCACAAGCATTACACTCCTAATAATTGTGCTGCCCGGCCTCTCCGCTGCGCGCGTATCTCCACGCACCGGCTTTCAAGAGTGACCATGACCAGCATTCCTTTCCAAGGCTTGAGATATGGCGACAGGAGTCGGCGATCGCCTTGCATTAACGGCAATCTTTGCGCACGCCGCGCACAGTTATTGGTCTGACGTTTTCCCACAGGTGTGTCGCGAAATCGGTGGATGGCACCAAAGAGCCAAGTTCATCCCCGATAGTACGCTTCGAGATTTTGCACTAGCTGTCCATCGCACAAAGCGCGGGAACCTAGAGGGCGCTGCTGCGTTTGCTGCTTTTACGCCTCCCATTAGTCGTCCGGCAGTTATTAGGGCGCAGATCGCCTTTCAAGCAATTTACGACTACGTTGACACACTCGCCGAGCAGCCAGTTCGGGACCCCATCGATAACGGCCGGCAGCTCCATCAGGCACTACTTATATCTCTCAATCCGATGCCGTCCCCGCACCTAGATTATTACGCTAGCCACACGAAAGATGCCGACGGCGGCTACCTCAAGGAAATAATCGACGTTTGTCGAAGCGCACTGCGCACATTGCCGTCTTACTCGGTAGTCGCCGATTCTGCATGCAGACTGGCTGAGCGTATCGTTAACTATCAGAGTTTCAATCTCACGCGAGTACAAGGAAGTGAAACCCCCCTTGAACTGTGGGCTAGGCACGAAACGCCTCTAAGATCGAAATTGTACTGGTGGGAGACTGCTGCCTCTGCCGGTTCATCACTTGGCATATTTGCGCTAATTGCTATGGCGTCGAATACCCACGTTTCCCCTTCCGAAGCGCTTGCAGTGGAGAGCGCATATTTTCCCTGGATCGGATCGTTGCACTCACTTCTCGACAGCCTTATAGACTTGACCGAGGACATTAGCACTGGTCAGCAGAATCTAGTCACACACTACGACTCGATCGAGGAGATGGCAAACCGTATGCAGATGATCGCCATCGAGTCTGTACGACTTAGCGAAAGTTTGCCTAACCCCGCTCAACATACTTTGGTTCTAACGGCTATGGTGTGCTTCTATCTTTCGGCGGACGAGGCTAAACTCCCTTATGCTTGCCAGCCACGGGCAAAGATCCTTGAAGTGTTGGGTGGTCTAAGCAAGCCAACCATGCTTGTTCTCAATCTCCGGCGACTGATACATCGCATCTTGTAGACCAGGCGCCGCACTTCAGGGATACGAATAGTGCGTCACTGCACTATTGCGTCACTGCACTACAGCGCCGCTGCTCTTTTTTTCCGAGCAGACCACAGTCAATATCTCTGCGGTCGATGACCACACGATGTACGAGCCAGCATAGCCATCCCGCCCAAGCGGGTGCCCAGTGCTGCGTTTGCGAGCACTCCGGTATAGGGGCCACCGAGAGGAGCGGTCGTGGGGACATCGCGATTCGCATGACGCAAGGGAACTACGTCCAGCAGAGTGCCACCCACAGGGGAAACAGATGCAGTATGCGACCACATCTGTCTAGCACAGGTGGCCGAGGTCGGCCGGGATTCCGCGTCGCGCTTGCCTCGGCAGCCGGACACGTTTCTAGACGAGCCGGACGGTCATCGGTTCCCGGAAGGCCGTTCGGCTCGTCAGTGCGTCACCGCAGGGGTAGACCAGCCGACCTCTCGGAAGTCCGATGAGTAGTCGAGAAGAATCCGAGATAATGGTCCCGATCTCTCTCGGACAGGCACAGCGTGTGGTACAGCAGGTTTTGGAGAGCAACGATCCTGGGGCCTCTCTTGTGCGTCTCCTCCTCGCACTTAGCGGGGGCGATCGGGTCAGACTCACGGAGTTGGCGGCTGATCCTGAGTTTCAAGACAGCAAGAGCAGCCAGACACTCCTTACAGGCCTCCTGATTCTTTCAGTCTTCTCCGACGGCAACGACCGTCGAGTTAACGGTGTTGCTGAGGAACTTGACATGGTGCCGTCAACTGTTATCCGGTACCTCAGAACTTGGGTCGTGATCGGCGTCCTCGAACAAGATCCTGCTACACGCCGATACCGTCTTGCCCGTCGATGGACGGATGACGCGGTAACAGCTGCAGTACTTCCACATGCCCTAACTAGTTGACGTGCCTACATAGGTTGTGAACGGTTAGGGGAGGCATCCGGGCCTCTTCCCAGGCTGTGGGTCTGCGAGACTCACGAGACTGGGAGGGCCCGGATGCAGATCCACGGTAGAGCGAAGCTCGGACCGGCAGGACGGCTGGCGCTATGAGAGGCGGTGCGGGATGGGATGACGTTTCGCCAGGCTGCGGCGTTGCTGAATGTCTCGCCGGCGACTGTGCATCGTTGGTGGCATCGATATATTGCGACGCTTCTGCGCACAAGCTACATCGAACCCGGATCGCCGTGGGAGAACCCATTCGTTGAGTCCTTCAGCGGCCGACTGCGTAACGAGCTACTGAACATCGAGGAGTTCGGCTCCATCACCGAGGCCAGGGTCGTGATCGAGGACTGGCGCCACGAGTACAACACCTACCGCCCCCACACAGCACTCGGGGGGCCGCTGTCCAAGCGAGTACGCCACAATCACAAAAACAAACACCTAAGAACACGCATAGCCCCTGGACTCGTCACAGGGACCCCATCACCACCCCATCAGCCGCATCCACAACCTCCTTGTGCAGCACAACTTGTAAGACCCGAGCAGGTTGTTCATGCGGGTGATGGGTGTCTGTCGCCCGATGGCTTGGTGTGGTCTTCGATGGTTGTAGGTCGATAGCCATCGGTCAAGGGCTTCGGTGCGTTCTTGGCTGTTGCGGTAGATCGCGCCGTAGGCCCAGCCGGCGAGCATGGTGCGGATGAAGCGCTCAGCCTTCCCATTCGTCTGGGGCCGGTACGGCCTGGTGCGATCGCTCGCCCGCGACCGTCCGTTCGTAGCGTTCAGCGGGCTCCATTCCGAGCCGGCCCAGGCGGCCCACCCCGATCCGCTTGAGGATCCCCGAGACCGTCGAGCTGGGCAGCTCGAGCACCTCGGAGATCTCGGGGCCCGTGAACCGTAGACGCCTGGGCGCTGCGATCGCCTCGATCGTGCTCTCGCTGCTGCGGTTCGCGACAACAAAGGCGCCGAGGAGCGATCCAACAGCCCAGCAGCTCCTTCGGCCCGGTAGCGAACTACCCACTTTCCCGCTGTCCGGGTGCTGACCTCGGCTGCCACGGCAGCCTCTCTCGCAGACCAAACCATGGTCAACGACACGACGAACCATCCGCTCGCGCTGCCTAAATGACAGCGCAGCATCACCGTGCAGCTTCATCCGGTTTCTCCTTGGGACTGGGGCTTTGACACCACCAGCCTCCAAGGAGGACCGGATGAACAACGTCCTCAGGTTTCTACAGCTAGCGACCCTCTGCCGGCGCTACGAGCTGCCTGGCTGCTAGTCAGCGCGGCGAGCCTGGATGCGCCTAGAGTCCTCCTGGGACAGCAAGCATCCCGGCCATTCGCGCCGGATCAGTGGCAGCTCTCGCAGCCCTGCCAACAGGGCAACAGTCTGGGTGTTGCCCAAGCGGACCGCCCATCCGGGATCTACCGCCGAGGCTCCCGCTACGTCGCTATCTATCGCCTCGATGGCGCTAACACAAGGAGTCTGCGAAACCCGCCAATATCACGATTAAGTCGCGCAACCACTGATTTGCGGTGGTGCGCGGAGGTGACCTCGCCGAACCCTGGAGCACCAAAACCCCTGCAAATGGTGCGTTCTGGTGCGTGGTAGTGAGCGCGCCCTGAGAGATTCGAACTCCCGACCTTCGGTTCCGTAGACCATTTTGGGGGTGGTGTGGGGTGTCGTTTGGGTTGGATGATTCGGCTCTATTGCTGGGGATCGCGTCCGGACGCAATCGCGACTGTGGAGCCGAATGGCGTGGGGCATGTTTGCACTTTGTTTGCACTTTGGATCGATCCTCCCAGGGCAACCATGAGCCCCCGCCGACGCCTTGCTGCTTTACAATGGAGACATGCACCGAACCGCTGTCGCACGCAATGGTGCCGTACCGAGCCCAGCGATTGAGAGCCGCCGCGAGGCTGCTGCCGATGCGCTCGGTCTACTCCGCGCCGAGGGACTTGAGCCGAGTCCCGCTCACGAAGCACTTGCCGCCCGATGGGTGGCAGGCGAGATCGATGACGAGCAGTTCGAGCTGCTCAACTTGGAGCAAGTGCGCAAGCGCCTGGCTGCCACAGCCGGTCGATAGTTGCTGAAGCCAGATGGCGAAGGATCCCTATGTCTACCCAGGCAGCGGTGTCCTGCGCAACAACCTGGAGATCCACGACCAGCAAGAGCTCTCGCTGGCGGAGGCGGACATCGTTCGCACGTCCCTTGCCGTTCTGAGCGGTCGCTCGCTTCCCGGGGACTACGACCTGGCGCATTGGCAAGCGTTTCACCGCCGCATCTTCGGTGGGCTCTATCCGTGGGCCGGGGAGCTACGAACCGTTCAGATCGCGAAGCCCAATGCGTTCTATGCTCGCCCTGAGCACATCGAAGGCTATGCGCACGGCATCTTCGCTGAGCTCGCTAGCGAGGACTACCTCCTCAAGGGCCTCAATCGTGACGCCTTCCTTGAGCGGCTAACGCACTACCACGCCGAGATGTACGCGGTTCACCCGTTCCGCGAGGGCAACACGCGCAGCTTGCGTGCGTTCCTGGGTCAGCTCGCCGGAGAAGCCGGATACCGCATCGCCTGGGAGCATCTCGACCACGAGCGGAGCCTCGCCGCGAACGTGCGTAGCCTCAACGGACAGAACGACCAACTCCGCATATTGCTTGACGCCGTGCTCGACAAGCCGCCACGCTGAGCATCGCATCGTCGAGGTACTAAAGGCAACGTCGAGCCGTTGCGATCCATGCGACCGTAGACGACTCGCCCGACGAGCCGGTGACTTGGTCGTCAATCAAGAGCGGGCTGGCGTCGAACATCGGCGGGAAGTCGCCCATATGTCAAGGCGGGTTGAAAAACGGACCCCTCGTGGTGGGTGGGCCGGTGCCTTATAGAATGGCTGACTTCAATATGTCGAACTTGTCAAGTAGTACACACTCAGGGGGTCTTATGTCAGGCATTTACGAGACTGTTCGCCAGGCTATTCTCGACAAGCACCAGGTCATCGCGGCGTATAACGGCCACGTTCGCGAAATGTGTCCCCATGTGATTGGGACGAAGAATGGTCGTCCACAGGCCTTGTTCTTTCAATTTGGCGGTACCAGCAGTTCCGACTTGCCTCCTGGCGGGGAGTGGCGTTGCATCCCGATCGAGGGACTCCAAGATGTCGTGAGTCAAGCCGGCGAATGGCATACGGCACCCAACCATTCTCAGCCGCAGACGTGTGTTGACGTCATCGACGTGGAGGTTGCCCACTGACTTATCCGGCCTCCCGGTGGATCGAAGAGACGAATGCCCGTAACCATCGATTCACTCAGCAAAGCTCATCGCCAGCGGCTCGCCAAGATCGTTGTCGAGCAAATGGACGTACGTATCAAGCGTGAAGCTCGCCGAGTGGTGACCGAGCCAGCGCTGTACCTGCACCACATTGCGACCTTCGGCGAATAGTCGCGATGCGACCGTGTGCCGGAAGGTGTGGAAGCCAGCCCATTCGACATCGGCACCCTCGCACGCTGGCGCAAGAACTCTCGTTGCAAGGTTGTCAGGGTCGAGCATGGTGCCAGCCGAGGACTGGAACACCAACAGACGCGGAGCAATGTCGAGAGCAAGTAGCCGCTTCGCCAGCGCCATCGAGATCGGCAAGTCGCGCCGCGAGTAGCGCGACTTGAGCGGACCGATCACCAGCCCCTCCCCCCGCCGACGGCGAACACGCTGGCGCACCATTACGTAGGGACGAGCCTCATCGAGCACGAGGTGACGGCCTTCGAACGCCAGCAGCTCCGAGCGTCGCACGCCGGTCGCGGCCAGCAGCTCGAACATCAGCCGATGAGGAGACGGCACGAGCTGCACCACCAGCTCCATCGTCTCGATCATCTCGCCCTGCTCACCTTCAACGCGCGGAAATGGGCGCGGCCGATCCTCGTCGGCATCAACCGTCGCGCGATGTGGCAACGTGGCCTCGTTCGCCGGGTTGTGGCGGATGAGGCCCTCTCGGCGGGCGGTCGATAGGCACGCCTTGAGCGGACTGAGCGCGTTGCGCACAGTGTTGTCCGACAGCGGCACGCGCCGCTCCTTGTCTGTCTTCGTCGGAGCGGGCTTGGTCTGCTTACATAGCCACGCGATAAACCGGCTACATGCCTTAGTGTGATGTCCGTGAGGCGAGTTTGCTCGGAGAAGTAGTTCAGGGCAAACCTGTCGAACAGCGTCCGGTATTCAGTGCGGGTCTCCTCTCGGAACCCTCTGCGACCGGTGCCTTGGTAACGCTCGATCCATTCTTTCGCGTACTCGTGAAGCGTGATTCGTGAGTGCTGCTCGAACTCGCCGCGCTCGATATCCGTGGCTCGGGCGGCCTTCGCTCTGCGTGCTTCGTCGAGCGTGCGGCAAGACTCCCAGCGTTGCTTGCCATCGACACGATAGCTGAACACGTAGCGGCTGCCGCGCTTGAAGATGCCCGGCGTCCGGGTCTTCTCAAGGGGAGCAGGCATCGTTCTCGCGCTCTTGACGAGCGTGGGCGCCACTCCCGAAGGAGCGACGCTCACGGCCGGATCGAAGTCTCATCACACTGACAAGCGGTCTGCGTGGATCGCCGCCCGCGACGCGCAGACAACCCGCTTGTTGATCCGATTGAGGAGCCCCAAGGCGTCCAGTTCGGCGATCGCGTCTACGACCTCCAGCCGGTTGCCCTTCTCGCGGACCAGCTCCTGGACGGTCCACGGCCGATCTTCGGCCAACAGCGAGGACAGAACTCCTTGGGTGTTCGTGCTCATGGTTCCTCCTTTGGTTGGAGGCCCCGGGAGGACTGCTCTGGCAGGGAAGCCAAACTGTTTGCCTGATAGCTTGGCTGGCGTGCCGGGAGTTACAGCTCACGGTGCCACGGCGCCCGGATGATCCACTCATCGCGGGCGCCAACTTGTATGTATGTTCGATCGGGTCGAGCCTAGCGCAACTTAGCCCAACTGTAAAGGTCGTCGAGAGATGCCACCCACCCGCCGCCGAGCAGAGCCAGACACCGACGCCTATCGCACCCTCGGCAAGGCTCTGCGAGAACTGCGCGAGCAGGCCGGGCTCACCCAAGAGGCGCTCGCGGCACGAGTAGACATCGGCGCCACATACGTCTCGCAGGTCGAGAACGGACACCGCGGCATCCGCTGGCACACCCTCCTCGCGTTCCTGCGAGCGCTCGACGTTGATCTCCGCCAACTCGGCGAGGCCGTCGACAAGCAAGAGCACCACTCCACCTAAAAATCGCGTCGAGGTCATCCGGCTCGTCCTTCGACATAGGCGTCAAGGTCGTCGCGGTGCAGCAGGACCCGACGTCCGTCGCGATGGGGGTGGAGCTTGCCGAGCGCGATCAGGTCGTAGATGCGGTCCTTGCCGCAGCGAAGCCGCTCAGCCGCGTCGGCCGCGTTCAACCAGGGAGAGGCCGCTGGCGTGGCTGAGACGAGCGCAGCAGCGCGCTGGGCGATCTCGGCGAGCTGCTCGTCGGTGAGCCTTACGGTCAACTCGATCATCGCGTGGCACCACCTTTCACGACTCGCGGATCACATGGGAGCGATTCGTCCCTTTCTCTTAATGACCGTGAGAACGCCAAACCGGCCATGTAATTTCAATAGCGCCTGTTGGGGCCCTGTGGAAAGCGGGCTGGCTGCTGTGAAGTGCGGCGGTCGTGCAGTGGTGTCCGGTGCCCCGTGGAGGGTGTGGCAGGCGACGGGATGACTCAAGTAAAACGGCTGGCCCCGGTGTCGGGTGCCCTACGTTGGATTTGTCTCCCGCCGCCTGTCACGGACGCCGCCATGACTTCATAGAAGCGTGCCTGTTGCTCGACATGGCTTTGTCTGGCGGTCTCCACATCACACCAGCGCCAACCAGCAAATGAGGAGACCAGAATTGATGATCGCAGTAGGCGTGGACACGCACAAGCAGCAGGCATCATGCCGTAGCTCTCGACGGGCTCGGACAGCTCCTCGGGGAGATCGTGATCGCGACCACCCTCGCCGGCTACAGCCAGTTCGTGTGCTGGCTAAAAGAGCTCGGCGGGAATGTTCTCGTCGGGATCGAGGGCGCCGGCAGCTACGGTGCCGGACTGTGCGAGTTCCTGCAAGCTGAGGGAATCGAAGTGTTCGAGGTCGAACGCCCACAACGACGTGAGCGTCGGGGCGGAAAGTCAGATCGCATCGACGCTCTACTGGCCGCCAAGAAGGTCCTTACGGGTGAGGGCCTATCGACACCCAGAGGATCCGGGAAGCGCTTGGCGCTGCAAATGCTGTTGGCTGGCTACCGCTCCATCGTCAGCGAGCGCTCCCGCCTCTACAACCAACTACAAGCACTACAGATCAGCGCACCATACGCGCTACGGGAACGAATCGGCCAAGCTCGCAACGGCGCGACGCTCGCCAACCGCCTCACCGGAATGCGCACCAGGCCAACCGCAAACCAGCAGGAGAACTTGACGCTGCAGGTCCTTCGCGACATCGCCAACCGTGCTCGAGCACTCGACGCAGAAGCCGAGAACTACACCCGCCAAATCGAGGAGA